>Ga0207701_10004395_pt1 | contig 14322 bp, 7 predicted proteins | sample KBSSwiSSwithPhiX_FD_184294 | JGI IMG/M metagenome (GOLD analysis project Ga0207701, IMG submission 184294) | Switchgrass rhizosphere bulk soil microbial communities from Kellogg Biological Station, Michigan, USA, with PhiX - S5 (SPAdes) (version 2) | ecosystem: Environmental > Terrestrial > Soil... | reverse complement strand
ACGTATTGTCCGTCAGCAGACACGTCGACACCGAAAGCCGAACCCGGGAAGTCGATCTGACCGATCAGGTCCACGTTGCGATTGAATACCATTACTTCCGGCCAATCATGAAACTCCGTACCCCAGGAAGCGAAAGCCATCACGGTGCCGTTGTCGTTGGATTCCGCGCCAACAGGTGTGCCTTGAAACGCACCAGTGCCGGACACGGGGTAGGAACCGATCATCTGGGCACTGGCGACATCGAATAAGAAGACCTCGCCCGAGAGCCAGTTCGTGAAATTCCCGGCAAAGGAACCTACGGTAGAGCCGTCTCGAGAAACTATGGAAGCTCCGCCGAACCAGTTATTCGCCTGACCGAAGTGAATCACTCGCTGGTAGGTAGTCCCATCAAACTTGTAGACATCGAGGTTGAACCCGTTGGTAACAAACACATTTCCGTCGCCAGAAATCCGGTAAAAGATGTTCCCGGCGCCGGAGCCGGCGACGCTGAATATCGTGTTGCCATTACTGGTATCGACCAGGACCGCTAGATTATCCTCCGTGACAAGTGCGACCGATCCGTCGTCGGTCAAATCGACAGCATTCATCCGAAGAGCATCCGTCCGGCTGGTTCTAATTTGCCCTGTGTCAGCCTCAAAAACATAGAGCGTTGAATTCTGTGTTACTGAATCGCTAACAACAGCTGCAACCGTCGAGCCGTCATAAGAGACGGCAACCTTCCTGGAGCTCGCCGGCAGATTCGGGTCGCTGACCGGAAATGGAAAAGACCAGTCCGGTATACCCCCACTGGTGGACATGAAACCATGGACTCGAAAGTCGCTGCCCGCAGCATTCGACTCCATGTAGGCCATGCGATCGGCTCCCTTGGCAGACGCGACGCCCGAGCTGCCGCTGCCGAAAGAAGAAAACTCAAAATCGGGTGTGCCGTTGCCGACAATCGGGTAAGCGTCTAGCCGGGCGCCATCAAGAGTCCATGCGCCCCACACATCGTTGGCGTCGATGGCGGCGCCGTCCGCGATGGCGTTCTCGTCGTCGACTTGCCAAAGGGTGTTTCCGAGCGGTTGCAATGCCGGCCGTTCAAGTGTCGCTCGAGCTGCAGATTTTGCCTGCGAGGCGAGGAGGTTTTCGGTGATTACCCCTTCGGGTGTCACTCGCGCGAAGGTCCGGCCTGTCAGCTGTGATGACGAGAGCGTTCCCGGTGTGTTCGGCCTGGCGCCCGATGTGTGTCCGTCGCCATTGGAGGGTTTCGCCGTGACGAATCCGCCAAAGGCGATCAAAAAGACGCCTGTCACCAAGGTAAGCAGAGCGATTACACGTAGACGGAAGAACCCACCTTCGTGAGAAGACCGATTGGCAAGGACAGGTTGCGGACTGGATTTTGTTTTCATTGCTCGAATTTCGGATCAGTTGATGAACTTGGTTTTATTTAACAACACGCGTCAACAAATTTCCACGGCCCCGCCTGGTGTGTAGCCACGGCAGAGCCTGCCCGCCGACGCGGGTATCGCCGTACCCTGCAGGGCAACACTGCTTGATCGCCTCGACACTCGCCACTGCGAGTAAACTGTGAGGCGGCTGCAACGCCTGTTTGGCGTGATTACCAATCACCAATCACTGTTCACCGATCACTCGGGAGTCAGGGAGTTGGGCGAGGATGTGGCGTCGGCCTAGGTCTCGGTATGGGAGTGCCCCTGGGCGTAGGACTAGGTCGCACCGTTGCGGTTGGTGTAGCTGTAGCTGTAGGCGTTGGCGTCACCGAAGGTGTAGCCGTCGGCGTTGGAGTTGGCCCAGAAGGGGTGATACTGAAGGGGCCGCTGGTGGAAGAACTGTTCTGGAAACGCCCGTCTCTGGCGACGACTCGCACCCGCACATCAGCAATCCCGGATGACGGCGGTAGTTGCCAGTCGTAACTCGTGGCTGCGCTTGGAAGATCGCGTACGATCAAGTGCCATGTGCGGCCGGAATCATACGACGCCTGAATGTCGGACGAGTGTAGACCCTCTGACGCCGTCGCGGTCCACGAAATCGAAACGATCGAGCCGCCGGGAAATGACTCCCCGCCAACTGGGAACTTAAGATCCACGGCAGGCGCCTGAAATCCCAAGCGTTGGTCGTGACGGATCGAAAAGTACCCCGAAGCGAAAAACCACTTCGTGTCATTTGAGTTATTGCGCACTTGCAATGCCAGTCGCGCTCGATCCGTGCTTACAAACGGAAAGTTCTGGAAGAACATTCCGTGACCGCCAATGTTCAAACCGGCGATACCTGCGCCATCCGATTCCAAAACCACCACCGGCGTGATCGTTCCGAAATTTACCGAACCGGTCCAGTCCATGTCAGGAATGGACTCACCTCCAGTAAAGGTTTGCCCGCTCAAGTCGGTTGTGATCGTAAGCTCGCCTGTGATGTTGCCCGAAGGAACCAGCACCGGCATCTCGTCAAAACCTTCCTGACCGTTCGTGTCGGTCGAAACCACTCGGAAAAACTGCGGCTCATTCGACGCAGCAAAACCCGGGTTAGGAATTGTGATCTCCAATGATCGCGCTGAGGCGGGAATATTACTCACTAACGTGAAGTAGCGATCGGGAAAATGACCATCGGGCGAGAAGTCGATTCGTTGGCTGGCGATGGCGTCATCGTCTTGCGCAGTCCAATTCACAATGTATTTCGTGTCCTGATCGAGAAGAAAGTCTGGGATTTGAAGGTCCGGCGAAGCATATAGTTGAGTCAACCCAGGGCCAATCATCCGGACCACGGGCGGTGTGTTGTTGAAATTCGGCGGGCTGGTCAGGAAAGGAGAAAACTGCACGCCGGGTTCACCTGCGCCGACAATGGAGTCGCCCTGTCCACCAGGATTCCGCGGAGTGGTCGGCCCGGTGGGATCGTTCCACCAGCAGTTGCGAGCATCGCCGCTGGATCCCACGCCGAATGCATCGATCCCCGCGCCGTTGCCCTCGAATGAATTGGGCGTAAACGGGCTGTTAAGGAACGGGCTACCCTCCACATCAAAGCTAATGCCGCTGCTGTTGGTGATGAATCGTGTTTTTGCGAAAGTGATCTCGCCGAACGTATTCATGTTCGCGCCAACGACATTGTTGGAAAATCGGCAGCTATCCACATAGAGCCAGTTATCCGTGCTGACCACGCCAAAGTGCGCATTCTCGACCGTGCAGTATTCCAAGTGGCAGCCGGTCGTAGCGTTGGTAGCAAAAAGCAAACCGTCCCAAGGTTGTCCGTTCAGGCCGCGGAAGGTGATCGGAGTATCGGGAAGTCCTTTCAAAATACTATGCCGCGTCGATCGGAAGCGCAGCGCGGCATCGGGATCGGTCGCTTCGACAATCACACCGGGATCGATGGTGAGATCGCCGCCTGGCAAATCGGTCGTGGGCTGAGTGAGTCGATAGGGCAGGGATATCTGAGACCAGCGGCCTCGCCCAGCGAATCCGCCGTTGCCAACATTAATCGCATTGATGGTGTTGCCGGTTAACGGAATCGCACTCTCTGGAAGCAAACCGCCTTCAAGCGCGACAGGATAAGGATTGTTCTGAAGAACGGTATTAATGCCGACCAGGTAATTGCCACCCGATAGGGTCAGTCCTGCCGTAGTGCCATTCGTAGCATGCACGCCGTTGATGTAAAACGGCTGGAAGCTCTCCTGACGCGACACGGAAAAGTCCCCGCCGGTGACGGTGTTGGTTGCCGTCACATCCGCGAACCCGCGAAGAAGAAAGCACGTGGAGCTGTTGAATACGTTGTCTTGGAGAACAGTAATTGCGTCAGAGATGGTCGCAGATGATGACTCGAATGTGCAGCGCTCGAGACGAATGAACGGTCGCGTGGTCGGCAGCTCCTGGGCCCAAAAGATTCCGTTGCTACCCAGAAATTGGGAATCAGAGATCGCGGCGTTGGCGCCGTTTTCTACACGCACCTGCCCTGTGAAATCTGAGAACGCCGCGTCGAACACGCCGCCATCAATGTCGATGATCGGCGGAAAAACAGCAGGCGCTTGCAGCACGATCCGCTGTGCGGCCTGTCCTTGAAGATCCATTGTGCCGGATACGATTACTTGCATGTCGGCGTCGAAATTGATTTGCACTCCGGCCTCTACGATTACGGTCGAGGTCGGCGGGATAGGGATGTTCTGGCAGATTTCGTAAGGGCTCCCCGCAAGAGTCCAGGTAACAGTTTGCCCGGGAGCGGGAACCGGGGGCAGGTTACACACACCTGTTGGCGCTTTCTCCCGTGGGCGTAGGCGCGAGGACTCCACGTTTGCTGCGAAGTCCGTGAGCGCTCCAGAAAGGAATACCAATGTCGCGGCCAGGATTTTACGAGCGGAATGTCTGAATATCATTGTTGTTTTCATATGGCGATTGCTACGTAAACGAAAATCAAGACGGGTTTGTTATGTAAAAAAAGCCGGGTTGAGCGAGAGGGGCTCGGCTTTTCTTGCGAAACACCGTGCGTCCCTTGGTGCATCGCCCATCGATTTTCAACAGCTAAATGTTTACAAGACTGTTACCAATGATCGGCCAGCCCTTCTGATCACGTTCTGATGCCCTGGTGTTCAGCGTCTTAGAACGCGGATCGGCTTGTCCTGAAAATGCCAGTCCGGCTCAGACTGATGGCGAGGCAATCGCTCAAGCCGCAAATAATGAATTAGGCGGCAAAGCCGCGGTGCCTTCTGTCAACGCGTTGAGGACAGCGCGTTCCACCTATTAGAAGCTAAAGTGTTAGCAGTCGCCGCGGCGACGGTTTAAATTCTTTTCGCGCGCAGCGCTATGCGAGTGCCATGCAACCTCGCATCGCTTTATGAACACCTCGACGCAGCGAGGCGGCTACAACGATCCGTGCGCCGCTGTAGCCGCGTGTCGCTGATCGCGGCAAATCTATAGTGATCGCGCCTCGCGGCCGGGGTCAGCGACCCCGGCTACAGTCCTCAGGGGCGCGGATGCGGTGTCGGTCGCGGCCGTGGCGCTGGCGTAGCACGCGGCGTAGGAGTAGCGGTAGGAGTTGGAGTTGGGGTTGGAGTTGGAGTAGGGCCACCCGCTTGAGAGTATTTGATGGTGGCATAATCAATCGCAATGCCCGATCCGCTTGCCCCTGTTACGTACACGTTACCTTGCGAATCCAGGGCAATATCAAATCCAGAATCGGTACCATGCGTCGGACTATCATATGCCTGCACCCATTGCTGTGCGCCGTCAGTATCGTACTTGATCGACGTCAAGTCAGAGCCTGACGTAGTTCCGTGGCTGTAGCCAACCACGTACGAGTTTCCGCTTACGTCCACTGCGATCGACCATGCCTCATCTGCGATGCTGGCAGGACCATTATATATCCTCACCCATTGCTCGGCTCCTGTTGAATCGTATTTTATGGTGCCCCAGTCATCTGAGGATCCTCCCTCACTGTATTCCAACACGCCTGTTACATAGACGTTGCCGGAGCCATCCAGCCCGATGGAGCGTCCTTCGTCCCAATTATTCTTCGGGCTGGAATAAGTCGATGCCCATAGCTGCTGGCCTGATGAGTCATACTTTATGGTAAGATAATCCTGGCCTGTTTCGGCGCCGGAGCTGCTTCCAGTTACATAGACATTGCCGGAAGCATCGACGGCAACTGAATTTCCGAAATCATTGCCCTTAGCCGCTCCGTCATACGTCTTTGCCCATTGCTGGTTGCCATCAGTGTCGTATTTGATGGTGACGCAATCCCCCATGCCGTTCTGGGCTGTGCTAATACCAGTTACATAAGCATTGCCCGAAGCATCGACAGCGAGTGCCAATGCTGCATCGTAACCGCTGCCCGTGCCATTGTAGCTCTTCACCCATTGCTGTTGGCCGTCGTTATTGAATTTAATCGTAGTATAATCGAAGCCTGTTCCGTCGCCGGTGCTGGTACCGGTTACATAAACATTGCCGGAACTATCCAGGGCAATTCCATACGGGGCATCGTAATCGTTCCCAGGTCCGTTATACCTCTGGGCCCACTGTTCGTCGCCGTTGCTATTGTATTTAATTACAACGTAGTCGGTGTTTTCTGTGCCTGCGCTCCAACCGGTTACATAGACATTGCCTGAATCGTCCACTGCTATGGCGTTTGTTCCATTCGTTCCATCATCGCTGTTTCCAGGACCATTATATCGCCGAACCCACTGTTCCTGGCCTGCTGAGTCATATTTGATTGTAGTGATATCGTTGGCCGAGGTGTCTCCCGGGCTATTCCCTGCGACGTACACGTTGCCGAGGTTGTCGACTACCACTGAAAATGATATGTCCAGTCCGTCTCCTGTCCCGTTATAGGTTTGCACCCACTCCTGGGTGGCTTGTGAATAGCAAGGATTGCCTGCGGCCAAAGCTGCGACGGCGATGAATATTAGAATCGAATGTTTCATACGTAGTTTTAGGGAGCAAAGCGTCTCACAATTATTCGAGCTCTTCAATGATTCCGGGCAAATTTCCACATCTCGCTGTAGCCACAGCGGGTGTTGATGGAGTCGGGTCGCCATCGACCCGCACGCGACGAGGGCGTCGCGTCTCCACCTCCGCTGTAGGCGCGTGTCGCTGACCGCGGCAAATCTGTGGCGACGATCTCGCGTCGCGGCCGGGGTCAGCGACCCCGGCTACAGTACCAGTCTCGGCTACACCAATCACAGATCACTTCTCACCGATCACTCGGGAGTCACGGGCTCGGGCGGGGATGCGGCGTCGGGCGAACCCTTGGTATTGGACTGCCTCTAGGCGTGGGCGTAGGCCGCGGAGTTGAAGTAGCTGTAGGTGTAGGTGTCGGTGTCGCGCACGGGGTTAGCGTGTATGTGCGCGATACATTCTGCGGAGGGGAATCAGGCCAACAAATACAGAAATCCGCAGTGTAAAATCCCAGGTTGCCGTCCCCTTGGACGCCCGACACCCACGCGCGCTCGAGAGGGCCGAACTCGGGGGGAATGAGCGTGCCGATAACCACGTCGAACCGCCCGTTTGGATCGTTCTCGTACAGACGCACCTCAAAATTCTGCGGTGCCGTCTCATCCCAATACAGTACCGTGCGCCATTCGATGTTAAAGATGCGGTTCGGGGCGCTCCCTGTGACTGAGGTGAAGACGCCGCAGGTCGCCCCTGGGAAGTTCGCACAACCGTCCAAAGTTGCATCGGTGCGCATATCCTGCCACAGAGGGAAGAGGGTGTTGTCATACGACGTTCCCGTGAAATAGTTGGGCGGCGCTGGCAGGCACGCTGTGATGTAGCCGCCGGGTTCGTTTACATTCACAAAATCCAAACGACCATTGTCGCCAACGTTCACCCCGGTGTAGGTGGCGCCGTACAACTGGAAGTTAAAAGGCAGCGGAATAAACGTATCGCACCCGTCGCAGTGATTGCCGACGTCTGTATCCCCCGGCACGATCCTATCTGTCCCCTGAGTTATAACGTATTGGCAACTCTGGACCGTGTGGCTTCCAGGGAAGGTTTGGTTAGGATTGCCAACTTGCTTTGTGATCGTTCCACCGGTAATGCTCTTCGCCGAGCTTCCCCTGAATTTGCCACCCGGTTGTTCAACCGCGCGCACAAACATGGCTCGGTAGAATGGGAAAAAGTTCCGAATCGGAGTCCAGAAGTTATCGAAGTTGTCAAAATAGTAACCGTCACCATCGCCGGGCCCATTTTCGTCAGACGACAGGAACGCCCGGTCGAAAAAGTTCGGTGGCGTCCAGCGCGCCCCGATGTACACGCTGCCATCATTGACCACGATGTTCAGCGATGAGATGTCGAAGCTGTTCCACACCGGTGTGGGGTCTGGGAAGATCGGAATATTGGTGACAGTGACCGGCATTGCGCCCAGCTCGGTGCCGGGACTCCCGCCCGGTCCATCGTCATCAAAGACCACCACCTCCACATTCTCCGACGTGTTCCCTCCACACAGCCTGTTAAACGCCAGGCACACCGACGTGTAAATGCTTGGATAGCTTGTCGGGGTAAACTTGTCGGCAAAGATCCCCAATATTCCCGGACCACTTTGGTAGCCGGTCTCAACCGTCCCATCATCATGGATCACGATACCCGGTGCGTTATCGCAGTCGATACCGCTCGGAACGTCTTGGATCGTCAGAGCCGGAACGGGCTCTGCTTGTTTTGGGTGGCGGTTTTTAACACTGTCTGCAGTCGTTTGAAGCTGCTGGTTGTTTGGTTGCTGCCGTTCCAGCAACGAGTGCGGAAAAGCTAAACGTCTCTTGCTGACTTCGCGGTGCGTTGGTTGTCCTGGCGCGAATGGGATCACGCACAACGCAAGCGCCAGTGCCAGGAGCACAAGGATGCCTCGGACAACGTTGGCTCTAACAGGATGGTTAGCTTGTCTTTCGGCTTCTTCCTCGGGTGGTGTCTTGTCCGCTGTCACGTGGAGCTGTTTGGAACTGTTCACTTACATACTGCATGAAAATCGGCAAGAGGTTATGCAAAAATTCGGATTTTTGTCCCAAAACCACGGATCCGCCTACGCCAAGGCTTCGGCGTGACAGGTCGCACGAAATGTCATGGATGCTGCGTGGATCAGGACAGATGGCGTAGGTGGATCGGCTTCTCCGAAGACGATGCCAGATGGAATCGCCGAAGGCGCACAATAATCCGGTGGCAGAGCCGCAATGCCTTTTCCCAACGCGTTGAGGACAACCCGTTCCACCGTCCTCACGGGCGCGGATGCGGTGTTGGGCGTTCCCTTCGGGGTGGGATAGGCCGCGGAGTGGGAGTATGCCGCGGCGTTGAAGTCGCCGTGGCTGTTGCTGTGGGTGTAGCAGTCGCTGTTGCTGTCGCAGTAGCAGTAGCCGAAGCCGTAGGTGTTGGCGTAGGTGTCAACGGCGTTGAGCTCGGCGTCGGCGTCGGACTTGGAGGCGGTGTTGAGGTTGGCGTCGCTGTAGGCGTCACCGTGGGCGTTGGCGGAGGCGTTGACGTCGCTGTCGCTGTAGCCGTAGCTGTGGCAGTAGGTGTAGATGTTGGTGTTGGTGTTGGCGATGGACTTGGGACACCTCCCGGTGCCTGGATGGTGACCCCCATCGGGGAGCCGGTCTTGAAGTAGCCTACTGTTGCAGTTGTAGGATTCGGCCCTTGATCGGCGTCGAACCGGAAGTTGTAAAGCGTCCCGTAGCGAATCGCATTAGCGTTCTGATTAGTCGCAAACGTTTCCGTGCTCCAGGTGATAGAGTTTGGATCTGTCGTGTCAACATCCCACGGCGTACTGCTATATCCGGCGTCTCCTACCGTCCCATCATGCGCAACGCCGGGCTGCTGAGGTGGCGCATGAAACTCGATGTTGCTGATATTGACTCCGGGTCCCAGGGGTACACTGAAGGATTGAATCGACCGATCGAGGTTCTGGTTATAGAGCGCGTAATCATAGTGCCAGACGCCATTACCTAGGTCCGTCACCTTGTAACCCATGAACCAGATCCCGTCGTTACCGTGATCAGGTTCGATCTGATTTACCGTGGCGGCAGTCCAGGCTTTAATGGCCGGTTGCTCTCGCACCGTTGAGCCCACGGGACTAAAACTGAACGGCTGATTGATTCCGGTTACCGTGTACTGCTTGTAGGAAGCGTTGTTATACATGTTGCACTGGTCCGGATGAGCTTGGCACCAGGTGCCTTCGTGCGGAACGATGTATTCCGCTTCGGCAAAATACTTCGCCCCAGTGTTTAACGACGTGTTCAAGTCGTTAACGTTAACCAGAATCCGGTGAGCTGTGGGATCGCCTGGGTTGTGCACGTGACCGCTGTGGTTGTTCGCTGTTGACCCTACGAAACTTCCGGTGAATGGATTGACCCAGGCGCGGGAACCGATGCCGTCCTGGTCGCCATTTAAACCGGAACCGTATGCGTCGGAGCAGCCAGACCCAAGATGGGTGCCGCCTACATTGTTGCATCCAAAGTTACACGTGTTTGCCGATGCCGCTGTAAAGGCGTGCTTACCCCAGGACTGGCCGAGTTGTTCGAAGCGCTCAGTGTTATCAGCGCCGCCACTCATTCGGTAAAGATTCTGCGGAATAAACGGATGGTCATTGCTTGGCAATGCAAACCAATCCACGTCGATAGTCCCTTTGTTACAGGCATCAGTTCCCAAAGCGAGGCCAACGCGGTTATTGATGGCACCAGTATTGGATTGCACCAAGCTAAGCAGCTCCCCTATGATGACATCGGGGCCGGGAATGGTTCCGACTGCCGGCATTGAGGCCGATTGCGTCTGGCCGTTAACGAGGTGGTCGATCTCGATCGGTTGCATCGCCGCTCCAACCGAGATTTTTCCAACAATTGCGCCGGCATCCAATGGGCGGCCGAGCGTCTGAGCAAACTCTTTTGAAACGAGAAGCCGGCCATTGGTGATGTTGAGCGATTGTGCGTTAGCGTCGTAATCGTAATTGCCTCCTTCTACGTCAAAAAAAGTGAATCCCGTGTTGGCATCGCGCACGGCGAGATCGTAGCGCTGGTCCGACGGAAGTTTTTCAACGATGAGCTGTTTGAGAGACGCGCCGAGCTGTAGTGGCAGGTAACCGACTTTGCCGGGGTCAGCGCCCCCGGCTACAGAATTTTGCGGGATCAAGGACATCGAGCCTGGCTGGGGCCCGCGTAATAGATCGTTAAACACTAAAATGGGAAAGAAAGAATTGGCGCCTATAACGAATTGCAATGTGACCGGTCTTGCCACCGGAGAGCCGCTTCCATCGAATCCGTTGAGATCGAGATCCATGGTGACGCTTCCGTTTTCCACGATCATCTTTTGAAGTGTGCCGGTCGTAGGAGCTGTAGCCACGGCGCTGTGCGCCGTCTGGGATGCGGGTGGCGCTGAAACGCCCCACAGGGGCGTGGCTACACTAATTGCGAGAACCGAAAGTAAAGGGAGTGTGAGAGTGATCAGTGTTTTCTTTAACATGGTGGCGTGTCCTAACGATTATGGGTGGTCTGGGAAGGCAGGCACCGGGAGGAAGTTTCGTTTTTCTCATAGGCAAGGGAAACGAGTCAAGACAATTTCGGTGGCGGTGGATCGGCCAGCCGCTTTCGAGTTTAGCTGTAGTGGCAGGCGTGTCGCCTGCAGATCCTAGATTGCGCACGCAGCTGACACGGCTCCCACCACAGAACTTTGCAGCCGACACGGCTGCCACTACAGTCAAAAAAATGATTAAGGATCGTCCGCATCGGCTTGGCCTGATCTACGTCGATCATCCGCTCTACTTCGTAACTTTTACCACGCGAGATCGCAGAGCTTTTCCCTCCCTGGATGATGCTCAACTGGCTCTACAACGATACGCTTGTGGCGGGATTGATAAGTTTGACGTCGCGCTAGGGCGTTACGTGATTATGCCGGACCATGTTCACTTGTTTATTCGCGGCGGTCGAAATTTCACCCTGTCTTCTTGGATTGGCGGTTTAAAGCGCGCCATGTCTGTCGCGTTGAAGTCTCCGCACATTTGGCAGCCGGGATTTTTTGATCACATCCTGCGGAGTGACGAAAGCTATGCGGAGAAATGGAATTACGTTCGCGATAACCCGGTTCGAGCAGGCCTTGTCAAAGCCGCGGACGACTGGCTATATCAAGGAGAAATTGTGGTGATCGATCGAGCGTGACTTGTAGTGGTCCGCCTGAGGCGGATGTCGCCTGCGAAATCTAGGCGGACGCAGCCGACACGGCTGCCACTACAGAAAATGTTTCCCGAAAGCCCTTCCCACCTCGGCGGGCCGGCAGTGCGAAATTTATTGCGAACGTATCCCCACTCTCCTCATGGGCGCGGGTGCGGCGTTGGGCGTTGCCTTTGGGGCGGAATGGGCCTGGGCGTGGGAGTAGGGCGTATCGTTGCAGTAGGTGTAGCCGTAGGTGTAGGCGGTGGAGTTGAAGTTGGCGTTGCAGTTGCAGTTGCAGTTGCAGTTGGTGTTGGTGGCGGTGGAGAAGGTGTGACTGTTGGCGTGGCGTCCGTCTGGGCAGGAGCTTGAATCTGAACCGATATTGGAGAGCCCGTCTTAAAGAACCCGATGTTTGCAGTGCTATCAGCTGGCGGCGCGGTGGAATCAAATCGGAAGTTATACAATGTGCCGAAGCGAATCGCGTTAGCGTTCTGGTTTTCTACAAAGGTCTCGCAGTTCCAGGTAGCAGAGGTGAAGCTCGTAGTGAAGATCCAGGGAGTACTGCTATATCCAGTATTATTTTGGGTGCCGTCGTTTGCAAATCCCGGATGCTGTGGCGGCGCGTGGAACCCAACGTTGTTCAATACGATCGGCGGGAAAAGGGGATAAACGACTTCGAAGGACTGAATGGCGCGGTCAAGGTTCTGGTTATAGACGGCGTATTCATAGTGGTACACCCCAGCATTTGGTCCTGTCACCTTGTAACCAACCCAGAAAATGCCGTCATTTCCTGGATCCGGTTCGCCTTCGTTTACAATTGCGCCAGTCCAAGCCATGATGGCGGGTTGCTCTCGCATGGTGGCGCCGATGGGGTTAAAATTGAAAGTCGTAGGGCCACCGCTCACGCTTTGCTGCTGGTAGGAAACGTTATTATACATGTTGCACTGGCCCGGGTGAGCCTGGCACCAGGTGTATTCATGCCCTACGACGTATTGTGCTTCGGCAAAATAGGTGGCGCCCGGATTCTGCGCCGGGATCAGGTCGTTCGTTTCAACCAGAATCCGGTGAGACGTTACGTCATGAATGTGGCCGGTGTGGTCATCCGCTGCGAAACCTGACGGGAAATTTCCGGTGAATGGATTAACCCAGGCGCGCGAACCGATACCGAACTGGTTGCCGTTTAAACCGGCGCCGTATGCGTCAGAACAGCCGGAGCCAAGATGATCTCCTCCTACACCATTGCATCCAAAGCCGCAGGTGTCCGATGATGCTGCAGCGAACGCATGCTTACCCCAGGATTGCCCGATTTGTTCGAAGCGCTCAGTGTTCTCAACGCCCCCACTCATTCGATAAAAATTCTGCGGAATAAACGGATGACGATTGTCTGGCTCGGCAAGCCACTCCACGTTCTCGGTCCCTTTGTTACAGGCGTCAGTGCCCAAAGAGATTCCGACTTGCCCGTTGACGGCACCATTGTCTAACTGCTCCAACCCAATCAGCTCGCCTACGATGACATCGGGGCCGGGAACGGTCCCAACTCCGGGTTGGTTCAGCGCTGGCAGTGAGGCGGATTTTACATCGCCGTTCTCGTCAAGTTGCGTGATCTCGATCGGTTGCATCGCGGCGCCAACTGAGATTTTTCCAACGATTGCGCCGGCGTCTAATGGGCGGCCGAGCACGTTGGCAAACTCTTTTGAAACGAGAAGCCGGCCATTGGTGATGCTGAGCGATTTCGCAGCCGCATCGTAATTGTACTGATGTCCTTCAATGTTAAAAAAGATGAATCCCGTATTGGCATCGCGCACGGAGAGATCATAGCGCTGGTCCGAAGAAAGCTTTGCGACCACGAGCTGTTTGAGAGACCCGCCGAGCTGTAGTGGCAGGCGTGTCGCCTGCGAAACCGAGGGCCCTGCAGCCCCGAATGCTTTCTGGGCTGCCTCTACAGGGATTAAGGCCATCAAGCCCGGCTCGGGCCCACGCAACAGATCGTTAAAGACTAAAATGGGAAAGAAGGAATTGGCGCCTATAACGAATTGCAGTGCCACGGGCCTTGCCACCAATGAATTGCTTCCATTCAGTCCGTTGAGATCGAGGTCCATGGTAACGCTTCCGCTTTCCACGATCATCTTTTGAAACGTGCCGGACTGGGAGGGTCCTGTAGCCACGGCGCTATGCGCCGTTTGCGATGAAGGTTGGGCTGAAACGCCCCGCAGGGGCGTGGCTACAGTAATTGCCAGAAGCATGACTAACGGGAGCACGAGGGCGATAGATGTTTTCTTTAACATTGTTTATGACTCCTACAGTTATTGGTAGTCTGTTGCGCAGACAGCGGAGGAAGTTGCCCTTTTCTCATAAGTAAGGGAAACGAGTCAAGACATTTCGGTGGGCGAGGGGCCGGTATTGAATCGCCGAAGGCGCCAACATCAGATGGCGTAGCCGTGATTTTCTCTCCCAACGCGTTGTGGACAACGCGTTCCACCCAAGCAAGATGCCGCCAGGGACCGCAGACCCCCGCTCACGGCCGCGGATGCGGCGTAGGACGAACCCTGGGCGGCGGAATAGGCCGGGGTGTGGGAGTAGGCCGTATTGTTGCAGTTGGCGTAGCTGTAGGCAGCGGTGTCGCAGTTGCAGTTGCTGAAGGCGTCGGTGTCGGTGTAGGTGTAGGTGTACCGCCACCGCCCTCGCCTGGCGCCTGGATTTCAACCGTCATTGGGTCGCCGGTTTTA
>Ga0207701_10004394_pt1 | contig 14323 bp, 12 predicted proteins | sample KBSSwiSSwithPhiX_FD_184294 | JGI IMG/M metagenome (GOLD analysis project Ga0207701, IMG submission 184294) | Switchgrass rhizosphere bulk soil microbial communities from Kellogg Biological Station, Michigan, USA, with PhiX - S5 (SPAdes) (version 2) | ecosystem: Environmental > Terrestrial >... | reverse complement strand
CCTGCCGCAACCGAAGTGAACCCCAAGCCAAGCCCCGAACCGAGCCCCGAGCCCGAACCCCGAGCTCCGACAACCCGTCGGGTACTTGACCCCGCCCCTGTCCGAGCACCATCCTGAAGCGCAATGAAATCGGCGGAACGGGAGCTGGCGGCGCTGAAGTTCATCGACGGCCTGTCGGCACACTTGCGAGAGGTGCGGGAGCCGCACAAGGCGATGCGGCATGCGCTCCGTGACACGCGGGAATTCTTCGGGGCGGCGCACGGGTGCATCGCAACCCTGCGGCCAGGGCGGGCGCGGGCGGACCTCCTCTTCACGCTGCCGAAGCAGCGCGACTGGGAGCTGAGCGTCCTGACCGAGTTCATCCGCCATACCCATCCACCGATCCAGCGCGACATGCTGCTGGGATCGGTCAAACGGAGAGGGAGCGCGTGGGGCGCGATCGCGCTGGTCGCCCCGGGACAGCGCTTCGATCGCGAGGATCGGCGCCTGATCGGGCGCATCGCCGCCGTGCTCTCGGCCGCAGTTCAGCGCATCGACCGCGAGCGGCTGCTGGGCGTGCGCGATCGGATCGACCGGAAGATCATGGAGCAGATCCATCCAAAGGATCTCTTCTACCAGATCCTGGACGGCATCCGCTCCCTCACGCTCTACGACCACTCGTCGGCGCTGCTCATCCGCGAGGAAGACGAATCGGCGCTGCGGGTCGTGGCGGAACAGATCGCCTGGACCAAGGCGAAGAGCGAGCGGATCGGCCTGCGGATACCCCTCAGCGAGACGGCGGCTGCCCTCCTGCAATCGGAACGCGTCTACGGCTTGGATCGGCAGGGCGACACCTGGCGCGAATGGAACGGTCAGCCGGTCGGCGAGCTGCCGGCACTCCTCGACTACAACGGGAATGACGGGCCGACGGAGAACGTCCGGGAAGCGTCGATGCTCTGCGTGCCGCTGGTCACCCGGGACAGCCTCGTTGGCGTGCTCAAGATTGCCGCCCGCCACGCCGAACAGCTCAAGCCGTTCGACGCCGAACTGGTCGAGCACTTCCGCTCGCAGGCGGCGATTGCCATCCAGAACCTGCACCGCACCGAGGCGCTCCGCGCCCGGGTGGTGACCGCCGAGCGGAAGCACGCCATGGCGGACCTGGCGCGCAGCGTCTCGCACGACCTGAACAATGCGCTGGGCTCGATGCTCCCGCTGATCCAGCAGATGCAGGCCGATCTGCAGCGAGGCGCTCTTTCGTCCGCCGTTTTCGGAGAAGACCTCGAGCAGATTCAGAAGTCGCTCCAGGTGTGCCGCCGCATTTTCGGCGGGATGCTGACCTTTTCCCGGAACGCCGCGCGCCGCAGCGGGTTCGGGCACATCCGGCGGGCCATCGACACCGCCCTTGCCATCCTGAAATACGGCATGAGCCGCAGCGCGATCGAGCTCCACATGGACGTGCCCGACGAGGTTCCCGAGGTCGCATGCAGCCAGAGCGATCTCGAGCAGGTCTTCTTGAACCTGCTCACCAACGCACGCGAGGCGACGCCTCACGGCGGCCGCATCATCGTCACGGCGCGATCGGTCGATCATCGCGTCGAGATCGCGATCGCCGATAACGGGTGCGGGATCGCGGCGGAGAACCTTCAGCGGGTGCTCGAGCCTTTCTTCACGACCAAGCAGCATGGCAACGGCCTCGGCCTCTCGATCTGCCGGTCGGTCCTGTGGGAAGTCGAGGGCACGCTGGCGATTCACAGCGAGCCGGGGCGCGGGACTGAGGTCCGCATCCTGGTGCCGGCAGCGGTCGCGCAGCCGCACCCGCAGCCGGCATGAGGTCCGCCCGCATTCTCGTCGTCGACGACGAGCCGGGGATGCTTCGCGCGGTCGAGCGCGTGTTGAGCGGCGATCATCAGGTCGTCACGACGCGGCTCTCCCGCGAGGCTTTGGCCGTCGCCGACGAGTTCGGTCCGGAGCTCGCCATTGTCGACATCAGGATGCCGGACCTGGACGGCTTCGAGCTGATGGCACGGTTGAAGGGGCGCTTCCCGGCGCTCGACGTCATCCTGATGACCGGCAGCATCGACGATCTCGACGAGAAACTGGTACGGGCGATTCGGAGCCCGGCGTTCTATTTCATCCAGAAACCGTTCGACCGCGACGTGCTCCGCACGCTCGTGGAGCGATGCGTCGAGTTGCGCTGGCGTCGTGAAGATCACCGGCAGACCCTGAAACGCCTGGAAACCGAGATCGCCGAAGCGCGGGCGTTCCAGCAGAGCCTGTTGCCGGCTCGCGAGCGTGTCTTGAATCGTGTGTCCGTATCCTGCCGATACACTCCCTGCTCGGCGCTGGGAGGCGACCTGTATGACTATGCGGACGCCACATCGGGCCGCACCGCACTGCTGATCGCCGATGTTTCAGGGCACGGTGTCTCGGCGGCGATGCTGACCGGCATCGTGAAGAGCGCGTTCCAGGCGTCGCACGCCGACGGGTTCGAGCCGACGGCCGTCGTCCAGCGCGTCTCGGCCGGCCTTGCCTCCTTCAGCCCCGATCGATTCGTGACGCTGATTGCCGCACTGCTGTCACCAGACGAGGGACAGGTGCGTTATGTGAATGCGGGGCATCCACCGATCCTCGCGTGGGGTGCGGGCCGGCAACCAACCTGGTTCGAGAGCACCGGTCCGCTGGTCTCGCCCGCGTTGACCACCGCGACGTGGGATGCGCCGGTGGTATCGATCGATGAGGGCAGCCATCTGCTGCTCTACACCGACGGCATCTGGGAGATCCTCGCCGACAACGATGGCCGGGCGGAGCAACGATTCCTGACAGCGATTGAGCGGGCGCCGGAGGGAGGCGCGGCGCTGCTCGAGACGATTCTCGGCGACGTGCGCGACGAGATGGCCGGCCAGCCTCAACCAGACGACCTGACGCTGCTGACGGCGTCCGTCGTACGCCGGTACACTCTGTTCTGACCGTCAGGGCGGTGTCGCCCTTCGCGCACGGTTTGCGATCTCTTCTAATAAAGGAGAAGACGCAAATGGCGCGCTTCATGGAAATCCTCAGGTGCAACGGCGTCGATCAAGACGCCACGCCCCATCCCGCGATGGTCGTCCCGTTCGGCGGCGAGAACCAGGTCGTGCTCGAGACCTCCGGCATGGACCTGCAGTTTCAGCGCTCGGCGCTCAACCTCCAGGAATTCAATGGCTACGAGCTCACCACGGACCTGCTTCGCGGCGTGCGGGACGAGCTCTCACAACCCGGGACCGATCCTCAGCAAAGGGATGCATTCATGCCCTCCATGAGCTGGCAGCGGCCGAGGTTCATCCGCGTGCTTGGCACGATCAAGACCGGATTTCCGGGCACCTTCGTGAACGTCGTACCCCGGACACGCGGGGGACCAGCGGCGGCCACGCTGCAGGTGGCGGTCGTCGATCGAATCGTGGTCAAGGTTGCGATTCGCAACGTGCGGGCGCGCGATGCGCAGGGCACCATGCGGTACCACGCCAAGCGCCCCTGCGATCCGGCAAGAGAACTGGCGAACATGAATGCCATCTGGCGGCCGCAGACGAACATCGTCTTCGAGCTCGTGAAGTCGACCGATCTGGACGTGGATCAGAACGATCCGGGAACCCGGGAAGCGCTGACGAAGGCCTACGGCATGAAGCTGCCGGCAACATTCGAAGCGGAAGGCACGGTCTGGGCCGACAAGAACTCCGGCTGGTTCGCGCAGCACCGGGTCCCGGGCACGCACATGACCTTCTTTGTCGTCCACAAGCTCCACTCGGGCGGCGACCCCATTTACGGTAAGGGAGGCGAGACGCCCAACGGCACGATGAATCGGGTTTCTGGCGTCTCATTCATTTCCGACTCCCGCCTGCCCAGCACCTTCGCCCACGAAGCAGGGCACTACATCGGCGATATGCCTCATGAGGGCACCGAGAACAGGCTGCTGATGCGCGGCGAAGGCTCCGGCTATCAGATCCCGTTCAAGCTGGCCAAACGGTTCAGGGAATCCGTCGTGAAGCGACGGGTCGTGTAACGCCGTTCCAGTCGAGCCCTGCTCGACCGCTCAGAAGTCATCGTCCTTGCATGGTCTCCGTTGAAGAACGGCGATCGGCCCGCGCGACGTGTGGCCGGTAGGAACTGACAGCTGAGTTCTGGAGGGTACGGCAATGGCTGAAGAAGGAATCGCCTGGCGGCGTGACGCCGAACGGGCATTGGGCGAGGCGAAGCAGAACCAGAAGCGCGCGCTCGTCGACTTCACCGCGGCCCCGATGTGAAGCGGCTGTGCTCGGCTGGAAGCCGAGGTGTACCCCGACGAGCGGGTCGTGCGGCTCGTCACGTTTGAATTCGTTCCGATTCGCATCCACGTACGCGATGCCGGCGACGTCTATTCCCGTGTGAGTCAGCAGTTGAACGTGCAGTGGACGCCGACGGTGCTCATCCTGGACGAGGACGGCATCGAGCGCCACCGGGTCGAGGGATTTCTGCCGGTCGACGACTTCCTCGCGCAGTTGAAGCTCGGGCTTGCCCGGATCGCGTTTCAGCGCGGCGCATTCGACGAAGCTGAGCGGCGGTTCCGGCAGGTCGTCGACGAGCACCCGCAGTCCGAGGCCGCACCGGAAGCCCTCTATTGGATCGGTGTCTCTCGATACAAAGGCCAGGGGGACGCGAGCGCCCTCGCCGAAACGGCGCGCGCGTTTTCGACCAGGTACACGGACTCCGCCTGGGCGAAGAAAGCGTCGGTGTGGCGCGCGGCTTGAGCCGCGCGCTACTTCTTCACCGCGGCCTTGGCGGCGTCCACGAGCTCAGCGGACCACCACTTCTCCGAGTCGACTCGCTGCGCCTGATCGACCCCGATCACGATCCGATCAGTCGGCGTCAGCGGCCGCACGTCGATCACCATCGTCGAGTATTTCGTGGCGCGCTTCTCCAGCGTCCGGCGGCCGGGGGCCGCCTGCCGGGAGCGCAGGGTGCCGTCCCCCTCGAAGATGAACGCGACCACGGTGAACTGTTCGAGGTCGTTGTCGGTCAGGTTGGTCGCCGCGTAGAACAGAACCGCGGGTTCGCCCTCGACGACGTTCAGGATCTTGGCGTGGTCGAGTTTCACAGGCGAATCCGGCGCCTGAACGATCGCTGGTGTCATCTCTGCCGCCGCCGCCGCCACGACGCCGAACCAGGCAACCAGGACTGTCGCAAGTAGGGTCATCGAGGCATTATGCAGAGCGGCGGCAGCGAATGGAAGGACTGGGAGTATCGTACGCAGGATGCTCATCAAGCAGTTCTACCTGAATTGCCTCGCCCACGCGTCGTATCTCGTCGGCGATGAAGCGGCACACGTCGCCGCAGTCGTCGATCCGCAGCGGGACATCGATCAGTATCTTGCGTTTGCCGCAGAGCATCAGCTCGAGATCCGTCACGTCTTCCTGACGCACTTTCACGCGGACTTTCTCGCCGGCCATCTCGAGCTCCGGGATCGGACCGGCGCCACGATTTACCTCGGCGCTGCTGCCCGGGCCGAATACGCGTTCACGCCCCTTCGCGATGGAGATGCCGTCGAATTCGGACGAGTACGAATGCGCGCGCTCGAAACTCCAGGGCACACCGCGGAGTCGATTTCGCTGACGGTGTACGACCTCGATCGCAGCGAGACCGAACCGCAGGCGGTCCTCACCGGCGACACGCTGTTCGTCGGCGACGTCGGACGGCCGGATCTGCGGGTGGCCCTCGGGTGGTCGGCCAACGAGCTGGGCGGCCTGCTCTACGACTCGCTGCACGGCAAGCTGCTGACGCTCCCGGATGCCGTGCAGGTCTATCCCGCGCATGGCGCCGGGTCGCTGTGCGGGCGAGCCCTGAGCAAGGAGACCGTCTCGACGATCGGCGAGCAGCGCCGATCGAACTACGCGCTCCAGCCGATGAGCCGGGAGACGTTCGTCGGCCTGGTCACCACGGATCAGCCGGACGCGCCGTCGTACTTCACCTACGATGCCGTGCTGAACACGAAGGAGCGTCCGCGCCTCGACGAAACGCTGCAGCGGCTCGATGCCCTGAACCTCGACCACTTGCTCGCGCTGCAATCGACCGGCGCGCAGATCCTGGACACGCGCGACCCGGGCGAGTTCGCCGCCGCGCACCTGCGCGGCAGCATCAACATCGGGCTCGGAGGGCAATTCGCCACGTGGGCCGGAACGGTGCTCGACCGGGACCATCCTATCGTGCTGATCGCGGCCCCCGGCCACGAACAGGAATCGGCCCTCCGCCTCGGCCGCATCGGGTTCGACCATGTGGTGGGGTACCTCGCGGACGGCATTCACAGCGTCGAATCGCGGCCGGACCTGACCGTCGGGACCGAGCGTTTGAGCGCGCCGCTCGCCGCAGAGCGGCTGCGATCCGCTGGCGCCGGCGGACCCGCGACCCTGGACGTCCGCACGCCGGGCGAGCGCCGCGAGAAGCGGATCAGCGGAAGCATCGGTATTCCGCTCAGTCAACTCAGCGAGCGGTTGTCCGAGCTTCCTTCCGACCGCCCTCTCATCGTCTATTGTGCCGGCGGTTACCGATCTTCGATCGCCGCCAGCATCCTGCAACGCGAGGGTTTCGAACAGGTCAGCGAGATCGCCGGCGGCATCACGGCCTGGGAAACCGCGAACCTGCCGACGGAGTCAGACGCCCCGGCGTAGCCTGCCTTCTGCCTTCTGCCTTGGCCGCGACAGCCGTCTCAGCGTCTCCCTAGCGGACGCCCTCGGCTGAGACTATCGACGAGCCGCCCCAGAAGCGATTTCGGGCGCGGGCACGGGCAACGCTGGTCGAGGGGAACACCGGCGAGCGCCTGTTCGATGTGGCGGCCGCATCCCACCCACGTGGGCTTGCCGCATTGCCTGCACGTTACCCGCTGACACATCGTGTTCGCGCCTCGTGTCGGATTCCAGCTGCTGTTCCCGATCTTCCATGTGTGAGCGACTTCGATCTCATCATCGTCGGCGCCGGGCCGGCCGGGTCGAATGCGGCGTCGGTGGCCCTCGACGCGGGCCTTCGAGTCGTTCAGATCGACGGCGCCCGTTTTCCGCGGGTCAAGCCGTGTGCGGGAGGCGTCACGATGAAGGCGGCCGCGTCGCTCCGCTACTCGCTCGATCCATCCGTCTGCCGCTCGTTCAACACGATCGAGTTCAACCTGTGGAATCGCCGCCGGAACCGGTTCACACATCCCGGCACCATCCTTTATACCGTCTGCCGGCCCGAATTCGACAACCGGCTCGTCAGCGCCAATCTCTCCAGGCCCGACTTCACGTTCATGGATGGCCGACGTGTCACCGGCGTGGAGCACGACGGCCGGCGCTTCGTTGTGAGGACCGATGCGGGGACGATGAGGGGAGCTCAATTGATCGGCGCGGACGGCGCCTACAGCATCGTCAATCGCACGTTTCGCATTGGAACTCCGCGCGCGCTGGCAACGGCGGTAGAGATCAACATTCCGCACTCGGGCCTGGCGCTCCACGACTCTGTGCCCTGCCTCGACTATGGGGCCATCCCGCAGGGGTACGGCTGGGTGTTTCCGAAAGACGACCACTGGTCCGTCGGCCTCTATACGCTCTCGCCGCGATCGTCCGACATTCGTCAGCGTCTCTCGGCCTACATCACCTCGAAGGGCCTGCCCCTTCATGATCTCGGCCGGATGGAGGCGTTCAGGATCCCTGTTGGAGGCTTTCGTTTGAGACCACCATCGTGTCCCGTTTACGTGGTGGGCGACGCCGGCGGTTTCGCGGACGCGCTGACGGGCGAAGGCATCTACTACGCGCTCGAGAGCGGGCGGCTGGCAGGCGAAGCCGCGGTGGACGTTGCGAACGGGCGAGACACCCACCGGGCCTATTACCGTCGCCTGTGGGGCTCGGTGCTGTGCGATACGGCGATCAGTTACTCCCTCGCGCGACCCTTCTATCGGAATGTCGATCGGGGAATGGCGATTCTCGGAAATCCACTGGTGTGGCGTCCGCTCATCGAAGGCACCGCGCGAGGCGCCACGCTCGGTGAATCCGTCCTGAAAAGCGCGGCCTACCTGATCCGCTCGTGGGCGCGCGACGTTCCGCCGCCTCAGGCCAGGACCTCGATCTCGCACGCTCGTTAGCCTTTCGATCCCAGCGCTGCTTCTAATGCGCGCGGCCGTTCACGGGCCGCCTTCGGCGGTGGCACGACGAGACGACGACACGACGACACGACGTTCTTGGTGGGCCTTCGGCCTCATGATCCTACACATCTCACTTGCATCCGGGGATCGAACGTGATCTAAAGAGGCGGTCACGTCCGGAGGCTGTCTTGGTTGAAACCAGTCGCGATGTCGTCATGGGTCGGTCGACGTTGGTCGAGGAAATGGGATCGAGTGATCTGGGCGATCAGCGACTCCATGACCGGCGCGATCGGGTCATCGCGGCGCTGGAGCAGTCGCCGGACGCGGCCTTCCCTGAGGCCTGCGCCACGGATGCCGACGCCGAAGCGCTGTATCGGTTTCTTCGCAACCCGCGCGTGTCGTTGGACGCGCTGATCGCGCCCCACGTGGCGGCCACGCGGGCCCGGTGTGCGGCGGTCGGGGACGTGCTCGTCCTGCATGACACCACGGACATGGTGTTCGCAGGCGAGTCGGCCCGTGAGGGGTTGTTGGCCTTGTCGGCCCGGCGCCAGGGGTTCTGGCTGCATGCCGCACTGGCCGTCTCGGCCGACGGACTGCGGGCGCCACTCGGCCTGCTGGCGCTGTTGCCGTTCGTGCGGAAGGTGCGCGCGCCGGGCACGCCGAAACCGCCGTCACGGACGCGCTCCGCCGATCCGACCAAGGAGAGTCGGTGCTGGGGGGACGGCGTCGCCGCGGTGCGGGCGGGGCTCGGGGCGGCGGGGCAAGCCATCCACGTGATGGACCGTGCGGGCGACAACTACGAGTTGTTCGCGCATCTGCGGACGCACCACGATCGGTTTGTGGTGCGGCTCACGCACGATCGGCAGGTCGAGACCGCTGACGGCGCGGGCACGCTCAGCACGGTCAGGCCTCGGGAGGCGCTGGGCGAGCGCCAAATCATGCTCGCCGCGCGGGCCACCGGTAACCGACCGCAGCAGGCCCGCCGCAAACACCCCGCCCGCGCCGGTCGCGCGGCCACCCTGCGGTTTGCCGCACGCCCGCTGTCGGTGCAGCGCCCCCACGAATGGCCACGCACGTTGCCCCCGAGCCTCTGCGTCAATGTCGTGTATGTGTGGGAGGTCAACGCGCCGCCCGGCGAGGATCCCGTCGAATGGCGTTTGATCACCAGCGAACCGATCGACACCCTGGCGCAGGTGCTGCGCGTCGTGGACATCTATCGCACGCGCTGGCTGATCGAGGAGTTCTTCAAAGCGTTGAAGACCGGCTGTGCCTACGAGAAGCGGCAACTCGAAAGCTTGCAGACGTTGCTCGTTGCCCTCGCCCTGCTCGCGCCGGTCGCCTGGCAGCTCTTACTGCTCCGGCACCTCGTCCAGACCGCACCCGAGAGCCCCGCCACCGCGGTGTTCACTGCCCGCCAACTCGACGTGCTGCGGGCCTCGTCGACTCGTACGCCCCTCGGACCACGGCTCACCATAGCCGAGGCGCTGCTGGCCCTTGCGAGGCTCGGCGGCCACCTCAGACAAAACGGCAGCCCTGGCTGGTTGGTCCTGGGACGCGGTCTGCAAAAACTCGCGCTGATGGAGTCCGGATGGATAGCCGCCCAACAGGCCAAAAGATGTGATCAATCATGAGGCCGAAGGCCGGCCGCGAGAGTGGCCCGTGAGGGTGGCTGTCAGGAGAAGTGAGTCCGTCTCAGGGCCGCGGGACCTGCGGAGCCTTCGGCAGCGCCGTGCGCGGCAGCTTCTCGTCGCGCATGGCCGTGTGATACACGAACGCTGCGACGACGGCGGCGGCTTGCTGAAGGTCGGCTTCTTGCAGCGATTCGAGCACGTCCATGTTCGTGTGATGGGTCCGCGTGTCGTAGTCGATCGGATCCTGCACGAACTGGAACGCCGGCAGGCCCACGTGATCGAAATCCAGGTGGTCGGTGCCGCCGACGCGCTGGATCGCGAGCGCCGTTGCGCCCAGCGCGGCAAACGGCTTCAGCCACGCTTCGAAGATCGGGCGGACCGCTTCGTTGCCCTGCAGGAAAACGCCGCGGATCTTGCCGGTGCCGTTGTCGAGGTTGAAGTAGCCCGCCAGCTTGCCATGCTCCGGTTTGAGCACCATGGTTCTGGGGTCGCCAAAATGACTGCGCACGTAGGTCGACGATCCGATGTGGCCACCCTCCTCTGCGTCCCAGAGCGCAAGCCGGATGGTCCGCCGGGGCGTCATGCCGATGGACTTCAGGATCCGCAGCGCCTCCATCATCACGACGCTCCCGCACGCGTTGTCGGTGGCTCCGGTGCCCGTATGCCACGAGTCGAAGTGGCCGCCGAGCATGACGACTTCGTCGCCGATTCGCGGATCGCTCCCGGGTAGTTCCGCGATGATGTTGACGCTCTTCACGTCACGAACGATCTCGGCGTCGAGCTGCAGCTCCAGCTTCACCGCCGGACGCTGACGCTCGACGAGCCTCGCGATACGGCCGTAGTGCTCGCGCGCGAGCACGAACGACGGCGGCGCCAGATCGGGATTGGGAATCTTCCAGTCCGGCCCGGAGAGATCGAACCCGCTGGCGTCGGTCGCCGTGATGACGCCCGAGGACAGCGGGCTTGCCATCAGCACCGCGGCCACCCCTTCGTCCCTGAAGAACTTCGCAATCGCGGCCCGGGTGGTGAGTCCCTGACGGCGTGCCTGCTCCGCGCGGGCATAGTCGAACCCGTCGTAGTTCGCGAGCGCCGGCTGGGCCGGATCGGTCGCCGCCGCCGCGCGGGTCAGCTCGTCGTCGGTGAAGCGTGTCGCCAGTGCCGTGAAGGAGGCCGCCGGGGCGGTGCGCGGCCGGCCGTTCATCACGATGGCGCCGCGAAGCTTTCCGCGATATTTCTCGAAGTCCGCCGGCGACGCGACCTCGACGAGCACCGGCGTGCCAGAGACGCGTCCGTCCGTCGACGGGCTCCAGGCGAGCGGCTGCGCAATCGCGTGGAGATAGCCCGGCTCGATCATCTCGACGTTGAAGCGCCTCACCTGCCAGCCCGGGCCGGGAAATCCGCCGGGCTCGAACGTGACCTTCTCGAATCCCCACGCGATCAGCCGCTGCCTGGCCCAGTCGGCGGCGGCCGCGTAGCCCGGCGAACCGCGAAGGCGGGCGCCGTAGACATCGGTGAGCTCGCTCAACGTGTCCATCACCCGCGAGTGTTGAAAGGCCTCCGTCTTGATGCGGGCGACGATCGCCTCGTCCACAGGCTCGCCGCTGTCCGCGCTGAGGGCGAGGACTGAGATCGCGATCGCAGCAGCGACTGGGAGTGACTTCATGGCGTGTCTGTATATCACCAACGCCGGCGTTATTTGGCCCCCCTCATCATCCGCTCCACCTCCTCGAACCACCGCGTTCGGATTTGGATCTGTCTTTGATAGGCGATCTCAGGCGCCGGGACCATGGTGTAGAAATCGCCGTTGGGCGCCACGTCGTACTCGCGGGCGATCTCGCCGTCGAACAGCTTGCGCTCGTTGACGAAATCGATCTCCTGAAAGGTCGTTCGAACGTCGACCGCCACCATGGACGCGTCGCTCTTGAAGAACAGCGTCTTGCCGTCGTGCGACCATCGCGGCACTTCGCTACGGGCCTATACGAGCGCCGGCCGCGATGGTCATGGAGTGGGGGGATTATATGCGCGCGGCTCGGCCGGGTGTCGCCGGGAGCGTCAATCGGGCAGGCCGATCCGGCGCAGGAGAGCGGGAAAGCGCGGATCCGATCGGAGCCGTTCGAAAATCGGGTTGGCCTTGATCATCGGCGTCTCCCAATTGCGGGCGTCGACGGCCTTGTCGAGCCATTCGAACGCGCGATCCATGTCGTCCAGGCCCACGTAGACCAGGGCCATCTGAAATGGCGAGGGTCCCCGCGGCTGGTTGAGGCGCCGGAGGTCCTCGAGCGCCTTCATCGCGTCGTCTCTGCGTCCGGCGCGCGCGAGAATGTATCCATGGACCGAGATGATGTCGGGACGCGGACCGCCGAGATCGCGCGCCTTCTGCGCGGCGGCGATCGCCCGATCGGGCATCGCTTTCTGCAGGTAGACCAGTCCAGCCAATGCCTGGGCAAGGCTGAAATTCGCGTCCAGGGCGAGGGCCTCCTCGAACTCCCGTAGCGCGTCATCAAATCGGCCCGCGAGCTGGAGGACACTGCCACGGGTCGTCCGTGCATTGGGTGACACTGGATCGAGACGGCACGCCTGCTCGGCGAAGGGCACGGCTTCGGCTGGTCGTCCGGTGTAGGCCAGGTAGAAGCCGTAGAAGCTCAGCGTGGTGGCGTCGTTCGGTCCGAGCGCGAGCGCTCGCGCGTAATGCCGGTCGACTTCCTGCCAATCCCAGTAATAGTCCGCAGTGATCGCCGCCAGCGATCTGTGAGCGTCAACGAGCGACTCGTCAAGGGCGAGGGCTTTCAGCGCTGCCTTGCGGCCCAGCGGGTGAGACTCGCCAATCGGCATCAGGCCGTAGCTGCCGAGCAGGGCGTAGGTGTCCGCCAGGCCGCTGTACGCCCGCGCGTACGAGGGATCGAGTTCGATGGCTTTCTGAAAGTTGTCCCGGGCTTTGTGGAGCCCGTCGATGGTGTCCTTGGCCCAGTAAAAGCGGCCCCGGAGATAGTGCTCATAGGCGGCTGAATTGCTGGAATGACGTTCCCCTTGTGCCTGTCGATTCCCCGCTGACACCCCAAGGCTCGACAGAGTTCGACCTGCGACGGCAGCGGCGGCATCACGCTGCAGCGAGAGGGGGTCGTTGACATCGCGGTCGTATTGTTCGGCCCAGAGGTGCGATTCCGTACGCGCGTCGATGAGTTGCGCCGTCACCCGCACCCGGTCGCCCACCCGGCGCAGGCTCGTCTCGAGCAAGTACTCGACCTGGAGTTCCCGGGCGATTTCGTCAGCTCGCTTGGTCGTGTCGCGATAGTGCATCGCCGACGTGCGGGCGATGACCCCGAGGCGGGCCGGGTCGGCCGCGGCGAGCTGCGCGATCATTTCTTCAGTCAACCCGTCGCACAGGTATTGCTGGTCGGGATCTCCGGTCATGTTCTGGAACGGCAGCACCGCCAGCATGACGCGGTCCTTCCCGGCCGGCGCCGTCCGGAGCAGCCTCCATGCGCCATACGCTCCGGACGCCAATAGCGCCGCCGTTCCGAGTGCAAGCGCCACGAGTTGCCACCGGCCGACACTGAACGGCTGGGCTGCGCGTTTCGGCTCCTCTGGCTGCGGTGCAGCTTCACGGAAGGCATAGCCATACCGGGGCACCGTGCGAATGAAGCGCGGCTCCAGCCGATCCTCGCCCAGGGCTTCCCGAATCTCACTGATGAGATTCGCGAGGTTCTTCTCGACGACAAACGTATCCGGCCAGAGGCGATCCTGGAGGTCCGCCTTGGACAGAGCCCGGGGACGTTCGCTGACGAGGATTTGAAGAAGCTGAAGCGCTTTTGGTGACAGGCGAACAGGTTCCACTCCCCGCCGCAGTTCCCGTGACTCGAAGTCCAGGACGAATTCGCCGAACGACACCTGCATGGCTATGAATGGACTTGGCGCCCTCACTCTACCGCCCCGATCGGAGTGCCACAAGCGCGCTGCCTGCTGCGGCTGACGGGAAGCTGACCATCCCCTGACGCTTTCCTGCCCTGCACCTGCGACGTGCGCGACCGCACTCCGTAAGGTGAGGCCTGTCCGGATCGACTGCCGGACTCTCACTCGAGGAGGCCGAAAGGGCGATGGTCCTCAACGCCCTGCAGACTACGGGATGGAACCAGACTCGCGCGGCTGAGTTGCTCTCCACCACTCGAGATACGTTGCGCTACAAGATGAAAAAGTTCGACCTTCGGCAAGCAGCGGAACAAAAGCCAGAGTAACGTCAAACCCACAGTGCAGCGTGTTCTAACCCCACCAACCGACTCATCCGGTTTTGACGTTGTTGATCGTGAATCCGTCAAAGCTCCGGCCGCCCAATTGCTTGTTAGCATGACAATGCGAAGGTAGCGGATGTGATACCTTGGCGTTGATGAAACGCCGAAACTTCATCTGTCAAGGCGCGGTGGCGGCGGGTGCGGTCAGCCTCTCTAACTTCCCCCATCACCTCCTCACGGCGGCGACGTCTAAAAGCGCATCCGACCGTATTCTCCTCGGACCGAAGAAAGTAGAACTCAGCCGCCTCGCAATGGGCACAGGCACCAATGGAGTCGGCGGGAGCTCGAACCAGACCAAAAAGAACGGCGTGGCT
>Ga0207701_10004393_pt1 | contig 14325 bp, 24 predicted proteins | sample KBSSwiSSwithPhiX_FD_184294 | JGI IMG/M metagenome (GOLD analysis project Ga0207701, IMG submission 184294) | Switchgrass rhizosphere bulk soil microbial communities from Kellogg Biological Station, Michigan, USA, with PhiX - S5 (SPAdes) (version 2) | ecosystem: Environmental > Terrestrial >... | reverse complement strand
ATCGAGCCGGGCTCGCCCGCGTAGAACATTTCGTACTGCAGATGACGCGAGCCGAACTCCGAGCCGACAGCATCCCACAGTAGCTTCAGCAGCTTCACCCGCTCGCCTGCTTTAGCGCCCGGCCAGCGCACGTAGCGCTCGATATCCGCCGCCGAGCGCGATACCCGCAGCTCAGCGACCGTCGCCGGCAGCTGAATCAAGCTGCCGCCCATCAGTCCACGGATCTGATTGAGCAGCACCGGATACATCGCCTGCTGGAATACCTGGCTGGCGTAGAGCAAGCTGTCTTTAGGACGCATCACTCCGAACGGGTCGGGTTCGGCGGCAGCTTCGGCGGCGAGAATCATGCCCTCCACGAGAGAGACACGGGTGGCCAGATCCCCGAGTTGGGCGATTGCCTCGCTTATCGCCGAGCGTCCGCTCAGGTCCATGCAGCGTTTGACGAGCCCGACCAGGAACTGCAGCTTGGCCCACGAGCGGATATGCGATTGGGTGTTGCCCAGGACGTGCGCCGACGTAATGCTAAACTGACCCGCGGTGAGTTCAATGTTTTTGTAAATGAACACGTCCTCCCACGGCACGAAGACATCGTCGAACACCACCAGCGAATCAGTTTCGTCGAGGCGGCTGGACAACGGGTAGTCGAATACGCTAGTGGGCCCGAGCGCATACGGCCGTCGAGGATAGAGTTTCAGGCCAGGCGCGCCGGTCGGTACCACGCACGAGATCGCATAATCCTCGTCACCAGCCCGGAGCGGTAAAATGACGGTGACGAGGACGTAGTCGGACATGACCGAACCCGTGCCGAGCATCTGCGCGCCGCGAATGACGATTCCGTTGTCGCGCTCGGCGACGACGCCAGCGTAAAGATATGGCTCGGCCTGCTGATGCGCTGGCTTGGCGCGGTCGATCGTAGGATGGACGATGACGTAGCTGATGTATAGGTCCTCGTCGGCGGCTTTGGCAGCGAAGCGCAAGAGATTGTCGGCGAACTGTTGACCGCCCCGTGCATAGAACCCTGGCGAGCCGGCAAATCCGGCGAAAAACGAAGCCACGTGGTCCGGAGAGCGGCCCAGGAATCCGTAGCTAGCATCCGCCCAGTATTTGATCGCGCGCCGCCGCGCCGCCAAATCTTCTCGGGTACGCGGCACCAGCCAGGACTTGTTGATCGGCCGGCCGTCGCGTGGCGAGGCATAAGTCATCAGCTCGCGATTGGCCGGGTCGTGGGCAAGGTCGTAGAGCCGCGCGACCGTGCGCACGCCGGCTGCGAAAGCGGGATGCGCCGGCACATCGGCTACTCGCTCGCCATTGAACAACACAGTACGGCCATCGCGGAGACCGCGCATGTAGTCATCGCCGCTGCGGATCATATCACCTCTTCGCTCACGCCCTTAGGCCAGCGCCCCGTATTCAATTTACGGTGACCGCAGGACCCAACGTCGCTGCACGTGTATTTCTTTCTCAAATTCATCTCTCCGGGTCCAAGATAATGTCCGTCGATTTCCGGTTTCGAATCATGGTCTTCAAAGGAATGTGTATTCTCCACGGTACGGCCAGAAAAATATAGCCGTCATAGGCTACAACGGGCAACTGCTATCTAGGAAAGTCGAATGCCCCGACTCGGAACCTCATTAGAAACTTACGCCAGCCAAGAGGCCCACGATTGGCTGCAGGACCGAGCGAAGCGAGCGCGAGGCAACCATGTTATCATTGATTGTTTGAAGATTACTTTTACTTTGACTTGATACCAAGTTCTCGCTGAGCTTCTCGTAAAATCGAAAGATCGGCGACTTCGTTAAATGCGACCTCACGGTCGACTTTCGTGATGCTCCTGGTGTCTTCGATCAGTCGTCGAAAACCGTCGTCTGGTAGATTTCCGTCGAGATTGAAGCCTTTCGCGAAAGAGTCGTAGAGCGCAGCGGCCGTGTCATTGTCGATCTTGTATGTCGCCGCGAGTACGGGAATGGTCCCGTCTCGATTATCGCGTATGTAACGGTTGGCTTTGATTCCCGCCCGGATAACTCGTTTGATTTCATCCGGTCGGTCTTTGATCTTTCGAATGTGAACGATAAGGCCGCTGATCGGGTACGTAAACAGTTCCTCAGAGCGCGCTAAGACGGTAAACCCAAGCTTTCTTCCGCGATAATCTCCTGGCACAGGCAAAGACTGAGCATCGATCAAGCCTTGACTCAATCGAGTAAACACACCCTCGCTCGTGCTTCGGATAAACTTCACGTCTCGGTCCGGGTCCAGTCCGTAATGTTTGATCATTAACCTCGCCATCAAATCAGGTGCGCCTCCGGGCACGGCGCCGATGTTTTTCCCCTTCAGATCTTTGACTGTCTTAAGCTCCGGGCGGCCAAGCAAGACAAAATGCGGCGACGGCCGGAAGCAAGCTACTATCCTGGATGGTAACAACCCCTGAACCATGGCGCGCATCGCGGAGCCAAAGCCCGTGTAATAATCGATATCTCCATTGGTCAGCGCGATGTTCGCGACCGGCCCTGTGATCGTGACGAGCTCGGCATCAAGTCCCTCTTCTTTTAAAAAACCCTTTTTCTGCGCCAGAGGTAATGTGAAATGCCCTGCATCCGCGGGCAAGCCGATCCTGATTTTATCCACCGCATGGACTGAGCCGTGAAAAATAAAAATAGCAAGCAAGACGGCAATAGTCGGCGTCATACGCATTCTATGTGTCTCTGCCGGCCTAACATCTCAATTCAGCAGCGAGAAGGATTTTGAGTTTCGACACTCGTATGATGGTTCCGCTGTAACGCATATCTAAGCAACCAGCCGCCAATATCTTCGTCTGAACGATCCGATCGCTCATGCTCTGAAACCTCGAATCCCCTTTCGCAGCATGCCGACACCGACACCAATCATGACAAACGGAAAAACGTAGGAGATCGGATTGGGAGGACTTTGAAACTCCGGCAGTCTTTGCACGAAAAAATTGTATGCTAACCAGATCGCAATGCCGATGCCCAAGAGAATCGCGAGGGTGCCGAATATAAGATATCTGATTCGCATGGTAGATCTCGCACCTTGGTTCTGTACCACTCCCGAACGAACGTCTAAAAGGAGTCGAGTATCTAATGTGCCGCTACGCAGCGCGCTGCTGCCGCTCTGGTTAAGCTTGGATTATGCCCGGTCATTTGTCCTGTTTAAACAAGAGATCAAAATCGGACACAGCCATAAACTTATCTCCGACCGATTCATCATCAACCTTAAAATATTCCTGCGGAACGATATCCTTGCTATTGCTGAATCCGACAAGGTACATCCAGCTCTCATCCTCGGCCTTCCATTCCCTCAATTTAATAAAGTGAGTACTACCTCGGGCCTTCGCGATGTCGTAAAAGCCACGAACGATAAACATAGAGACCGGGACAGACGCGCCAGAAACAAAAGTTACTTTTGCCAAAGAGGTCTTTTCGTCACGACGAATTTCCTGAAAGGACATGATCAGGTCTTTCCCTCCGGGATTGGCCTGTTTTACGTCTCGTCGGTACAAAGTATCAGCCGCTTCGGCGGGACTTCCGAGGATGATCACAAGCGAAAGAGTTAGGACTAGTAGATTACGCATATAGATTCTGGCCTCGAGGCTGAGCGAATGAGGCAGTAATCATCTCAGGTTGTCGGTTAAGCATCTCTCTTTGACGGACTGTGACCGTGGGACATGATTCACATAATTGTCCTCGGACATCGTCGACACCGTGGCGGCATCGCGGTCCGCGAACTCACAGCGAAGGTGCCTTCCCAGACATCGATTAGTCGCTGTTCTTCGGGCGTATAGATCGAATCCATGTCGAACCTCTCTTGAGCATTCGTGCTCGGCCTAGTGAATCAGGCTGAGAGGCGCCAGCCGTCGGAATTTGGCTGATTTCCCGGATCGCGCCCTCGTCTCCAGCGGGTCAGGCCGAATCGTCAGTACTTTCACTGGTCCGACGCTTTCTGAGCAACACCACAATGGCGGCTGCTACGACGAAGATTATGCTATAGCCCGCCAAGAACACCAAACCGAGAATAAACTGCGGACCCAGCTTGAGGAAAGGCAACTCGTAGGCTGCCTGCCCCAGCGCCGCGCCCAGGTAATGCGCCCAAAGATGCTTCGGTGCGACTACACCGGAGACCGCGCCAGCGACGGCCAAGCCGGCAAAGGAATAGCGAGTCTGCATCCCACGGCTCATTGCGTCCGGTGATCGGTATGGGCAGCGCCCAAACTGCGGCGGCCAACACCGCAGACACGATGACGGCCAGTACCGCGCGCCTTTCACGGACCTTTACTTGAAGACTGAGCCGCTAGATCGGGTCAAGTTAATTTATTAGCGAGCGATGCAATGCACTCTTCGCGCAGTTGCCAGGCCCGTTCAAAATCAAAACCAACCTGCGCCGCCCATCGAGCAATCGCTTCTTGATGGTATTTCAACTTTACAGCGGGTAGATCATCCGGCGCGACTGATCGCTCGTCCATCAAAGAATCGAACGGAGATGACTGGCCTGCCGCTAAACCGGTAAAATCGTATCTTCGGCCCTTGTAGATCAAATAGCAGTGCGCTTCAGGAATGACGTCAACTCCCGCAGCCGCCAAAATAGAGCCGACACCGGGCGTATTGCGCTCCGACATTTCATAGAGGCCAACGGTTAGCAAAACATCGAGACGACCGCACTCGTGCGCTAACGCTGCTAGGAATCGGTGCTTGGAACTACAAGTGCCTGTGTGTGCTCGAAGGACGGCTGCCGGGTCGTCGCCATCTGCCACCCGGCCATAAGGCAGCAGACGAATAAAGTCTGCCACATCTGCAAAACTCTCGAGACCCAGTGCTCGAACGGCTACGGACAGCGGCCCATTACCAGTAAGCGGAAAGTTCAAATTGGGAAGATCGTGGCTCATCATTACAAGCGATCCCGCTGAGCTGCTAGCCGCCGGTAGAATCAATCCATCACGGTACAATCTCGTCCGCTCAAGCCACCGGGTTAGGCAGCTCCTTGGTGGCTAAGGTTCGGTTGCATTTCGAGGCAAACGCCGCAGGTAAGCACGCGCGATGGTTACCGGATGACCGAGCACGGTAACAATCCGCCCGAGGCCTCGCACCGGGTCGTGGAAGAGACCGAGCTGTCGCAGGATCGTTCCGCGATCATAGTAAATACGCTCGCTCGCCAGCTTGCCATCGGCATCAAACGAGTAGATCCCACAAAGCGGGAATTCCATCCGTCGGCCTGTCGGCGGCAGACCCCGCCACGTATCGAGGTGCGTACCGCGGATCAGCACTTCGACCACCACACTCTCAGATGTAACGTGCCGTTGCTTCACCTCGATCGCTAGATCCGGTAACGCGCGCATGAGCTCGCTGTAATACGAGCGCACTCCATCGCGGCCAATGCGGTGGTCCCCCCACGGCTCATCATCGTACTGTGCGTTGATTCCGAACGTCGCCATTAATGCATCTAGATCGTGTGAATTCTCGCAGCGGATGTGCTCATCGACAACCGCTGCACGTGCGCGTGCGCGCTCCGACTCAATTAGGGACATTTCGCACTTCCCAGGAGTCGTGATGAGCTTTATTGATTCATTTGGATACTGGGTTTCGGATGGCCAACCCAGTCTCACCATTCAGTCAATGCGATCCGATCGTCTTGAATGTTACTTGCCTTTGAGCCCATCACGAAAGGCAATCGCTTCAAGCTCCACCCGGACAGCGTCCATCACAGGAACCACAGGTCGCGCCTCGAATTCAAAAGCAGGCAACATCGAGCAGAACTTGTGAACCGCCAATGGATCGTCGCAATCCAACATCATATACCCGCCCCAGTCACCGACTCGTATAACGAACAACTCGATCTTGAAATTGTCGGGCGCCTTCCATTGAGTGAAAACCTCCAGTATCCGCTTCTGGGCATTCTCATACTCAGTAGGCGATCCTTGAGGACGTTCGCACCAGCTAATCATGTATTTCATCGGTATTCTCCTTCATTGGATTGATGTTGATGTGATTGGAACCGTAGTCGTTTAAACAGGCTAACGCTAAGGCTGAGAGGGCGAGGCCAGCGAGCGCCGCATTCAGCTAGCAGGAATCGAGTGATGTTCATGTAACACGATCCATTGGTCGCCTATCCTGCGCAGACCTATAGTCAGACGAAACTCTAGTTCGATTCTCTCTCCGTTCTTCTCCGTTCCAGCACATCGCATCAGAGCAGCAACAAATGCAACATCGCTGCCCGCAATAATGTTCATGTCCTTGATATCAAAGACCACCGGATCATTAGACCAAGAAAAGAACAACTCCCAAGTCTTCTTATACGCTTCAATGCCCTTCGATTGCAGTGGCGGCGGGACATCAAACATCAACATGTCCGTAGAGTGATTGGCAAGAATCCCGTCTAGATCCTTGGCACGGACCGCTCTCGCCCAGCTCTCAACTAGCTCGCGTATCGCGGCTTCGTTTACCGTTCTAGTGCTGCTCGCGCTCATTCCCATTCCTTTTGCCTGACCTGCTGAGAACCTTCACGGCGCACGTTCCGGCAGTCTATCGTCCTGCGTAGCCGCCCGTATTCCGCGTCGGTCTGAGTAGCGAGTTAGGCCCACGATTTAGACTGTCCTTTTTTCTTTCCTTGCAGCGAAATTTACTTCTCAGTTAAGCAGGCACCATTCTTACTTCGCCGCGAAGCAGTAGAATCGACCCGCACCTCCGCCGGGAGCGGTATCGGCGCAGCTTCGACTCTCATGCGCCGAGTTCCACGAAGCGGACGGTAATGCGGTATTGCCACCAAGCCCGATCCCGTCAACGTGACCCACTTGTGCCTGCATATCGGGGGATTCCGACGTCCAGTCGTTGCAGGTTTTCCCTAATACGACTCTACCCTCCGCCGTCGAGCCGGTCAGAATGTCATGTTCGGTCGGTCTCGGCGACCCGGGCCACCCACCCGGAACCGGTTGGCCCCGTTCGTCGACGAACAAAATCGGATTTCCTCTGCGCTCGTGGAGATCGGTGAGATCTTTGCCGACCATGAGACCATTGGCGTTAAACCAGGGGCCGTTGCCGATTCGATCGCGCGCATTGGTAGGCTTGTCGTTGTTGGCGGGATCGCGCTCCACACTCAAGTACGCGCGCCACGTCTTATCTCCTTGCCCCACGGTGGTCGCCAAATTTTGGCAAATCCGATCCGCGCCAGCCAAGCCCCCCAGATTGCCGGTTTTACTCTTGGCGCTCGTAACAAAAAAACCCATGCTCGGGGGTGGGGCGTCGGCGCCGTCAACAATCCGGTCCATACCGCTGCCAGCAACAACCGCTAGCGTCGCAATTGCAATCACCGAGTTGTAAAATTTCATAAGATTCTCCTCTTTAAGATTACGATGCTCAACCTGGCAGCGTTCTCGTTCATCATCCTTGTGCCATAACTTTACGCCTGAGAGGAAGAGATCGGCGAGCGCAGGGAGCGGTCGAAGACTTTTCTCAAGCCGCCTGTCAGGCAGCACGCGGCGATCAGGTTGCGTTCGTACGAAAAATCAAGAGTTCAATTATTTCGATAACGGGTTCAGGCTGGCTCTCAAGAGCGCCTGACTCCTCGATCGCCATTTGTCCCATCTGAAACTCGGAATCAGAAATAAGCGCAAGAGCGGTGTCAGCGCGCAGCTGTGTTCGTTTAGCGAATTCGCTGAGACTTGTCGCGGTAACCTGCCGAACGCGTCGGTGCTCTGCCAGTAGGAATCCATGAGTCTCTAAAGCAGCGACCGTTTGCGGAATTGTCGGTAATTGCTGGCAGATTTCTCGGGTTGATGGCCAGTACCGAAACAATGTCGAAAAACCATCGAGTTGATCACCAAAAGATCCCCTAATGAAAACACGGCCGCTATCAGAGACGACAACGCGCCGAAGTTCACGCCCGCAGGCCCAATGGTCCCGAATGTGATGCCACACTTGCGATAACCACACGAGATCGCAGCTCTCGTTTCGCAGCGGAATGCATTCGGCGGCGCCGGCCAGATATGTGAGGTTCGTCGGTTTCTCGCCACGAGTGGCGGCGTCGAGCATGGCCTTTGAGGGCTCGATTCCGGTAACCTGAGCCTTGAACGTTCGCGCGAAAAGCGCCGCAAATCGACCGGTACCAGCGCCAAGATCAAGGATCCTGAAGTCTTCGTCGTGCTGAACGAACGGGGCAACGATCGCAGTCCAGGTCGCAACCGCCTCTGAAGAAAGTGTTCGTCCCCGCTGATAATTGGCCGCCATTTGACCGCTGTAGTCGATCACGCCGGGAGAAAGCTGCTTGGACTGAGACATGCGGTTGCAAACCGCTCAGCGCCTACTGGGGCGCATCGATTCTATAGAAAACGTGAATCTGCTCTTGACCGTGAATTCGTCCCTCGTGGGAGAAACGGCCGCCAATTTTTTCCATTGCCTTTCTTGAACGCCAATTGTTCGCACCCACATGAAACCAGACGACCTTAGCCCAGCGGAAGGCGTGGCTAAGCATGAGCTGTTTCATTTCTCGGTTCGTCGCTCCGCCCCAATGACTTCTCGTCAGGAAAGTGAAACCGACAGCCACCTCTCTCTCGACGGGATTCCACTCGTAGTAACGCGAAGACCCTATTATCTCGCCTGACGCATTGTCGATTACGACGAAGGCACTGCCAGACGCCAACGCGCCCGCAAAGAATCCGTTTTCAAAGACCTGCCGCTGATATCTCGTTCGCTCCGGGTGCTGCTCCCATATCAAAGGATCGGATGCCGCAGCATACAATGCTTCAAAATCATCGGCTTTTAATGGACGCAGCGTAATCGTTCCACCGACGAGAGTGGGCTGAAAATCAAAAGGCGATGCTTGACTCATGGCTCTTCTTAGGCGCCCAACGTTTAAAGGTTTCTATGACTTGGGTGATTTCGTGCCGCCGTTCCTGAGAACGGTTCGAAAACTCTGCCTTTATGACTGCGGCTGACGTCTCGACAACCCGACATCAACTCTCAGTAGGTTCAATCCCGTGTCGTTTCATTAGTTCTCGTTCTTCCTCAGGCGTGGGAATGGCATCCTTCCAGAGCGCTTCTAACTCGGCGAAGTAGGCGTCTGCCGCGGGAGAATGAATGATCAGTAGTCGCGCCGGAGACTCGCCAGCATTGCCGAATGTATGCGACACGCGGCTTGGTGCTAGTGCCCAAAATCCGGGGCCTCCTGTTCTGCTTTCTCCTCCGACGATGAACTCAATGGAGCCTTCCAATACGTAAAAGCCTTCCGGGCCCTCATGAGCGTGAGGCAACGGCCGACGGTTTCCTACCGGCAGGTCCCGTTCCATGAAGCTGAAGGCGCCGCCGGTAGTCTCATGCAATCCCTTAAACACCATCTTGCTTCCCCGGGCAGAATAAATCGTTCCCTGATGTGGATCCAAAAATATGCCATTAGCCATGGAATCTCCTCAAGTGCTTATGACGCTGAGACTGAGAGGGTGAGGAGACCAGGGAGCGGTCTGGTGTTGTTCTTACATGACTAACGCCCAGGCTTACCGGCCGGAGCAAGCAACGCGAGTCCGGTTTCGTGCAGCCTTTTCTTCGGTGACTCACGGCGACACGCGCCTCGACTGCGTAGATCGAAGGATGACGTCGCCCGATGGGAGCGGCTTGGCTTCCAGTAAGTTTAGCCGCAACCGTTTCGATACACCACGGAGCAACGGCTGGCCGCTTCCGAGGAGCACCGGGCAAACGGCGAACTGATACTCGTCGATCAGACCGTGCTCCGTGAGCTGCGACACGATGGAGCCGCTGCCGAAGATGATCAAATCCTTTCCCGGTTGGGCCTTCATGGTCGCAATCCCTCGCGGGTCGAGTTCGCGAAGCAAACGGGAGTTCTCCCAACTCGCGTCCTTCATGCTCCGCGAGAAGACTATTTTCGTCATTCTGTTTAGCGCCATCGCTATTGCGCCGTGTTCCGGAGATCGTCGTCCCGGATGATGCGGGTCGGGAACTGTGCCGGAGGCGTCGACGACGGCCTGCCACCAGAATGCCTCGAAGACTTCGTACGTCCGACGTCCAAACAGAACCGTGTCGAAATTTGTGATCTCCGCCGCGGCCGCTTTGGTCTGCTCCTGATCCGGGACCACCCAGTCGAGGTTCCCATCGGTCCCGGCAAAGTACCCGTCCGCGGTCACCCAGTTGAACATTACGATCCGCCGCGCGTGTTCCACATTTTCTCCTCGTCCCACTGATTCCTAATTCACCTTAGGCAGGCCTGCTACCCGCGTAACGCGGTGCCGCTGGTAGAGAACGCATCAACGACCATTGAATTTGTCGTCGAATCAAGCCGCGGGTTGGAAGACGGTTACGCAATCATCTGGAAGAAATCCTAGCCCCATCGGGTTGTCCTTCCAACCCTGAGCTGGAACTCTCAGGGACGATGGCATCGCTACGCGCATCGCACCTTCACGCGGCGATCCCGCATCGACGCTCCCGTGCTAGCCTAACCCTGCCGCTTGAAGAATTGGACAGCGCGCTCGTGCTTCTCAGCCGCCGCTCGGGTCTTGAAGGTCCCAAGGTTTCGGCGCTTGCCGGTCCTGGGATCTTTCTTATTCGAGTACAACCGGTATTCGCCGCTTTTCAGTTTCCGAATCACACAGACCTCACGAAGCTATCCTGACGTTATAGCAACGGACCGCGGCTAGCTGCATCGCAGGCGATGTTGAATTCACGGCTTTGACCTATGGCAGACTTCCAACCGGTTGCCGCATGGATCTTCAAAGAACACGGCATAATAGCCGGGAGCATAGTGCAGCGGCCCTTCGATGCGACGGGCACCGCACTGTGAGGCGATCTCAGCCAACTGGTCAACCTCCGCCGCGCTCTCGGCCCAAAAGGCAATCCTGTTTTCGTTGATCGTGTGGCCGGAAGATTCTGTCACGCCGAAAAATTCTGTGATATCAGCGTCGGGCGCCTCGAACTGCAACCAGCCTTCGATCTCCACCTCGCGCGTGAAGCCTAACGCCGGGAGAAACTGTCGGTAAAAGTCGGCGACATCGGCGATTCGCGGAACGCGCAAGTCGATGTGATCGTAGTGTCGTCTCATAGCTGTGACTCCGGCTTCGCTCAATCACGCCGGAGCAAAACGCTCCGCTTGCAACCGCGCCCAATCGACCTTGGCCTTGGCCCGGGGTTAGCAGCCACTCTCGTATCTCAAACCTTTCCAATCATAAAAACAACGCCCGCAACAACGGAAATTGCCATGAAAAACATCGAGACCTTATGAGCCAAAATCAATCCGAGGTTTTTTTGTTTTATGATGACCATAATTGCTCCGGTCACAAGACTCGTCACCAGCGGCAACGCTGCAAGATATAGAGAGAGTGTCGAAAAGAACTTGTTTCCTGACACGCCATTGATTTTGTAGAGGCACGCAACAATGCCGCCGGCTATCAGTACGAACAGAACGATATGGGCAGATAACAACGCCAGACGGTAGGGCTTTGGCGAGCGTTCCAGTCGGAATCCCACAACAATTGCAATAACAAAAAATAGCACCGTCACGATCATGCTGCTCAAAACTGAACTCATATTGTTTGCTTCTTTAGTTTTTTGCTTTCCTGTTTTTCGCTCCGTCATCGATGCCGCTTAGCCTACAGCCAAAAAGTTCACTCACTCCCAAAGCTCGCCAGTCGGCTCCAGCGGTGGGTTAGATCCGCTCAGACCCCTAAGCCTATTTGAGCTCGTACAGCCCCATTTCTTTTGCTTTGGTAGCAAGTTGTCTACCGGAGCGTTTCCAGGGAAATGGCAATGACATCGTCAGGCACCAGTTTTGCCCTTCCGCTTGGCTCTTAGCCAACAACCTCTCGTAAATGTCGATGAACCGCTCAGGTGTGTACTCAGTCGAACTCCCAATAACTTGATTTGAATGTTTGTTGACGATGATCGACCGGTAGGAAAGAACTCCCGGTTGCACCGTGTCGGGCTCGACTAACGCCACGAAGAAAAGCCAACCAAACGCACGCTCGACAGTGCAACGCTCTTCGACAAAGTGGTCGCGAGCATCTTGTCGATCCTTCAGCCGTTTAAGAAGTAATTGCTGAGCTTCTTCCCTCGTGAGCATACGGCGACTTCAAGTCGATCTAACGTTTTGGGTGAGAGGCGGTTTTCCAAGCGCCTATCTTAACCCAATGCTTAGACAAGGTAGAAGGCTTAGCGCGGTACGCATCCGACAATGATCGTGTCATATAGCTGCTCCAGACGATAGAAACTGAGTTTAGGAACTTTGACTCGAAGGTGACCGTGCTTGATATCGAGTTCGGTCGGCACCTCCTCATAGTAGTAATGAAGCTCTGATTGACTGCCGTGAAGCACTTCGCGAAATGCGCTAGGCTTGAGATTGGAAGGGATCTGCCGCAGATAATCGCTAGGGAGCATGATTGTGAGTTCGTAGTCCGAGTGCGGTTTTTGACTCGCCTCGTTCAGCACATCAAACGAAAGGTATGGGCGACCGACCCCCCAAAGGGCGTAACCAGCCTGCACGGCATCCCTCGTGGGGACATTGCTAATTCGAACGCTGACTGTTTCGGGTTTTGCAAAAAACCCCCGAGGGAATGTAACCCGTACACGGCCCGCGATCTCGTTAAATCCGCCAGTCGAACTGATGACCTTGTTGAAAAGCGATTCGGATACGGAACCGCGAACTTGCGAGTTGGCTAGTGCTCCGCAGACGAGAAGCACACAGAAGATCAGGATGATCGCATGTTTCCACTTGCTAAGCATGTTGTCTGCGCAAAAGCCGCGGCCGCTCTGAAACGGGCACCAGCAGTGGCCGCCGGCTTCACGCGTGTTAGACCGCGTGGCCGGCGCGCGTTCCTGATGCATGCGGTCAGCTAAGAGACCCTCTCGGCGAGATAACAATACCGGGAGAGCCGCCGATCCGCCGAAAGGCTGTGGACACACGCGAGAAACCGCTGGAGCCCGTCGAAATTCGCCTGCCCTTCACGCTCAACCAGTGCCACTCGATGCTTCTCCCGCGCATCGTACCAGCGTTGCGCGATCGCCGCCGCATCCTCGGTGACATCCTCACTGCTCAGTAACCGGAACCCCGACCGTGCGATCAGGCGTTCGTTTTCGCCAGGAGGCACGAACAGGTAAAACCCAATCGAACTCCGAATCGCAAGCTCCTCGCGCTCTCCGCGCGCACCTGAAGCCCACCACGTCCCTATCAAAAGAGACACACCGAAGAGCAGAGCAGTACCGCCCACGTACAAAGGGTTGCGAGTAAAGCGAAACGACCTAACGATAGCGGTTGTAGGCTTTAGTGGGCTGACGTTTGTTCCGGCCCTGACCAACGTGATCTGGCCCAAGCCGCACACCCAATTCCTAGAGCGCAAAGCGTTGCACCCAGCGCAAAGGTCACTGGCCTCAGAAAAATGTCGAGAGGCCAAAGCCAATGCAGTAGCAGGATCACGACTAAAGCTGACGCCGCAATCACTGGCGGGAATATCACTACGTCAGGATGATCTGAGATGGGATCCATTGGCTCTCATGTGCATCTAACGCCCGCGATCAGCGGCGCGGCTCAGCAGGCACGCGCGATAGCCGTGTGCTGGGAGAGCGTCCGTCTCATCGTGTGCTTAGATGGTTAGGCAGTAGTCATTTGGCGCGCTTGCGCTTTGCCGCTTTCGCTCCCTCTTTGCCGAGAGCGGTGCGCGTCTTTTTGGGCAGGTGCGCGACCGTATGTTTTTTCTTTGCAGCGGCTGCTGCTTTCTTGATGTTTTTTCGGGCAGCCGCTCGCTGTTTTTCACTGGCCATGTGCTCTCCTTATTCGAATCCGTCTAACGTTGCGGTGAGCGACGTGTCTTTCGCGTTCGCTCTACCCTTTTGTTAACCCTTCGGCGCGGCAGAACTGCGCGTCTCATTTCGTCTAACGACAAGATCTTACCAGCGGCGAATTGCCGTCGTGACTTCGCGATTATTTCCAAAAACTCTGGATGCGAGCTCAGAGCTAGGGATTCTCGGTCCACGTTCTTTAATGGAACAACGGCAGCAACAGGTTTATTGCGGTCCGTGACGACTACGATTTGGTCATCCAGTTCCCTCATATATTCGGCCAGTGACCGCGAAGCGCTTGCAAGTTTAATGGTTTTCATAGCTTGATCTCCTTACCGGCGATCCGAATAATACTTCCCTCCTTCTTTCCTACGGCCACAATGCGGACCACGCCAGGGTCGCCAGAAACGACTTCATAGAACACCCGGAGATTTCCGATTCGTAGCTCCCAAGGAGCAATAGGATTCGGGCGCAAAGGTTTTCGATTCCGTGTTTCTACCAATGGTTCATGTAAGAGCTGTCGCTCGAGTGCATCCAGTGCCGTTGAGCG
>Ga0207701_10004392_pt1 | contig 14325 bp, 11 predicted proteins | sample KBSSwiSSwithPhiX_FD_184294 | JGI IMG/M metagenome (GOLD analysis project Ga0207701, IMG submission 184294) | Switchgrass rhizosphere bulk soil microbial communities from Kellogg Biological Station, Michigan, USA, with PhiX - S5 (SPAdes) (version 2) | ecosystem: Environmental > Terrestrial >... | reverse complement strand
GGCGGCGACGCCGGCCAGCATGTCGGCGCCTTTCAGGATCGACGCGGACAGCGGGGTTCCCCCAACGCCGACCATGCCGGCCAGCGCCGCAGCGCAGTCGCGGGCTTGAACGTGCCAGTCTTTGACAACCCACAAATCCGCGTCCAGGCCGCGCCGGGGCGAGGTGCGGAACACGGCGATGCAGACCTTTGCGCCGGCCAACTCTGCGGCCTTGGCGATATGCCATGCGGTCGTCAGGGCCATGTCCATGCGGCTGGTCCCGCTCTGGATCAGCTGGCCGCCGCGTCCCCGGACGACCAGTCCCAAGCACATCGAACTGGAACCGTCGACCAGGATCAACAGCGCGGTATCGACGCCGGGGGTATCCTCCCGCCGCGAGAAGACGTCGACGGCGCCGGTCCGCATCCTGGCCAGGGCGCGGCGATCCAGCCGCCCCGCGGTTTCGCGATGGGTGACGCGGCGGGTTTCCTCCGCGACCAGCAAACGGCCGATTTGCCCCGACAGCACCGCGTTGCGTGGCAGGCGCCGATCCAACTCTTGTGCGGCCATGCTGTTCGCATAGCTCCCGGCGCCGGTCATTGGCGGGACCGGGACAGCGCGGCTCTGCATCGTGTTGAGCCGTGTTGTCCCGTCGTGGCCGATATCCCGCTTTGAGATACCGGCGCGCTCGGCGATCGCAACGATGGTCTTTGTCAGGTTTACGTCGGTGGCGATGCCCGAGCCCGAGCCTTGGCCGGTTGGGGCGCCTTCGCCTTGGCCTTCGCCTTGGCCTTCGCCTTGGCCTTCGCCTTGGCCGGTTGGGGCGCCTTCGCCTTGGCCTTCGCCTTGGCCTTCGCCTTGGCCTTCGCCTTGGCCTTCGCCTTGGCCTTCGCCTTGGCCTTCGCCTTGGCCTTCGTCCTTGCCTTCGTCCTTGCCTTCGTCCTTGCCTTCGTCCTTGGCCTTGTCTCGGGCTTCAAACTTGGCCAGCTGTTGCGCTAGGTAGAGTACGTCATCGGTGGAACGGCATCGCTTGACGCCTGGCAAGGCAATGGCCATCAGCTTGGCCACTGCCGGCGACAGGGCGCCCGACAGTCCCGCCGCCGCCGGTATTGAGTAGCCGTTGTCCAAACGCCCCAGGATGCACGCGGCATAGGGCGCGTCCGCGACCTTGGCGCCGATCGTGCGGCGAGGCTTGGCCGCCGCCGCGGCGCCCAGAGCCTCGGCGTGGAGGTGATTAGCAATCCCTCCGAGAAGCCCCTTTAACGCCGGGAAATGCCCCGCCTCGATTTCCACGGCTTCAATGCGCACATCTTCCAGCGCGTTGGTCCATGCCTGAACCCGGGCGCCGGCCGCGACCGCCTTTTTCCAAGTGTCCATATCACTGTGTAAGACATGGCAGCACTCATGACCGATAAACGCGACAAGCCTATCAGCCTCGGCCCGTGTCAGGACCGCGTCGGGCGGGAGGCTCGGCATGTTCAGCGTGACGTTGTGATCGTCCCACACAACGCTCGCGGTGGCGCCGCCCTGAGTTGTCACGTCCAGTTCGCGGCGTGAACCGGAGCGCAGGGCTAAAATCTTCAGCGCGGTTTCCCGCGCTGCAGCAACTACCTCAATATATCTCGGCATAGCTCTAGTTCCTCTCGGCAAAGTCAGCCGCCGCATCGCGGCCGGCAGCGGTGGGGTTGGTCAGTGTCGGATCGTTTACTTCCACGGTCCCGGGATAGGGCATCGTCACAACCGGCGCCGGGTTAAGCGCACTCGCAACGGTGTGCTTGTCGTAGGTCAAGAGCAATTGTTCGCGGAGGGTTTCGCGGTCCTGCTCAGGCGCACAGTCCAACACGGCGCTCTTAAACGCCGCGTCCGCCGGCACGCCGTCGGTCAGCACTTCCGCCCAGGCGATCAGGCGGCGCAGACCCAAACCATGCGACAAGGTTTGGTTATCGGCAGCGGCCCGCGTCAAGGCCGCCCCGTTGACAAGCAGCGCGGCCAACTCAGGCGTGCAGCCCGTCCGCGCGACCAAAACCGCCTCCTCTTGCGCCTTGGGCAGGTAATTGAACTCGATACGCACGCCGAACCTGTCCAAAAAGGCCGCGTTCAGCCTATTGGTCCCGGTGTATCCCCGGCGCCCGCCGCCGCCGGTCCCGTTGGTATTGTCGGCGGCAAGAAAGATCACGCCGGCCGCGACGTTCACCCGGGCGCCGGTTTCGCCGACATACAAAACCCTATTTTGTAGGACGTTCTGAAAGACGAACAGGGCGCCCGGGCGGGCGAGCGACGGCTCGTCGATCAACACCACGCAGCCCGGGGTTTTGATCGCCTTTGTCAGCTGGCCATCCTGCCATGTCACGCCTCCGGACGGATCAGGGACGGTCATACCGACCAGTGTTGAGGCGTCGGTCCCCTCGTCGCACGAGATGATCGCCAGCGGCCGGCCTAACCTTGCCGCCAGCTGTTCCGCCCATTGCGTCTTTCCGGTTCCCGCCGGTCCCCATAAATACACGTTCCGTTTGCGCGCGATTTGGACCAGCGCAACGGCGGTTTCGGGCTGGGGCCAAAGGTACTGGGGATCAATCGCGGGGGTGTTGGGGTGCGAACCGTCCCATATCCCGCAGGTGTTCTTGCCCAGGTCGCTTTTGACGCCGAACAGGCTCTCCCAGGTTCCGGTTGCGCCGGTCGGCTTGGCGATATGGACAGGCTGGCCCGGGATCGCCTCTACCTCCCGCACTATCTCGCGCACTACTTCCACGGCCGGCTTGCGAGCATCGCGGACCAGATCCCGGAGCCGAGCATCCAGGGCGCTGAACCCGCCCTCCACGATCAGGGACCGGATCGTTTGTACCTCGGCCTCGATCGCGTCGGGCTTATCGGCCGGCGCCGGTTCGGCAGGCATGGTTGAAGCCTCCTCCTGTGGCAGGTTGTCGCAGGCATGGTCAACCGCCTCGACTAGGGTTGCGCCCCTGGCGATCTCTAAAGGGTCCAAACCCAGGGCCAGCAAGGCTTTTTCTAGGTCTTGCCGGCGCAGGTTGTTAATCCGCTGGTCGCCGATGACGGCTGCATGGTCGGGGTGGGCGCGGAGCGCGCGGCGCAAAGCGTCGCGTTCCATATGCGATGGGTAAGTCACTGATTAACCTCTCGTTTTCGGTGGTGTCTAGGCTTGGTGTGTCGGATCGGGCATAAGCCCAGGACAAACATAGTTTGGCAGGACAACAGACACAACACTTCGTTAGAGAGGGCAGGACGATGGCGGCGGAACAGCTTGGCGAGGTGCGCCGGCAAGGCGGCTGGCGCGGCTCACCTAACAGCATTGCGGCGCTGTTGCGTTCTCAGGTTCCGTTCGCCTTGTCCCGCAAATGCGATCGCTGCGGTCAGTTGGCAGTGAGCGGTAAGACGCTTTGTCGGATGCACGCTGGCAACAACTACAAGCGATCGGCCGCCGCCGGTCGCGGCGAAAGCCGGATGCTGGGCAGGTTAGAGGGGCTCGGCCTCTTGCCGTTGGCGCTTATCGGTCTTCCGGTTTGGCGTAACCTGGCGGGCTTGCCGACAGGGACCAGGGCGCCGCTCCGCCTGGCGCTGGTCAATGCTTGGGATAAGCGTGACCAGGCGCCGCTGCATTGGGCCAAAGTTCAGCGCCAGGCGATCGAAACGGGTGCCAGGCCAGGGCGCCGGCAGAACGTGGCGTGGTGGTATGAAAACAGCTAAGAGCCGGACCAGGACCAGGGGCAGGACCAGTGGGACAAGACAAGTTGTTGTCCCGTTGCTTACAGGGAACAAACAACGTTCTGTTGGTAGTACATCGCTAAAAGCTCAACTAAATCAAATACTTAGCGATCCCGATACCCCAGCCGCAGCGCGTGTAAACGCTGCGCGAACTCTCGCAGAACTAGAAGGCCGGCTAGGTCGCCATCAAAGCGCCCCGGACAAGGGGACCAGCGCCGCCCTCTCGTCCCTGACCAGGGCTGAGCTAGAGGGCGAGTTGAACAGGCTTCGCACACTCTTTGACCTTGGTTTGGTCCGATAACCTCTTGTCCCACATAGGCCTTCGCCTCCCTCCCCGAGGGCATGGAAGGCCTTCGCCCTGGTCCCGGCGCGTCCGGGACCAGTCCGCCCCAGGCCTTCCGCCACCCCCCGGGGGTCCCCGGCCCGCGCCGCGCCACCTGTCGATAACCGAGCTACAAAATCCGCGTCTCCTCATCTTCGGGCGGTCCTCTTCGGAGCCGACCCAGGCGCTCATAGCAATTTTGCTATATCGGGTCATCTTCGGGGTCTTCGGGAGAGCAAGCGGCCGGGTCTGCCCGCCCCGGCCGCCTATCAAACCCGCATGATCTGGGGAGACACTGCGGGTCTGATCCCAGGAGAAAGGCCATATCTGCCCAAATAACGCGCGCGCGCGACCCGCGGCGTTTTTCCTGGCCCGGCCGGGGTTTTCCCGGCGATCCACCGACCTATGCTAAGGCCCAGGCAGGGCCTCGATCCGGCCGGATGGCTTCTGGCATGGCGGTTTCCGGTGAGCATCCCGTAATCCCGGCATGGTCGGGCGGTCTTGTTTTCAGCCCCTTGACTATACCCTGTTTCCGCCCCGCCGCCCCAGTTTCCTTTGTGTTTTGTCTTGCCGCGTGTAGGGTGCCCCAGCTCTTGGGGGACAAACCCGCGCGATGCCTGTCCTCGGTTCGTCCAGTTCCCCTGCAAGATCAACGGGTTCGGCCCCAGTCCGGGTGCCGCGGCAGTTTTCGTTCACCGACTTTCAGCTCGCCAACCCGGCCGCCCCACCTCCCGGCGACCGCCTCGACAGCGAGGTCGACCGCATCGACCAGGCGGTGGCCGAGATCATCGCCCTGGTTGCCCGCTCTTCCCGCCAAACTCGCGAAAAACCCTCGGCTTCACCCAAGAACCCGGTCTTGCGGGACCACGGCGACACCGCCTTGGCCGGCGCCGACCCGAACGCCCTGGCGCAGGACTGGGCGGTGGTCTCGGCCGAGTGGGCCGAGCATATGCCGGATACGATCCCGCCCAACATCCTGGCGGTGATGGGGGTCACCGGCGACCACTGGTCGTCGCGGTGGTGGGCCAACCGGGCGCTCAACGCGGCCCAGGCGGCCAGCGGCGGCGCCCGCGTGTTTATTGGGGCGGACCCGCCCACTACCCGCGCCTATGGCGACCTGTGGTGGGACAATGTGGGCGGCCAGCTTTACCTTTTTTATGGCGATCCGACCTCGGACCAGTGGGTCCCGGCGACCAACGGGCTGGCCGGCCCGGCGGGCGCGGCGTCGACCGTCCCCGGCCCGCAGGGCGCTACCGGCCCGGCCGGCGCGACCGGCCCTGCCGGCACCCCGGGAACCCCCGGTGCGACCGGCCCGGCCGGCCCGACCGGCGCCAAGGGCGACACCGGCCTGACCGGCAACACCGGCCTGACCGGCAACACCGGCCCGCAAGGCCCGCCCGGCGCCGACGGCATGGCCGGCGCCACCGGCCCGCAGGGGCCGCAAGGCGGTCCGGGGCCGACCGGCGCGACCGGCGCGACCGGCGCGGCGGGCCAAGGCGTGCCGGCGGGCGGCACGACCGGCCAGGTTTTGAGCAAGATCGACGGGGCCAGCTACAACACGCAGTGGAGCACTCCGGCGAGCGGCGGCGCGATCAGTCTGACGGCTGGAACGGGCCTGACGGCGAGCCCGGCAACGATCACCGGGACGGGCAGCATCAGCCTGACGACGCCGGTAAGCGTGGCGAACGGCGGAACGGGCCTCTCAAGCCTGACGCAGTACGCCGCGATGGTAGGCAACAACACTGGTGTGGCTCTACAGCTTCCCGGCACCAGCGGCACGATTTTCGCCAGCAACGGGGCGGCGGCGTTCCCGACGTTCCGCACGTTGACGACGTTGCTCGACGCGATGGTGGGCGGCGGCGCGAGCGGGCAGATCATACAGCGCACCACGAGCGCGGTTTGGCAGGCGCTGGGGCCGGGCACGTCGGGACAGTTCCTTCAGGCCAACGGCGCCGGCGCCAATTTGAGTTGGGGTAATGCGCTGCCCTCGGCGGGCGGCACTTTGACCGGCACGCTGACGATCCAGAACAGCACCCTGCCGGAGCTGCGGCTGTCCAACCCGAGCGTGGCCGTCGCGGCGGGCCGGCTGTGGAACCACAGCGTCGACGCCAGCGGCAACTACCTGATCCGCATGAACACTGCCGCGGCCGGCGACTTTTCGACGAACCTGCAGGCGGTCTACATCGACATCTCCGGCCGGATGGGCCTCTTCGCGGTCGCTGATCCGCTCTATCTCACGGCCCCAGCCGGGACCAACGCCCGCATCCGCTATGCCGTGACCGGCGGCACGACGGCGTTTAAGGCCGGGGTCGACACGGTCGGCTATTACAGCGTCTTCGACGACGTCGCGGCCTTGACCCGGCTGCGCATCGACGGCAGCGGCAACTGCTCGAACACCACCGGGACGTGGGCGGCGATCAGCGACGCCGCCCTGAAGACGGACATTGCCGACTACACGCAGGGCTTGGCCTCGCTGGTACAGCTCCAGCCGCGCACCTTCCACTACACGTTCCAGCCCGAGGACGAGCATTTCGGGCTGGTCGCGCAGGAGGTCGAGCCGTTCTTCCCCGAGATCGTCGGCGAGGTCGAAGGCGGCGCCGACGGCGAGAGCCAGACCGTGAAGACCGTCGACCCGGGCCAGCTGATCTACGCCTGCATCAACGCGATCAAGGAGCTGAAGGCCGAGATCGACGCCCTGAAGGCGGCGCGCGATGCTTGATTTCCCCAACGCCCCGGTCCTCGACCAGCTGTTCCAGGCGCCGGACAGCGCGACGGTCTGGCGCTGGGACAGCGAGAAATGGGTCGGGGTCGGCGGCGGCGCCCCGGGCAGCGGCACGGTGGTCGGCGTCTCGGCCGGGACCGGGGTCAAGGTCACCCCGAACCCGATCGCGGTCACCGGCACGGTCGCGCTCGCCGACATGCCGGCATTGACCTTGAAGGGCAACGCCGCCGGCGTCCCGGCCGCGCCGGCCGATCTGTCCCCGGCGGCGGCGGTGACGGTGCTCGGCGGGCCGTTCCTCAAAATGACCGGCGGCACCCTGTCGGGGGCGTTGCTGATCGACCAGGGCGTCGAGCAGGACTGCGCCTTGCGGCCCAACGCCTTGGCCACCGATTTTGGCGCCGCCTACCAGGCGTTCCTGCTGTCCGGCAATTACACCGGCAGCGGGCTGGGGCCTTACGCCGAGCTGTCGATCGCCGACACCGCGGCGAACACGCAGGGCGGGACCTTTCTGTGCGGCCTGCGCGTCGATCATAATATGAACGCCGGCCTGGGAGCCGGCTCGCGGACCGCGTTCCAGGCGATCCTGAACAAGATCGCGGCGACCCCGGGGACCAACGGCCAGCTGAAGTACTATACCGCGATTTTCGGGCAGGTTTATGCCTACGCCGATGACGGCGGCGCCCTCCCCCTGATACCGATGGGCGATTTGTACGCCCTGGCGGGGCTGTGCCAGCTCGAAGCCGGGGCGACCTACTACAACTCGGCCCAGGGCGCGGAGATCGACATCGCTGTCCGGGCCGGGGCCTTGGTACGGCACAAATCCTGCCTGACCCTCTACAGCGCCAACTCGGATGCGGTGCACGGCGATGTCACCGACGCGATGCTCGTCTTCGGGCGCGACAACACGACCACGGTCGGGTTCCGCCACGGCATCCAGTTCGGCCGCAGCGGGGAGTATTTTCCGATCGACCCGACCGGCGGCACCCTGATCGGTGTCGTGCCCGATGCGTATGGCAGCTACGCCAGCGCGCTGTACGGCGTCGACCTGCGCAACCTGAGCATCACCAGCGGCGGCTACGCCTTTATCTCGGACGGGTTTCAGGTCGACGGCGTCGGCGGGGTGACCCTCTCCGGTACATCCGGCGGCCTCAACCTGCTGGCCGGCAACATCTATTTCGGCGGCATACTGTTCGGCCAGCGGACCGCGGACGACAACATCGTCTACGATGTCACCGGCACCGTCCCGGCGTTGCTGCTGGGTGCCTCACAGAGCTTTCTGAGAAACGATATGATCGTTTTTCAGACCCGGACCGGCAGCCAGAACACACTGCAGTGCAACGCTTCCGCCCTGTCGATCGTCGGCGTCGACGCGATCAAGCCGGGCGGCGGCAGCTGGGTGGCGCCCTCGGACAGCCGCCTCAAGACCGCGGTCGCCCCCTATAGGACCGGGCTCGCCGCGGTTACCCGGCTCCAGCCGGTGACCTACGAGTACACCGGCGAGGCCGGGCTGCCGACCGGCGAGACCTTTCACGGGCTCAACGCCGACGATCTGCCGGACAAGCTCCCCGAGGCCTTGCGCCAGGTGCATCTCGGCCGCGACGCGGCCGAGTACCAGGGCGTCGACATGACGCCCCTGACCTTGGCCCTGGTCAACTGCGTCAAGGAGCTGGCGGCGCGGGTCTCGACCTTGGAGGAGGCCGCCATATGACGGGCACGCACGCCCCGACCGACCGTCTTCAGGCCTCGCTTGAGGCGCAGCAGTGGAACCAGGTCCTCGCGTTGCTCGCGGAGGGGCCTTACCGCGTCGTAATGCCGATCATGCAGACGCTGATCGAGCAGCTCCACCACCCGCAGCCGGGCGCTGCCGGCGATAACGTTGTTGCGATGGGAGAAGGTTCATGAGGACCAACGACAAGGAAAAGACCGAGCAAGAGCGGGCCGAGCAGGACAAGGCCGAGCAGGACAAGGACAAGGCCGAGCGCGAACAGCGTGAAAAGGCGGACGCAGCCGGCAACCCGATCATCAACCGCGACCGGATCGTCGACCCCGGTCTGGTGATCGTCCAGAACACCTACCGGGTCGGCTTTCTGCCGCCGCAGCGGGACACCCTGACGCTCGGGGAACTCTATATCGAGCTGGGCGAGGGCGCCCCCAAGCTGTGGGTCGGCATCCAGAACACCGCCGACCTCTCCTCGAACATCGCGAACATCGAGATGCGGATCGAGCAGGGCATCCCCGGCGCCGAGCGGTTCGAGAAGGACGTGGACCGGGGACCGGCGGTTCTGGTCGGCGGCGGCGGCACGCCGCGCGATCCGCCGCTGCCCGCGACCCCGGCCGACGCTCTGCCGATCACCCAGCAGAACCTCGCCAAACAGTACCAGGACCACGATCAGGATACCCCGGTCCTGGGCCAGGAGGGTGTCGACCAGCGGGCGGCCTACGAGACACCGCACCCGGCGCACCGGGACCAGCGGGATCAGCGGGAACAGCGGGAACGGGAACAGCGGAGCCAGCGGGCCGCCCAGCCGCAGGACCACAAGCCCGAACAAAAATAGGGAGATCGCTATGGTGGCGACATTTGCTCCACCGCATCCACCGCCGGTCTTTCGGGTCCTGAAACAGGCCTATCGGGAGTATCTCGCTGGAGGCACTGCGGCGGCGATCAACGTGACGACGCCGCCCAACCAGGCGGCGGCTGCGACGACCACGGTGGCCGGGACGGTGGAGGTCGACCAGGGCGTGCCGATGCCGGCGGCGGTGACGGTGGTCCTGAAAAACGGCGCCACCACCAAGGGGACCCAGAGCGCCGCCGTCAACCCGACGACCGGGGCTTACACGACGACCTTCCCGGGCAGCACGCTGGCCGCCGGCGCCGCCACCGCGACAGTCAGCTCGGCGAGCCCGGCCAAGTCCGTCACGACCCCGAACTTCACGGTGACCTAGATGAGCGATGTCGACATCCAGACCGTGACTTTGATGACGACCTATCGGGTCGGTTTTCTGCCGCCCGAGATGGGCAGCCTGGCAGCGGGGGAGTTCTATGTTGAGCTGCCGCCGCCGGACACGCCGGGCGTGCCGCGGGTTTGGGTCGGCGTCCCGGCCTATGGCGGCGTCTCCGGCGATACGGCTCTGCTGATCCCGCCGCCGCCCTCTTCGGTGGCGGCGATCACGGTCGACCCGGTGTCCAACCCGTCGCCGTCCGACGCCGTCGAGGTCCTAGGGACCGTCACCCCCGGCACGATCGTCGAGGCGGTGGTGACAAAGGGGGCCGACCATGTGACCTCCTGGATGCCGGTGGACGCCTCGGACGGCGTGTTCGAGCTGAGCCTGACCATGCCGGAGGGTGACGGCTATATCGTCCACGTCCGCGAGCGCGCCGCCCCGGAAAACTGTGAGGATGCCGGGCCTTTCACTGTAGGGCCGCCGGTCCCCGGAGGATAACGAGATGTCTCTCGCCCTGATCTACTGGGTCCTGATCCTGATCTGGCTGGTGTTCAGCCTCTGGACCTACTGGCCGAACAGCCCAGCCCCCGCCCCCGTCTGGGGCCATAGCGTGTTCCTGTTTGTGCTGTTCTTGCTTCTCGGCTGGGCGGTTTTCGGGGCGCCTGTCAGGGGATGAGCCCGGAGCTTGCCCGCTACGAGACGGTCCTGAAGCGGCTGATCGCGCTCGGCGATGCCGAGGATCAAATGCTTGCCTTCACCAAGCTGATGATGCCGGTCCCGGGCCACCCCGATGACCCGGATTTCTCGCGCTACGAGGTCCAGCGGTTCCACGAAGTCATCTGTGCCGCCCTGGAGGAGCTGGAGGCTGGGCGCATTAAGCGCCTGATTATCAACCTTCCCCCAAGACACGGCAAAACCCAGCTCGCCTCGAAGATGTTCACCGCCTGGTTCACCGGCCGGAACCCCGACAGATCCACCATTTTCGGCACTTACAACGAGAAGTTCAGCCAGGATATCGGCCGCGCGGTGCGCGATATCATGCTGAGCCCGGCCTATGCCCAGGTCTTCCCGAAAGTCCTGCTCAAGACCGACAGCAAGGCCTCGGACCGCCTTGAAACCATCCAGGGCGGCGTCCTCGCATTTGTCGGGCGCGGCGGGACCACCACCGGCCGCGGCGGTGACCTGCTGGTGATCGACGACCCGCTCAAGGACCGCATGGAGGCCGACAGTCCGACCATCCGCGATACCCTGTGGACGTGGTTCACCCAGGTCATCGCGTCGCGGCTGATGGACGAGACCGGCCGGATCATGCTGATCCAGACCCGCTGGCACCAGGATGACCTGATCGGCCGGCTGACCGACCCGCACAACTCCTATTACGACCCCGAAGAGGCCGCCGAGTGGCGTATTATCGACTTGCCCGCGCTGGCCTTCGACGACGGCAAGGACGCCTTGAAGCGCCCGGTCGGCGAACCCCTATGGCCCGGCCGGTTCGGCAAGACCTACCTGCAGGCCCTGCAGCGCCGCGACGTGCGCGGCTTCTCGGCGCTCTACCAGGGGCGCCCCTCGCCTGCCGGCGGCACGTTCTTCAGCGTCGACTGGCTGCACACCTACCGGCCAAACGACCTTCCCGCGACCCTCAGATGCTACGCCGCGAGCGACCATGCCGTGGCGCTCAAGCAGGCCTCGGACAAGACCTGTCTCCTGATGGTCGGGGTCGACAAGGACGACACGATCTGGGTGCTGCCGGACATGGTGTGGCGGCACATGAACGCCGAGCAGACCGTCGAGAGCATGTTGCGCATGATGAAGCTCCACCACCCGCTCTTCTGGTGGGCCGAGCGCGGCATGATTACCAAATCGCTGGGGCCTTTTCTGCGCAAGCGGATGCTGGAGACCCACACTTTCTGCTCGATGATCGAAATGCAGCCGATCGCCGACAAGCAGACCCGCGCCCAGTCGATCCAGGGCCGCATGAGCATGGGAAGGGTCAGATTTCCCGAACGCGCCCCGTGGTGGCCGGCGGCGCGGGACCAGCTCCTCAAATTTCCGTATGACAGTCACGACGATTTCGTCGACGCGCTGGCCTATATCGGCCTCGGGCTGACCCTGCAGGTCCCGGCCGGCGACAACCGTTCCCATGACGAGGACAAACCGGCCGAAAACACCTACGGCTGGCTCAAAATGCAGCGCGACCAGGCCGAGCGCAGTGTCCGGCTCGGCTTTGGCACGGGCGGCTGGTGACGATGACGATGGACACCCCGATGATGGGGCCTCCGCCCGATCCCGGCATGGTCCCGGGACAGCCTGACCCCGAGCAGCTGGTCGGCGAGGACCAGACCTACGTCAACCGCAAGAAACCCGAGCCCGACGAGCCCCGCCGCAAGCTGGTCAGCCGCTGGCAGAACCGGGTGAAACGGGCGAGGACCCACTGGGAGAAGCCGTTTAAGCGGATGCGTGAAAACAGCCGGTTTTGCGAGGGCCGGCAGTGGCCCGAGCTGGCCAAAACCGAAAACCGCGACGATCGCTACGTCGCGAACATTTGTTTAAGACACGTTCTGCAAAGGACGGCCGAGTTATATCCCAATAACCCGACGATGAAGGCCAAGACCAAGCCCAAAATGGTCGCGCGGGTGTGGGACGGCACCGAGCAGCAGCTCGTGATGGCGCAGCAGACCTCGCAGATGGCGGTTATGTCGGGGATGATGCCCGATCCCAACGCGATGATGATCCTCCAGGACGCCTCCTTGGTGAAGCAGTTCGAGGAGACCATGCACAAGGTCGGGCGGACCCTGGAGGTCCTCTACGACTACAACATCATGGAGCAGAACCACTCGTTTAAGTCTTCGATGAAGATGTCGATCCGGCGCGCGATCATCACCGGCGTCGGCTACGTCAAGCTCGGGTTCCAGCGGGCGATGACGATGGCGCCGGAGATCGAGAACCGCATCGCCGACATGTCCGAGCGCCTGGCGAACATCGAACGCCTCTCGGCTGACCTCGCCGACGATGAGTTCCAGATGGACAGCGCCGACGCCGAGAGCCTCAGGGTGGCGATCCAGAGCCTCGCCGCCGAGGGTCAGCTGGTGGTGCGCGAGGGGCTGACCTTCGACTACCCCGACAGCGCCTCGATCATCCCCGACCCGCGGTGCCGGACCCTTCGGGGGTTTCTCGGGGCTGACTGGGTGGCGCAGCAGTACCTGCTGACCGAGGACGAGATCGAAGAAGTCTACATGGTCGACATCGGGACCAGCTTTACCGCCTACAACGAGAACGGCGAGACCAACGGCTATCAGGGCTCCTACAACGCCGGGGGTTCCTCGACCCGGGGCGGCATGAACGAGGGCGACGGCGACATGCCGTGCGACCTGGCCTGCGTCTGGGAAATCTACAACCGCAAGGATGGCACGGTTTACGTCGTGTGCGACGGCTACCCGGATTTCCTGCAGGACCCCGGCCCGCCGGAGGTCTCGACCACCCGGTTCTGGCCGTGGTTCTCGATCGTCCTCAACGAGGGCTACGACGAGAAGACCCTCTACCCGCAGTCCGATCTCGATTTGATAAGGGACATGCAGCTGGAGTTGAACCGGGCGCGCCAGGGGCTGCGCGAGCATCGCCGCGCCAACCGTCCCAAGACGGCGGTCGCCGCGGGGCTCCTGGAGGAAGCCGACCTCGAAAAGCTGCGCACCCACCCGGCCAACGCGCTCCTCGAAATGAACGCGCTGGCGCCGGGCCAAAAGATCGACGATGTCCTCCAGGTCATCCACATGCCGCCGATCGACGCGGCGGTCTACGACACGGGGCCTGTCTTTGAGGACGTGCTGCGGGTTCTCGGGTCTGATCAAGCGGACCAGGGAACTACGTCGAGCGCGACCGCAACCGAGGTTTCGGTCGCCCAGTTCAGCCAGAACACCGACCTGACATCGACGATCGACGACATCAACGACGTGATGACCGAGATGGCCCAGGCCGCCTCGCAGATCCTGATCCTCAACGTCAGCCAGGAGACCGTCCAGAAGGTGGTCGGTCCCGGCGCGATCTGGCCGCAGCTCGACAAGCAGACGATCGCCGACAACGTCTTCCTGGAGGTCGATGTCGGCGCCAACGGCCCGCCCGACCGGCAGCAGGACATCCAGGCCCTGACCCAGCTGGTCCCCTTGCTGCAGCGCATCCCTGGGATCTCGCCGGAGTGGCTGGCGCGGCAGCTGATCCGGCGGATGGGCGACGATGTCGACCTCGAAGCCGCCTTTGCCGAGGGCGTCCCCAGCATGGAAGCCCTCAACCAGCTGATGAGCCAGCCCCCGGCGCCGCCGGGCGGGCCGGACGCAGCCGGCGGAAAGGAAGTCCCCGAGGGCGCGGGCAAGGGTCCGCCTCGTCCGCCCGGTCCCGAGGAGGACCCCAACGCCCAGGGACCGGCGGGGATGACTAACGCGATGACTGGTCCCGGGACCGCGGGACCCTTGGGACCAAGAGTGCCGCCCCTGCAAGTCTACGGCCGCAACGGCAATAGGCCAGGTCTGGGCGGCGGTCTCCCCCGCGGCGCGATGGGCAACCCCGGGTTCCCGACGCCATGAGCAAGACACTGGACGAGTTCGCGAAAGAGGCGGCTGCCGCGACTTCGCGCTGGTATGGCCGGGCG
>Ga0207701_10004390_pt1 | contig 14326 bp, 8 predicted proteins | sample KBSSwiSSwithPhiX_FD_184294 | JGI IMG/M metagenome (GOLD analysis project Ga0207701, IMG submission 184294) | Switchgrass rhizosphere bulk soil microbial communities from Kellogg Biological Station, Michigan, USA, with PhiX - S5 (SPAdes) (version 2) | ecosystem: Environmental > Terrestrial > Soil... | reverse complement strand
TCCGGTGGTCCGCCGGTTGATCGTCGACAGCCTGCGGTACTGGGTGCAGGAGATGCACGTGGACGGCTTCCGATTCGACCTCGCGTCGATCCTGTCGCGCGATCACTCAGGCGTCCCGGTGCCCCATCCGCCCGTGCTCTGGGACATCGAGTCCGACCCGGTGCTTGCGGGTACCAAACTCATCGCCGAAGCGTGGGATGCGGCCGGCTTGTACCAGGTGGGGACCTTCGTCGGCGATGCGTGGAAGGAATGGAACGGCCGCTTCCGCGACGACGTCCGCAGTTTTCTTCGAGGCGAGAACGGCGCGATCGGGCAGCTGGCGGATCGCCTCGTAGGCAGCCCCGAAGTGTATGGCCACAAGCAGCGCGAAGCCGAGGCGAGCGTGAACTTCGTGTGCTGCCACGACGGCTTCACGTTGAACGATCTCGTGTCGTACGACCTGAAGCACAACGAAGCCAACGGGGAAGGCAACCGCGACGGCGCCGACGACAACCGGAGCTGGAACTGCGGTGTGGAGGGGCCCACTGACGATCCAGCCGTGGAAGCGCTCCGCAATCGCCAGGTCAAGAACTTCCTGACGCTGACGCTGCTCTCGCTCGGCATGCCGATGATCCTGATGGGCGACGAGGTCCGCCGAACGCAACGCGGAAACAACAACGCCTATTGCCAGGACGACGAGACGAGCTGGTTCGACTGGACACTGCTCGACAAGCACGCCGACGTCCACCGTTTCGTCAGGCTCCTCATCGCGAGGCGCGTGCTGCGCGACTCGCGGGCGGAGCGGGAACGTGTCAGCCTGACGGAACTGCTGCGCACGGCGAAGAAGGCCTGGCACGGCACGAGGCTGGGGCAGCCCGATTGGAGCCCTCATTCGCACAGCCTGGCGTTCGGCGCCGAGATGCCTCGTGCTGGTCTCAGGCTGCACCTGATCATGAACGCGTACTGGCAGCCGCTCGACTTCGAGCTGCCGGCAGCCGAAACAGGCGTGCCCTGGCGGCGCTGGATTGATACGTCACTCGACTCGCCGGACGACATCGTGCCGTGGCAGGATGCACCTGCCTGTCCCGGCGCGATGTATCCGGCCGCCGCCCGTTCGGTCGTGGTTCTCTGGGCGCCGCTCGTCGCGCGCAATGCGGCAACCGATGCAAAGGACGATCGAGAAGGCGAGCCGTATGAAACAGCTGATTGACGAAGTCCGCCACAACCGGCTGCTCTGGCTGCTTGTGTTCGTCCCGGTGGTGCTCGTCAGCGCGAGGACCCGGCCCGAGGCGTCGACGCTGCTCTTCGTCCTGTCGGTCCTTGCGATCGTACCGCTGGCCACGCTGTTGAGCCACGCGACCGAGTCGGTCGCCTCCAAGACCGGGGACGCGGTGGGCGGCCTGCTGAATGCAACGCTCGGCAACCTGACTGAACTGGTCATCGCCGTGGCCGCCCTGCGGGCCGGCGAATACATGCTGGTGAAGGCGTCCATCGCCGGGGCAATTGTCACCAACACGCTGTTCCTGCTCGGCGCGTCGTTCCTGCTCGGCGGCCTGAAGCATCATGTCCAGGAATTCAACCGCACCTCCGCGCGCCTGCAGTCCGGGCTGCTCTTCCTGTCGACGGTGGCGCTGCTGATCCCGGCGGCCACCGCCCAGGTCAATGCGTCGGGGACAAACTTCATTCAGACGTTGAGCGTCGGGCTGTCCGTGCTGCTCATCGTCTCGTACGGACTGGGCATGCTGTTCTCGCTCCGGACTCACCGTGAGCTGTTCGCGAGTGCGGAGGCGGAAGAGACTGAAGAAGCGCCCTGGCCGATCGGCCTGGCCCTCGCCACGCTGGCTGGCGTGACGGTGCTGGTGGCGCTGGTCAGCGAGGTGTTTGTCGAGTCGGTTCAAAAGGCAGCGACCGCGTTCGGGATGACGCCGGCATTCGTGGGTTTCATCGTCGTGGCGCTCGTCGGCGGCGCCGCGGAGATGGCCGCGGCGTTTTCCGCCGCGCGCAAGAACCGTCTCGATCTCAGCGTGGGCATTGCGCTCGGCAGTGCGTCGCAGATCGCGCTGTTTGTGGCTCCTGTCCTGATTCTCCTCAGCTATGTGCTCGGACCGACGCCGATGGACCTCCAGTTCTGGCCGGGCGCGGTGCTGATGATCCTGATCGCGACCATGACCGCGACGCAGGTCACCAACGGCGGCCGCTCGGCCTGGTTCATCGGAGCACTGCTGCTGATGGTCTACACGATCTTCGCGATGACCCTGTACCTGATTCCGCCGCAGGGCGCGGCGGCAGAGTCGAACGCGGCGTCGCGGCCCATGCCCGGAGATACCGGGCGCTGACCTGATAGGGGTTCAATGTTTCGCAGCCTCACAACGCGCTTCATCTTCTGGAGTCTCGTCCTCACGGGCGCCGTCTACCTGGTCACCATTGGCCTGTCGAACCGCGCCGGGCGAGCCGCGGCGATCGCGGCCGCGGAGCGGGAAGCCAACAACGACACCGACGCGTCGGTCGCCGCCGTCGACGACGTGCTCGACACCGTGCAGGAGAGCGCGGCAGCCCTCGCAAGAGCCGTGTCTGCGCTGCAACTCAAGCCCGCTGACGTGGACCAGCTCGTTCGCCGCTTTGCCGCAGACAAGGCAGACACGGTGGCTCGCTACGCCGTGATTCGCGAAGGTGACGCCGGTGAAAACGTGCCGGGCTGGTACCGTGACGTCCGGCAACGGGGCACGGCGGGATGGACCGAGCCCTACCGGGATCCGGACGCAGGAAACGCGATCGTCATCACGCGTGTCGTTCCGATGCAGGATCCCGGCGGCCAGTTCGGCGGCGCCGTAGCCGCCAGCCTGCAGCTGGACTTTCTCTCGAAGGCGGTTCGCGAGGTTCATCTCGGCGCAAGCGGCTTCGCGCTCGTGATCAGCCGGACAGGATTGCTCGTGGCGCACTCGCGCCGCGACCTGAGCGATGAACTGCATGGTTCTCTTGCCGATCTTTCTCCTGACATTCGCGCCATCGTTGAGCCAATCGGTCGCCGTGCGCTGGCGGGAGAGTCGGCGTTCGTCGCGGTGTCGTTCAACGAACGGCCCTTCCGCCTTACGTTCCGTCCCGTCACGGGCCCGGGATGGTTCCTGGTCACTGCCTATGCGGAGGACGAGCTCCTTGCCGACGCCTCCTCGCTGCAGCGGACCCAGATCGCGATGGCCGTTTCAGGCCTGGTCATCCTCGCGGTGGCCATCGTCATCCTCGCGCGGCGGATCACCGGCCCGTTGACGGCGCTGGCGGCGAGCGCCGGCCGGCTCGCCACGGGCGACCTCGACGGTCCGCTCCCTGAGCCGCGTTCGCGAGACGAGGTGGGCGCCCTGACGGTCGCGTTCCGCAACATGCAGGTGTCGCTCAAGAGCTACGTCCGCAACCTCCGCGAGACCACGGCGGCAAAAGAGCGCCTCGAAGGCGAGATGCGCGCAGCCCGGCGGATCCAGGCCGACATGCTGCCGCCCGCGTCAGGCGGAGGCGCATCCGCCGGATACGAGCTGGCGGCGGTGCTGGAGCCTGCACGATCGGTGGGCGGAGACCTCTACGATCACTTCGAGGTAGACGGCCGCCTGTTCTTTCTCGTCGGCGACGTCTCGGGAAAGGGGGTGGCCGCGGCCCTGTTCATGGCCCGCGCGAAGACGCTGTTCGATCTCGTGGCCGCAAGCCAGGGCGAACCGGGCGACATGCTTGCCACCATGAACCGGGAACTGTGCCGGCAGAATGACGCGGGGATGTACCTGACCGCGGTCTGCGGCGTGCTCGACATCGGGACGCGCGAGGTCACCTTCGCCACGGCCGGTCACGAGCCGCCCATCCTCGTGCCGGTGCGCGGAGTGCCTGGCGCGCTGAACACGGAGGGCGGCCGTGTGCTCGGACTCATGGACGATGGCGACGGTGGCTATCCCACCACGACGACCACGCTCGAAAAAGGTGAATCCCTCGTGATGTATACGGACGGCGTCTCCGAGGCGCGCGATCCGGCGGAAGGGTTCTTCGGAATCGAGCGGCTGCTGGCAGCAATCGGCCGCGTCGGAAACGGGATGGCGCCGGGCGTGATGACGAAGGCGCTCCTGCGCGAGGTGAAGACCTTTGCAGACACGGCGCCCCAGTCCGACGACATCACCATCCTGACCCTCGCTGTGCGCTGACACTGGCGGACCCTCGGGTCGGCTCAAGGCGTTGGGCTATGGGCGTTGGGCGTTGGGCCGTGGGCTTGAGCTAAAGGTCAAGGCCAAGGAGACATGCGTGCGCGGGTCGTACGTGGCGGCGGGTCTTCAGACCCGCCCGCTGCCGTCGGGTCTAAAGACCCGACGCCACGTACGGGGCCTATCGCCCATCGCCTATCGCCCATAGCCTCTACTTGGCCGGCGTGTCGAGCCACGCGCGAGCACCGGCGAGATCAGCCGCGTCGAAGTATTCGATCGGAAAGGGCCGCAGACCCTGCGACGTGAAGAGCAGCACGAGGTCCGCCCACTTCTTGTCGCCGACGATCGCCATGCGCTCGATGCTGGCGTCGTGGTGAACCTGGAAGGTGAAGTCGCCCCACGTCGCGCCAGTCTCCCAGCCGGCGAAGTCTTCGACCAGCACGAGAAGCCGCGTCCGGCCCTGCTTCCTGATGATCTCGCCTACGGCCTTCTGCAGTGCTCCAAGTTCGTTCTGGGTCAGCGTCCCGGTGACCCGGGCGGTCACCAGGTCGCCAACGGTACTCACGATGTCTGCGCTCATCACCGGTTCCTTGTTAGGCAGTACGTGGAGGCGGGTCTTCAGACCCGCCCTGTGTGGTCGGGTCTAAAGACCCGACGCCACTCACACTCCGAATCAGCTCTTACTCGACCTTCGCCGGTGCAGCGTACCACTGGTCCTTCGGCACGACCTTCGGAGCTTTCGGATCGAGCACGTAGTTCGGCGACATGATCTGCACGCCGTACGCGTTGAACCGGTCCTGAATGTTCGCATGAAGCGCGTCGAGCACGACGAGACGCGCGTCCTGGCGTTCCAGGCACACAAACAGCGTGTACTTGACGTAGAAGTCGTCCAGCGATGTCTGGTAGACCGCTGGCGCCGGTTCGGCACGGAGCCCAGAGGTTTGCGCCGCAGCCTCCAGCAGCAGCGCGTGAACCTGCCGCCACGGCGTGTCGTACCCGATGGTGACCGACGTGGGCGTCATGACCTGTCCGCCGCCAGCCGCCCGGGAGTAGTTGGTCGTCGTTTGCGTGACGACGACGGCGTTCGGGATCGTCACCTCTTCGTTCTGCACCGTTCTGACGCGGGTGGACAGGACACCGATATGCGTCACCGTCCCCTCTGAGTCGCCGATCCGTACGAACTCCCGGAGACGGACCGACCTCGAGTAGGTGATCATGAAACCGCTCATCAGCTGATTCACGAAGCCGCTCGAGCCGAACGACACGAGCAGGCCGACGAACACGCTCAGCCCCCTGAACGCATCGGTCCCGCTTCCAGGCATGTAGGGATAGGAGACGGCGATCGCGACGAGCCACAGGAGAACAGTGACCAGCCTGCGCGTGGGCAACGCGGTGTCTGGATAGATCCAGCGGACCGCGGTGCGCCCTTCCTCGATCGAGCGGAACCAGACCGTCACGACGCGCACGACGACACGCGTGATCACCATGATCAAGACGACGGTGAACAGCCCGGGGATCGCGCCGAGAAAACTCGCGCCAAGATCCCAAAGTGTTCTCAACAGGAACCCGCGCATCGACTCGCCCCACGGGCGCGTGTAAGGGAACCGCCGCAGGATGAAGGTCGTGGCGACGTAGATGATCACCAGGCTGAGCGCCGCCGAGCCGTAGCCGAACACCCGTCGCTCGATGTCCAGCAGGCTGGACTGGCGGATCGTGTCGACGAGGATTCCGGTCTTTGCCAGGGTTCGCGTGGCGGCAGGCTCGAGCCGCTTGATGATCCATCGCTGGCCTCGAGAGACGCCTAGCAGCGCGAGGCCGGCCACCACCAGCGCAACGAGGGCGAGCGCAAGGCCCCACAGCAGCAGGCGGGGCGAGCGCGCTTCACTCGCCTCCGAGAGCGCCTCGCGGAGCCGGGCCACGGTCGCGACGGTCAACTGTTCGAGCGTTTGTCCGGCCAGGCTCTCGGTGTCGGGGGGCGTCAGCACGAACACGGCTCTCGAGCCCACGGTGACGACCGTGCCCAGCTCGAACCGCTGCGCGTCCACCGGTCCCACGACGCCTTCGTCGACCAGTTCGTCGAGCACGCGCACGGCAGATGTCACGCGTTCGGCCGGACTCCGGCCCACCACCGTCGCCCTGAACACGACGATCGGGCGGTTGATGAATGTGAGCGTCTCGTTCTCGGGAGCGGCCGTGGCTGCGCCGACCGCCAGGAAGGGCGCGGCTTCCGGGGGAACCGATCCGGCCTGGGCGAACAGCGGCTCCTGGCCGCACAGCATGAGGAGCAGCGCGGCCAGCAAACCCGCGCCGATCGCATGCGGCCGGTGCGTCCCAGGAGCCATCGTCTTCAGCGAGCCGGCCTAGTAACGCTCCGGGATGAACCTGCGTTTGCTCAGCGTCTTCTCGTCATCGTACGCTTGCTTCTTCGATCGCGGCGGGAGCTTCACCTTCGGACGCTTCACCTTCTTGTACGGGATCAGCTTCAGCAGGTGCGCGATGAGATTGAGGCGGGCCCGCTTCTTGTCGTCGGAGTGGACGATGTACCACGGAGAATACTTCGTGTCGGTGGCCTTGAGCATCGCGTCACGCGCGCGCGAGTATTCGTACCAGCGTTCCCGCGACGGCAGATCCATGGGGCTGAGCTTCCATTGCCGGAGCGGATCCTCGATGCGCGCCTTGAACCGGCGTTCCTGTTCCTCGTTGCCGACCTCGAGCCAGATCTTGATCAGTTGAATGCCACTGTCGATGATCTGCTTTTCGAACATCGGCGTGACGCTGAGGAACCGCTGATATTGCTTTTCGGTGCAGAAGCCCATCACGCGCTCCACGCCGGCGCGGTTGTACCAGCTCCGATCGAAGATGACGATCTCGCCTGCGGCAGGGAAGTGCTGGAAGTACCGCTGGATGTACATCTGGCTCTTCTCACGGTCGGACGGCGCTGGCAGCGCAACGACGCGGAAAACGCGGGGGCTCACCTTCTCGGTGATGGCCCGAATGGTGCCGCCCTTGCCCGCGGCGTCACGCCCTTCGAAGACGATGATCACGCGCTGGCCGCTCTCCTTGACGTAGTCCTGGAGCATGCACAGCTCGCTCTGCAGGCGTGAAATCTCTTTCTCGTATGCCTTGCCCTTCATCTTTGCCATGGATCCCGTTGCCTCCGTCTGAAGTGCCAGATCTGGCTGACCCGGTCCGCAAGGACCCGGACACGCGTCAGGGCTGTTGTGGCTGTTGCCAACCGCCGCCAAGGGCCCGATAGAGCTCCGCGCGGGCGCGCATCTCTGCGCCGATGGTCTGGGCAACCAGCTGCTGCTGCTCGAACAGCTGCTCGTCGGCCGTCAGGATCTCGATGTAGTTCGCCAGGCCCGAGTCGTACCGCACGCGCGAGAGCTCGCCGGCATCCATGAGGACGGTGACGCCGATCTGCCGCTCGGTTCGCGCCTCGGCGAGCTTCTGGATGCTCACCAGCGAATCGGCCACCTCGCGGTATCCGTTGAGCGCCGCCTTCTGATATTGAGCGATCGCCTGGTCGTAGCGTGCCTGTTGGGCTTCCAGATTGCGGCGGAGCCGTCCTCCCTGGAATACCGGCTGCAGCAGGCCCGCGCCAAGCGACCAGACACCGCCGTCACCGCCGAGAAACGTGGTCAGATCCCCGCTGACGCCGCCCAGGAATCCAGTGAGGCTGATGGTCGGGTAAAACATCGCCTTGGCCGCCCCGATATTGGCGTTGGCCGCGACCAGGAACTGTTCGGCCTCCATGACGTCGGGTCGCCGTTCGAGCAGCGTGGCAGGGAGACCAGCCGGCACGCCGGGCGGTGTGGGCGGAACGAGATCGGCGGTCGCGCGAATGACCGGAGACGGAGGCCTGCCGAGCAGCACGGACAACAAATTTTCGGCCACGGAGATCTGCCGTTCGAGCTCCGGAATGGCGGCCGCCGTCTTCGCGCGCAGGGCGCGCACGCGGTCGACTTCGAGCTGGTTCGACACGCCGCCGTCCAGCCGATTCTGGAAGTACGCCACCGTCTCGTCGTTCACGCCGAGCGTGCGGCGCGCGATGTCGAGCCGCAGGTCGAGTTCTCTCAACGAGAAGTACATCGACGCGATGTCGCCGACCAGCGTGACCATTACGCCGCGGCGCGCCTGTTCGCTGGCCATCATCACCGCGACAGCCGCTTCCTTTTCCCGCCGGAGTTTGCCGAAGAGGTCGATCTCCCAGGAGAGTTGGAACCCGTAGGTGCCGCTCTGGTGCGTCGTGTCCTCCCCGGCCCCGTCCGGCCTTGGCGCGTTCGTCGCCTGGCGTGCGCCGTAACTGGCCCCGGCGTCAACCTGCGGATAGAGGTAGGACGCGGCGATGCCTGCTCGTGCGCGAGCCTCCTGGACGCGCGCGGCCGCCGTCCTCAGGTCCAGGTTGTTTCCAATCCCCTCCCGAATCAGCTCCTGCAACGTCGGATCGTCGAAGACCTGGAACCATGGAAGATCGGCGATCGAGGCGGCTTGCTCCGGACCGTTCACGAAGCGATATTGCGGCGGTGTCGGCATCTGGGGCCGCTCGTAGTTCGATCCGAACGCGGCGCAGCCAGCCGACATCGCCGCCGCTGCAGCCAGGGCGACAAGAGACGAATGGGTTACCCAACGCGACATCTCAGTGACCCCCCGATTCGACATGGGCCAGGTCGCGCTTGGGCCCGGCGCCTGCCGGTACGGGCGCCGTTCCCCCTCCGATGATCCGCTCGACGACGACATACAGCATTGGAATGAGGATGACGCCGAGGATGGTCGCGACGAGCATGCCCGAGAACACCGCCATGCCCATCACCTTGCGCGCCTCGGCGCCGGCGCCCGCCGCGGTGAGCAGCGGCACGACGCCGAGGATGAAGGCGAACGCGGTCATCAGGATCGGGCGGAAGCGGAGCTTCGCCGCCGAGAGCGCCGACTCGACGAGCCCCTTGCCCGAGTCTTTCTCCATCTTGGCGAACTCGACGATGAGGATCGCGTTCTTCGCGGCGAGACCGATCAGCATGATCAGGCCGATCTGCGCGAAGACGTTGTTCACGTAACTCTCGGAGATGTAGGTTCGCGCGAGCCACAGGCCCAGGTACGCGCCCAGGGCCGCGAACGGCGTTCCCAGCAGCACGCTGAAGGGCAGCCCCCAGCTCTCGTACTGCGCGGCGAGCACCAGGAACACGAGGAAGAGCGCGAGCAGGAACACTACCGCGACACCAGGCGCCCGCCGCTCCTGGTAGGACATGTCGGCCCACTCATAGCTCATGTCCGGCGGCAGCACCTCCTTCGCCGTCGCCTCCAGCGCATCGAGCGCCTGCGCCGACGAGAAGCCCGCCGCCGGCACGCCGGTCAGCTCGGCCGAGCGGAACAGGTTGAAGCGGTTGGTGAACTCGGGTCCGGAGGCCGGCCCGGTGTTGATCAGCGTGTTCAGCGGCACCATGCCGCCATCCTTGTTCCGCACGTAGAACAGTCCGAGCTGGCTCGGATCTCTGCGGAACTCGGCTTCGGCCTGCAGGTACACCTTGTAGACGCGCCCGAACCGGTTGAAGTCGTTGATGTACGAGCTGCCGAGCAGGGAACCGAGCGTGGTGTTGACGTCGCTCAGCGCGACGCCGGACTTCAGAACCTTGCTGCGATCGATATCCGCGAAGACCTGCGGCACCGACGCCCGGTACAGCGTACCGATGCGGCCAATCTCCGGCCGCTTTCGCGCGGCCTCCATGAACCGCTGCGTCTGCGCCGCCAGGTAATCGGGCGCGCCGCCGCTGCGATCCTGCAACTGCATCGTGAAGCCCGCGCCGGTGCCAAGGCCCGGAATCGCCGGCGGCCCGAACGCCACGACCTGGCCTTCCGGAATGGTCTGCCGGAATGCCCGGTTCAATGCCGCGACCACCTCGCGCGAATGTGATTCAGGAGTGGTGCGTTCTTCCCATGGCTTCAGCTGCACGAAGAAGAAGCCCATGTTCGACGAGTAGGCCGAGGTGAGCAGCGAGTAGCCGCTGATCGTGTTGAAGCCCTCGATCGCCTCGTTCTCCGCCAGGACCTTCTCGGCCTTCTTCATCACCGCGTCGGTCCGCTCGAGCGACGAAGCATCCGGCAGCTGCGCGTTGACCATGATGTAGCCCTGGTCCTCTTCCGGCACGAACCCCGCCGGAATGCGGCGCACCAGGCCCACGATGGCCACGATCATGAGCACGATGAACGCCATGCTGCGGAAGCTCTTGCGAATACAGATGGCCGCGAAGCTGACGTAGGCATCGGTCCCCCGGCCGAACACCCGGTTGAACCAGTTGTAGAAGGGTGTCAGCAGCGTTTTCTTGCCGGTCGCCGGCTTCAGCAGCATCGCCGCCAGTGCGGGGCTCAGCGTCAGCGCGTTCACCACCGACAGCATCACCGACAGCGCAATCGTGATGGCGAACTGCTGATACAGCTGTCCGGTGATGCCGCCCATGAACCCGACCGGCACGAAGACCGCGATCAGGATCAGCCCGATCGCCACCACCGGACCCGACACTTCCTCCATGGCCTTGATCGTGGCTTCCTTCGGCTGCATTCTATGCTCGATGTGATGCATCACTGCCTCGACGACGACAATGGCATCGTCGACGACGATGCCTATGGCGAGGACGAGGCCAAGCAGGGAGAGCACGTTGATCGAGAAGCCGAGCATCGGGAAGAAGATGAAGGCGCCGACCAGCGAGACCGGCACCGTGAGCAGCGGAATCAGCGTCGCCCGCCAGTTCTGCAGGAAAATGAACACGACGATGATGACGAGCGCGACCGCTTCGAACAGCGTGTGCTCGATCTCCACGATGCCCTCGACCACTGGTAGCGTGGTATCGAGCGAGATGAGATAGTCCATGTCGCGCGGGAACTTCGCCTTCAGGTCCTCCATCGTCTTCTTGACGCTGTCGGCGACTGCGACGGCGTTGGTGCCGGGGATCTGGAACACCGCGATCACGGCGGCCGGTTTCTCGTCGTGCCGGCCGTACGCGTTGTAGAGCATCGTCCCGAGCTCGATGCGGGCGACATCCTTGAGACGAACTTCCGAGCCATCGGCACTGGTGCGGAGGATGATGTTGCCGAACTCCTCCTCGTTCAGGAGGCGGCCCTGGGTGCGGACTGTGTAGGTGTACTCGGTGCCGGCCGTCGCTGGTGGCCCGCCGATCTGGCCGGCGGGTGTCAGCTGGTTCTGCGCGTTGATGGCGTTGGCGATGTCGGGGACCGTGAGTCCGAGGCGCGAGATCCGGTCCGGGCGTAGCCAGACGCGCATCGCGTAGTCGCTGCCGCCGAACAGGTTGATCTGGCCGACGCCGGGGATACGGGCGACGGCGTCGTTGATGTTGATGGTGGTGTAGTTCGACAGGAAGTTGCTGTCGTAGGTGCCGTTCGGCGACTTCACCGAAATCACGAGCAGCGGAAACGCCAGCGCCTTCTTCACCGTGACGCCGTAGTTCTTCACCGACTGCGGCATCTGCGGCATGGCCTGTGACACGCGGTTCTGCGTGAACACGTTGTCCATGTCCTGGTTCGATCCGACCTCGAACGAGACCTTGAGCGTCAGGGTGCCGTCGTTGGCGTTGGTCGACTTGACGTAGATGCCTTTTTCAACGCCGTTGATCTGCTGCTCGAGCGGCGTTGCGACCGACGCCTCGACGTCGGTGGCGCTGGCGCCGATGAAGGTGGTGGTCACCTGGATCATCGGCGGCACGATTTCGGGATACTGCGCGATCGGCAGGCCGCTCATGGCGACCAGGCCAAGCAGGACGGTGATGATCGAGATGACCATCGCCACGATGGGCCGGTTGACGAAGAAGGCGGCCATGGCTAGTGCGCCTCGCTCGCGGGCGCGGCGCCGGCCGCTGGCATCGGCTTGGTGCGCACTGTCGCGCCGTTGGTGAGTGACTGGAGGCCCTCGGCAACGACCTGTTCGCCCGGCTTCAGCCCCTCCTGTATGACCCAGAGGGAATCGATCCGCGGGCCGACCTTCACGTTCCGGAATTCGACCTTGCCGTCGGCACCGACGACGGCCACGCTGTAAAGATTCTGCAGTTCCTGCACGGCGCGCTGCGGCACGAGGAGCGCCCCCGTCCGTGTGTCAGCGAGGACCCTGGCGCGGCCGTACTGGCCTGGCCTGAGGACGTTCTGGGGATTGGGGAAGAGGACCTGGATGCCCAGCGTGCCGGTGGAGGCGTCGACCGCGCGCTCGACCGGTCCAATCTTTCCCTTTTCGGGATAGACCGCGCCGTCGGCGAGCCTCAGTTCGATGTTCTCCTGCTGCCCTGCCTCGCCGGCCCGCGATGGATCGCGCTTGATGACGCGCAGGTAGTCGGCTTCCGTGACGGCGACGCGGAGAATCATCGGATTGAGCTGGGACACGGTGGCGAGGAGAGTGGCCTCGCCTCGCCCGACGAGGTTGCCCGCCTTGATGAGGGTAGTGCCGATCAATCCGTCAATTGGCGAAACGACGCGGGTGTAGCCAAGGTCCAGCGTCGCCTTGTCGACGTTGGCCGTGGCGGCATCCACCTGCGACCTCGCGGCGTCTCGGGCGGCCAGCGCGTTGTCCAGTTCCTGCTGGCTGACCGCCTTCTTGGAGACGAGCGGGGTGTAGCGCTCGACGTCGTTGTTGGCTTTTTCCAGCTTCGCCCGCGCTTCGGCCACATCCGCCCTGGCGGCGGCCAGCGTGGCCTCGAGCGGCTTGCGGTCGATCTGATAGAGGAGGTCGCCCCTCCTGACGAAGGAACCTTCGCGGAAATTCACCGTCTCCAGGTAGCCCTCGACGCGCGCGCGGATCTCAACGTCCTGGAACCCCTGGGTCTGGCCGACCAGCTCCAGGTATTCGGGGACGTCCTTCTGAATCACAGGGGCGACGTAGACCTCCGGCGGCGGCGGAGCGACGGCCGCGGGTGGTTCGCCGCAAGCGATCCCCAGCGCGGCTGCCGTCGCCACGGCGAGCAGCGTTGTCTTCCGTTCGAGTGCCATGCTCCAGTCCTTCTTCCTGCCTCGGGCCCCGCCTGCGATTCGACAGGGCGATGCCGGCTTTGTACCGCTTTCCAGAGTGAATACGTGCGGGAACGGAGTTCTCCCTGTACCAGGGCCGACCGAGCAAGAAGCGGTCCCGCATCTGTCGCCCCAATCGCCCCAATCATGCGTCGCAATCCGGTTTGGTCACAACATATTGTGAGAGCACTCACTGTTCGCGGTCGCAGGCCCGTTGTGGTCCCCGTGTCCCCCGCCAGGCTCGTGGCTCCGAGCGGCACAGCCGATGCACCCCGCGGCCGCCATGCCGCGAAGAAAGCGCCCCTTCCTTGCCAGCCTGGTCCTTCTCCTGGCTTTCGTCGTGCCCGGCCTCGCGGGGGCGCAGGACCAGGGCGCGAACGGCCAGCGTTCAACAGGTCTGCCGCGCACCATCGACTGGACGTTCAACTTCGACGCGGCATGGGGCAGCTTCGGGTTCGCCAATTCGCTGTACACGGATCCGAAGCAAGAGGTACCGCAGGATCTGGGCGACCACTGGTTCGAGGGGTTCATCAGGCCCGCGCTGTCGGCGACCTACACGCTGCCGTCCTCCAGCGAAGTGCATGGCCATTTGAGCGCCGCCGGCGAACAGACCTACGGCTCGGCACCGGAACTGGTCGGGAACGACTACTCGTCGTTCAAGATCGAGAACCTGTCCATCGGGTGGCGCTCGGGCAAATCGATCGAACGCGTCGGCGAGAACGCGCTGGAATTCGAGGTCGGGCGCACCCAGTACAACCTCGGTCACGGATTTCTGCTTTGGGACGGCGCGGCGGAAGGCGGCAGCCGCGGGGGCTACTGGAGCAACGCGCGGAAGGCGTTCGCGTTTGCGGCCATTGGCCGCTTCAAGCCCGGCCCCCACGCTATCGAGTCCTTCTTTTTGAGGAAGGACGACCTTCCGGAAAACCAGACCGGCACAGAGCTGTGGGGCGCGAACTACGAATACCGCCTCGCAGAGCACTCCACTGTCGGCGGAACCTACATGAAGTTCTGGGCGAAGCCGGGCCTGGAGCCGCAGCGGGATGGTCTCGACGTATTCAACGCGCGCGCATTCGTGTCGCTCTGGACACCTGACCTCTCGCTCGAGTTCGAGTACGCCGCGGAGCGCAACGCCGACGCGCTCGATGCGAACGCGTGGACCCTCCAGGGCGCATACG
>Ga0207701_10004388_pt1 | contig 14331 bp, 9 predicted proteins | sample KBSSwiSSwithPhiX_FD_184294 | JGI IMG/M metagenome (GOLD analysis project Ga0207701, IMG submission 184294) | Switchgrass rhizosphere bulk soil microbial communities from Kellogg Biological Station, Michigan, USA, with PhiX - S5 (SPAdes) (version 2) | ecosystem: Environmental > Terrestrial > Soil... | reverse complement strand
CCGGGCATCTCGGCGGGCCTCGAATCCGTTTTCGGCGTCCCCGTCATCGAGGCCTACTCGTCGACCGAGTCCGGACGCATCTGCGGAAATCCGTTGCCGCCGAAGCGCCGCAAGCACGGGACTGTCGGCCCGCCGACCCTCGGCAGCGAAGTCGCGATCCTCGACGACGGCGGTCGTCCCGTCGCCAACGGCGAGCGCGGCGAAGTCGTCGTGCGCGGTGGCGGCGTATTCGACGGATACGACCATGACCCCGCGGCGGACGACGAGGCTTTCTTCGGCGAGTGGTACCGGACCGGCGACGTCGGGTTCTTCGACGAGGACGGCTACCTGACGCTCGTCGGCCGGACGAGGGAAATGATCAATCGCGGCGGGCAGAAGATCGCACCCGTCGAAGTGGATGAAGCGCTGCTCACCCATGCGGAGATTGCGGATGCAGCCGCCTTTGCCGTCGCGCATCCGGTGCTGGGCGAAGTCGTCGGCGCGGCTATCGTGGCGAAGCCCGGGTCGAGGCTCACCGAACAGGCGATCATCGATCATCTCCGCGTTCGCCTCGAGCCCTTCAAGTGGCCGCGCGCCTTCGTGTTCGTCGAGCACATTCCGAGGGGGCCGTCGGGCAAGATCCGAAGGCAGGAGGTCGTGGCTCTTTTCGACACCCTGCATGCATTTCCGCGTGCAGCGGGCGACCGGCGTGGTGCGGGAGGCGAAGGCGCGGAGAGCCCGACGGAGGCGAAGCTCGGCGAGCTTTGGCGCGCACTGCTGCGGAAGGACGCAATCGGACGCGACGACGATTTTTTCCTGATCGGCGGCGACTCGCTCGCGGCCACGCAGCTCGTGCTGACGGTCAACGACCTCTTTCACGTCGAACTGAATCTTGCCGCTGTCTTCGACGACGCCCGCACGATCAGGACCATGGCCGCCCGGATCGAGGCGCTGGAACACACGCCGCGAACGGGAAGAACACCGGATCTGCCGGTGCTCGCAATCGACGAGCGCGTTCCGCTCCACCGTGGCCGTGAAGATCCCGAGCGGGAAGCCCGGCACAAGCTTGCGGGTACCGATTCGAGGCAACTCGCCTTGTTCGTTCTGGACAAGGCGACGGGCCTGCGCCTGATGCGGCCCGGGGCGACGTTCGGCGCCGTCGTCGCCAATTCACACGGCTTTCGAAGCCCCGAGATTTCCGTGCAAAAATCCGCCGGCCGGATCCGGTTCGCGTTCCTCGGGGATTCGCTCACCTTCGGCTCCTGGACAGGAGGCAACGAGACGACCTGGCCGTTCCATGCGGTCGAGGCGGTCCGCAATGCGGATGACGGGATGGACTGCGACTACATCAATGCGGCAATGCCGGGCAACGGCATCCGGCACGTGAGCGTCCTCTTTCGCGACGCGGTTGCGAAGTTCCGGCCGGACGTCGTCGCTCTGGCGCCCGGCGTGGGCGGCAACAGCGCCGTCTGGGCGCGCAAGCGGCTCGGCTACATCGGCATCCACTATTCGGTGAGCCGCCTTGGCCAGAAGTGGCCGCTCGTCGGTCTCGTCGAGAAGAACCTCGTCATTCGCCTGCGTCAGGCGAGAGCGTTGACGGATCGCGGCAAGCTCGTATTCGAGCCGCACGAGCTGGAGGAACTGTCGAAGGATTTCCGGCGGGAGCTCTCCGACCTCGTGCTCGAATGCCGCGACGCCGGAGCCGTGGTCGTTCTCCTCACGCGGGAGTCGAAGATCCGGCGCGATCAGTCGAAACTGCGGCAGATCCTGGCGGCCGGCTCGCGGCTATACTACCAACCCTACATGTCGATGTCCGCGCTGCTCGACGTGAAGGACGAGTTCAATCGGGTGTGTCGCGAGGTCGCCGCGCAAACCGGGGCCGTGCTGGTCGAGCTGGCCGACGCGATGCCGGCGACGCGGGAGTATTTCGAGGACAGCAGCCACTGCACGCCGGCGGCCAACAGGCTGATCGGCGAGGTCTTCGGCCGGACGCTCCGACAAAGCCACGCGTTTCAGCAGCTTTTGCGGGACCGGCTTGAAATTTCGCGGTCCGGCGCCAAGATCGGATAGTTCGTTCCTCCGGGGGGAGTTCCATCGTGACCGAAAACACCGCAACTCACACCGAGCGCCAGACGCTGGGCTTCCAGGCCGAAGTCCGGCAGCTCCTGCAGCTCATGATCCATTCGCTGTATTCGAACCGGGAGATCTTCCTGCGCGAATTGATCTCCAATGCGTCGGATGCCTGCGACAAGCTGCGATTCGAGGCGCTCCACAACGAGGCGCTGTTCGAGAACGATTTCGACCTCAAGATTCGCGTCGACTACGACGCTGCCGCGAAAACGCTCACCATCGCCGACAACGGCGTCGGCATGAGCCGCGACGAGGCAATCGCGAACCTGGGAACGATCGCCAAGTCGGGCACCCAGGAATTCTTCAAGCAGCTCACGGGCGACCAGCAGAAGGACGCCAACCTGATCGGTCAGTTCGGCGTCGGCTTCTACTCGTCGTTCATCGTCGCCGACAAGGTCACGGTGCACACGCGGCGCGCCGGCGAGACACCTGGCCAAGGCGTCCGCTGGGAATCGGACGGCGGTGGCGACTTCTCGGTCGAGATGGCGGAAAAGGCGACGCGCGGCACCGAGATCACGCTGCACCTCCGCGAAGGGCAGGAAGATCTCGTCGACGGGCAGAAGATCCGCTCGATCATCCGCAAGTACTCGGACCACATCGTCCAGCCGATCCTCATGAAGAAGGAGGAATGGAAAGACGGCAAGCACGAGAAGCTCGCCGAAGACGAGACCGTCAACCAGGCTTCCGCGCTCTGGGCACGCCCCCGCACGGACGTCACCGACGAGCAGTACAAGGAGTTCTACAAGCATGTCGGCCACGATTTCGAGGATCCCTTGGCATGGACCCATGCGCGGGTCGAGGGCAGGCAGGAATTCACGCACCTCCTGTACGTTCCCGCGCGGGCGCCGTTCGACCTGTGGGACCGCGACGCGCGCCACGGCATCAAGCTCTATGTGCGCCGGGTGTTCATCATGGACGACGCCGAGCAGCTGATGCCCTCGTACCTGCGGTTCGTGCGCGGCGTCGTCGATTCGAACGATCTTCCGCTCAATGTTTCGCGCGAGATCCTTCAGGAATCGAAGGACATCGAGGCGATCCGCGGCGGATGCACGCGCAAGGTGCTCGCGCTCCTCGAGGATCTCGCGACGAACGACAAGGAGAAGTATGCGAAATTCTGGGGCGCCTTCGGCAAGGTGCTGAAGGAAGGCGCCGGCGAGGACCATGCGAACAAGGATCGCATCGCCGGGCTCCTGCGCTTCGCGTCGACGCACGTCGACACTCCCGATCCCGTCATTTCGCTCGCCGACTACCAGAGCCGCATGAAGGAAGGGCAGGACAAGATCTACTACGTGACCGCGGACTCCTTCAATGCGGCACGCAACAGCCCGCATCTCGAGGTGTTTCGGCGCAAGGGCATCGAAGTGCTGCTCCTGTCCGACCGCGTCGACGAGTGGGTTGTCGGCCACGTCACCGAATTCGAAGGCAAGCCGCTCGTATCGGTCGCGAAGGGCGGTCTCGATCTCGGCGCGCTCGAGAACGAGACCGAGAGGAAGGAGCGGGAGCAGGAAGCGACCGAGCTGGGCGATCTCGTCGGCCGCATCAAGTCGAGCTTGGGCGAGCGCGTCAAGGATGTGCGCATCACGCATCGGTTGACGGAATCGCCGGCGTGCCTCGTCGCCGACGAGCACGACATGAGCGGCAATCTCGCGCGACTCCTGAAGGCGGCCGGCCAGCAAGGTCCCGCCGTGAAGCCGATCCTCGAGATCAATCCCAAGCATCCCGTGGTGCTCCGGCTGAAGACCGAGGAGAAGAAATTCGACGACTGGTCGGCGGTATTGCTCGATCAGGCTCTGCTCGCGGAAGGCGGCCAGCTCGACGATCCCGCCACGTTCGTGAAGCGGATCAACGCGCTCATGCTCGAAATGAGCGGCGACGCGCCCCGGATCATCGTGCCGGGCTGATCGACACCGTGGCACGCGGGACGAGTCGGTAGCCGCTCGTCCGAAGGGAAGGTGCAATCGGGGACCGGTGTCGGCGTCCTTTACAGATTGTGCAGCAGGGTACCGGTTCGATTCCCGTCGGCGCGCGCAAGTCATTGATGCAAAAAGCCATGCACGCAATGGCGCAATCCTTGCATAAATGCGGAGCCGCCTAATTTCCGGAGAGCGAAATGGCCGTGTCCCTGCGCATGATCCGCACGATTTTCCTCGCGACAAGTCTCGCTGCGGCCGGCGCCGCACACGCCGATCTAGTGGAGAACGGCGGGTTCGAAACCGGCGACTTCACTGGCTGGACGCAATTTGGCGATACCGGCTTTACCAGCGTCGCCGCTGGCTTCGGTCAGGGCAACTTCGCCGCCCTTTTGGGACCGCTCTCGCCCGGTGGAATCTTCCAGACGCTGGCGACGACCCCGGGTGGCACCTATGACGTGTCCTTCTACATCGAGGACCTCGGCTTCCCGACCAACTTCTTCGAGTTCAACTGGGACGGCGGCGCGCCAGAGTGGACCTATGCCCTTCCCGGCATCAATCCCGGATTCACGACGCTGCATTTCCTTCTGACGGCGTCGTCGAACGCCACCGATATCCGGTTCACGTTCGAGCACATTCCGTCGTTCTGGGTCCTCGACGACGTGACCGTGGTTCCCGAGCCGGCGTCGCTGGCGCTTCTGGGCCTCGGTCTAGCCGGGTTGGGGTGGTCGCGCCGCCGCAGCTAGCGAAAAAGCGGTCGCAGGTTAAGAGTGGGGCGCGGCGGGAGATGCCCAAGCGTCATCTTGGCGCATGACGTCTGCTCCGGCGGCGCCGCGCATCACGCCACTTCAGCCTGTCTGCCCCGACTGACACTTTCCCCGTCGTCGGGCCGCAGCGTCCAGAACGAAAGCGACGAGAGGATCGTCAAGCCGCCGACCGTCACGAAAGTGTGGTGCAGCGCAGTCGTGACGGCCGCTTGTTCGGTTTGAGGCAGGCCGCCCAGATACCACCCGGCAACAAGCGAGCCGCAGGCGAGACCGAAGCTCAGGGACATCTGCTGGAACGTGCTGGCGATCGAGGTCGCATGGCTCGACTCGGCGGGTGCGATGTCCGCGTAGGCCATCCCGTTCATGCTCGAAAATTGCAGCGAGTTGAAAAATCCCTGCGCCAGCGCCAGAAGAACGATCACTGCCAATGGGGTGGCCGGCGTCACGAGCGAAAACATGCCGATCGTCACCCCCAGCATCACCGTATTCACGATCAACGTCTGCCGAAATCCGTAGCGGCGCAGGATTCGGGTGCTCAGGAACTTCATGCCCATCGCCGCTGCCGCGGTCGGCATCATGAGCAGGCCCGATTCCCAAGGCGGCAGACCGAGGCCGAGCTGATAGAGCAGCGGCAGCAGGAACGGCATGCCGCCGATGCCAAGCCGCGTGATGAACCCGCCGACGACCGAAACCCGGAACGTTCGCACGTTGAAGAGCGACAGGTGAAGCAACGGGGAAGTTATCCGCCGGGCGTGCCACGCGTAGGACGCCAACAGGCTCATCGCCAGCACGAGCAGCACACCGGCCGACGTCACATCGATGTCGTGCTCCCCAAAGATTTCCAGCAACCAGGACAGGAGCGCCGTTCCGGTGCCGAACAGCACGAGCCCGACGACGTCCAGCGATCGCGTCGTTGCGATGCGATAGTCGGGCATGTGCCGATAGACGATCAGCAGCGCTACGATGCCCATTGGCACGTTGACGAAGAAGATGTCGCGCCACGATAGCGAGTGCACGATCAGCCCGCCGACCGTCGGCCCGAGCAGCGGTCCGATCAGCGCCGGAACGATGACGAAGTTCATTGCCGTCAGCAGCTCCGATTTGGGAAACGTGCGGATGATCGCGAGACGGCCGACCGGCGTCATCATCGCCGCCCCAAGTCCCTGCAGGATGCGCGCGGCAACCAGCATCGGGACATTGAGCGACAAACCGCAGAGCACCGATGCGAGTGTGAAGACCCCGACGGCCAGCGCGAACACGCGACGGGTGCCGTAGCGATCGGCCATCCAGCCGCTGACGGGGATGCCTACCGCCAGGCTGAGGATGTAACTGGTGACGACCGCCTTCAGGCTGAGCGGCGTCACCTGGAGACTCGCCGCCATCGAGGGAATCGCGGTATTGACTATCGTGGAGTCGAGCTGCTCCATGAAGAGAGCAGTCGCCACAACCCAGGGCAGCCATGTCTTTACCTTCGACGTGGCAGCCGCCGAGGTCGCGCCGTGGGGCGAACGCGACAGGGGATTGGACTGCATGCGACCTTCGAATTGATGAGCGGACGCGAGTGGGACACCATCGCATCCGCTTCCGTTCCGAAGGTCAGGTCTTCCAGAACTGGCGCGATGCGATGCGCGCGCCTTCGGCCATCACGGCCATCTTCGCCCAGACGACGTCGGGATCGACCGCCGATTGGCCAACCCACGTTCCGAAGCCGCAGTCGCTGCCCGCCATGACGTTCTCGCGGCCCACGAGGTTCGCATAACGCGCGATGCGCTGCGCGATGAGCTCGGGATGCTCGACGAAGTTCGACTTGGATTCGATCACGCCGGGAATCAGCACCTTGCCGTCGGGAAGCTTCAACTTCTCGAAGAGCGCCCATTCGTGCGCGTGGCGAGGGTTTGCGGCCTCCAGCGCGACTGCGCTCGGCTTCGCCTTGAACACGATGTCGATCACGTCGGCGAGAGCGACGTCGCAATGGTGCGGCCCCTCGTAATTTCCCCAGCAAAGATGCATGCGTACTTTTTCTGGTGAAACATTCGCCAAAGCATGGTTGAGGGCTTCGACGTGGAGCTCCGCCTTCTTGCGCCACTGGGGAAGGCTCAAGTCCGCGTGCTGGATGTGCCGCCCCATGCCGAGGTCCGGACAGTCGATCTGCAGCGTGATCCCCGCGTTCGTGATCGTCTCGTATTCGTAGCGCATCGCTTCGGCGATGGCGGCGAGATAGGCCTCTTCGGTCGGGTAATGCTCGTTGCGGAAGAAAAGCGAAACCACACCCGGCGATGCCGCAGTCATGAACGTGCCTGCGACGTTCACCTTCGCGGCCGCCGCTTTCAGATGCTGGACATCCTTCACGACGGCTTGCGGGTCGCGCACGCCGATCGGAGCATTGCATGCCGGCGTCTTGCGGCGCGAGCGCCCGGGATCGCCGAATACGCGCTTCGCGAGCCGCGGAAAATCGACGAGGTCCTGGTAGACGAACGTGTTGCCCTCGCCGCCGAAACCGGCGAGGCGGTCCTTGATGTACGTCGCATAGCTCGGCTTGCTCATCTCGCCGTCGTCGATCACGTCGACGCCCGCTTCCGCCTGCTTCGCGACGACTTCCTCGACCGCAAGCGCGACGCGCGCGTCGAGCGCGGCGGCCTCGACGGGCACGCCCTCCTCCTTCGCGAACATCGTCCGGATAAGATCGTCGGGTCGAGGAAGGCTTCCCGTGTGCGTCGTCAAGAAGCGGTCGGTGCTGCGATTCATTGCCGATCTCCCAGTTGGACGGACTCGACGGCCGGAGGTCGATTCTACAAGCTGGCCGCGGCGCCGGCGGCATCCGCGCCGAGATATGCAGCTCTGAGCCGCGGCTCCCTCATCAGCGCGTCCGGGGCGCCTTCGGTAACGATGCGCCCCTGTTCCAGCACGTAGGCCCGCGTTGCGATGTCGAGCGCCATCGCGACGTTCTGCTCGACGAGCAGCACGGCGACACCCTCGGCGTTGACGCGCCTGATGATCTTGAAGAGCTCGAGCACGATGACGGGTGCCAGGCCCAGCGACGGCTCGTCGAGCAGCAGCACGCGCGGGCGGGCCATGAGCGCGCGCGCGATCGCCGCCATCTGTTGCTGCCCGCCCGAGAGCGTCCCCGCCGGGCGATCGAGCCACTCGGCAAGCGGTGGAAACATCGACGCCACGCGCTCGAGGGATTCGCGCCGCGAGGCCTTCGCCTCGGAACGGTAGCTGCCGAGCTCGAGGTTTTCGCGCACCGTCATCGACGTGAAGAGGTGGCGGCCCTCCGGCACGATCGCGACGCCTTCGTCGCAGAATCGCCAGGCGGGCAGGCGCGTGAGATCGCGCGTTCCGAGCGTCATCGTTCCGGCAGCCGCGCGATGAATGCCCGCGATGACGTTGATGAGCGTCGTCTTGCCGGCGCCATTGGGACCAACGATCGAGACCAGGTCCGCGGGGCCGACCGACAGCGAGATATCGCGCAGCGCGACGGCGGCGCCGTATCTTGCCTCGACGGACCTGAGCTCAAGCATGCGCTTTCCCGAGAAAAGCGGTGACGACGTCGCTGCGCCCCATCACCTCTTCCGCCGTTCCCTCCGCGATGACCTGGCCGTGGTCGAGCACGACGATGCGGTCCGTCAGCGCCCACACCGCGCGCATCACGTGCTCGACGAACACGATCGTCGCGCCTTCGTCGCGGATCCTGCGGATGAGGCGAATCGCACCGTCGATTTCGGTCGGCGTAAGCCCCGAGAGCACTTCGTCCAGCAAGAGGAGGCGCGGCCGCGACGCGAGCGCGCGGGCGAGCTCCAGGAACTTGCGCTGGTGGAGGTTCAAGTCCTCGGGCAGCCATTCCGCCTTGTCCGCGAGACCCGTGAATTCGAGCCATCGCCTCGCTTCGCGCAACGCCGCGTCGCGATCGAGATGCGCGGCGCCAAACATCGCCGGGACGGCGACGTTGTCGAGGACGGTGAGGTGCTCGAAGGGGCGCGGAATCTGGTAAGTGCGCGCGACGCCCGCCCGGGCAATCCAGTGCGCGTCGTGGTGCGCGATGTCCTCGCCCGCGAACACGAGCTCGCCGCCGTCCGGCCGATAATGACCGCTCACGAGATTGACGAACGTCGACTTGCCGGAGCCGTTGGGTCCAACGAGGCCGAGAATCTCGCCCTCGCGCACGTCGATGTCGACGCGCTCGAGCGCGCGCACGCCGCGAAACGCCTTGCGAATCCCGTGCGCCACGAGGATCCGCTCAGGGCCGATCGGCCGCGCTTCGCGCGGTGGCCTCGTCTCCATCATCCCATCGGCGGCGGGGACTGGCACTGCGGACGCGCGCTTCTTCCGGCGCCGCGCCACGAGGGTTCCGAGCACACCCTGCGGCATGAACAGGATGACCGCGATCAGCACGCCGCCGAAGACCGCCTTGCCCGCGATGGCGTGATCGCCCGCCGTGAACGCATACAGCAAGGCGGTAATGATCGTGGCTCCCACCGCGGGTCCGGCCCAGTGTCGCGTGCCGCCGAGGACGCTCATCAGCACGACGGTGAGCGGGACGGTGATCGTGAAGGTGTCCCCGGCCGTCACGTACGAAATGAAAAGCGCGTGGATGCCTCCAGCAATCGCCGCCAAGCCGCACGACACTCCGAACGCCACCATCTTGCAGCGAAACGTCGGCACGCCGAGGACTTCCGCAACATCCTCGTCGTCGTGGATCGCGAACAGGCCGACCCCCAGGCGGGAGCGGTAGATGCCATAGGCGATCGCCAGCGTAGCGAGCGCCGCGGCAAGCCCCAACAGGTAGAACGTCGACGCCGGCGACGGGCCGATCTTTGGTATCGGCACCGCACTCAGGTAGATGCCCGGGCCGCCGTCGATGCGGGTGTTGAGGATGATCGTGCCGACGACGAACGTGAATGCGAGCGTCACCAGCGCGAACAGCTCGCCCCGGACACCCCGGACGCGGAACACGACGGCGCCGAGCGCAAGGCCCAGGAGGACAGCGACCAATGCCGCCGCCGGCAGCGTCCACAGGAAGGGCACGTCGAAGCGGGACGCGAGCGTCGCCGTCGTGTACATGCCAGCGCCGAAGAAAGCGCCGTGACCGAAGGAAAAGTAGCCCGAGTAGCCCGACAGGATGTTCCACGACGTGGCGAGGACGATCCAATGGAAGACGAGGTAGCAGAACGACTCGTAGAAGAGCGGCAGCCCGAGGAGAGGCACTGCCGCGAGCAGAGCGCCCGCGATCGCCAGCGTAGCGTAGACGCGGTTCACCTTCGGGCCCACCGTTGCATGCGTAAAGGCACCTCGGGTTGCCCTAGACCTTCGAGGGCCGGACCAGCAGAACGACGATGAGAAGAGAGAACGAGACGAGCGGCGCCCACGACGGCGACGTGAGCGCCATCGTCACCGACTCGCTGACACCGATGACAATGCCGGCGACGATGGGGCCGAGCGGGCGCCCCAGGCCACCCATCATCACGGCGGCGAAGACGACGCCGATCCAGCCGTAGATCTGCGCCGGGGCGAGCGTGTAGCTCAACGCGATGCACACGCCGGCCACTCCCGCGAGCGCCGCGCACGCGCCGGAGAGGAGCAAGGCGAGCGCCTGCCGGTTGACGCCGAACGCCGTTGCAATGGGGCCGTCCTCGGCCGCCGCGCGCAGCGCCTTGCCGATGTCGGTGTAACGCAGCGCCGCCCACATGGAGAAGGCCAGCGAGAGCGACAGCACGAGCGTCAGGAGCTCCGGCGCGGGAATATAGAGGAAGCCCAACTTGAACTTGGCGTTGCCGTACGTCGACTCGAGCCGCCGGAAGTCCGCGGTCCAGATCGACTGGATCAGCGACTCGACGATGACCGTCAGCCCGAACGTGACCAGCAGTGAGTTGAAGGCGGTGATCTCGAAGCGCGCGAAAAGCCATTGCATCGCGACGCCGAGCGCGAAGAATCCCGGAACAATCACTACGAGCGTCAGCAGCGGATCGATGCCTCCGACCGTCGAGAGCTGATAGCAGAGATAGGCTGCGAGAAACGCGAGCGCGAAGTGCGCGAGGTTGATCTGGCGCAGGAGGCCCCACGACAGGGAGAGGCCGAGGCCCAGCAACCCGTAAAGAGCGCCGATGAAGACCCCGGACAGCACCGACTGCGCGATGAGCGAAAGGCTGGGAAGCCCCATCGCGCTAGCGGGCGGGAATGCGACTCATGACCGGTTTTGCGTCGGAACGTTACTTCGTCATCAGCGTGGCGCCCGGGGCTGCGACGCTCTTCGGCCAGACGGTGACCCAACGGCCATTCTGCACCTGCTTCACCGCCATGAGGTCGTCGCCGTAGTTGCTCGGCCCGTCGAAGCGAAGCTTGCCCTGGATCGTATCGACCCTGTTCTTGCGCAGCCATTCCGCGAGCACCTTGTCGTCGAGGCTCTTGGTCGCGGTGACCGCCGCATCGAGCACCTGCCATGCCGAGTACGACGCCGCCGCCTGCGTTTCCACGGCGGTGTACGGCAGCCCGGCCTTGGCCGCGCGCTCGTTGAAGAGCTTCACGAACTCTGCGGCGCCCGGATTGTTGAGATAAGGCGCGTGCTCCTCGAAGATCGTCGCCGCGAGCGCGTTCTTCGCCTCGGGCGCTTGCGCCATCGGGCCCGGCGCCGGATACATGTAGAAGTGCAGCGGCGGCGTGTAGTCGATCTTCTTCATTGCGTCGAGCAGCTGGTTGCCCTCGAGCCCGATCGCGCCGACCCACACGAGGTCCGGGTTGGCGTCTTTCACGCGCGCGGCGATGGCGCCGAAATCGCGGTTGCCGAAATCCCACTCGAGGAACACGACTTCCTGCAACCCGCGCTTTTTCACCGCCTCGCGCGCGCCGAGCGACATGAAGTGGACCGAAGGAAACTTGCTGGTCACGATCGCGACGGTTTTCGGCGGCTTCGGCGTCGTGGCGAGCGCATCGAAGAGCGTATTCGGAAACGTCGCCGCAGGGTCGGCGCCCAGCGACCACGTCGGAAACTGCGCGTCGTACTTGGCGAGACTCGGAATGCCGAACGTGTGGTGGACGAGGACCTTGTTGTAGCGCTGCGCGACACCCATCGCCGAGAGGATCGCGCCCGTGGCGTACGGCCCCATGAGGAGATCGACCTTGTCGACGGTGATGAGCTGTTCGTAGAGGGTGCGCGCGAGGTCGGGCTTCGACTGATCGTCCTTGACGATCCACTCGACGGGACGTCCGAGCAATCCGTTCTTCTTGTTGATCTGCTCGACGTAGATGTCGCCGACGAGCTGGTGGACGAGCGCCGTGGACGCGAGCGGCCCGGTAAGCGCCAGCGTGCTGCCGATGCGAATCGGCGGGCCGGAAGGTGCCGCGGACGCGGTGCCTGCCACAACGGCGAGCGCGCAAGCGAGCGCGGCGATGCCCCCAACCAGGTGGCGAACGGTGGTGGATCTCATCGTGACTTCCTCCTTGTGGATTGCAAGGGCGCGCATCGCACAGTGGCGCCTCGTCGTCGAACCAGCAGTCGTTCTCGATCCTGGCAGCCTGGATCAGGCACCGGCGCGTTCCGCCGCGCTCTCGTGATTGATGATGAAGTCGTCAGGCACCGGTGGGCCCCAGACGTAGAACGAATCTTCCGGCGGGTGATCCTTCGGCTGCCAGTCGAGCGTCGCCGGGATGAAATCGATGTCGTACGAATATTCGGCGAAGCTGCCCCACGGGTCGCGAATGTAGCGGAAGTAATTCGACCCCAGCACGTGGCGGCCGACGCCCCACCCATGCGGGTGACCGCGGTCGATCATCTGCTGCATCCCGAGGCCCACGTCGTCGAACGTCGCGACGTCCCAGCTCGAATGATGCAGGCCCGGACCGTCGGACTTGGCGAAGGCGATCAGGTGATGGTCGCTCGCGTGCGCGCCGTGGAGGAAAGCGATGATGTCGCCGGAGTGATCCGACAGGCGCAGGCCCAGCGCGTCCGAGTAGAAGCGCACCGAGCGCATGACGTCCGAAGTGAAGAGCAGGATGTGCGAGAGACGCCGCGGCCGCACCATGCCGGCCTTCGAGCGCGACGGCGCCGCGGGATGCCCGGGCATCGGCGGCACTGCGGCAGCGGCGACGGACTTCTCGGCGGGCGTCACCTTGCGCGAGACGACCAGTTGCACCGGCGTGCCTTCCGGATCGACGAACCAGATCCCGTCTTCGTCGGCAAGCGGATGCGCTTTCGTCGTTTCGATGCCGAGCGTCTTCAGGCGCGCAACGATCCGGTCGTAGTCCCCCTGAAACACGCCGAAGCTCACGTATTGCAGCCGTTTCGGCCCGGGCTTCTGATGAATCGTTCCCCAGCGGTGGTCGTTGCCGAACGTGTAGAGATCGACCCGCTCTCCCGTTCGCCGCGCATCGAGGCCGAAGTCCGAATAGAACGATGCCGCAGCACCGACGTCGGGGACGGTGAAGACAAAGCGATGCAGCGAGTGCACTGCGGGCACGCCGTTGCGACGGGTGGAAGGGCCTGGGGACGAGCTCATGGTTTTTCCTCCGCAAGGGCGTCGCGCTACGCCGGCCGGTGCACGCTCGCATCGACGACGGTGAGCGCCGTCATGTTGACGATCCGGCGCACGGTCGCCGAAGGCGTGAGAATGTGCACCGGCTTCGCGACGCCGAGCAGGATCGGTCCCAGCGTCACGCCGCCGCCCGCCGCCACCTTGAGCAGATTGAACGCGATGTTGGCTGCGTCCGCCGTCGGCATGATCAGGAGGTTCGCCTCGCCTTTGAGCTTGGATCCGGGGAACGCCCGCATCCGCACGTCCTCGTCCAGCGCGGCGTCGCCGTGCATCTCGCCTTCGACTTCGAGCTCGGGGCTCATCCTGTTCACGAGGCCGAGCGCCACCTGCATCTTCCGTGCCTGCGGACACGCGCTGCTGCCGAAGCTCGAATGCGAGAGCAGGGCGACCTTCGGCGTGATGCCGAAGCGGCGGATCTCGTCGGCGGCGAGCACCGTGATCTCCGCGATCTGCTCGGCGGTCGGGTCGATGTTGACATAGGTGTCGGCGATGAACACCGTCCGGTTCGGCATCATTACGGCATTCATGGCCGCGCACACCTTCGAGCCGCGGCGCAAGCCCAGCACCTGCTCCACATAGCTCAAGTGCGACGCATGCGTGCCGAAGGTGCCGCACAGCATGCCGTCGGCCTCGCCCATGTGGATCATCATCGCGCCGATCAGCGTGAGCCGCAGGCGCATTTCGATCTTCGCGAACTGCTGCGACACCCCGCGGCGCGCGGTGAGCGCGTAATACTCCGTCCAGTACGCGCGGTAGCGGGGATCCGATTCGGGGTTGACCACCTGGAAATCCGTGCCAGGACGGATGCGCAGCCCGAGCTTCTCTACCTGCCGCTGCAGCACCGCCGGCCGCCCGACGACGATGGGCTTGGCAAGCCCCTCGTCGAGGACGATCTGCACGGCGCGCAGCACGCGCTCGTCCTCTCCTTCGGCGTAGACGATCCGGCGCGGATCCTTCTTCGCCGCAGCGAAGATCGGCTTCATCAACAGCCCTGAGTGGTAGACGAACTGCAGCAGCCGC
>Ga0207701_10004386_pt1 | contig 14332 bp, 12 predicted proteins | sample KBSSwiSSwithPhiX_FD_184294 | JGI IMG/M metagenome (GOLD analysis project Ga0207701, IMG submission 184294) | Switchgrass rhizosphere bulk soil microbial communities from Kellogg Biological Station, Michigan, USA, with PhiX - S5 (SPAdes) (version 2) | ecosystem: Environmental > Terrestrial >... | reverse complement strand
GTCTTCAGCGGCAAGTTCACGGATCTGAAGACCGGCAAGATCGTCGATCGCACCCGGCCGGCCGAGCGGCAGATGTTCTACAGCCAGGTGTTCAACTACGGCAGCGCCCCCGGCACCGACGACATGATCATCCGCAACGACGAGTACCAGCGCCTGTGGAAGGTGCTGATGCTCGAGTCGGCGCGGTATCTCGAGCGCGCGCAACTGAGCCCGAACCCCAACACATTCGTCTCAAAGACCAATGTGATGCAGGCGGTGGAGGACCTTCAGTACAACCTGTCCAGCCATTGCGTCGGCATGGCGACCGTGATCTCGCCGCTCATTCATGCGGAACTCGACTTCGTCATCCGCCGGATCCTGATGCGCGACGAGGTGAAGCGGCAGGTCGCTCCCGCGGGAGGCAGCTGGTGGCGTGTCGTCGAAAACCTCTACATGGCGATGAAGAACACGCGGCCGAAGGCGACCATCCTCTACAACAAGGCGAAGCTGGGCAACTCGATCATCCGCAAGATCGCCGAATACGACCCGGGAAAGTTTGAGGACAACGCAGTCTTCTCGTCGTTCATCAGCGACGTCGACGCGTTCATCACCACACAAAGCATCCTGCAGGAGGCGCTGACCGACGACCTGAAGAAGAGCGACGAGGACGAACTGGCGGCGCCCGGGCCGATGAACGGCTCCGGAACAGTGTCGTCAAACGGTTCCGGCTCGGCATCCAGTGCGGGTGACGCGCGCGACGACTGGGACTTCTAACGCCTCTGGCTGGGAACAACGCATATGACTGATCACGGACAGATCACGGATCGCAAGGCCCTGGCGCGCGCGAAAGCTCGTGACGTGCTCCGGCAGAGCAAGGTGTTTCCGACGCTGTCGGTCTCCGAGCAGCAGTCGATCTACTTCGACCTGGTGCAGGAGTACATGGGCAAACCGAACGGCAACGGCTCCGCGCTCGCGCGCCCGTTCGCGACCGACAGCGGCGAGGAGATGGGCTACAAGAAATACGACCCGGGCTTCCAGGGCGATACGCGAGCCTTCAAGGAGCTCGTCGACTCGGTCGATTTTCCCAAGTTTGTGGCCGATCTCCTGAAGGCGGTCTTCGACGCGAACCTGAAGGTCATGAAGACGCAGACCGACTCCTACATCAAGCTGATGAAGGAGGCGACGAAGTCCACGGCCGACTTCATCAAGAAGATCAAAGACGACGATGCGCTCGCCAAGCTGGCGGAGTCGAAGGGCGACAAATACAACGTCACCACCGAAAAGAACGCCGACGGCAGCCAGAAGCTGGCGCTGGTGAACCCGTCAGGCGACAAGGTCGATCACGACGACGCCGAGGTCAAGAAGGACATTCTCGAGACGAAACTGGCCATGGCCAAGGAGCACCGCGCCGCACTGCGCGAGGTGCTGCTGATGGGCGTCACCCGGCTCGTGGTCGAGAAGGGCGAGATCGAAGCGGGTGTCGAGTTCAACGTCAAGGCGTCGCGCGAGAGCAAGGCGCATCACGACGATCAGAACATCAACACCACCGAAATCCAGAACGAGTATGAGTCTCCGCTTGGCGGGCTGTTCGGAGGGCCGAGCGGCAGCATGGAGATGACGAACACCAACATCCAGGTGAATACGTCGGACAAGAAGGCCACCGACGATCTGTCGGCGACCTTGAAGGGCAAAGTGAACATCAAGTTCAAGACCGACTACTTCAAGCTGGATAACTTCGCCAACATGTATGCCGACGGCGGAGTCGCGGCGCTGAAGCCGGCGGGTGCAGGCGGAGCGCCGGCACCGGCAGCGCCGGCGCGGTAAGGACATGCTGGAACCATGGCGCTGGCCATTCTGGAGCTCTCAGGGTTCGGGCGCGGCGGCGTCAGGTTCCAGATCGACACGGGCACGAACAAGTACTACCGGCTGAAAGTCGGCAGGAGTATCGAGCGCAGAAACGGAATCGACTGGGTTGGCGAGCTGTTCTACGCCACGAAGATCGGCGTGAACGAGGCAGGCGGCGGGTTGTTGAACTCGTCCACCGAGATTTCGATTCCGACGGACCGCATCCAGCATGGCCATGCGTATGTGCAGCTGTTCACGTTCAAGACCCCCGAAGGCCGCTCGCCGGCGTTTTCGCGCGTCGTCAAAGTGCCCGTTGGCAGCGGCGCGTTGGACGACCTGCCCGACGACGTGGCGCCGCCGGAATTGACGATGTCGATGGGCACAACTATGACGACTCCATTCAAGGCGCCGCGAACGGTCGCCTGCCGTACGGCCACACAGGCCTACGCCTATCAGACGTCGTGGATGGATCTGCTGGGCGAGGTCGTCAAGGTAGCCACGCCGGTCGTCACGAAACTCCTGGCCGGCGCGGGTGGCGGTGGGACCGCGTCAGGAACAGGCGCAGGCGCAGGAGCCGGAGCAGGCGCTTCGTCTCCAGATTTCCTGACGCAGTTGCTGCAGGCCGTCCTCGGCGGGCTGCAGAACGTCACGCCTCAGAACGCAACGCCGACTCCGCCACCCCAGACCGCTGCCCAGCCGCCGGCGCCGAATCCCCCCGCACCCGGTGCGAATCCGACCGCCACTCCCACACCGCCGCCGCGTTCGCAGGGGCAGTCGGTCGGGCCTGTGGTCGTCGCCAATCGTTTCGCCAACGGCAACGGGCATTTCGGAGACCTGTCGCGCCCGTTCATCTTCGGCATCGATGACATGGCGATTGCGACGCTGTTGGGACCGTTCGTCAAGATCCTCCCGGACCTGATGAACTCCGCGAATAAGAAGCGTGTGGAGTTGAAGCAGGCGCAGAACGCGTTGATCGGCGGCATCATGTCGGACATCAACAAGCGGCTGCTCCTCGACAAGCTGATCGAGGCGCAAAAGCAGACGCCCGCCGCGCAGCCCGGCGCTCCTGGCGCTCCAGATCTGAATCAGTTGATTCAGCTGCTCCAACAGGCAGGCGAGGGCGCCGCGGCGCAGCAGCAGTCACTTCCTTCTGCAGCCATGTCCAGCGTCGCGTTTGCCGGCCCGCGATCGTTCGTGTTGAGCAGTCGAGCGATTCTGTCCTTCATCACCGGGGAGCCGGTGAAATGGAATGGCTCGTCGAAGCTGTTGTACGCGAAGAACCAGCCGCTGCAGTTCAACGTGAAGTTCGCCGTCGGCGAACCGGTGCCGCAACGGCCGCTGCCGAAGGCGCTTCTCACGCTGACGTTCAAGGACAGCACTGATCAAACTGTCTGGCTCGAAAAGACGGTTCGGCAGAAGGACCTGGCGCCGAATGCGGTGGTTTCGGTGCCGGTGTCGCCGGAAGATGCCGCGCGCCTTCCAGTCAACCGGCCGGTTGCCGTCCTCGCCGAACTGCGATGGCCGGCGAAGTCCGGTCCTGCGCACCAGGCGCTCGGCGGCTGCGACGTCGTCTTCGTCAACCAGTACTTCCTCGCTGCTCAGGGCGCCGCGGTGTCACCGGAGCGCGAGCTTGCGGACATGAATCAGTTCCGCGCCTTCTGGAACAAGGTCTGGGAATCGCCGTCGCTGGACGCGACCCGCGGATCCGGAGACGAGAAACAGTACCTGTGGGAGCTCGACGTCAACGCGAAGTACACGGTGCTGCTGGCGCCGGACCACGACGCCAACGGTCTGATGGCGACGAAGGTTCTCAAGGCCAAGCCCGATCCAGAGAGCCTGACCAACACGGTCGAAGGACGGATGAAGGCCGGCATCGAGTTGAGCGTGGCAGAAGTGAACAAGCTTCTGTCGCTGTGGGACGCCCAGCCGCTGGACGCGGCCAGGCTCGAGGCGATCTCGACCGCCGCGTTCGCGAAGGCCAACGCGGGTGAGCTGGTGCGCAACCTGAAGCTGCGCGGCAGGGCGAGCGAACGCGGTCTCATCTGGGTGATTCCCACGTTCAAGCTGTTCGAGTTGACGCTTGGCACCGCGCAGACGAGCGATGCAACCGGGCAGATCGTGGCGGTGTCCGAGGAGACCGTGCGGTTCCCGCTGCCGGTTTCGGCGCGCATCATCGGTCTGAAATCGCAGTCGTAGGAGCAGCCATGGCAGACGATGCAACCGAAGACAGCAGCCCGGTCGATGCCGTCAGTGGGCCGGACGCGCCGGAATATACCTTCGAGGGGTACGAGGTGGACTTTTCCGACCTCGTGGCGCTGACGCCGGTGGCTCCTGAGACTGCGGACCAGCGCAGGACGTCATGATCGATCAGGCGTTCCGGCCGTTTGCCAGCGTGCTCGAGGAGCTGGTCTCGTTCCGCAACGAGTTCGTGGACGACCAGGCGGGCGTTCGCTCGTACATCCACACCTGCGAAATCGAACTGCCGGTGGAGCTCGACGTCGTCCGCGACGGCGACGGGCTGCAGATCGGCTCGACGCCGCCGCTCTATTACGTCAACACCACGTTCCTGCCCTCGTTTCATCGCGTCCGCTTCACGGTCCAGACGGCGGAGCACTCCGATGGCGACTGAAAACACGGCGTGGCAGCTCGAGGACTTCGTCGACTCGCTGGTCGTCGAACTGGACAAGACACGCGAGACGCTTGCCGTCAAAGCGATCAACAAGCCGCTGACCTACACGGTCAAGGATCTCGCGCTCGACCTGAATATCTTTCCGTCGTACGACGGCGATCAGATCCGTTTCATTACTGCGCAGCCGGGGCAGCAGGGCGCCTCGAAAGTCAGCATCCAGCTCGGATCGATCACCGACCAGCAGGTACGCGCCACCACCAAGATTCCCAGCGCGAAAGACGACATCAATATCAGCGACATCGATGTCGACAAGACCACGAAGAAGAGGCTGCGCAAGCTGGGCGTCAACTCGCTGCAGGACTTGAAGGAAGTGGACAAGCGTAACGTTGATCTGAAGAAGGTCTCGGACAACGACATCGATTACCGCTCGCTGGCGAACCAGATTCAGAAGTCGAAGCGGAATCAGGATCCGCCGCGCGTCAACGCCGTCAGCCTCTCGCGCGACGACAGCGGGACGCCATGCCTCCGGTTGCGCGGCCGCCGCCTCGCCATCGATCACGCGTTCCGTCCGGTGGCGGTCGTCAACGGCGAGCTCGCCGAGGTGATGTCGAGCGGCGATTCCGAAATGACCATCCGGCTCGGCGACGAGCACCGGTTCGGCGACACCAACGAAGTGATCGTCACCTTTGATCCGTTTGCGGTCGTCAAGATGGACGTCAACGCCTGATGTGGGTGCTATGGGACAGAGACTCACCGCTTCATTCGATGAACTGATTCGCAACCGCTACGGCGCGAAGGCCGCGGACGATCCGCGCTTTGCGCTTCGCGTTGAGGATCTGTTCGCCAGCTACTACGGCCTGCCGTCCACATCGCAGCCGCCACAGGGGAGCACGGCGACGTCGGTGGTGCTGTCGCGCACGGATGACGGCGAGACGCTCCGCCAACGAGGCGCACGCGGCCGCAACGGTCAGACACGTGCGCGCGCCGGGCAATACGTGGCGCAGCAGTCGCAGTGCGGCTGCGGCACCGCGAACGGCGGCGAGTACGTCGCGCGCCGCACCCCCTCGGCGCAGCCGGTGGTGGCGCGGCAGCAGTCGATGAGTGCCGCAGAGATGGCGTTCGACGAGTGTCGGGTTGACCTCGCCGAAAAAGCGGCGCCGACTCCGCCGGTATCGCCTGGCGTGCCGGCCATGCTTCCGCCGTCCGCACCACCCGAGACGTCACGAGTCCTGCAACCAGAGGTACTCCCGCCCGAGCGCGCGACTGCGTCGAGTGCGACCGACAACGATTTCCTGGCCGACATGCAGTCGATCCTGATGGGCCAGAAGGTGTTCGATCCGTCCACGAAGAAAACGGTGGAGAAGGGGCCATCCGCACCGCCGGACCGCCCGCTTCCTGACGCGAAAAACGAGCAGGCGATCTTCGACCGCATCGCTCAAAGCATGCAGTACGCGAACGCGTACGACCTGGGCAGCATCGATCTCGAGAACCGGTTTGCGGACTTCGATGCGACCTCGGATCGGCAGGAGCGCGTCGCCGCGGCCAGGAAGGCCGGAAACGGCAAGGCCGCGCAGACCCCCTCGGCAAAGGCCTCTGCCGAAGTGGGTAATGAGGAGTTCCTGCGCGACCTCGACGAGATTCGCACGCCGCCAGTGGCGGCAGCCCAAAGCACTGACGGATATAGCCGTCCGTTCTACTCCACCGGCGAACACGTCCGGTTCGGGAGCGATCTCTATCAGGATCGGTTCCGCGTGGGGCGTGGTGAAGGCGTGTCGTTCTCGTACGGACAGCTCATCGCCATGGGCGATTTCTACGCGGATGTCGACGACCTGCTCAAGGCCGATCCAGCCGAGCTGAAGGAACTGAAGGCGCTGATTGAACAGGACACCGCGTATTTCACGAATCGGTCGGCCGAGAAAGTGGGGACGGACAAGTGGCAGCGCGTCACGGGGAAGCGGTATCTCAAGCTCGCAGATAAGAACTATGAGCACTTTTCGCCGAACCTGCTGTTCCCCAAGACCGCGCTCGGGCGTGCAAAGCGCCAGCAGGGCGACAACAAATCGAGGTGGCAGGAGCACCACGCGCGCGCGATCAAGGAGGCCCAGAGCATCTTCCTCGCCGCACCGAATCAGTCGCACTTCTTCGAACGGCCTCTGACGATCAACGCCTTCGGTGATCACTTTTTGACGGATGCCTTTGCCTCGGGTCACCTCATCAACAAGGAGTTCACCGTCGCACTGTTCAAATCCAAGTTCATGAAGGGCAGCAGCAGCCTGACCGGGAAGGGCGAGAGCTTTTTCAAGCGTGTCGCCGAGAAAGCCTGGACGAAGGGAAAGGTCGCGCAGCGGTTCAGCGCGCACGAGACCGCCGACTATCCAGTGTGCGCGTGGGGCTTGTGCCTGAAATGGCATCCGAATATCGACAGCGCCGGGATGCTCGGAAAGCTCCTGATCAAGGCCGCCGAGCAGGAACCCGATCGGGTCGCCAACTTTGCGGTGGACGCGCTCCACGGCTATCTCAACGAGACGGGCGTCGAGGTCACGAATGCCGCAGGCGACAACTCGTGGCTCCTCAAAGGCGACTCGCATCTCGACGACAGATACCTGCCCATCATCCTTCGCGCGGTGCAGCAGTCGGTAGACAACATCAATGACCCCGGCATCATGGCGAGCAATCTGAATGTCGGTGCGTACTTCGAGAGGGTCTGGAAGCACGTGCCGCGGCCGACGCCAGCGGGCCTGGCGCAGCTGGAGCAGTTGACCAACGAATACACGAACCCGGATTCCGAGGATCTCGCGGAGTCCGCCGCCGCGCTTATTGCCTCCGAGATCGACTCGCTGATTGACGTGCTCGTCGATGAGCACAAGCTTCAAGTGGCCTGAGTTATGGAAAACCGATTTCAGCAGATGAACGACTACCTCGGTCAGGTCGCGAGAACCCGCGGCCCGGCGCTGCTTCGCCCACGCCGTCGCGCCGCTGCTCCTGCACCTATTCCGGCAGCGCTCGCCCTCCATCAGTCGCTCTTCGCGACCTCGTTTGCCGCGGCGGACCGCGTGCTGGTCATCCTGATCCACAACGGCGGCATCGATCTCGGGATTCCGGAGCTGGTGGACAAACTGCTGTCGTCGGTCCCGGGCTCGAGCCTGCTGCCCGATTCGACGCGCCAGCAGCTCATCGACTTCATTCGCAACAAGATCAAAAGTCTCACCGACTCACTGATCGAGACGGTGGAGCTGTCGGCCAACCGCTACGCGGGATCGAAGCCGGAGTTCTTTGGCGACGTCGTCGTCCTGCGCGACGGCACCGCGTCGTACGCGGATCTGAAGCAGACGCTGATCGCCCAGTCACGCCAGGGCAAGGTCATCGACGTGATGATCCTGACGCACGGCGGGCAGGACTCTATCTCCGCCAACGGCGACATCACCGGTCAGAAGATTAAAGACATCCGCACCGAGCTCGGAGCGGCGCTCAACATCCGATCCGTCTACATGATGAACTGCATCGGATCGTCGCTGAACCAGGCGTGGATCGATGCCGGCGCGCGCGTCTCGTCGGGCGCGATCCGGAACAACTACCTGCCCGAACCGACCACCTTCTTCTTCTGGCAGAACTGGAAAGCCGGAAAGCCGTTCGAGGAATCGGTGACCGCCGCGTACCGGAAGACCATCAACGTGATGAACGAAGCCGTGCGCGGCTTCGTTCGCGGCCTGCCCATACCCGGATCCGGCGCGGTGGCCGAGGCCATCGATTTCGAGAACATGGACTTCGTGCGCGACAGCGCCCCCGTGATTCAGGGCCAGCGCAGTCTGACGATCAATTCAGACGATCTGTCCGTCGCGCAAAGCACCGCCAGCAGCCTGGCGACCACCGTGCTGCACGTCGGCCTGCTGCAGTCGCTTGGCACGAATGCGATCGGGACGGCGGCTGGCCCTCGCACGCGTTCACTCTCACCGGCCGGTCTTGAATTCCTGAAGCGATGGGAGGGGTTCAGGCCGCGGCTCTGCAACGAGAACGGCCATTGCACGGTCGGCTACGGCAGCGTGATGCACACAGGCGGATGCGATGGACGGCCGGTCGAACAGCCGTACGCCGACGGCATTTCGGAAGACGCTGCTGCAAAACTGCTGGCGCAACAGGCCGGCGACGTGCGTGCGCTGATCGACGAAGGCCTGACAGTCCCGCTCACTCAGAACCAGAGCGACGCGCTGATCAGCCTCGCGTACGACATCGGCGCAGACGCCTTCAAGGCGTCGAGCCTGGTACAGAAGATCAATGCCGGCGACACGGCTGGGGCCGCCGCAGAAATCCGGAAATGGACGAAAGAGCAGCGGCCCGATGGCGGGCAGGTCGATGTGCCCGTGCTCGTCAAGCGTCGCGATGCGGAGGCCGAGCTCTTCCTGAAAGCGGATGCCGTGACCGCGCAGCTGTCGCTTGGCGGCCGGTTCGCTGGCGCGTTTGCCGCGGTGAACTTCGCCATCCCCGGCGTCCTCCCGGTCATTCCGCAACCCAGTCCGTTGACGTGCTGGGCGGCGGTCGTGACGATGATGTGGTCGTGGAAGAACAGCAAGTCGCTGCCGATCCGCGATGCGCTGGCGACAATCGGACCGAAGTATGTGGCGATGTTCGACAGCGGCGCGATTCTCGATCCCCAGAGCGCACGCACGCTCTACAACGACGCGCGACTCGAGGTCAGCGAAGGGTTCAATCCGACGATCGAAGGGTGGGAGTCGTTCCTCAAGAAATATGGCCCGCTCTACGTTGACGTTGGCCTGGTATCCTCGAACAACACGCACGCCGTGATCGTGACTGGGATTGCCGGAGACGGAACACCCGCAGGAACGAAGATCACGTACGTCAACCCGGCCGGTGGCCGCACGGAGACGATCACGTTCGCGGCCTTCAGCACGAAATACGAGCTGCCTGGCGCGGTGAAGTGGCCCTTCCCGATCGTGCATTGGCCGGCCGGAAGCGCGGTGAGCGAGCAGAACAGCCTGTATTCGAACACTTACCGCGAAGGCCCGAGCCTCGTCACCAGGCGGCGCGGCGTCTCGGTCCAGCAGAACCCCATCGCAGCGGTGATTGCGGGCATCGAGATCGCCGACGCGGCCCAGATCGGTCTCGGTGCGATCTCCGTGATCCAGGCGCAGGCGTCCGCGTCTCAGGGCTCGTTCGTGTTGAACTACGACAAAGCGCAGCGGCTGCTCACACAGGACGCGCGCCGCGAACTGCCACCGATCGGCAAGACGAGGTACTCGCAACGCCTGTTCTATATCGGCTCGTCGAGGCTGAATGCCGCGTCAGCGGACATCATGATCGAGTGGGCGGGGAATGCCTACGGTGAAATCGAGACGCCGATCATCAGCCGCAATCTGGACACATCAACGGAGTGGAGCAAGTCGTCTGCATCGATTGCGATCACCAGGATCGATTCGATCCCGGACACCACCAAGGATCCCCGGGAGTGGCCGATCGTCTACCGCTACGAGGGCACCTACGACCCCTATGGCAACGGCTACTTCGAGTTCAGCGGGGGATTTCAGATCAACGCATTCGGAGGCCTGGCCTTCGGCGACCCTGCCCACCACGTCGTGTCGCGGGCGACGGTCGAATGGGCCGTGATGGGAGCGCCCGAACAGTACGTGCAGCGTGGCGCCGGCGCCAACGTGATCACGCCACCGATTCCTGAGAAGCAGCTCAAGTATCTGCGCGAGCATCCGGCCACATGACGCGCGTGACACGGGCGCCGGGGGCACCGCCCGAGACCGTGACTCTGCACGGCGAGCTCACGGTCTCGCGGTTGGGGGTCGGGACGATCCGCCTGACCGAACAGCGTGGCTTCGGTCAGGCGCGCGCGAACGCCGTGCAGCTGCTGCGCCGTGCAGTCGATCTCGGCATCAATTTCATCGATACGGCGGACTCGTACGGCCCGGGCACGGCGGAAACCGTCGTGCGCGACGCGTTGTATCCGTATCACGGCCTCACGATCGCGACCAAGGGCGGCTTCGAACACCCGGCCGTTGACGAGTGGAAGGAGAATGGTCATCCCGCCCACCTGAAAGCTGCTCTCGAGGGAAGCCTCACGCGCCTGAGGCTGGAGCAGATTCCTCTGTATTACCTGCACGTCCCTGACCCGAACGTTCCGTACGCCGAGTCACTCGGAGCCATCAAGGACCTGCAGGCCGAAGGAAAGATCCGGTTTGTCGGGATCTCCAACGTGACCAGTGCGCACGTGCATGTCGCGCGGGAAGTGCTGGGCGACTCGCTCGTCTCGGTGCAGAACTACTACAACGTGATGTTTCACCACGGCGCGAGCAAGTACTGCGAGGACACCGAAAACGTTCTCGATGAGTGCGAGCTGCGCGAGTGGGCCTTTGTCGCATGGGAGCCGCTCGGAACCGGTGCGGAGCTCCCAGGCGTTGACGATGACGAAACGTTCCGTCGTCGTGCACTCGACGTGATTGACGAAGTCAGTGCCAGGCACGGGGTGAGTCCACACGTGGCAAGACTGGCCGCCGTTCTCTCACGATCGCCGCAGATCATCGCGATCCCCGGCACCGGCAATCTTGCCCATCTCGAGGCCAACGTGGCCGCGATGGAGTTGTCCAGGGCGGAGGACTTTGATGGTGCCTGGCTGATTCAGCGCAAGGTGATCAGCAGTCTGCGACGACAACGGGAAATAGAGGACCTGCAACGCAGGCTGACAACTGCGGCCCCGACGTACTCCTGGCGCGATCGATGAACCGGATGTTTCAACCGCTCGGCTATTTCACGATTCCGGATGGGACGGACGTCAGCCCGTTTCTGAACGCCACGGACGTTCAACAGCCGGGCGTTCCGTGGGATGCACTTGGTGAACTGAGCATCGCCGGGGGACGTATTGCGCCGAACGTCCACTCGTGGATCCACGTGCATCACGTCGTGACCCAGGTCACGTACCTCCTGGCCGGGACGCTGACCGTTCGTATGAAGGATGCATCCGCCGCCGAGTCCTACGACCTTCGACTGCAACCTGGCCAGGCCGTTGTCACGCAGCCGGGCACGCTCTTGCAACTGCGGAACGATGGCAACACCGTTGCCGAGGTGCTCTACATCGTGTCGCCTTCGTTTGTCTTCGAAATGGACGGTGGACGCGTCCGCTATGACGACGCGTCGATGGTGGCCAGGACGTGGGAGGAGTTGTCGGCGAGCGGCGACGTCCCGGCGCTACGCGTGACACCCTACGAGGCGCGCGCAAGCCGTGAAGAGTCCCTGCGTCGTCTGGCAGTGCAGAAAGGGCAGGTGCCCACGCCGTTGGCCGACGCCGCGGTCGTTCCACTGAGGTCAACCTACGACTATCTGGCGCCGGATGGTTCTGAGATACGGCTGCTGGTGGCAGGGACGCATGGCGGATTTGCTCATTGCGTTCTGCCAGCCGGACGAACCTCGTCTCCTGTTCGGCACCGCACCGTTGAGGAGTTGTGGTACGTCCTCGAAGGAGGCGGCGAGGTCTGGCGCGAACGCGCTGGTGAGCCACCGCGTGTGGACTCCGTGCGTGCCGGTGATTCGATCCGCATCCCCGTGGAGACGGCGTTTCAGTTTCGAGCCGCATCTGAATCCGATCTGAAATTGCTGCTCGCGACGATGCCTCCGTGGCCTGGCGCGCAGGAAGCCGTCGCGATGGGCGAGGGCCTTCTCACCGCCATCGGATCAGGGGGTGCGATGTGACCGAGTCCGAAGTCTCTCGAATCAGTGCAGAGCTGTTGCAGCTGTACCCCGGCGCGAACATCAAGGTCACGCCGGACCGTGCCGAGATGGTCGCCGAGATCGAGCCGGGACGGGCCGTGGCTGTGATCGAGCGCAGCCTGCCGCACTTCCACCGGAAAATGACCGAGGTGTACCGCGGTCTGAGAGGAACACTGTATGTGGCGTGCGGCGGCCAGGGATACGTGCTGGGGCCGGGCGATGCGCTGACGATTGAGCCCGGAAACGTTCACTTTGCGCGTGGCGCCGGAGCGCCAGCGTGGATCGAGGTCCTGTCCGAGCCGGACTGGACACCCGAGGATCATCTGATCCTGTGAGCACCGAACCGAGCGTCGTTCGCGCCCTGCTGGCGGAAGTCGACGGCCATCACGATCTGGTTGCCAAGATCGGCTTTCTGCTCGAGCAGATCGGCGCCCGGATCGACGGACCGGAGCCGCTCAGTCAACCAGTCCAGCAATGCCTGGGTCAACTGTCGACCGTGTTGCCCTACTTGCCACGGTTGAAGAACGCCGAGGTCAACGTCGCGCAGGCCGAGCTTGCTGTTCGGGCGCTTCTTTCACCAAAGCCCGAAATAGACCTCGCGAAGGCCATCGTCGATGATCTGGTGCGGCGGAAACGTGTTTACGAGAGCGCCTTCCGCTCCATCCGCTACGGTCGCACGCCGGCAACATTCGTTCTCCTCGGCGTTGCCACGCACGCGCTGATTCTCGTGCCGTCGATCCTCGGACTCTCTCGTCTGTTTCCGTTCCAGGCAAGTGCCGGGTCGGTCAATTGGGAGCCTCTGGCCATCGCCGGGGCAGTTGGAGGCGCCACGAGTCTGCTCTCGAGGCTCAACGAGATCGCCGCTCTTTCACGATGGAGTTCTGAGGGCGATCCACGCCAGTTGTTTTACACCGGTCTTCTGAAGCCGGTTGTGGGGATCGTCGCTGGCCTGTTCGCGTATGCGGCGTTCTCGAGTGGGCTGATTACGGTTCACGTCCCGGGGCCAGGGGCTTCTCCCAATGTCTTCTACGCCGCGCTGGCGTTTGTCGCGGGATTTTCCGAACGATTCGCGCGCGACCTGACCGATTCCGCGAGCAAGCTGAGTGGCGACGAGTGAACGGATGGGCGACATCGTCCGTGAGTTGACCGAACTGAACACGGCATTCGCCCAGGCCGAGTTCCTGGCCAGCGTCGAGTTCTTCAGACACCACCTGGCCGACGGGCTGCGCTTTCGCCGCGCCAGCGGCAAGGTGGTCGACAAGATCACCTTTCTGAGAGATCTCGCCACTCCCGGAAACACGAACGAACGCCTCGAGGCTCGTCAGATAGAGGTGTTGCCCTTTAGCGTCGATCTCGCCGTCTGCTCGATGGTCGTTGACTTCAAAGGGTTGCGCGCCGGTGCGCGCGCAGAAGGTCAGTTTCGCAACACCCGCGTGTTTGTCCGAAGCGAAGGGGCGTGGAAGTGTGCGCTCTGGTTCAACTCGAAGGAACCCTGATCACGGCAGCGAATAGACCATCAGCGTATCGGTGGCAACGATCGCGACGTACTGCTTGCCGTTCTTGCCCTGATACGTGATCGGGTTGGCGTTGCCCCTCCGTTCGAGCTTCGTGACCCACAATTGCTTTCCGTTCTTCAGGTCGAACGCCCGGAAACGATTGTCGTCGGTCGAGGCAATGAACAGGAGTCCGCTCGCCGTCACGATGGGACCGGCGAGGGCCGGCCGGCCAGTGTTCTGTCTGTCAGCGGGAAGCTGCTCGGTGATCCCTAGTGGAATCTGCCACGCAATGTCTCCGGTCGACGAGTTGATGGCCGTCAAGCGACCCCACGGGGGTTTCTGGCACGGCCAGTTCAGGTCGCCGATCCGGACGTCGAACGTACCGCGCCCGGGAGTCGTCTTGTCGTACGGCACCGGCGATCCTTCCTTCGTCGGTTCCACAGATCCCAGAGCCCCGACGTCCTGGGTGACGACGAAGATGAATCGGGATGCGGCATCGAAGGCCGTGCCGCCCCAATTCGCACCGCCCAGGGCGCCAGGGAATCCAAGCGTGACGGGCGACGATCTGCCGTCGGTCTTGTACCGCCATGGCGTAAACGGCCCGGCGTTGGAGACGCCGCCGATCTTCTCGATCAGGTTGGCGCATGCCTTCGCGTGTTCG
>Ga0207701_10004385_pt1 | contig 14340 bp, 17 predicted proteins | sample KBSSwiSSwithPhiX_FD_184294 | JGI IMG/M metagenome (GOLD analysis project Ga0207701, IMG submission 184294) | Switchgrass rhizosphere bulk soil microbial communities from Kellogg Biological Station, Michigan, USA, with PhiX - S5 (SPAdes) (version 2) | ecosystem: Environmental > Terrestrial >... | reverse complement strand
CGTGACCGGACGATGCAGCCCCGGCGCGAGCTTGATGATCCCGCCCGTCTCCAGCAGCGAGGTGTACGCCGCCTGCACGTCGTCTCCCGGTTTCACCTTGACGGTGATCAGTGAGGGCTCGGGCGGCACGGGGAACGCGCCATCGATCTCGGCGCGCAGGCCCTCGACGCTTGCATCGATGTTGTCGCAGAGTGCCAGCATGCGGTCGCGTTCACTCATTAGTTCACCTCCAGCGAGACGGTGCCGAACAGGCGAGTCGCGGCCGACGCGCCGAACGAACCCGCGCCGTACGCCTTGTAGCAATCAATCGTCGTCGCGCCACCGCCCGTGATCAGGCAGAACGAGCCGGCGTTCCCGACGCCCGCGTCGTCATGCACGATCGGATGCAGCGACGACTTCGCCGCGTTGTAGCCCCCGGGGATGAGGATGCGCAACTGCGTCGGCGAGCCGCTCACGGTGGTCGCCTGCAGATACCACGACACCGTAATCGTTTTGCCCGACACGCGGTAGGCGTAGGTCGCGATGTCGCCCGCTTCGACCAGCCACGATCCGGCGTTCGATGAAAAGTTCGCGCCGTTGTAGGTCGGCGTGATCCATGCGCCTTGTTCGTGCGCGACCAGCAGCCAGTTCGTCCCGTCGTGCGTGTACGTGATCGCGCCTCCCGGCGCGACCGGCGTCGAGCCAGAGGTCAGCGCGTTCGCGAAGCGACTGCTCGCGGCGGACGCACCGCTCAGGTGCGCGAAGTACGCGACCTTGCTGCCGGTGTTCTTGAACGTCCACGACTGGCCTGCCTGCCCGCCGACGACGCCCGTGATCGTGATGTCAGCCGCTCCGGCCCAGCGCGTGAGGGTGTTCCCGCCGCTCAGGCCGACGTTCCAGTCGTTCGTCGGCCCGCTGCCGGTGTTCGGCGGCGGCACCGTCTCGACCACCGACGTGCCGATGGCGGCGTCGATCTGCCCGTAGAACTCTTGCTTCCATGCATTGTTCAGCACGGTGCCGACTTCGCCCGAGCCGTCGTCGTCGATCATCGCGGTGCGCACGATCAGAGCCATCGCAGGGTCCTTCCTATGTCGTGCTGGTCGTCAGCACGTCGAGCAGCGTCGCCGGTTTCAGCAGCGCAGCCGAGCACTGGCGCCGGGGGGCCAGCGAGCGCAGCGGGAACGTGACCGTCACCGAGAGGATCGTCAGCGACGCCGACACGGCGTCGGGGTCGGTGAGCAGGATCGTTTGCGAGCGGCCAGGTCGCGCATTGAAATCGTCTGTGAGCCATTCGGCGTGCAGCAGCGGCAGGCGGAAGAAGTTCACGTCATCGGTCGCGCGCGTCTGCGCGCCGACGTAGCCGTAGCGCGCATCCTGCACCACGGCCTCGTAGGGCGGGAGATGAATGGCCCACGGCTGCGCGGCGTCGAGGTCAATCGACTCGGCGAGCACCACCAGCTCCGTGCCCGCGCGCGCGGCGTCAATCGGCACCAGCGTGGCGCTGGTGTCGTGGCTCATCTTCTGCCAGTTATCGATCCAATCGACCCACGTCACCACCTCGCCGACTTTGATCGACGCGATGGCGCGGCCGAACGGGAAGTAGCCCTGATTGACCCGCAGCGTGTACGCGCCCGCGCTGCCCCCCGACGAGTCATAGCGCAGATACTGCTCGCCGACTTTCACCCAGCCGCCACTGCCCACGGTGAGGAAGTAGGGCCACGCATCGACGGTGAGCGTCCCATCGGTCGCGTAATTGAACGCGGCTGTCGTGTGCGCGGCGAACGGGTTCTCGACATCGGGCTGCAGCGTGTGCGTGACTTGCACGCGCACCCACTGCGAGCCGAGTCGCGCGCCGCGCTCGCTGCCGATAAACGGACGCGCGTCGGCCACAGGGATGCCCCCGGCGTAGAGCGCGGGCGGGGTCAGTCCCGGCACGTCCACGAGGATGGTCGTCCCCATGCCCTCGACCACGACGCGCCGACGCACTTGCGAGGCGTCGCTGCGATGGCGGAACGACTTCAGTGTGCCGAGGAAGTTCTTCAGCGGCTGCGGTTCCGACTGGTTCGGTTCCGGGCCAGCCGCCCAGACGTGCAGCGCGCGCGTCGGGTCGATGTAGAACCCGCCTTCGATTTCGTTCGCGAGATGGCGCACGACCTCGGTCGGTCGCCAGTTCGTCGCGGAGAAGGCTGCGCAGCTCGGCAAGTTCGCGGGCACGTACGCCAGCGAGAACGGCAGCAGTGAGCCGACCGGCACGAACTGGCTGTAGTTCACGAAGCGCGCGAGCAGATCCGCAATCGTGATCGACGCCGACTGCGCGGGCCACGTCGCGTTCACCAGTTGCGCGTCGAAGAAGGCCTGCCAGTCCTGACACTGCACCGAGATCCACGGCGATTCGTTCTTCGCGCGCCGGTCGTGCTGTACCACGATGACGGGGCCACCGAACTCGTAGCCCGCTGCGACGCGCGTCTGCGAGTAGTCGGGGACCGTCGCTTCGGTGGCGAGGCCAATCTGCAGCACGTCGCCGACCAGCGGGTAGTAGCTGGCGGGCGTCTCGGGCTTCAGCGTGAACGAGCAGGAGTCGGGTTCATCGTTGATCGCCTGCGTGACGGTCGTCGTATCGATGCGCGCCCACATCGTCAGATCGACCGTCACGGGCGGGTTCGGATAGCGGTACTGCGTCAGCAGCATCGTGATGTGCGGGCGGATGTAGTTCGACCGTGTGGCGTTCGACCGCGCGATGGCCGAGCGCGCCCAGAGGATCGCTTTCGCGCCGACCGGCAGCGGCGGCGGTAAACCTGGCGTCTGCGCCGTCGCCGACGCGAGGTAGAACGATCCGAGAACTGCGGAGCCGAGCATCAGTCGCTCGCGGCGAGGAACATCCCGCTGGCCGTCGCGCCGCTCGACACGGTGAGCGTCACCGCGCTGCCGACGACGACACTCGCGCCCGCCGCTGGCGCCTGACTGATCGTGATGTCTTTCGGCACCGTGAGACTGACGGCGTACGACACCGTGCCGACGACCAGCCCTGCACCCGTGATGGCGGCGCGCGCCGCTGTCTCGGTCGCGCCGACGACGTTCGGCACGACGACCAGTTGCACGCCGGTCGAGACGACGAAGCTGACGGCCGACGCTTGCGGGACACTCGCGCCTGCGCCGGGGTTCTGGCTGATCGTGATGCCCGCCGCGATGGTCGCGTGCGGCGTGTACGACACGGTGCCGACTGCGAGCTGCGCCCCAGCGATGGCGCTGCGCGCAGCCGCTTCCGTCTGGCCGACGACGTTCGGCACGGTGACGTTCGGCGGGGCTGGCTGCGCGGTGAGGGTGAACGTGCCAGAGTTCGTGAAGCGGTGGTAGCGGTAGCCGCCGCTATCGACAATCGTGCCGCCCGTCGCGGCGTAGCCGCTGCCGATCGCATAGCGCACGATGACGATGCCCGAGCCGCCATTCGTCCCGCCGTAGCTGGCTGCACCACCACCACCGCCGCCGCCCGTGTTCGCCGCGCCCGCGTTCGCGGGCCCGGGGCCGGGAGCGTTATCCGCTGAGCCACCACTGCCACCGCTGACCGCCGGATGGCCGTCGCCGCCCGTGCCGCCGCCGCACGTATAGTTCCCGCCGCCGCCGCCGCCACCCGCGTACGCGACGCCCCAGATTGCGAGGCCGGGGCCACCGAACCCGGCGTGGCCCTGCGTGACGTTCTGCGCGTCCTGCCCGTTGCCGTTCGCGCCAGCGCCGCCCCCGCCGCCCGATGCGTCCTGCGAGCCACCAGCGCGCCCCGTGCCACTACTCCCGCCGTGGCCGAGACTGCTCGCGCCCCCGCCGCCCCCGACAGCCGTGACGACGCCGTCGAGCGTCGAGCTACCCCCCGGCGCGCCCCCGCCGCCCCCGTTCGCGACGATGACGGCCTTCGCGCCGATCCCCATCGCGAACACGCTGGTGCGCACGTCGCCGCCGCCGCCGCCGCCGCCCGCGTCGCCGCCGCCACCACCACCACCACCGACGACGAGGTATTCAAGCGGCACCGCGCACCTAGTCCGACTGGACGACGGCGATCATCTGCCATTTGAAGAACAGCACGTTATAGCGGAAGGCGATGTGCAGCGTCTTCCACTGCACCGTCGAGGCGGGCAGCGCGACGCCCGCAATCATCGACATGTACTGATTGCCCCATGTAATCGCGCGTGGCGCTGCGCCGTCATCGCGCAGGCGCACGATCATCGACTGACCTTCCTGCGGCGTGCCGAGCGTGTTCGCCATCGTCAGCGGAGCCGACTGCGCGTAGAGGTTCAGCATGTCGTAGGCGTCGGTGTTCAGAGCGGCAGTCGCGACGGCGGCCGCGCTGTAGACGCGCGGCAAATGTCCGAAGTTCGCGAACGCCACGTCCTGCGCATCGATGTACGACTTCAGTGAGTTGAAATTTTCGGTGTCCTTCTGATCGACGTACGTGCGCAGCGTGTCGGTGTAGCCCTTGAGGTCGGCGACGAGGTCAGTGATGAACTTCGCCGTCATCGCCTGCGCGACCTGGTCGCCCGTCAAGATCGTGCGGAGCTGCGTGCCCTCCTGCTGGCGCTGAATCGTCAGCACGTCGCCCGCGCGTCCCGTACAGCGCGCCAACTCCGTGTTCGTCGGGTCAGCGGGCACGCCGAACGGCCAGATACTGATCTGGAAGTTCGCTGCGGGGAAGCGCGCGCCGTGGCCGTTCGCGAGCGTCAACTGCGTGCCGAGATTCGGCGGGGTCGGTGGCAGCAGCACCACGCCGTAGGCGAGGTTTTTGAGGGTGTCGTATGGCATTCGTGCTGCTCCGTCAGGCTGCGCGCATGCGGTGCGTGAGGCCGTACTTCGCGGTGAGTGCGTCGTTCACCTTGTCGGCGAGTCGCTGCAGATCCCCCGGCGTGTCGAAGAAGCCACCCTGCGCGTTGATCACGATGGTGATCGGCGCACCACCCACGGCGGCCCCGCTCGTCCCGAGCAGCGCGGGTCCGGGGCTGCTCGCTTGCTCGCGCGGCACGACGGCCTCCCAGCCGTGCAGCATCACCGGCGTGCCCTTGCCGAAGTTGCGGAAGCCGTCGCTGCCCTCGCTGTAACTCTCGACCTCGACCGGCTGCGACGACTTGAAGCCGGGGTCGTGGTAGACGACCTCGACGCCGACCGTCTTCGGCATGTCGCTGATCTTCTTACTGGTCGTCTCGACGGCGACGCCGAGGCCACGACTGATCGCGTCGGTCAGCTTCGACACCGATTCGATCATCGCTTTGAAGCCCTCCGTCATCGTCATCGAGAAGCTGATGCCTGCTTCTTCCAGATCCTCGATCTTGTTCCCGCTGGCGTCGGTGAGCTGGCCCGACTTCGCCATCGACTCCAGCATCGGCTTCATGGCCGTGGGAACTTCCGTCCCCATCTTCAGCGCCGTCTGCAGGTAGGCGCTGACCGACTCGCCCATATGCGCGGTGATCGCGACGGTGTCGAGGCCAGCGGCGTTCAGTACTTCCCAATCTTTGAAAAGTTGCTGCGCCTGCTTGTCGAGTTCCTGTCGCTGCAGGGCGGGGCCGAGTTCCTCGAGGGTGAAGCCGTATCGCTGCGCTGTCTCGATGGCGACATCCATCGATTTCTGCTGAAAGTCGAACGACTCCTGCAGCCCTTTCAGCGAAGCGTTGTAGTCATCGACCGTCTTCGCCTTCAGCATCGCGTCGAGGTTCGTCCCCGCCGCGACGGCCTGCTTGTTCAATTCGGCGATGCCACCCGCTGCGGCCACGAACTTGTCGCGCATCGGGTTGACGCTCTTCGATTCTTCGCTCTTGCCGAATAACTTGCCGATAGCCCCACCCGCGAGCGCGCCGATCATCGTGCCGAAGACGGGGATGACAGACCCGACGACGCCGCCGATGGTCGAGCCGAGCGCTTTCCCGAGGCCGTCGCCCGCCTTCTTCGCCATCGACGCGCTGAAGTCCATTCCCATTGACGCGCCGACGCTCTTCGCCACGTCGCCGCCGCCCTGCAGCGCGCCCGTGATCGCCGTCGTTGCGCCCTTAGCAAGCGTGCCCTGCAGATCAGAGAACACGCCTTTCGTCTGGTCGATGCCTTTCGCGCCGCCGACCAGTTGCCCCATCGCGCCGACGGTCTGCGTTGCGAGCAACTCGACGCCGCGCACGTTCTGCGGCAGCATCGAGAGGGCCTTGCCGAAGTCGAGGATCACCGGCACGGCTTTCAGCGTCGCGAGGTAGGTATCGACAATCGCCTGCGGAGCTGTGGCGCCCAGCGCGCTGTAGGCGTCGAGCGCCTCGCCCATGACTTTGTTGATGGTGTCCTGCTGCGTGCGCGTCATCTGCTGCACGGGCACCGTTTTGTCGAGCGCCTGCAGGTAGAGGGTGGCCTTGTCGATCAGCCCGCCACCGCTGAGCGTGTCCACGATGCTGCGCAGCGACGCCTGATAGTCGTCGCTGGCCTTCTTCGCCTTCTTGTTCGATTCGATGCTTTTGTCGAGGGCGTCGCGCTGCCGGTCCTGCGCTTTCCAAATCGCATCGATGTCGGCGGGCAGTCCCGGCGCAGCGGTGATCGCGATGGTCGCCAGCTTCGGCGCATTCTTCGCCACGCGGTCGAGTTGCTTGTCCCAGTCGTCGGCCATCTTGCGCGACGCGCTGGTGCTCAGCGTGATGATGTCGGCGAACGCTTCGCCGAACTGCGCTTTCAGCCAGCGGGTTTTTGATCCCACCGCATCGCCGAAGTCGTCAATCGCGCGCACGCTGGTCGCGCTCATCCCGACGGCGCCGTCCTTCACGTCATCGAAGCCGCGCTTCAACACCGGCAGGTTCTCGACGCCAGCCTTGCCCATCAGGTCGGTGGCGAGCGCCACCTGTCGCGCGGGGTCTGCGATCTGGCGCAGCGCATCCGAGATGGCGATGAACTGCTCGTCGGGGTTCAGCTTCACGAAGTCGCTGAACTTGATCCCGAGCGTCTCCAGCGCTGCTGCGGCGGCCTTGTCGCCGCCCGCGATCTTGTTCTGCAGCGCGTTGATGGCGCGCGCCATGTCTTCGACGCTGTTGCCTGCGTCATCGCCCGCGACCTGGAATTTCTGCAGCGCCTCGATGGTGAGGCCCGTCTTCGCCGACAGCTTCGTCAGCGCGTCGGCGCTGTTCATGATGTCGCCGATGAAGTCGGTGATGAAGCCGAGCGTCATCTGAATCCCGAGCGCACCGAGCGCGCCGGTCGCGACACTCATCGCCGTGGACATGAGGCCGGTCTTCTCGCCGACGTTCTTCGTCGCGTCGGCCAGCTTCTGCATGTCGGCCGGGATGGGCTGGCCCGCTGCGCGCATCTTCTTCAGGGCCTCTTCCATCACCGGCCCAATGCGCGCGATGTCCTTCTCGGTGAGCTGTGCTGCGCCGCCGATTTCCTCGACGGCGCGTGTCATCAGCGTCGCTTCGGCGACGACCTTCTTCCCCGAAAAGTCCTCGACCATCCGATCGAGCTTCGGCCCGACTTTGCTCGCGCTCGCGCCGATCTTCTCGACCGACACTTCGGCCTTCTGACAGGCGTCGTAAAAGCTGGTGAAATCGGCGAGGAACTTGCCAGTTAGGGCCATGCGACAGGACTCGGAAGCTGCGGGGCGTTCGTGCGCTGCGCAGCCATCTCTCGGTTCACTTCATCGACAAGCACAGCGTAAATCTCGGCCGGAAGGTCGAGCAGCTCGTCGTACGTCCAGTGCATCAAGCGACAGAGGCGGAGGTCGCTGGCGACGCTGTCTCGCCAGCCGGGGCGTTTTTTTCCGCGTCGATGGCGACGGCCATCGCCTCGATGTGCCGGTCGATGGCGGCGTCGATTTCCTGATACTTCTCGGGCGACAGGTCGTTCAGCGCGGCCAGCTTCGCCTCGACGCTGCTGTTACGGATGACGACCGGCGCGCCGTCCGCATCGAGGATCGACCAGTCGAGCAAGTACTCGGCAACCTGGCTGATGCCCGACATGATCGGATTGATTTCGGGGCGCTCGCCCGTGACCTGTCGTTTGATCATTCGCGCGAACGCGGCGCGCGTCTCGCCGATGGTCAGGTACTTTTTGATGATGATCCAGTCGTCATCGTTCAACGGGATCCGCACGTCTTCCGGTCGGCGCATTCTCGACGGCATTCGGCCTCCGTGGCCCGACGCGCGCGACCAGCTCGCGGGCGCTGGTCTTCACGTCGAGCAGTTGTCGTTCGAACTTCGGACCCGCGATGAAGTAGAGCGGCGACTGCGTGAGCCGGAACGGGTTCGCGGTCGTCAACTGCGCGCGCAGGACGCCCCATTCGATGACCCACGCGCCGACTTCAGCAGCGTCGTGATAGCCGTAGACGATGCGCGCGTGTTCGCCGGTGATGCGCAGCGGGAACGGCACGGCGCACTACGGCACGGCCGGGGTCGCCGCGACGCGCGTCCACGATCCGTTCGCGCTGAAGTTGCCGTCGAGCGTGACGGCCGCCGACACGCCGCCCTTGATCGAGACATCGAGCCACGCCGGTCCCTTGAAGCAGACCGTTGAATCGACGCTCGGATACAGCTCAATCTGCACGCCGTCCGGCGACTCGCTCGCTTCGAAGAGCGTGTCGTCGTGCGCCGCCCACTGGCCCGCGAACGTCCCCTTTACGTCGTCAAGTCCCTTGACGTACGTCTTATTGGCATCGCCCAGCGCGGTCGTCTCGACCTTGTCGGACGTGCGGTCGAGACTCCATTCGGTGATCAACACGACGGGCGCGGGCGTGCCCGTCTTCGTGGTCGAGATGCACAGCACGCCGCCCTTACCATGCGTCGCGGGCGGGTTCGTCGGCTGCGTCGGCGCGACCATCGGGGTCGGCGTCAGCGGGAGATTGCGGGGGTTCGGGGTCGGTGTCATCGGATGCACTCCTTCACTGCGGACAAGCCATGACGTGATAGTGCCCGCCACGGTGCTGCCACCGTTGGTCGGTCTGTTCATCGATCTCGGTGTAGCGCACGGGCTGCACGTAGCGGACGAGCAGCGACGGGTAGTAGCCAGCCGGGGTGATGACGGCGTCGTGCAGCAGCTCGCGGATACGCTTCGCGGCCGCTTTCACGTTCGTGCCGCTGGTGCCTTGCTCAGTCGCTTTCACCAGATAGACGAGCGACTCCCACGCGGTGTGCGGCATCGTGTAGGCGACTTCGCCCGCTGCCGCGTACGAGACGATCACGAACTTCGTCGCGCCTGTGCTGCCGACATCCCAGAAGACGCCATTCGTCATCAGCCCGAGCAGCGTCGCGTCCCCGGACAGCTTCGCCATCACGGCCGCGTCGATTTCAGAGGTGTCGGCCATCACGCTGCCTCGCTCTGCAGCTCGGCCTGTGTCACGCGCATCCCGTGGCGACGCACGACACCCGCGAGCGCCTGCACCATCAGCTCGCGCTTCCGCATCGCGATGGGGATGAAGATGTGCAGCGGCGGCATGCGCCCGCGACCCACGCCGGTCGTCGTCTGCCGCATCTCCGTGCCGTGCTCGGCCCAGTACGCATGCGGGGCGCGGTTGCGCACAATCCAGCGCACCGCGAACTGGCCCCCGGTGAACTCGTTCCGAATCGTCAGGCCGCGTCGCAGGTTGCCGGTGAAGTCGTGCTCGGCGTACTTCTGCTGCATCTCGCTGAAGGCGGCCTGCGCGTGCGCTTGCACGATGACGCCCGCTTCGCGCGCGAGGTCTGCAGGCAGCGCGCGCAGTTGCTCGCGCAGCTCCTCCAGCCCGTTGATCGCGATCTTGAAGTTAGCCATGCAGCACCTCGGCGCAGACGAGCACCATCTCGGCGTCGCGCTCTTCGGGGTTGCTGATGTAGACGATTTCGAACGTGCGCTCGGGACGCGGATAGTCCTCGACCAGCAGTTGCGCCTGCACCGTGACGCCGGGGTGATAAGGCATCGAGACGAGATGCGTCGCCGTCGTCTGCGGCGCGCCCGCCATCACGCGCTCAAGGTCGGCCTGCGAGGCGGGCTGAATGCGCGCGAACATCTGCGGCGGGTCGAGCGGCTCGACGCCCTCGGTGTAGCCGCCGTCGCCGTCTGGCACCATCGCGCCAGGCTTCTGCAGCTTCACCCGCTTCTGCCGTTCGCCGACCGAACCGTGACGCGGGCCGATCATGCGAGGGTCACCAGCCGATACGGATCGATGCAGTCGTCGTAGCCCTGCGGTGTGGTCGCGACAATCGTGCCGACGATGGCGAGGTCGCGTCCCACGGTCGCGTAGTGCGCGACGAGCAGCCCCACGGCCTGCACCAGCAGGGGCGCTTCTGCGAGTAGCGTCGCGGCATCCGGCCAGCCCGAGACGGCCAGCCACGTTCCCGACTGGAACTCGTCCCAGAAGCGCACCGCCGCGAGGCGCTGGTCGTAGCCACTGACGAAGCGCGTGTAGGGATTGCCGTCCGGGTCCGTCAGCGACTGCAGCGGCAGCGACTGCATCGGCAGCGGCACCACGCCGCCGTCGCTCGACCACCACGACACGGGCGCGATGAACGTGATCGCGCGCGTCTGCGTCAGTAGCGCCAGTCCGGTGTCGAGTTCGACCTTGGCGCGCGCTGCGGCGATGAACGCTTTCATCAGGTCATCGCGCGGGTCGCCCGTGGGCCAGTCGAGGCCAGCGCGCAGCTTCGCCTGCGCCAGCGTCAACGGTTCCTCAGTCGGCGCAACTTTCAGCGCCGAGATGACGGGCGGCATGTACCACGGCGCGCCGACGAACGCAGTCGCGTCGGTCATCAGTACGCCCCGACGCCCCAGAGCTGGCGCAGGAACGCCGTGAAGTCTTTCGGCGCGGGCAGCGCCTGCAGGCCGTAGCCGATCTGCACGACGAGCTGCTCAAGGTCGCTGATCGCCGACTTCATCACCGCGACCTCGCTCGCGTCGTAGCCGAGCGCGATGAGTGCGGCCTCGTCGGTGCCATCGAGGTAGCCTTTGAGGGTCGTCACATCACCCGCGAGCCGCTGGAACGCCCGCGCGATGTCCCCCGCGCGCGCGTCTACTTCCTGCTTCGTGACCGGGAGGCCGACGCTCATTTGCTGGTTCCTTTCCCTCGATGCAGCGCGCGCCGGTACGTGCTCGTCGTGAACTCGTTCGGTCGCAGCGCGGGCGCGGGTGGCGCGCTGACGGCCGCCGCCGCCGCTGCAGCCGCGTCGCGATTGGGCAGCAGCGTCGTCGTCATCGACGTAGGGTGGGGCGCCGTGCAGATCGTGTGCGGCGCATCACAGATCGGGCACGGGCCGGGGTCTTGTCGGAACAGCGCCATCACATCTCCTGCCGCAGAGTCGGGCGAACGGGGCCGATCCGTTCGCCCTCCTGCTGCTCCGCACGTCATCGATCAACGGAGGTAGGCCATTGCCCGCGACGTGTTTACGGAACGAAATCGACTTTGCCGAACGCTGCTTCGCGATAGACCGCGAGCGCGAGCCGCTCTTCCCCACGGATGGCGACCAGGTTCTTGATGAAGAAATCCTGATGTGAATTTGTCGCCTCGATGCGGATGCCGCCCTTGCGGAAGACTTGCGCCGCTGAGCGGAAGCCACCGACCAGCGCCTCGCCTGCCGCTTCGGCGGGAGTCACCGCGCCGGGGAGGCCCCACAGCATCGGCGACTGCGGCGCGGCGAACGGCCCCGCGCCCATGTAGTTCCCCTGCGAGTTCTTCGCGATGGCGACGGTGAGCCAGTCGGCGGGGTTCATCACGAAGCCGTCCGGGTAGATGAACGTCGTCGTGGCGATCTTCGTGATCTGCTTCAGCATCGCGTCGGCGATGGTGTCGCTGCCGAGCGGCTGCACGGGCGTGAGGCCCGTCAGCATGTTCAGCCCGAGGATGTGCGGATCGACGCCGCTGCCGTTCAGCAGCTCGTCTTCCTCTTTCAGCTCCAGCCCGAGGGTCAGGCGCGCGTCGATGATGCTGCGCGTCTGCGCGAAGTCCTCCAGCATCTCTTCGCTGACGGGGATCCAGTGCGCCAGCTTGCGCACGGGCGAGCTGGCCGCTTCGAACGTGAGCGCCGACTCGGGCTTGACGGCGCCTTCCTTCACGGCGTCGGCCGCGTTGGTGAACGTCTTCTCCTTCGTGTACTGGATCAGGTTGCTGTCGGTCGTGCCGGGAGCAATCAGATCCGCCACGACGAGGCGGCGCGTGCGCAGCTCCAGAATGCCGGTCTGCCGATCGGGCGGGATGAGCGCGCCCCCGGACGCCGGATCTTCGGTCAGCGTGGTGCCGAGCACCAGCAAGCTGTCGGACGATTCGAAGGTCGGCGACGACCACGCGCCCGCGCGCCGATGGCCCTGCGCCTTGATGAAGCTGAGGAACTCGGCCGACTGCACGAACTGCGAGCCGAGCGAGATGCGGCGGCGTGCCGCTCCAGCAGCGGCGGCGCTGGCGGGCGCGGCGGGACGCCCGCCGCCGGTGATCTGGTCGAGGCGCGCGAGCAGGTTGGCGTCGCTCTGCATGCCGTTGATGCGCGTCTGAATGGCTTCGGCTTCGCCGAGGACATTGTCGATGGCGCTGCGCTCTTCGGCCGTCATCAGGCGGCCGGTGACAGCGGGGTCACTGCCGCTCGCGGGCCGCACGACGTGGTCGCGGCACTTCAGCGAGGTCGCATCGATCAGGCTGCGTGCCTGTTCTTTCTTCTGCCGCAGATCGGTTTCGAGTTGCGCGAGTGTCATAGCGTCACCCTTTCGCGAGCGCGAGAAGTCGCTGCTCGTACTGCACAAGGTCGGTGGTCGGGTCGGACACGGCGCGCGGCTCCTGCGGTGTGGCCGCAGCAGGCTGCAGCTCCTGACCGGTGGCCGAGGGCGGTGGGTCTTCGGCCCGAGCTCCGGCGCTGCTGTGGCGCGCCGTGGCCGCTCGGGCGATGGTGTCTTGCAGGGTGCCGATGCGGTCGCAGAGGCCACACGCGCGGGCCTGATCGACATCGACCAGACGGCCCTCGCCGAACCCCTTGCGTACGTCGCTGGCGCTGACGCCGCGGCCTTTCGCGATGTCGCCGATCATGCGCCCGTAGGCGCCCTCGACCAGCCCCGTGATGTGCGTGCGCGCTTCAGCCGACAGGCCGGTGCCGCCGACGCCCTCGGCTTTGTACTTGCCCGCGACGAAGACTTCACGCTTCACCCCGAGCTGCGCCAGTGCGTCTGTCAAGTCGTCGTACATCGAGAAGGCGCCGATGCTGCCGAGCATCGCGGAGGGGGCCGCGATGATCTCGGTCGCGCACGCCATCGGGTGATAGGCGGCGCTCGCCATCAGGTACTGCGCCTGCGCGTAGACCGGCTTGATGGTGCGCGCGCGCAGCACTTCACGCGCGAACTCGGATGCGCCTGCGACGTTCCCACCTGGGGAATCGACATCGAAGACGACGGCGCGCACGTTCGGATCGGCGACCGCTTCCTGCAGCGACTTCGTCAGGCTGTCGAACGTCGTGCCGCCCGACATCTCCGACAGCATGTTCATGCGGGGCGCGATGACGCCGAAGATCGGGATCACGCGCACCGTGCCGCCAGCGGCGACCGGCACTTCACGATGCGCGCGCAACTCCTGCGCGAGCAGCAGCGCCGCCGCGTCGGGGGCTTCACCGGCGAGGCGTCCCGCCAGCACGCCCGCGATGACGGCGAGCATGTTCGGCGTGATGGCCCACGGGTGCTCGAGGGCGAACGCGATCAGATGGTCGTAGGAGCCGCCAGCTTTACGCGACATGCAGAACCTCGCGATCCGCTGCGAACGCCTCGCGGCCTTCCAGCAGCAGCGTGTACGTGTGGTCAGTGATCTGCTTCGCGGCATCGAGCGCCGCCGCGTGCCCGAGCAGGGGCGCGAGGTCGCGATGCAGCTCGCCGATGCAGCGGCCGATGTTCAGCGCTTCGGCCTTCATGTCGGCGGGCACTTTCGCCAGCCGTGCGGCGTGCCGTGTCAGGTGCGCGCGCACGATGGCCGTCGCGCTCGCATGCGTCTCGTCTACCGCTGGCGCGAACCCGGACGTGCCTGCAGGGCCGCCCTGCTGCGCGGCGAGCTGGTCGGCGCTCGGGTCGTCGGTGATGCGCGGGAGGTTGAGACGCGCGCGGCCTTCGTTCGCGGTCATCACGGCGCGCTTCACCATCAACTGCAGCGCGTTCGCTTGCTCTTCGAAGCTGCCTTTCAGCTTCTCGGCGATGTTGAACTCGGTGTAGATGCCGACCGTGTCGCGCGACTCGGGCAGCAGTTGCCGCTCGATGGCGGCTTGCGCCATCTCCAGCCACGGCCCGAGGCAGTCGCTATAAAGCTGCTTGTGTTGCTCCTTGATGTTGGAGAAGGTCGCGTGGTCGAGATACCCGACCAGCGGCAGCGGGATGTGCCACAGCGACGCGGCCTCTTCGCCCGACAGCTTGCGCGCCGTGGTGTATTCGGCTTCG
>Ga0207701_10004384_pt1 | contig 14341 bp, 11 predicted proteins | sample KBSSwiSSwithPhiX_FD_184294 | JGI IMG/M metagenome (GOLD analysis project Ga0207701, IMG submission 184294) | Switchgrass rhizosphere bulk soil microbial communities from Kellogg Biological Station, Michigan, USA, with PhiX - S5 (SPAdes) (version 2) | ecosystem: Environmental > Terrestrial >... | reverse complement strand
CGACGCCCTGAAAGTCCTCGGCGACGTCGATGACGAGATCCTCGACCGGCTCCATGACCTTGCCGTCGACGACCTTCGTGACGATGTCGGGGCGGGAGACCTGGAGCTCGAAGCCTTCCCGGCGCATCATCTCGATCAGAATCGACAGCTGCAGCTCGCCGCGGCCGAGCACTTTCATCTGCTCCGGCGTGTCGGTCGGCTCGACCTTGATCGACACGTTGCCGAGCAGCTCGCGATCGAGCCGGTCCTTGATTTGCCGCGAGGTCACGAATTGCCCTTCGCGCCCCGACATCGGCGAGGTGTTGACCCCGAAGATCATCGACACGGTGGGCTCATCGATCGCCGTTGGCGGCACCGCCAGGCGATGCTCGATGTCCGCGACGGTTTCCCCGATCGTGATGTCCTCGATGCCGGCCAGACAGACGATGTCGCCGGCCATGGCATCCGCGATGTCGACCCGGCGCAGGCCCTCGAAGGCGAACAGCTTGGTCACCTTGGTGTCGTGGAAGGTGCCATCCAGCTTGCACACGGTGATCGGATCGCCGACCTTCACGCGGCCGTTGAAGATCCGGCCGATCGCGATCCGGCCCAGGTAGTCACTCGAGTCCAGATTGGCGACGAGCATTTGCAGCGGCGCGTCCCCGTCGCCGCGCGGCGGCGGCACGGAGTCGACGATCGCGTCGAAGAGCGGGCGCAGGTCGGGTCCCTGGGCGGCGGCGTCGGTGCTCGAGGTGCCGGCCCGTGCGCTGGTATACAGCACCGGGAAATCCAGCTGCTCCTCAGTCGCGTCGAGGTCGATGAACAGGTCATAGACCTCGTTCAACACCTCCTGCGGCCGCGCGTCGGGACGATCGATCTTGTTGATCACGACCAGCGGCGTGAGCCGCCGTTCGAGGGCCTTTCGCAGCACGAACCGGGTCTGGGGCAACGGCCCTTCCGAGGCGTCCACCAACAGGAGGACGCCGTCCACCATCGACAGCGTCCGCTCGACTTCGCCGCCGAAATCCGCGTGTCCAGGGGTGTCGACAATGTTGATCAGGGTGTCGCGGTAGTGGACCGCGGTGTTCTTGGCGAGGATCGTGATGCCGCGTTCCCGCTCCAGGTCGGTGTTGTCCATCGCCCGTTCGGCGACCCGCTCGTTGTCACGGAAGATGCCGCTCTGATGGAGCATCGCATCGACCAGCGTGGTCTTGCCGTGGTCGACGTGGGCGATGATCGCGACATTCCGGCGCAGGGGGTTGGCGATCGTAGGAGCGGTTTTCTGGTGCGGAGACATCTCACCAGTATATCGCGAAGGTTCGAGGGGGCGAAGCGTTCGATGGTTCGAGGGCGCGGGCGGTTCGATGGGTGCGGTTCGGCGGTTCGAAGGTGCGAGTTCGGCGTATTAACGGTTCAGTCCGTGCGTGGCGTCCGAACGGGTGCGGGAGGGCGATAGGTTCGAGCCTGCGGGACGGTTTTTGCGATCAACGAACTGGACACCGGCTTCGTCCTATGGCTGTGACGGCACCCTGATGGTTGACGCGGACCTGATCACGCGCGCGGCCCGCGGCGACACGACCGCATTCCAGGCGCTCGTCGAGCAGCATCGGTCGATGGTCTATCGGGTCGCCTACCAGTTCGCGGGCAACCACTACGACGCCGAGGACATCACGCAGGACGTCTTCATCAAAGTGTATCGCTCGCTGCCGCGCTTCCGGCTGGATGCCCAGTTCACCTCGTGGATTTACAGGATCGCCATGAATGCGTGCATCGATCATCGCCGCCGCCAGCCGACCGCCGCGGTCGTGCCGATCACCGGGGCCGGCGGTCCGGACGCGGAGCCATGGACGATCGACACGGTGGAGGAACGACCCGGCCCTGAAACGTGCGCCTACGCCGGCGAGCTGGGCAGCGTGCTCGACGCGGCGATCAGGCGGCTGCCGGACGGGCAGCGGATCGTATTCGTCATGCGTCATCACGAAGGCCTGAAGCTGGGGGAAATCGCGGCGGCGCTCGGACTCGCCGAAGGTACCGTCAAGCGGCAGCTGCACGCCGCGGTGCACCGGCTGCGGAGCGCACTGCGGGCGGCGAACGTCACGGTGGGAGGCCGGGCATGACCGCCGGCGCACTGCACGACGAGGGGGTCGTCGAGCTGTATTTCTACGACGAGCTGCCGATGCCGGAGCGGACGGACGTGGCGCGTCACCTCGCGTCGTGCGCCGAGTGCCGGACCGTGCTCGAGGAGCTCCACCTGATGGGCGTCGCCCTAGCCGAGCGGCCACTCGTCAGCGCGCCGCCGGCCGGCGATTGGTCCGCCGTGATGGCGCGCATCGATCGCGCCGTAGTCGTCGAGCCCGCGCGCCCGGATCCCATAGTCGTCCCGTCGTCCACCTCGCGAGCCGCGCGCAGGCCGCTCGCGACGCTGGTCGCAACGGCTGCGGTCGTGACGCTCGTGTCCGCGGCGCTCGTCTATCAGAATCTTGACCGGCGCCGATCTGGCACCGAGCCGGGTGTCAGCGTCGCGTCCGCGAGTGAAGCCGGGTTGCCCCTCGCGTCTGCTGCCGCCGCGCCGGGCTCGATTGCCGCGGCGCGCCAGGACGCGGGCTTTGCTGCCGTCAGCGAGGAGCATTTCGAGCGTTCCAAGCTGGTCATCCTCGGCCTCACGACCCGCGACGCGCGGTCCGTGTCGCCGTCCGATTGGGCCTACGAGCGGCAGCTCGCCGCCGCACTCCTCGACGACACGCGCTTGTACAAACAGGCGGCCCAGGCGCGGGGCCTGGGGACGCTGGCCGGGGTCATGTCGGACCTCGAGCTGGTGCTGTTGCAGACGTCGTTGACCGAAGAGCCCGATGCCGCCACGCTCAACCGGCTGCAGCGGTTGATCCGGAAGCGGGATCTCGTCGCAAAGATGGAAGTGGCCAAATGGTTCTAGAGGTTCGAGACGTTCGACCGGCAGCGAAACGCCCGGGTGCGCGAGCGCTCCTGCGCACGAGCGCCGTCCTGCTCGCACTGCTGTGCACGAGCGCATGGCCGGCGAGCGCGCTGCCATCCCCTGCGCTGTCCGTCAGCCCGCTGCCCGCGCCGGCGGACTCGGCGCGGCTCGGGCGGGCGAAGGACTACATTGCCGACGAGCAGTGGGTCCGGGCCATCGCCGAGCTTCGGGCCGTGCTGGCGGATCCCAAGGAGAAGGCGAAAGACGAGGCGCTCTACTGGCTCGCCCACAGCCTGAACCAATCGGGTGATGCGGCCGCGGCGATCACCGCGATCCGTCGGCTCGAGCGCGAGTACCCGGCGAGCTTGTGGGTCAAACCGGCCGGCTCGCTGCGGCTTGACATCGCGGTCCACCTGCAGCGCAGCGACGTGCTCTGGGCGACCGCCGTGCCGCTTCCACCACCCGCTCCGCCCACGCCAGCGCTGCCCCCAGCCGCTGCGACGCCAGCCGTCGCGCTGGCTCCGCCACCCCCGCGACCAGCGGCCAGCGCGGCACCCCCACCGCCACCAGCGATGGCCCCCGCCGCGCCTCGAGCTCCGGGCGTGGCGCGACCCGCGCCACCCGTGCCGCCTGCACCGCCGGCGCCTCCCGGCGCGTGGCTGCCGGAGGCATACCGGCCCGACATGGACCTACGCATCCAGGCCCTGGGGGGCTTGATTCGCACGGATGCGGTCCGGGTCATTCCGATCCTGCGGTCGATTGCTCTGGATCCCAGCGACACGCGCGAGGCGAGCCGCGCGGTCTTCGTCCTCGCCCAGTCTGGGACGCCGGAGGCGCGCGAGACCGTGGTCCAGGTCGCCCAGCTGGCCGCCGAGCCGGTGCGCATCGCCGCGGTGCGCGAGCTGGGACGATTCGGCGGACCCGAGATTCCCGCCGAGCTGATGCAGGTCTACACCACCGCGAACTCACCGGTGAAGCTGCAGGTCGTGAGCGCGCTTGGCGAGCGGCTCGACCGCGGCGCGCTGTTGAAGATCGCCGAAGTGGAGACCGACGCGCACGTCAAGGCCCGGGCGTTCGTCACCCTCGGGCAGGCCGGCGGCGGAGCCCAGCTGCGGACCCTTTACACCCGCGCCAGGCGTGACGACAAGCGGCCGATCATCCTCGGGCTGTTCAACGCCCGCGCCGAGGACGACCTCATGTGGATCGCGGACCAGGAGACGGATCCGGAGCTGCGGGCGGAGATCCTGTTGCGGCTGCGCCTCCTCGGGACCCCGAAGGCCAGGGAGTATCTGCAGAAAGAGGGGCGGATCAGGTAACATCCGAAAGCACTTACGAATAGCGGAACGTCGGGCCGCGGCAGAGGCCGCCAGAACCGGCGTTTTTCCGGCGCTCGCCGCCACGGCCGTGATGGCCCCGCATTCGCAGGCTGCCCCCTCGTTCATGTCCCATCCTGTCGATTCGTCCGTGTCGCCGGGGCGCCGCCGCGCCCTCGTGTTGCTCGTCAATGGTGCGGTTGCCGCGATCGGCGGCGCGCTCACCGCGCTGCTTGGCGTGTTCGCGTTGAAGCCGGCGGCGGCCGCCAGCCGCGACCGCTGGATTCGCGCCGGCGCGCTCAGCGATCTCGAGCCGTCCGTGCCGTCCGTCCGGGTGCTGGTCGTGCCGCGCGTTGACGGGTGGTACCGGGCCCGCGCCCCACAGACCGTGTTCCTCGTGTGGGACGGGAAGAAAGACGTGCGCGCCGTCTCGGCGACCTGCACACACCTCGGCTGCCAGGTCCACTGGGACAAGAAGGACAGCAAGTTCCGCTGCCCCTGTCATGGCGGCGTGTACGATCCCACCGGCAAGGTGCTCGAGGGCCCACCGCCGCGGCCCCTCGACAGCCTCGAGGCGCGGGTCGATTCGGGCGACGACACCGTTCTGGTGCGGCTGTGATCGGACGTCTCGTCGACTGGCTGCACGACCGCACCGGCCTCCGCACCATCCGCGAGATCCTGTTCGATGAGCCGCTGCCGCCCGGGACCGGCTGGTTCTTCACGCTCGGCAGCGTCCTGCTGGCGCTGATCGGCGTCCAGGTGCTGACCGGCGCGTTCCTGACGCTCTACTACGCGCCCACGCCGGATCACGCCTACGACAGCGTCCGGTTCATCAGCAGCACCACCGCCGGACGCCTGGTCCGGGGGCTGCACCACTTCGGGGCCAGCTTCATGGTGGTCGCCGCGGCGCTGCACATGCTGCGGGTCATCGGCTTCGGTTCTTACAAGCCGCCGCGCGAGCTGACGTGGCTATCGGGTCTCGGCGCCCTCGGCTTGATCCTCGCGTTCGCGCTGACCGGTTACCTGCTGCCCTGGGATCAGCGCGCCTACTGGGCGACGGTCGTCACGATCAACATCTCGAAGCTGGCGCCGGTTGCTGGTCCGGTGGTCGCGGGCATCCTGCAGGGAGGCTCGGCCATCGGCGCGCTCACGCTGACGCGCTGGTACGCGGCGCACGTCATCTTCCTGCCCGGCATCCTGATCGCGATCGTCGCGGCGCACCTGGTGCTGATGCGCCGGCAGGGCATCTCGGGTCCGGTACGGCCGCGTCAGGGTCCCGCGACGGCATTCTTCCCGGCCCAGACGGCGCGTGACGTCACCGTCGTGTCGATCGTGCTGATCGCGTTGTTCGTGCTGGCCTGGCGTGGCATGCCGGCGATGGAAGGGCCTGCCGACCCCACCGACGCGACGTTCATTCCGCGGCCCGAATGGTATTTCCTCGGGTTGTTCCAGCTCCTCAAGTACTTTCCGGGCAGGCTCGAGGTGATCGGAGCGGTCGTCATCCCGACCGCGCTGGGGGCGCTGCTCGCGCTGCTGCCGTGGCTCGATCGCGGACCGGAGCGCGACCCCCGGCGGCGCCGCGTGGTGACGGCCGGCGTTCTTGTGGGCGTGGTCGCAGTAGTGGCCCTGACCACCCTGGGTTGGCGCGACAGACCGGCCTCGGCGGCAGCCGCGGACACCTGGTCGATGCGCGCGATCGGCGGGCGGCAGTTCGCAGCAAATGCGAAATGCGCGCGCTGCCACTCGGAGAGCGGCATGGCCGACCCGCTCGAGCAGGTCTCGATGTCGCGCGGTCCGGAGTGGCTGACCGGGCACGTCGCTGACGCGGAGATGATCGCGCCCGGCCTGCGCGAGCCCCCGACCACCGTCTCCGAGCGCGAGGCTGCGGCGCTGGTCGCCTACGTCAAGCAGGTGACGCGCCAGCCGTACCCGGGCTACCCGCCGCAGATCGAAACCGCGGCCGGCGTGTGGGCCCGCTACTGCGTCGGCTGCCATGTCATCGATGGCGATGGCGGCTCGGACGGACCGGAGCTGTCGCACATCGGCGCCAAGCACGACGCGGCGGAGCTGAAAGGCTGGATCGCGGATCCGGAAGCGATCAAGCCGGAGACCGACATGCCGTCCTTCGGCAAGCGGCTGACTCCCCAGCAGCTCGATGCGATCGCGCAGTACCTGGCCAATCGGAAATAAACTCGGCGGATGGATCCTGTCGATCTGCTGGTCTTCGGACCGCACCCCGATGACATCGAGATTGGCATCGGCGGCACCGTCGCGAAACACACCGCGGGCGGCGCCCGCGTCGGCCTGTGCGATCTCACGGCGGGGGAGATGGGCAGCAACGGCACGGTCGAGGAGCGGCTGGCCGAGGCCGAGGCCGCCCGCGAGGTACTCGGGGCGGCGTGGAGGGTCAACCTGCGCTGGCCCGACCGCCGCATCGGCGGCGACACCGCGCACGGCCGCAGCGCGGTGGAGCTCGTGAGGGCGGCGCGCCCGCGCGCGGTCGCGATCCCTTACTGGTCCGATCGCCATCCCGATCACGTCGACGCGAGCCGGACGTTGAGCGACGCGCTGTTCGACAGCGGTCTGCGCCGCTTCGACGCCGCCGGTGACGCCTGGCGCCCCGAGTGGGTCTGCTACTACTTCATCAACGATTCGGTAACGCCCTCATTCATCGTCGACGTCTCCGCGCATTACGAGACCAAGCGGCGCGCGCTGGCGTGCCACCGCAGCCAGTTTACGGCCACCGCCGCGAATGCCGTCGGCACGCGTCTGACCAGCCCGAACTTCAATCAGCTCATCGAAAGCCGCGACGCCCAGTTTGGCGCCCTCGCCGGGATCCCGTTCGCCGAAGGGTTCGTAGTGCGCGAACCGGTGGTCAGGGACACGGTGTTCCGGACAGCTTTCAGCTTCCAGCTGCCAGCTACCAGCCAGAACCCTGAACCTTGAACCCTGAACCTTGAATCCATGAACCCTGAACCCAGAGAACGCCGATGAACATCGGCCTCCTCTGCTACGCCTCGATCGGCGGCAGCGGTATCGTCGCGACCGAGCTGGGGAAGGCGCTCGCGGACCGCGGGCACGAGGTGCATTTCATCAGCGCCGATCTGCCCTTCAGGCTGACCGAGTTCCATCCCGGGCTCTCCTTTCACCAGGTCCTGACGCCCAGCTATCCGCTCTTCCGGGAACCGCAGTACATGCTGTCGCTCGCCAATCGTTTGGTGCAGGTGGCGCGCGAGTATCAGCTGGCGATCGTGCATGCCCACTACGCCGTACCGCATGCGACCGCCGCGCTCCTGGCTCGTCAGGTGCTCGCGTCGAGCAGCTCAGGGCCGGTCCCGAAAGTGATCACGACCCTGCACGGCACGGACATCACGCTGGTCGGGAGCGATCCCTCGTACTCGGAGATCGTCGCCTACTCGATCGAGCAATCCGACGGCGTGACGGCAGTGTCGGGCAGCCTGGCGGAGGCCACGCGGCGCCAGCTCAAAGTGCGGCACCCGATCTCGGTGATCCCGAACTTCATCGACTGCGCGCTGTACCGCCGCCGCCCCGATGCCCTTTTGCGCACGCGCTTCACGGAACACGGTGACGGGCCGCTGGTGATTCACGTCTCCAACTTCCGGCCGGTCAAGCGGATCGATGCGGTCATGCAGGTGTTCGCGCGGATCGCCAGCCAGGTGAATGCCCGCCTGCTGCTGGTTGGCGACGGTCCCGAGGTGAGCACCGCGCACCGGCTGGCCCGGGAGCTGGGGGTGGCCGATCGGACGCAGTGGCTGGGGGCCCAGGAGCTGGTCATTCCACTCCTGTCCGCGGCTGACGTGTTCCTGCTGCCGTCGGCGCAGGAGAGCTTCGGCCTGGCGGCGCTCGAGGCGATGGCGTGCGAGGTGCCGGTAGTGGCGTCGAACGTCGGCGGGCTGCCCGAAGTCATCGAGCACGGCGTGACCGGTTTTCTTCACCCGCCGGACGACCTCGAGGGCATGGCAGCGAGCGCGATCGCGCTGCTGCGCGATCCGGGGCTGCACCAGCGGGTGCGGCAGGCGGCGGTGGCTCGGGTGCGCCGCGACTACTGCGCCGAACGCGTGGTCCCGATCTATGAGGCGGCGTACTCGGACGTCGTCGCCGGCGAGCCGGTCCCGCCACGCGGGTGAGTGTCTGCCCTACCGAGTTGATCCAGAATAGCCGGAGTGCCGCCCACCAATCCGCTCCGCGACAATCTGCGCATCGAGGCCACTCCGGGACCGACCACGCTGGTCATCTTCGGCGCGTCGGGTGACCTGACCAAACGGAAGCTGCTGCCGGCCGTCTACCACCTGGCGCGCAACCATCGGCTGCCGCCGCGCTTCGCGGTGGTCGGCGTCGGGCGCACGCAGATGGACGACGACGGATTTCGCGGTCAGTTCAGGGACAGCCTGCGCGAGTTCGCCAAGGTCGAGGGTGACGACGAGGTGGCGAGCTCGCTCGCCGGCCGCATCTTCTACGTCGCCGGAGAGTTGGGTGACGCGGCGCTCTACCAGCGGCTCAAGGCGAAGCTCGACGAGATCGACGGCGCGGAAGGGGTGCTGCACTATCTGGCGATTCCGCCCGGCGTGTACGAGACGGTCATCGAGCACCTCGGGGCTGGCGGCCTGGCATCCGCCGAGGCGCCGGCGTGGCGCCGGGTGATCATCGAGAAGCCGTTCGGAACGGATCTGGCCAGCGCGCGCAAGCTGAACGCCGTCGTCCATCAGCACTTCGACGAGAGTCAGGTCTTTCGCATCGATCACTACCTCGGCAAGGAGACCGTTCAGAACCTGCTGGTGTTCCGCTTCGGGAACGGGATGTACGAGCCGGTCTGGAACCGGCGCTACATCGATCACGTGCAGATCACCGCCGCCGAGACCGTCGGCGTCGAGCGGCGCGCGGCGTATTACGAAGGGGCCGGCGCGCTGCGCGACATGGTCCAGAACCACATGATGCAGCTCCTGGCGATGGTCGCCATGGAGCCGCCGACGGCCTTCACGGCCGAGAGCGTCCGCGATCGCAAGATGGACGCGCTCGCGTCGGTCCAGCCGCTGGTCGAGAACGGCTCGAAGGGCGTCACGGTCACCGACGTGGTGCGGGCCCAATATGCGAGCGGGTGGGTGAGCGGCGAGCCGGTCGACGCCTACCGCAGCGAGCCGGACGTCGCGCCGGGGTCGACGACCGAGACGTTCGTGGCGCTGAAGCTTCAGTTGGACAGCTGGCGCTGGGCCGGCGTGCCGTTCTACATCCGCACCGGCAAGCGGCTGCCGAAGCGGACGACCGAGATCGCCATCCAGTTCCGCCGTCCGCCGCTCCAGATCTTCAAGCGCGTGAGCCCGTCGTCGGTCGCTCCGAACCTGCTGATCGTCAACGTGCAGCCGGACGAGGGCATCTCGGTGCGGTTCGAGGCGAAGCTGCCGGGCACCCGGATGCAGCTCGCGCCGGTGATGATGAACTTCCGCTACAGCATCGCCTTCGGCGGACAGGTGCCGGAAGCCTACGAGACGCTGCTCCTCGACGCGATGCTCGGGGACCCGACGTTGTTCGCCCGGCACGATTTCGTCGAAGCGTCCTGGGCCCTGATCACGCCCCTGCACGAGGCCTGGGCGCGGGAGGCGGCGCAGGCCATTCCCACTTACGAAGCGGGCGGCTGGGGCCCGCCGGAGGCCGACGCGCTGATGTCGCGCGACGGCAGACGCTGGAGGACGCTGTGAGCACCACGCTGATCGAGTCCGCCACCGGGGTGGCGTTCGGACAGATCGAAACCCAGCTCGCCCGCCAGGCGGCCGGCGGCAAGGAGGGAGCTCCGGCACGCGCGCTGATCGCGACCGTTGTCGCGGTCGGCCCTCCGGACCGCCTTCAGGACGTGATCGAGCCGCTGCAGACCCTGGGCCGCACGGGGGCGATTCGCGGCATCCTGATTCCGCAGGGGCCGAGTGACGCGACCGGCGCCGAGGTGGGCTGCAACGTCGTCGTCCTCAACGGCCTGCCGGACCACTTCATCGACAACGCGGTGGCCGCGCTTCGTCTGTCGAGCCTGCCGTCCGTCGTCTGGTGGCGCGGCGGGCCGATCGAGGTGCTCGGCAGCCTGATCAAACTGGCCGACCGCGTCATCCTCGACGCCGATCCGCCCGAGCCGGCGTGGAAGTGCGCGTACGAGAACCTGGAGCGCGCCGCGTTCAGTGACGTGCGGTGGACGCGGCTGACGCGCTGGCGCGCGCTGATGGCGCAGTTCTTCGATCTCCCCGAGGTGCAGGCCGCGATGGGCTCGTTCACGCAGTTGTGCATCGAAGCCTCGGACCACGCGGCCGCCTCGCTCTTTGCCGCCTGGATGCAAAGCGAGCTGCAGTGGGACGACCGGGTCAAGATCGAGATTCAGGACAGCGATCGGAGCGAGCCGATTACCCGCGTGTCGCTGACCGGCGGGATCGATCTGCATCTCCGGCTCGCGAAGAGCAGGAAATGCGTCGAGTCGGCAGCCACCGCCGGGCAGTCGGCGACCTCACGGGTGGTCTCGCTCGGAGACGAGAGCGTGACCGCGCTCCTCGTCCAGGACCTGCGGATCCGGTCGCGCGATCATGCGTTCGAGCGGGCATTGACGAAGGTGGTGGAGCAATGAGCGGCGCGCGATTCGGGGTCATCGGCCTGGGCACGATGGGCCGCAACCTGGCGTTGAACATCGAGTCGCGCGGCGTGCCGGTCGCGGTCTGGAACCTCGAAACGGCGTGGGTGGACGATTTCCTGCGCGACCATCCGGGTCAGGCGTTCACCGGCACGAAGTCGTTCGAGGAGCTGGCGGCATCGCTCGAGCGACCGCGCCGGATCCTGATGATGATTCCCGCCGGGAAGCCGGTCGACCAGACGATCGAGAAGATCAAGCCGGTGCTCGAAGCGGGCGACATTCTCATCGACGGCGGCAACTCCTGGTTCGAAGACACGCGGCGGCGGGAGGCCGCGCTGCGGCCGTCGGGGATTCATTACGTCGGCTGCGGCGTGTCGGGCGGCGAGGAAGGAGCGCGCTACGGCCCGTCGATCATGCCGGGGGGCTCCCCAGAGTCGTGGACCGCGCTCAAGGACGTGCTCGAGGCCATCGCGGCGCGGACCGACGCCGGGCCCTGCGTGACGCACGTCGGCACCGACGGCGCCGGGCACTTCGTCAAGATGGTCCACAACGGCATCGAGTACGGCGACATGCAGCTCATTGCCGAATCGTGGGACGTGCTGCGGCGCGGCCTCGGCATGTCAGCCGCTGAGACTGCCGACGTCTTCGACGGCTGGAATCGCGGCCGTCTCGAATCGTTCCTGGTGGAGCTCACCGCCCGCGTCTGCCGGGTCACCGATCCCGAAACCAAACAGCCACTTGTGGATGTGGTCCTCGACAAGGCCGGCCAGAAGGGTACCGGACGCTGGACAACGCAGGTGGCGCTGGATCTCGGCGTCTCGGTGCCGACGATTGCCGCGGCGCTCGACGCCCGCGGCATGTCGAGCCTGAAGGACGAGCGGGTTCAGGCATCCGGCCTGCTGAACGGGCCGGCTCCGACAGCCGGGTTCGGCGGCGCCGATCGCCAGGCGGTGATCGCGGATCTAGAGGCAGCGCTCTACGCCGCGCGCATCTGCGACTATGCGCAGGGCATGGCCCTGATTCGGGCCGGCGCGGCGAAGTACGGCTGGACCATCGACCTGGCGGAGATCGGGCGGATCTGGAAGGGTGGCTGCATCATTCGCGCGCAGCTGCTCGACCCGGTGCGCAACGCCTTCAAGACCAAACCGGATCTTGCCAACCTGCTCCTGGACCCCGCGATTGGCGATCTCGTCGAGTCGGCGCAAGGCGGCTGGCGGCAGACGGTTGCGCGCACCGCGGTCAGCGGCATCCCGCTGCCGGCGCACACATCCGCGCTCGCCTACTTCGATAGTTATCGCACCGCGCGGCTGCCGCAGAGCCTCACGCAGGCGCAGCGCGATGCCTTCGGCGCCCACACCTACGAACGGGTCGATCGGCCCGGACCTGTGCACAGCGACTGGTAACCCGACGGTCAGTAGCGCGTCCGCGGGGGAGAACCTCGCGACGCGGCTGTCCCGGAGAACCTCGATGGCTACGTTCAACCTCGCGTCCGTCCTCGAGCACACGGCCCGGCTGACCCCCGAACGCCAGGCGATCACCTTCAATCAGTCGCACCTCACCTACGGGCAGCTCGATAGCCAGGCGGCGCGCGTGGCGGCCGGCCTCGCCGCGCTGGGGATCGCGCCGGGCGACCGGGTCGCTCTGTCGTGTCCCAACCTGCCGTTCTTTCCGCTCGCGTACTTCGGCATTCTCAAGGCTGGCGCCGTCGTCGTGCCGCTGAACGTCCTGCTCAAGCCGCGCGAGATTGCCTATCACCTTCGCGACAGTGACGCCCGCGCGCTGATCGCCTTCGAAGGGACGGCCGAACTGCCGATCGGCTCGATGGCCCGCGCCGCTTGCGACGACACCGGCTGTCCGCACCTGGTGATCATCACCGCCAACCCGGCGGCCGCGACGACGATCTCGCCGGCGCTGACGCTCGGCCAGATCATGCACTCGCACTCGGGGCAGTTCGAGACCTGCCCTTGCCGGCCTGACGATACTGCGGTGATCCTGTACACCTCGGGCACCACCGGCCAGGCAAAGGGCGCCGAGCTCACCCACGAGAACATCGTGTCGAACGCGATCGCGTCGCACGAGATGTTCCGTCCGGCAATGATCGGCGGCGTCGAGCAGGACACGGGGTTGATCACGCTCCCGCTCTTCCACTCCACGGCGCAGACCTGCCTGATGAACATGGGACTCTACGGCGGGCTTCGGCTCGTCCTGTCGGCCCGCTTCGAACCTCGCACCTGCCTGGAGCTCATGGAACGTGAGCGGATCGGCTTCTGGATCGGCGTCCCGACGATGTACTGGAGCCTGCTCCAATACGTAGCGGAGCAGGACATCGATCCGGTTCCGATCGCGAAGCACCTCAAGCTCTGCGTCTCAGGCGGCGCGCCGATGCCGCACGAGGTCATGCGGCGCTTCGAGGACGTCTTCCAAGTGCGCGTCCTCGAGGGCTACGGGTTGTCCGAGGCGTCGCCGGTCGTGTCGTTCAACCAGCTGCAGCGTCCGAGCAAGCCAGGCACCGTCGGCCTGCCGATCTTCGGCGTGACCATCGCCTGTGTTGACGAGCACGACCGTCCGGTCGCCACTGGTGAGCGCGGGGAGGTCGTCCTCCGCGGTCCGAACGTGATGAAGGGGTATTACAACCGCCCTGCTGAGACTGCGGAGGCCCTACGTGGAGGCTGGCTGCACACCGGCGACATCGGGACCCTTGACGAGGACGGTTATCTGACGATTGTCGATCGACGGAACGACATGATCCTGCGCGGCGGGTTCAACGTCTACCCGCGCGAAATCGAGGAGCTGATGATGACCCACCCGGCAGTGGCGCTGGTGGCGGTCATCGGCGTGCCGGACGATCGCCTCGGCGAGGAGGTCAAGGCTCTCGTCGTGCGGCGACCCGGCATCGAAACCACAGAGCGTGAGCTGGTCGACTGGTGCCGCGACCAACTGGCCTCCTACAAGTACCCCCGCACGGTGGAGTTCCGGGAGGCACTCCCGGTCGGGGCGACTGGAAAGATTCTCAAGCGCGAGCTCCGAAGCTCAGCTTAATCGCCTCAGAAAACGTCCGGCTGCTGGCCGCAGGATTGCACAGTCCCGCCCGCGGCGACGACTGCCTCGTTGTCGACCGCGGATTGCGACCCGCCCAGGCGTTTCAGGAGAAGCTCGATGCCCAAGTGTAGAGAGGTGATGACTCCGGATCCGGTCTGCTGTGAACCCGACGACCCCGTCACGCGCATCGCCTCGCTGATGAAGAAGGAAGACGTGGGGTCGGTTCCGGTGGTCGAATCCCTGTCGTCCAAGCGGCTGGTCGGGATCGTGACTGACCGTGACCTGGTCACCAAGGTGGTCGCCGGCGGCCGCGCCGTCGAGCAGGCCACCGCGCGCGACGCCATGACGTCCAATCCGGCCAGCTGCGCCGAAGACGACGAGGTGAGCGACGCGATGACGCTGATGGCGCAGCGTCAGGTTCGCCGCATGCCGGTGGTCGACGCCCAGGGGCGAGTC
>Ga0207701_10004382_pt1 | contig 14342 bp, 15 predicted proteins | sample KBSSwiSSwithPhiX_FD_184294 | JGI IMG/M metagenome (GOLD analysis project Ga0207701, IMG submission 184294) | Switchgrass rhizosphere bulk soil microbial communities from Kellogg Biological Station, Michigan, USA, with PhiX - S5 (SPAdes) (version 2) | ecosystem: Environmental > Terrestrial >... | reverse complement strand
AGGGAAGACGCGAGCGAGCGCAGCGAAGCGAGCCACGCGAGAGAGCGTGTCGGGGAGTCCAAGGGGCGAAGCCCCTCGGGGTAATCTTCGTCACACCATTCGTTCGTACGGTAGAGTTACCGCCGCCCCCGCCCCGGGGTCCCTTTTCTTCGGAGGTTTCAGTGATTGGCCGCTGGTTGTCCGGTTGTCTGGCTATTGGTGCGCTGGCTGGCATCGTCTGGGACGGTCGCACATTACCTGTCTTTGCTCAGGGTTCGACGCCTGGCGTCGTCGCGATCCGTAACGGGACAATCATCACCGCGACTCGCGGCACGATTGCCAACGGTACCGTGCTGATACGCGACGGGAAGATCGCGGCGGTTGGCACGAACGTGTCCGTTCCCGGCGGCGCCGATGTCTACGACGCCACCGGCAAGTTCGTCTCGCCCGGCCTCATCGATGCGCACTCTCATATCGCCAACGATGCCATCAACGAAGGCAGCGTATCGGTCAGCTCGATGACCGGGATGGAGGATGTCCTCGATCCCACCGACATCAACATCTATCGCGACCTGGCTGGCGGTACGACGACGGCCAACATTCTGCACGGCAGCGCCAACGCGATTGGCGGCAAGACCGTCGTCATCAAGCTGCGGTACGGCAAGTCGAGAGCGAGCGATCTCGTGTTCCAGGGCGCGCTGCCTGGAATCAAGTTCGCTCTCGGCGAGAATGTCACGCGGAAGCGCGGTCAGGCCGCCACGAACCCGGAACGGTTTCCCACGACCCGGCAGGGCGTCGAGTACGTCATCCGCGACGCGTTCACGCGCGCGAAGGCCTATCGCAAGGACTGGCAGGACTACGAGGCGAAGAAGAAAGCAGGCCAGGACGTCCTGGCGCCGCGCCGCGATCTGCAGCTCGACGCGCTGGTCGAAGTACTCGAAGGCAAACGGCTCGTCCACGCACACAGCTATCGCGCAGACGAAATCCTGATGCTCATTCGCCTGGCCGACGAGATGGGCTTCAAGGTGACGACCTTCCAGCACGTGCTCGAGGGCTACAAGGTGGCGAAAGAAATTGCCGCGCACAACGCTGGAGCCTCGACCTTCTCCGACTGGTGGGGCTACAAGATGGAGGCCGCCGATGCGATTCCGCATAACGCCGCGTTGATGACGCACAAGGGCGTGCTCGTCTCCATCAATTCAGACGACGCAGAGCAGGCCCGCCGGCTGAACATGGAAGCGGCCAAGGCCGTCCGCTACGGCGACGTCACCGACGACCAGGCGTTCGCGATGGTGACGATCAATCCCGCGAAGCAACTCAAGATTGAAAACCGTGTCGGGTCGATCGAGGTCGGCAAAGATGCCGATCTCGTCGTCTGGAATCACCACCCGCTGTCGACCGCAGCGATCGTCGAGCGCAGCTACATCGATGGCATTGCCTACTACGACCGCGAGAAGGATCTGCAGCGCATCGCCGAGATTCAGAAGGAAAAGGGAACGCGATCGACAACGGATTCCTCGCCGTCGGGCACGAATGGCAGCCAGACGAATGGCAGCGGCCAGGTCGGCACCAACGGATCGCAGACGTCGAGACCGGCGCCGCCAGCCGAGCGGTTCGACGTCAAGGGGAACGCCGACGGTCCAACCTGGGCGATCACCAATGCACGCATCGTGACCGTTTCGGGCGCCGTCATTCCAAAGGGCACGATCGTCATCAAGGGCAACCGCATCGACGCGGTTGGCGCGAACGCCGCGGTGCCCGCCGGCGTGAAGCCGATGGACGTCCAGGGCTCCACGGTGATCCCCGGGATGATCGACGCGAGCACCGACATCGGCCTGAACGAGCCGGGCGTCCGGAATTACGACGACGTCACCGAGATTTTGCCGTTCGATCAGATGCTGCGTACGCGTGTCGCGTATAAGTCCGACAGCATCGCGATTCCTGTGGCGCGCAGCGAAGGGATCACGACGATTGGCGTGCGGCCGGGCGGCGGCACGATCAGCGGTGAGATCCCGGTCATGAATCTCGACGGTTGGACGTGGGAGGAAGCGACGCTTCGTGCGGCCGCCGGACTGGCCTTCAACTATCCCGGCGCCGGTGGCGGGCGAGGCGGCGGTGGCGGCGGACGCGGTGGCGTCACTCAGCCGACAGGGCCCGATCCAATCAAGACGCTGAACCAGCTTCTCGAACGGGCTCGCGCTTACGCGAAACAGCCCGCGACGAGGCAGGTTGACTGGACGCTCGAGCCGTTCCTCCCGGTGCTCGATCGGCGTCAGGCGCTGTATGTGACGGCGACGACGGAGCAGAACATCAAAGACGCGGTGGCCTGGGCCGACAAGCAGAACGTCCGGATCGTGTTGCAAACCGGTGCCGACGCTCAAAAGACTGCGGCACTCCTGAAGCAGCACGACGTGCCCGTCATTCTGTCGAGCATTCTGTCGCTTCCGCCTCGCGAGGACGAGTTCCACGCATACCCTTACCAGGCGCCCGGCGTGCTGGCGAAGGCTGGCGTCACGTTCGCCTTTTCGAGCGGCGGCTTCCAGTTCTCGCGCGATGTGCCGTTTCAGGCCGGACGCGCGGTGGCCTGGGGCTTGCCGCACGACGACGCGATCAAGGCGCTGACGCTTGATGCGGCTCGGGTGCTGGGCGTCGACAGTCAGGTGGGGAGCATCGACGCGGGCAAGGTCGCCAACCTCGTTGTGCTCACCGGCGACCCGCTCGAGATTCGCTCTCAGATTCGGCACGTGATCATTGCTGGGCGCGACGTGCCTCTCGACAACTCGCAACTCGAGTTGTTCAAGAAGTACATGTCGCGTTGAGGAGACGATCATGACCAGCCGAATATTTCGAGTTCTCGCTGTTTCCAGTGTCGCCGTCACGGCGATGGTCTTTCCTGGCTTCCACGTCAGCGGCCAGATGCCCGCGCGCGCCCCGCGCTACGCCATCACCAACGCACGCATCATTACTGCCGCCGGTGCGCCGATCGAGAAGGGCACCGTGGTTATGCGAGACGGCGTCATTGAAGATGTGGGCGCGTCGGTCAACGTCCCGGCCGATGCGCTTGTCGTCGATGGGTCAGGCCTGGTCGTCTACCCGGGCCTGATCGACATGTCCAACAACACCATCGTCGAGGGAGGAGCGGCTCCTGCGGCGCCGACTGGTGCCGCTGCCGCGCCGCCGACTGGTCGAGGCCGGGGCACCAACGTGGTGACGCCCGACAACATCACGTGGGCGGACCAGGAGCGCGAGGCGCGGACGCGCTTCCTGCATCCCGACGCCGACGCCGCGAAGATTGTCGAGGTCGAAGGCGATGCCTTGCGCCGGCTTGCGGCCGCGGGGATCACGTCCGCGCTCGCGGTTCCTGCGCAGGGCATTATCCGTGGGCAGAGCGCGCTGGTGAACATCACGGCACCACCCGATCCGGCCGAGACGAGCGCGCTGGCGACGTATCGACGTGGGAGCGTGGTTGTGCGACCCGGCGTCGCTCAGCACGTCGTGCTCGCGTCCGGTCGTGGCGGCGGCGAAGGTGGCGGCGGAGGCGGAGGCTACCCGGGAGCGCTGCTGGGCGTCATCGCGTTCGCACGGCAGTCGTTCCTCGACGCGCAGTGGCAGAAGGATGCCAAGGCGTTTGCCGAGCGCCACAAGGATGCGGCCGTCGGCACGTTCGAGCCTGCGCTCGACGCGCTTGCCCCGACGCTCGATCGCCGGATGCCGGTCGCGTTCGACGCGAGCGAGGAGCGGGAGATCGTCCGAGCCCTGGCGTTTGCAAAAGAATTCAACCTCGATCCGATCATTGTCGGTGGCGCCGAGGCAGCCAATGTCATCGACGATCTGAAAGCCGCGAAGGCCCGCGTGATCGTGTCGGCGAATTTCCAGGCTGCCGGCGGCGGTGGCGGGCGATTTGGCGGTGGCGGACGAGGCGGTGGCGAGGTCGATACGCCGATTCGCGTGACGCGGATGCGTCAGAATGCGGCAAAGGTTCCTGCAGCGCTCGAGAAAGCCGGCATTCCGTATGCGTTCACGATCGGCGGCCTGCAGAATCCTGCCGACTTTGCGAGAAACGTGGCGCGAATGGTCAAGGACGGTGGTCTCCCCGAAGACGCCGCGATTAAAGGACTGACGGCAAACGCCGCGAAGCTCGCAGGCGCCGGTGATCGGCTGGGCACGATTGAGAAAGGAAAGATGGCCAACGTCATCGTCACCGAAGGCAATCTGCTCGACAGCCCCAAGATCCGCCACGTATTCGTCGCTGGCTGGCCCATCGATCTCGATGTTCCAGTACCGGGATTGCCGGGACGCGGCGGACGCGCCGGCGGACAATGATCCGAGGATTCGGCACGAGGTTGGCATGAAGCGCTCCCGGAGAGGTCTCCGATGATTGATCTGTATAACGTGGCGACAAATCAGCTCCTCGGCAGCATCACCGAGGCGGATCTTCAAGTGCTCATCGATGGCCTTGAGGAAGAGTCGTCCGAAGACCAGGACTATTACATCGACCAGGTCACCATCGATCTGCTCGCGGATGGGCGGCCGAGCGACCATCTGCTCGGCATCCTCCGCAGCGCCGTGGGATCGAGCAGCGGCGTCGAGATCCGATGGGAGCGGCGGTAGCGGTCGAGCCTGACTTTCAGCGACAATAGTCCTGCCAGGCGCTGCCGTTCCCGGAGTGAAAGCCATGCTCAATTCCAGTGTGATGCTGCTGGCACTGGTGCTGGCCGGAACAACCCAGCAGACCGGTCATAAGAACTCGTTCGAGTCCCCTGCGCCGCGAGTCTTTGTCTTCACGGCCGACGCGAAATCTACACCGCCGACCGAGGAGGAACAGGGTCGTCTGGATTCCGTCCGCGACGTCCGCGAGGCGCTCAGCAAGAAGGCTGGACTGGCCATCGTCTCGAACGCCGACGATGCGACGGTGCTCGTTGAAGTGATCAGCCGGGAGAAGAAGGACGCGAGCGGCGGATTCGGCGGAGCGAGCATCACGTCCCTTGGTGACACCCTGTTGCGGCTGCACCTGAAATACGGCGAGCACGAAACGGACATCAAGGGTGTCGCGCCCGGGACGTGGGGGCGCGCGGCCAAAGACGCGTCCGACAAGGCGTTCAGATGGATTGTGCGGATCGCTGAGACGCCCGGCCCGCGGAAATGAACCTCGACCCTTCGACACTCTCAGGGTCGTCCCGAGCGAAGTCGAGGGACGAATTGACGAATGCACCTCGCGCTGCCCGTTGAGATCTCGACACCACGGCTCGTCTTGCGCCGCTGGGAGAGAGCTGACGCCCAGACCCTGAAGACCGCGCTCGATGCGAACCTTGCGCACCTTCAGGCGTGGCTGCCCTGGGCAATGGCCGAGCCGTCTCCGCTCGAGGTGCTCGAGGATCGCCTCGATCTGTTTGCTCGCCAGTTTGACGCCGGCGACCAATGGCTCTTTGCCATCTGGTCGCGCTCCCGGGACGAGTTGTTTGGCGGAACCGGCCTGCATCGACGAATCGGTGACGACGGTCTCGAAATGGGGTATTGGCTGCAGGCGTGCGCGACAGGACGCGGTTACATGACCGAGGCGGCCGATGCGCTGACGAGGCTGGCGTTACAACAGCCATGCATCGTTCGGGTGCAAATCCGATGCGACCCGGAGAACGCCGCGAGCGCAGCCATCCCGCGTCGTCTTGGCTATCGTCACTTGCGCACGATTCCGAAGGCGACGATCAAGCCATCGGGTGAGCCGCGCGACAGCATGGTGTGGGAAATCACACGTGACGAGCTGCAGCCAATCGGCAATCACAATCGACAGTCCGCAATCGAATAGGTCCCCAATCTGCAGTCCGAAATCCGCAATCGACTTGCGTCATAATGCCCACGTGCGCCGGGGTCTGCTCATTGCATTTGCGATCGTCTGCAGCGTCTCTGCGGCCGCCGATGTCCAGTCAGGCGCGCAATACCCCAGACAATCCGAGCTCACCTACGATGGCCGCTTCACGTTCGCGCGACTTCGGTGGGGTACCGATTTCGGCTACTCGCGCCGCGGCTTCAGCTCTGCGTGGAACCATGACTATCCGCGGGCCGAGCAGCACCTCTCGATGATCCTCAAAGAGTTGACACTGCTCGATCCGCATACGGAAGACAGCCTGATTCTCAGGCTGGACGACCCGGAGCTGTTCAACTACCCGATCGCATTCATGTGGGAACCTGGTTTCTGGAACCTGACGGATCGCGAAGCCACATCGTTTCGTGCGTACTTGCTCAAGGGCGGCTTTGCCGTGTTCGAAGACTTCGATGGCGCGCAGCAGTGGGGTAACTTCGAAGCCCAGATGCGCCGCGTGCTTCCTGATGCGAAGTTCGTCAAACTCGATAACACTCATCGCATCTACGATTCATTTTTTCGAATCAAGGATATCAACGCGATCGTGCATCCAATGTCAGGTATTCGTCCGAACTACTACGGGGTCTTCGAGGATAACGACCCGTCGAAACGGCTGATGGTCGTCGCCAATTTTGACAACGACGTTCCAGAATACTGGGAATGGTCGGGGGAGGGCCTCTTTCCCTTCGACGCCTCCAACGAGGCATACAAGCTGGGCGTCAACTACGTAATCTACGGCCTGACGCACTAGAAGCGGGTTCAAAACCTCATGCGACAGTGGCAACGAGCGCGCGCGAGAGCGCGTGTGGAGGAGTCCGAGGGGCAAAGCCCCTCGGAGTGAGTATGAAGACGAATGTCTGACGTCGTCCTCGGCGGACTGGAAGCCTTTCGAATCCGATTCGCCGGCCGCCCGGTGCTGTTGTGCCTGGGCATTCTGGCGGTTCTCCTGCTCATCCGGCGGGGAACCGCTTCGTCCCGCATCGTTCGCGACTGGTCAACGCTGGCCACAGTCGTGATTTCTGTTACCGCTCTCGTCGCGCTCATCGCGTACCCGTCAGTTGCCGTCTGGTACGCCTCACACCCGCATTTCTTCGACAACGCGGAACCGGTTATGCCAATCGTTGGATGGTTATTCCACGTGGGCAAGCCGGTCTATCCAGCGATCGATGCTGCCGAGCGCTACGCGCACATCTATGGTCCGTTTGCCTTCATCGCTCATGGGTGGGCGCTCGGATTGCTCGGTCCGACCATTCTCGTCTCGAAGGCATTGGGTGCGTTTGCGGGACTGGCGAGTTTGGTCTTCACGTATTTGTTGGCCCGGCGACACGTTGAGCAATCGGTGGCCGTGGTGCTCGCCGGACTGTGTGCGCTGCTGCTGCTGTTGTTTCGCCACTATTCGTTCTGGACTCGACCGGAACCGCTCCAATTGCTCGCAGTATCCGCGTCGCTGTACTTCGCATCGATGTCGTCCGGGTATCTCGGCGCCGTCTTCTCAGGCGCCGCAGCCGGCGTCCTTTGGAATCTGAAAATCACCGGGCCGATGTATACGCTGCCCGTGTTCGCGCTGCTCTACAGCCGACGCGGCTGGAAGGCTCTCGTGCTGGCCGCGGCGTTCGCCGTCGGCGTCGCATCCTTTCCCTTCGCGTACTACGACAACGTGTCGTGGCCGCAGTACCTCGCCTGGCTTCGGCTGTCCGGCAGCACCGGGTTGCTGCTTTCCACGCTCAGGCAAAACCTCGAGTGGGCGATCTATCTGTGCGTTCCTCTCGTTCTCTCGTACTATGCCGTTCCCCAATCAGCGCGGTCTCGATCGCCCGCTTGGCGGAACGTCCTGGCCGCACTCGTTCTCGGTGTCACGGGCGTTGTGATCGCAGCCTCGAAGCCGGGCGCCGGCCCCTATCACCTCATTCCGTTCCTGCCGATCATCGTATTCATCGTGGCGTGGCATCTTGAGAGGCGTTCTCCGCGCGCGACCGGTGATCTGCACGTGGCTCCCGTCAGTCTGGCGTTCGTGATCACCGCCGTCTTCATCGCTGACGCTCAGGAAGCTCAGTTTTTGACGACGATGAGACAGCGCGACCAGCTCAGAGAGTCCGACGACATCACCCAGTTCGCCGATGCGCACGCCGGAGTCGTTGCCGTGGGGTATGGTTCGACAGAATCGCTGTCACTGCAGCGGCCGGTGCTGGCGTTCCGCTACAACACCTATTTGCTCGACCAGCCCGCGATTCGCGAGCATCAACTGCAGGGCCTCGACCTGCCGGCGGCGACGACGCGGGCGATTTCCGAATGCCGGGTGAACTACTGGTTGATACCAAGGGGAGAGGATCCCTTCAGCGGACGAAACAGCTACTCGGCGGTCCTCCTGCGGCCGCTCTTCCCGGACGAGTTTCGACGCGTCTTCGAGCAGGCACACTCGATCGTCGGAACGACGACGTATTACGACGTCTGGCAGTGCCACGGTTTGCCAGATCGGTGAACGAGCAGCACGACGTGATCCGGCGTGGGCTTGGCGCGATCTGGTGGATCCTGTTTCCATGTTTCGTGCTGCTGGTCATCCGTCTCTCCAGCGAACGCACGTGTTCCGATCCGTACGATCTGCTTCCTGCGCTCGCATCAAATCCACTGTGGGGATGGCCGATCGCCATCGTCTACGTGGCCAGCCATCTGTGGCTCATCGGCGTGTACTTGCTGACCGCGTCGTGCTCGGACTCCCTGGCGCCGTCGCGCGCCAGGTTTAGGAATCTCTGGCAGACCGATTACATGAAGATTCTGTTGATGCTGATCGCGTTCGTTGTGGAGTACCTGCCGGTGACGCTGTGGCGGCTGCTCGGAACGGCGTTACACTGCGTACGTTGATCGGCGACGGGGAGGCAGGCGACGCGATGGAAGACGCGGGCGAGTAATTTATGGCCTACACGCTCGAGCGACTAGTGCCGCCGGTCGCTGAGGCCGATCTCGAGTCGCTTGCGCACCTGCTCATCGACGCGGTGGACTCTGGCGCGGCGGTCAGCTTTCTGGCGCCGCTACCGTTGCAGCGAGCCCTTGCCTGGTGGCGGCAGGTCATGGCGGCATCCGATTCACGCGCGATCTTTCTCGTGGCCAGGGATCGCGAAGCGATCGTCGGGACGGTGCAGCTTCATCCCGCGTGGGCGCCGAATCAGCCGCATCGCGGCGACATCGCAAAGCTGATCGTGCATCGACGCGCCCGCGGCGCCGGCCTTGCCGCGGCGCTGATGCGCACAATCGAAGCGAACGCGCGAGAAGCGGGGTTTCGGCTTCTCACGCTGGACGCGAAGCAGGGCGGATCGGCGGAACGCTTGTATCGCAGGATGGGGTGGATTCACGTCGGCACGATCCCGCGATACGCCGTTGATCCCGACGGAAAGACTCCTCATGCTACGGAAATCTTCTACAAGGAACTGAATCACTCGGAAGACATTTCGGACTGAGGCGGCGTAGACCGGCGCCGGTTAGGAGGCCCGTCCCAATGGCAACAGAAGACATCGCCTCGTTGAAGCAACACCCGGTTGTCTCGCACGAAGAGTGGCTCGCCGCCAGGCGAAAGCTGCTCGAGAAAGAGAAGGCGTTTACCAGGCAGGGCGAAGAGCTGAGTCGGCTGCAGCGGAGCCTGCCGTGGGAAGTCGTCACCAAGCCGTACGCCTTCGACGGCCCGAACGGATTGGAGACGCTCCCGGATCTCTTCGAGGGACGCAGTCAGCTCGTCGTGTATCACTTCATGTTTCATCCAGACGACAAGGCCGGCTGCCCGCACTGTTCGCTTCGCGCCGACGGCTTTGCCGGGCTCGGCGCACATCTCAACCATCGCGACGTGACGATGGTGGTCGTGTCCCGCGCTCCGTACCCCAAGCTGGCCGCGTACCAGCAGCGGATGGGTTGGCCGTTCAAGTGGGTGTCGTCCGGAGGGTCGGACTTCAACTTCGACTACAACGTGTCTTTTACGGCCGAGGAGATGGCGGCCAAACGCGCGATGTACAACTACACCTTGCGGGATCCGCTCGCGCGCGAGCGGGAGGGGCACAGCATTTTCTACAAGGACGATCAGGGGACCGTGTTCCATACCTATTCGTGCTACGACCGCGGCAACGACAAGCTCAATCTTCACTACCACTATCTCGATCTGGTTCCCAAGGGCCGCGACGAAGCAGGTCGCGGACCGTACTGGGTTCGTCGGCGAGACGAATACGATCGGTAGTCGCCGCAGTGACGCATCCGATTCTGACTGGAGGCCGCGAATGCCCGCATCCGACGGCAAGCCCACGGTCGCCGCACTCTTTGCCCGTTGCAATCCGAACGTGCGCGCCACGTACGGCGCCGTGCTCGAGGCCGCGCGCAGGCTTGGTCCGGTTCGCGAATCGCCGAAGAAGACGTCAATCCATCTCGAGAATCGGACCGCCTTTGCTGGAGTGGGCACGCGGAAGAACGATCTCGTCCTGACCCTGAAGTCAACGAAGCGAATCAACAGCGCGCGAATTCACAAGGCCGAGCGGGCATCGGCAAACCGGTGGTACTTCTACGTCCACTTGACCGACCCGTCGGAGGTCGATCGTGAGTTGGAAGAGTGGTTGGCGCAGTCGTACGTGATCGCCTCCTGAGTCTGCCATGTGCGGTTCACCAGTAAACCCCTGGCTCAACATCCCGGCGGGCGACTACGTCGGTCACATGAGTCATCCCGCCGTCGGCCAGCGCGCCGTCCTGAACCGCTTGTTACGGGATGCGCTCGCTGACGTCAGGCCGCAGAACCTCCTGGTGACCGGGTGCTCGACCGGCAACGGTCTCGAACACGTCAATCCGGCGGTCACCGAGCGAGTCACCGTTGTCGACATCAATCCGTCATATCTGCAACAGCTCGCGAATCAGTTTTCCAATCCTGGTTTCAGTCTGGAGATTCGATGCGTGGACGTCAGCGAGGCAGTATTCGAGCCGAACGGCGTCGATCTGATGCACGCCGCGCTGGTGCTCGAGTATGTCGACTGGAAACCGCTGCTTCCGCGCCTCGCGTCGGCTCTGACGCCTGGCGGCGTCTTGAGCGTCGTGCTGCAACGTCCATCGTCCGCCAGTCCCGCCGTGACACCGACGCAGTTCGCGAGCCTCCGATTGCTCGAGTCGCAGTTTCATTTTGTGGATGCCGAATCGTTGATCGAGGCTGCAGCCACCCTTGGACTGACGGTTCGGCTCCGTCGCACGGAGCCGCTTCCGTCAGGGAAGGCGTTCGAGGTTCTCCGATTCGTTCGGCTTCCGTGATCGTAAAATGCTCTGTCTCAAGAATGGAGAGCGGATTGTTAATCAGCAAAGACCTGACGAAGGCATTCAATCAGCAGATCGGGAACGAATTCGGCGCCAGCATGCAATACCTGAGCATCGCGGGGCACTTCCAGCAGCGTCAACTGAAGCTGCTCGCCAAGCTGTTTTTCGACCAGGCCGAGGAAGAAAAGCAGCACGCGATGAAGTTCGTGAAGTACGTGCTCGACACGAAGGGGAGCCTGCGGATTCCCTCGATCGCGGCACCCACGCCGACCTTTGCATCGGCCGAAGCGGCGGTTGAAGCGGCGCTCAATTGGGAGCACGAGGTGACGCGTCAGATCAAGGCGCTGATGGACCTCGCCGTCAAAGAGAACGACTACCTCGCCAGCAATTTCCTCCAGTGGTTCATCGACGAGCAGCTCGAAGAAGTGGTGAAGATGGACAATCTGCTCGGCGTCATCCGGCAGGCCGGAGAACGCAACCTGATCATGGTCGAGGCGTACCTCATCCACATCGAAAAGGCTGGGTAAGAGCGGGTTCTACGGGGTTCTACAAGGTTCTACTGGGTTCTGCTAGGTTCGTTGTCGCAGAACCCGGTAGAACCTTTTTGTTCTTGACATGCGTTCGATAGTACTAGATAACTAGTAGTTATGAGACCGAAGTCTTCAACGTTAACCGTCCACGAACTCGAGTTGATGAAGATCGTCTGGCGCGCCAACGAGCCGGTGACGGTCCGCGATGTCTACGAGGACATGCGGAAGCACCGGTCGGTCGCCTACACGACCGTCCTGACCAACATGAAAACGCTGGAGCAGAAGGGCTACCTTCGCGCGTCCCAGCACGAGCGCGCGCATGTGTATCGGTCGACCCGGCCGAAGCACGAGGTCATTCGTCATATGGTGCGCGACTTCGTCAACCGCGTCTTCAACGGCGCCGGGCAACCGCTGGTCGTGCATCTCCTCGAAGACGATCACCTGTCGCAGGAAGACCTCCGCGAGATCACGCGGATGATGGGGAAAGGAAAACGGCGATGATCGCTGCCATGTGGTTGCGCAATCTGGAAGCCTTCTCACTCCAGGTCGGTCTGCTCGTGGCGGGCGGGGCGCTGCTCTTACAGCTGTTTCGCATCCGTGATCCCCGGGCGTCGCTGGCCTATTGGCGGACGCTGCTGGTCGTGTGTTTCTTGCTGCCGCTCTGTCAGCCGTGGCACGTCATCGCCACGTCGCCAACGACCGTGACCGTCATGAACCGGGCTGCTGACGGAAGCGCGTTGGAGACTTCGACAGTCGGGATCAGCGCACCCCAACAGACGTCGGTATCGCTCGAACGCATCGCGCTGATCGCGCTCGTCGGCGGCCTGGTGGCCCGGGCAGCGTGGCTCGTCATCGGCGCCTGGGTGCTGGGCCGAATCCGCCGCGAGGCAACTCCCCTCGAACCCCTGCCGGAGCCGATGACGCGAGCGCAAGAGCGCGTGGGTGTCAGTGCCACCATGTGTGTGTCCACGCGCATCGCCGGTCCGATTACGTTCGGGCTGCTGCGGCCGGTTGTCGTCTTTCCCCCGGGTGTGACAGCGATGGACCGCTCCGTTCAGCACGCCATCGCCTGCCATGAGTTGATTCACGTGCGCCGCCGCGACTGGCTGTTCCAGCTGCTCGAGGAGGGCGTGCGAACGCTGCTGTGGTTTCACCCGGCGATCTGGTGGCTGATCGGGCGCATCCAGTTGACTCGCGAACAGGTCGTCGATCAGGCGTCGGTCGCCGTGATCGAATCGCGCGAACGGTACGTCGAGGCGCTGCTCGCCGTGGCGATCGCGAAATCCCCAGGCATCTTCACCCCGGCGCCAGCGTTTCTCCGGCGAAGCCTGCTGAAGAAACGTGTCGCGCAGATCTTGCAGGAGAGCACCATGACGACACGACGATTGGTTTTGGCGATGGGCGCCAGCGCGGGCGTGCTGGCGCTCGCGTCAGTAATGGCGGTTCGCTCGTTTCCCCTCGAAGCGCAGGGACGTCCGCAGCTGGTAAGTACGAAGCCGGTGGACATCGTCAAGGGCGGGGAGCATCTGCTCCACGGCGAATTGCCGGAGTACCCACACCGGGCGATCGAGCAGCGCGTTGAAGGAGACGTCACGCTCGACATCGCCGTGGACGACAAGGGCGAGGTTTCAGATGCGCGCGTGCTCAACGGTCCCGATGAATTGCGAAAGGCTGCACTCGAATCCGTGCTGGGTTGGCACTACGCGCCATCCGCGATCCGGTCCGCTTCGACTCAGGCGACGCTTCGGTTCAATCTCTCGGCCGCGCTCTCAGCCGCAAATGCCGAGGTTCGCGGCATCGCCTTCAAGATCGTGAGAGATCAATCCGAAAAAGGAGAACTGACGCCGGGCCAGAAAACCGAACGGCAGATCGCTGAGCTGGAGCAGGCGATGCAGGATCCAAACACCACCGATAGCCAGCGCGACGAGTTGAAGAAAAAGATGGCAGCCGCGAAAGAATACATGGGAAAGATCCTTCTCGAGCGGCAGGGACAGGAAGTGCGCGGCGCTACAGTACGTGAGGTTGAAGGTGTAAAGACGAGCCTGCCCGAGGGGCCGATGCGGCTCGTCGCCTTCAGGACCGAACGCGTCGCGCCGGAAGCCGCGAGCGAAGTGTTGAAGCGGTCTGGCTTGAAGGTCGGCGACGTCCTCACCGAGGAAGGGCTCAAGAACCTGAAAGCCTCAGCGTTTGCGGTGGACGAGCACTTCCACCTGACCCTCTACAATGACGGCCACGGTGGCGCGTCGATTGTGCTGGTGAGCCGGGAGTAAATCGAATGCTGAATTCTGAATGCTGAATGCTGAATGTCGTTCACTCAGCACTCAGCACTCAGCATTCAGCATTTCTACTTCAGTTCCCGGACCCAGATGTTCCGGAAGCTGATTGGCGGGCTCGGATCGCCGTGCGCCTGCAGCTTGATTGGTGCGGTGTCGTACTTCTTGTAGACCGGCTTGCCGATATAGAGCGTCTCGCCTTTCAGCTCGAAGTGATTCTGCACGAGCACGCCGTTGTGAAACGCCGTCACAAACGCGGGCGTCTTCACGCTGCCATCGGCATTGAACGTCGGCGCGGTCCAGATGACGTCATAGACCTGCCACTCTCCCGGCTTCCGCATCGCGTTCGCCAGCGGGATGCTTTGCTTGTAAATGCTTGCGGCCTGGCCGTTGACGTAGGTCTTGTTGTTGTACGAGTCGAGAATCTGCAGCTCG
>Ga0207701_10004381_pt1 | contig 14342 bp, 10 predicted proteins | sample KBSSwiSSwithPhiX_FD_184294 | JGI IMG/M metagenome (GOLD analysis project Ga0207701, IMG submission 184294) | Switchgrass rhizosphere bulk soil microbial communities from Kellogg Biological Station, Michigan, USA, with PhiX - S5 (SPAdes) (version 2) | ecosystem: Environmental > Terrestrial >... | reverse complement strand
TAGCACTTCTCACTTAGCACTTCTCACTTAGCACTTCTCACTTCGTGGATCGCCTCTACTCCCCCTGGCGCCTCTTCTACGTGACCAGCGCCGACAAGCCAAGGACCGGCTGCATCTTCTGCGACGCGGCTGACGCGTCGCTCCAGGCCGAGCTCGTAGTGGCCCGCGGGCAGGCCGCCTTCGTTATCCTCAACCTGTATCCCTACAACTCCGGGCACGTGATGGTGGTGCCCAACCGGCACGTCGCGACGCTGGGCGAGCTCGATCGCACGGAGCTGGCCGAGCTCATGCTGCTCGTGCAGCGCTCAGAGCGCGCGTTGACCGACGTCTATGCGCCTCAAGGCCTCAACGTAGGGATCAACATCGGCAAGGCCGCTGGCGCCGGCATGGCCGACCATCTCCACGTGCATGTCGTCCCACGATGGGCGGGCGACACCAACTTCATGTCCACGGTCGGCGATGTGCGTGTGCTGCCGGAAGAAATTCCTGTGAGCGCTTCGCGCCTCAGGGCGGCGTTTGAAAGGCAATGAGAAGTGTCGTGAGGTTTGCGATGGGTTGGGGAAGGTTGGGATGGGTTGGGGAAGGTTGACACGCAACCTCACATAGCGCCACGCAACCCCACACAACCAACGCAACGTTCTGGAGGAGATGAGCGACGATGCGCAAGGCGGCTGTCTTTGCCCTGTTCGTTTTGAGCGCGGTGATGCCTCGAGCCGCGTCGCCTGTTCGCGTGATGCTGCTCGACGGCGAGAGCGGCGGCCCCTGGCACAAGTGGCAGCTGACGACGCCGGTGCTGAAGAAGGTGCTCGAGGACGGCGGGTTCCAGGTCGACGTCGTCACCGCGCCGCCCAAGGACGGCGACTTCTCGTCCTTCACGCCGAAGTTCAGCGACTACCGCGCCGTGGTGCTCAACTACGACGCGCCCGACGATCGCTGGTCCGACGCGTTGAAGACGGCGTTCGATCAGTACGTCTCGAACGGCGGCGGCCTGGTCAGCGTGCACGCGGCTGACAACGCGTTTCCGGGCTGGACTGCGTTCAACGAGATGATCGGCATCGGCGGGTGGCGCGGACGGACCGAGAAGGCCGGCGCCTACTGGTTCTACAAGGACGGCACGCTGCAGTCCGACGCGTCAGCCGGCCCGGCCGGCAGCCACGGCGCGCGCGTGCCGTTCAAGATCACCGTGCGCACGGCCGACCATCCCATCACGACAGGGCTGCCGCGCGTCTGGATGCACCAGGGCGACGAGCTGTATGCGAAGCTGCGCGGGCCGGGGAAGAACATGACCGTGCTGGCCACGGCTTACTCGGATCCCGCCAACGCAGGCAGTGGCCGCGATGAGCCGATGCTGATGGTGCTCACGCACGGCAAGGGCCGCGTTTTTCACACGACGCTCGGGCACGACGTCAACGGCATGAGCTCGCTGGACTTCGTCGTCACGCTGCAGCGCGGCACCGAGTGGGTGGCGACAGGCGCCGTCACGCAGAAGGTGCCCGCGAATTTCCCGACGGAGACGACCGTCAGCTACCGTGCCGATCTCGCTGCGCTCGATCCCAACTACACGAAGGGTCTGAACGGACTGGACAAGTAAGTGCGAAGTTGGAAGTGAGGCACGCACCCCACGCACCTTACGTGGCGTTCTGCCACATCTTGACTTTCGTCGCCCTTGAGCTAGCCTGTCACTGCTCAGTCTTGTCTTTGGTCCTCGGCGTTTCCCAGGGGGTGACCGATGAAAGACGTTCGGCTCCGCCAGGCGCTCCTCGCTCGTCGGGCTCGTCTCTCTGCCAGCAGTTCTCCATCTTCAGCTCCTATCGCTCGTGGCGTGAGCGCCGCCGTGTCGCGCAGGAGCTTCATCCGTGGCACGGGCGCGCTCGTCGCGGCCGCAGCCGTTGGCCAGGCCGTGCGTCCGACTGCGCTCTACGCCGCTGGCGCGGATCCGATTCCGGTATCCGGGTCTCCCAATCTCGCGCCGTTCTCGGTCTGGGCGCCGATCTTCGTGGACTCGATCGATGCCGATCCCGCGTCGATCGCGAACTTCAACGGTGTCGCTGCCATTGCGTACATCAACGGAATGGTGCGCCGCACCAACACGGTGACCGGCGAGGTCGATGTGCTGCCATTCCTCGACGCGGACATGCGGTTCATGCAGGGTGTCTACCGCGGCCTTGACGGCAAGCCGCGACAGGGCACCTTCGGGTTTGTTTGAATCGACGTGTTCGGCTCCAGTTCGGGGCCCCAGCTCAACGACTTCAACCCGGGCATCAATCCGTATCCTGCCGGGCTCTTCTGGACAATCCCGTTGCATCCGCAGTCGGTCGTCGCAAACCCCGGCGCCGGCAGGGCGATCTACAAAGCCGAGGACGTGCAGATCGAAGACTACGGCGACCTCAACGCCGCGTTCAGCGGCGCGGCGGGCACACCGGCGACCGTGTCGTTCGAGGTCAGGTGGTCTGGCGTCGACAAGCGAGTCAGTCTGCACGACGAGGACGCGGGCTTCGCGGCGGAGTTCGTGCGCGGCAAAGCGCAGATGCAGTGGTCGGCGGTGGTGGGAGACTATCGCTTCACGTCCGACCCGCTCAGTACGTCGTCGAGCGATTTCGCTGAGATCGGAACGATGCGGAACGGGACGTTCTTTCCGCACCGGTAGCCGTTACCGTCTCGATCACGAGCTCGCGAGCGGAGAAGTAGCTGGCAGCTGGTTGCTGCCAGCTGCCAGCTGCTCCTTCTGCTCTTCATGTCGCGCCACTCCATAGTTTCACCCGACTCCGGATACTATTCGGCGGATGTTTGCGACACCAGCGCTGGCCGCGCGCATCGACCGCGCCGAGGCCCGGATGTGCGCCGAGTTCGCGGGCGTGGCGGCCCGCGCGCGGCCGGACTCGCGCGTCCTGATTCAGCCGCTGGCAGGCGGGCTCGCCGTTTACTCGGAACCGGGCGCGCCGATGAACAAGGTGATCGGGCTCGGCCTCGGCGACGCGCTCGAGGAGTCGGCGCTGGCCTTCGTCGAGGCCGAGTGGGCGGCGCGGGGCGAGCCAGTCCGCGTCGAGCTGTCCACGCTGGACGATGGGGCGATTGCCCGGCTGCTGACGTCGCGTGGCTACCGGTTGCTGGGGTTCGAGAACGTGCTGGGCCGCGCGCTCAGCACGGCTGATGTCGGCGCGCCGGCTGTTGCAGGCCTCGCAATCCATTCCCTGGCGCCGGACGACCTCGATCTGTGGATGGAGGTCACCGTCGACGGCTTCGCGCATGCGGACGAGGGGCCGTTGCCGACGGAGAATCCCCCGCACGACGTACTCGAAAGCATCTTTCGAGACATGTCCGGCGTCACAGGATTTCGACGCTACCTCGCAACCGTCAACGCGGTGGCCGTCGCGGCGGCGAGCATGCGCATTGACGGATCGCTCGCGCAGCTCACCGGCGCGTCGACGCTGCCCGGATTCCGGCGTCGAGGCCTTCAGACGGCGCTGACTCTGCAACGCCTGGCCGACGCCCGCGCCGCAGGCTGCGACCTCGTCGTCGTCACTACGGCGCCCGGGTCGAAGTCGCAGGAGAACGTGCAGCGACGAGGGTTCGAATTGTTGTACGCGAGGGCCATCCTTGTGAAATAGCCCCGAGGGCCACCAGTGCACCCAACTTCGGCCGTCCTACTGATGCTGATGACTCGCGACGGCGGTGGCGGTGAGCTGCAGTAACTTCTGCCCGACCTCGCGCTCGTGCATCGATCTCGCGCGGGCAACGATTCGAATGGCGATGTGCTCCGCTTCCTCGGACTGACCGGCAAGTAAGAGCGCCTCAGCCAGCGCGACGCGATGGCCTACCACAGAGGGTTCCAGGCTCACCGCCCGACGGATGAGCCCGAGAGCCTCGTCGATGCCCTTTGGCCGGAAAGCGAGGAGGGTGCCCAGCACTGAATAGGCCGGAGCGAACTTGTTGTCGAGTCTCACCGCCTCCCGCAGATCACGTTCTGCCTGGTCGATTTGCCCCTGAGGCGAAGGCTGCGCGAGCACTGCTGCTCCGCGAGCGTAGTACGCCGCCACGAGTGACGAATCGAGCGCCAGTGCCTCGTCTGCATCCCGATGGGCCTCGGCAAAGTCTCCACGACGCAGTTCGATGAGGCTCAATCGCTCGAGGGAGGCCCCTGCAAAGCCATCGCGACCGGCGCGATCCAGCAGTTCCACGGCGTCACTGTACCGATCGGTGTGTCCGAGGAAATCGCCAAGGGACAGCGCTGTCTCGGCCGCCGTCAGTCGCCTGGCCGGGGGATCGTCGCGCGGCACGAGGAGCGGCAATGCTAACGATGTGTCTTGCAAGCGCCCGGACCTGATGTAGTCATCGAGCGCCCGCGTCAGCGCGCCGGAGTCCCCAAAAGCCTGGGCTGCAGCATCACCGTCAGGCACACCACGTGAGAGCAGTCCAACGAACGTCGTCAGGCGCCATGCCTGCTCACCGCCGTCGGCCAACTCGAGATAGTGCACCAGCGCCCACGCCTGGGCGTAAAAGAGCGGTGCGAGCGACTCGTCCCGATAACCAGGCGATGTACGCGCCATGGAGAGAAACGACGTAAGGGGCAGCAACGAGTGCTGCTGCAAGAGGGCCAGATATGTTGGATTTGGAGCGCCCACCCTGCCTCGACCCATATCGCCAGTGGCGACCAGTTCGGCGATGCCTTCGTCCAGCCAGAGCGGCAGCGGTTCAACATACCGGTCCAGTAGCAGATGGGAAAACTCGTGCCCAAGAACATCGGAGGAGCCCCAGCCCTCCGCATCGAGCGCAATTGCCAGATAGTCCCTATCCAATCCGGGCAGGAAGAGGCCCGCGGGCTTCGCGTGACCGCTGGCGCAATCTGTCGGCAGGATCGCGCACAGCGTCGATATCGAATTCAATGCCAGTACCACCACGGGCTTCGTTCCCGGGTCGGCCTGCGGCCATAGCCGCGCGAACACATTCCGCCACCCACAGACTCGCGTTGCGAGACGTCGGGTCTGGCGTTCCCCTGCATTGCTCACGATGACAAAGCCAGGCACACGCGCCTCGTGCCAGCCGGTGAGCCGCGGCGTTGAGGCCCAGGCCACGACTGACTGGTGCAGAACCACCGTCAGCATTAGCGGCTGCAACAGCCTGAAACGTCGAAGGCGATAACGCATCTGCATGACACACGTCTAGCGAGATCGACCACCATGGTGTTCGCCCCGGCTTGGCCTGGACATCCGGACCGCGCGTCGCGAGAAGGATTCAGGAACCGAGGACTCGGCGATTACGGGGAGAGGACTCTGTAGATATAGACCTGACCGGCCGCCGGGACGTTGCCGACGTCGCGTGCGTGTTCGCTCACGAACAACAGCGGGCTGCCGGGCACACTCACCGTCGCCCATCCGAACAGTAGGGCGCCGTCACCGTCCGTGCTCGGCGGGTCGATGCGATACCGCGTCCAGCCCGTCGTCCCGGTCACGGTCGATCCCTGCGCGATGTACACGTAGGTCACGCCGATGTTGCCCGAGCACCCGGGCGGATCTCCATTCGGTGAGCCGACGACGACATCAGGCAGGCCATCGCCATTCAGATCACTCACGGCGGGAGGCTTGGTGGCCCAGCCGCCGTCGATCCCGGGTTCCGGCGCGAGATGAAGCGCCGGCATGGATGGCTGTCCGGACGCCGCAATGGGCCCCTCGAAGACCTCGCCGCTCGGGTTGCTGTAGCCGAAGTCGTCCAGGGCGATGAGATCCCTCTGCTGTGCCTGATCGAAGGCGGTGTCCGCGATCGCCACGCGCTCACCGAAGCCCTCGCCGCCGGTCGGCGCCGACGACAACAGGACGAGCGGCGTCGTCTGGAGCATCGACGGTCGCGTGCCGGTGGAAAGATTGACAAGCACCGCTCCGACACCGACGCCGCCGTTCACCCAGCCCGGTGCGCCCACGGCCACATCCGACAGGCCGTCGCCGTCGAGGTCGCCGACGCTGACAGATGATCCGTACCCGGAATTCTGTGGCGGCACGATGGTCTGCACGAGTGACGGAACGCCGTTGCGCGCCGCGTACACCAGCAACGCAGCGTTCTCGGTCTTCCCACCTCTTCCGGACGCACCCTTCGTCACCAGGACCTCGTCGAAGCCGTCGGCGTCGAGATCGCCCATCGCCACGGCGTACCCGAAGTTGCTGCTCTGTGCCGGTGGTGGCACGGACACCACGCTGTAGCTGATGACGCCACTCGCGGCTCGCTGCCCGACCGCGAGCCGGACTGCCGGCCCCACCCCGATAAACTGCGCGCTAACGATGTCGATGACACCGTCGTTGTTCACGTCGCCCATCGCCACTGACTGTGCGCCGACCGTCGTGACGATGGTGATGTGTGGCTGCACAGGGCCGCCGGCGACGAACGCAGTGCCATCGAGCACCGCGCCCGTCAACGGATCTACGAAGAACACCTCGATCTTGCCGGTCGTCATCTGGTTCGTGCCGACCGCCAGCATGATGACGTCGCGCGTGCCGCTGGCAAAGGTGAGCGTCGCCCGACGCGCCGCCAGCCCGGTGCCGAAGTCCGTCTTGTAAAGCGGCACTCCGTTTATCGCCTGGTTCAGCGCCCGCACCATCTGGAAGTGCGTGGTGTCGAGCGGCGTGAACACGCACTGATTGCCGCCTGTCTTCTGGATGACCTGGAACAGATCGCTGCCCTTGCCGCTGCGGCCGGTCGTGTTCGTCACCCTGATGTCGAACGACGCAATCGACGCCGTCGCGGCCACGTCCACTGTGGCATCCACCTCGGTGGAGCTCACGAACTGCGTGTTCCGCACCGTCACGCCCGCGGGGTCTGTCGTGCCTGACTTGAAGAAGTCCGACCGCGCCCCAGCCGCAAAGTTCTTGCCGCTGATTTTCACCACAAGGGAGATCGTGCCCTGCTCGCCGTTGTTCGGGTTCGCCGCCGTCACCGACACGTTCTGCGCGGCGGCGGTTCCCGCTACCAGAGTGGCACAGAGCGTGAGTACGACGGCTGTCAGCGACTGCAGGACATTTCGCGGCATGGGGCTCCCTCTTTCCGAGATCTACGGACTCGTGATGCGGTCTTCCGTGCGCGGCCGGCGGCCTTGGGCGATCGTGAAGGCTGCCCAGTGCCACGGATTGCCATCGGCGCCGCCGCGATGCGCGCGCTCGCGCTGCACCTGGGCCAGCGCCTCCGGAAACGGCCGCGTGCGCGCGGCACGGTAGAAGGCCCCGATCAGCTCCGCCGTGCTCCGATCGTCGATGTCCCAGAGGCTGGCCAGCACGTTGCTGCCGCCGGCGGAGAGGAACGCGCGCGTCAGGCCGACCAGTTCCTCGCCGGTCGGTAGATCGCTGAGTTCGCCGCCGCCGAGCGCGGTGTCGCAAGCGCTCAACGTCACGAGGTCGGCCGCGAGCGGCAGCCCGAGAATCTCGTAAACCTGCAGCTGCCCGTCCTCGTCGGCGCTCGGCTCGAGTTCCACACCCGAGAAGAGCGGGTTCAGGCGATTGAAGAACCCGTGTGTCGCCAGATGCAGCACGCGATACCGCCCCGCATCCTGCTTGAACCGCGCCTCCGTGGCGTCCTTGCCGACGAACACTTCCTGCGACGCCGGGAACAGCCTGGCGATCGACTCCACCTCCTGCCGGGCGAACTGCAACTTCGTCCGGGATGGTGCAAGGGCGAGCAGGCTGCCCGGCGGCGAAGGGCGTGGCCGCGATTCCATGAGCGCCGATGCCGCCGGCAAGATGATCAGCGCCATGTCGTCCACGAGCACCCGGGCGCTTCCGCGCGCCTCGTGACGCAACACGGAGAAAGGCAGGTAGTTGAGCTCCGCGTGGGGGACGATGTAGAGGCGCGAGATGCCGGCGAGCCAACCGGCCTGGCGCAGAGGATCGAGCAGCTCGTGATCCAGGCGCTGGGCGACCTGCTGCCAGCCGTCAGGCTCCCGGCGCGCCAGCAGGCCGCGCAGTAGCTCTATGTGCGTCCTCAACTCCACTTCGCCAACCGGCAGCGTCTGTGCGCGCACCGAACCGCCCCTCAGGACGAACGCCGTCGTCCGGTCGCGATCCACGACGTATTCGAGCAGCGCCGATCGAGCGGGAAGCCGTTGCTGTACGTCGGTTATGGAGATTTCCATCGCGGGCCGGAGCGCAGCGGCAAGCGGTGCGTGGCCGGTCAGCGCCGACACCGCGGCCGACCAGGCGTCTTCCGCGTCTCGCAGCTCGTTCCGGTACACCGTGACGGCCTGCCCGTGCCGTTCAGCCACGGGACGCCCCAGCTCCGCGTCCATCGCCGCCTGCAACTGCCGGATGCGCGCCAGAAGGCTCGCCGAGATCGCTCCCCGCGAGGCGCCGAGCGCCAGGCTGCGCTCGACCATTTCGCGATAGCCTTCGGCGCGCAGACGTTCCGCTGCCTGGAACGCTTCCTTCGTACGGCCCATGCGCAACAGCAGACGAACAAGGGCGGCATACACCCCGCGCTTGTCGTCCAGAAACCCCGTGCGGGCGCGGGCGGCCGACAGTTGCGCGCGCACGCGCTCGATGGCCTTCACCGCGTGAAGGTAGTCGGCGAGCGCCTGGTCGAGCCGGCCGAGCGACTCCGATGCGCGGCCGCGGCCGAACGCGGCTCTCCACACCAGATCCGGGATCGCGCTTGCGGCGTCATCGCGCAGCACGGCATCGCACTGGGCCACCGCGTCGTCGCCCCTTCCCGCGGCGAGCAGGGCGTCGGCCAGCGCGACACGTGCTTCGCCGATGACCAGTGGTGCATCGGTCTTCAGGGCCGCAACAAGGGCCGTCTTCGCCGCCGTCATCGCGGCGTCCTGGTTGCCCTGCGACAACCTGATGCGCGTCAGCAACGTGAGAGCCGATGCAGTGCTGGCCGCGTCGTCCACATCCATGGCGATCTTGTGCGCGAGCTCCGCGGCTGCGGCCGCAGCATCGGTGTTGTGGCGCCGCAGCTCGACGGTTGCCAGCGCAAGCTGTGCGGCCAGAAGCCCGCCGTGATACCGCAGCCGTTGTGCATCCGCCGCGGCACCCTCCAGCGCACTCACCGCGCGGCCCATGTCGCCGGTGTCTAGGTCGAGCAGCCCGAGCGCCTGTGCGGTATCGATCTGTTCGCGCGCCGACCCGGCCTTCGCATACACACGGGCCGAGTCGTTCAGCGCCGCCCGCGCCTCGTCGTATCGTCCGGTCTGCTCGAACAGCGTCGAGAGGTCTCTTGTCGCGTCCGCTTCCTCGCGCGACAGTCCGGCATCCCGCGCGATGCCGCGCGCGCGTTCCAGATGGCCACGAGCAGACTTGAAGTCGCCCGTGGCGAGCCGCGCCAGGCCAAGGTTGATGAGGTCGAGTGCGATATGCTGCTTGCTGTCCAGCCTGGTACTGATAGCCAGTGACTGTTCATAAACCTTGACGGCCTCGTCATACCGACCCAGCAACAGCGCGACCCCTCCGAGGTTGCCCAGCGCCTCGCTTTCGCCGGTCTCGTTGCCCTGCTCGCGATGCAGCGCGAGCGCGCGCTGATAAGTGGGCGTCGAACGTCGAAAGTCTCCGAGCGCGTCATAGCAGAGGCCCTGGTTATTGAGGACCGAGGCCACAAACTGCGGCTTGTTTTGCCGCACGAAAATATCGAGGCTCTGCGCGTACAGACCGAGCGCCTTCTCGCAATCTCCTCGGAAATACTCCACCAGGCCCATGTTGCTCAGGGTCTTGGCGATTTCGATCTCGTCGCCCAGCTCGCGCTTGATCGCCAGGGCCTGCTGATGCAGTTCCATGGCGCGACTGTAGTCGGTGAGATTCTTGTACGCGGTGCCCATCTGGCCGAGCGTGAGGGCCTCGTACTTGCGGCTGTGGCTGGATCGAGCAGCGGCCAGGATCCGTTCGTACGCAGGGATGGCCGCGGGGGGGCCCTGTTTCAACAGCGTCTCGCGCGCTGCGGCGAGCTCGGCGTCGAAGTCGAGGGGAGCGCCACGCGTGCGATGGCACGACGCTGCGCTCAGCGCGACGGCGACCGACGCCACGAGGCTCAGCCAGCGCTGCACCCTATCTCCTGATGGTGACCTTCACCACGTTGGAGCTGACACGTCTGCCCTCGGAGAGGTAGGCGGAAATCCACAGATAGCAAACCTCACCCTGATGTCCCGGGACGTCGAGGCGGACCTGGCGCTCGGCGCCCTGCACCTGGCGCTTCAGAATGACGTCGCCGGACACGGTGGTGAGCTGTACTTCGTACGACGCCGCCTCCCGCGGGCCCTGCCACCGAACCAGCGGCTGGCCCTCGACCGTGTCGCCATCCCGCGGCTCATCCACCACGACGCCACTTCCGGTTCCTGTGGATCGTGCCGTCTCGACGGCCGGCGCTGCCGCGCCGGGTTCGGGCGCCGGGGAGACCTGCGCCGGCGTTCGCCACCAGACCAGGGTCACGAGGATCGCCGCGGCCGCCGACAGTGCAGGCAGAAAGCGCCGCATGCCTCTCGGTCGAGTCTGGGCTCCCATCACAGCGGCGCGCAGGCCATCGTCGACCGGTGGACGCGGTGCTGTCGCCTGCACGCCTATTGTGGCGAGCAGGTCGAAGCATGCCTCGCATTGATCGACGTGCCTGCCGATCGTCTCGCGTTCCGCGGGCGGCAGCGAACCGTCCGCGAAGGCCGCAATCTGCTGTTCGGAGGGGCAAGGCCCGGGTGTCGTCACGTCACGCCCTCTCTTGACGTTTACGGACACAGATGGCGGTTCTCACGCGCGGCCGTCCAACATCTGACGAAGTTGTGCAAGCACGTCTCGCAGACGACGGTGTACGGCCTGCGCATTCGACAGGCCGAACATCCCGGCGAGCGTTGCTAGGGTCACACCGCGTTCGAAATGCAGCCGCAGGAGCAGGCGGTTCTCGACAGTCAAGCGGCCGAGGGCGCCGGCGAGCCGCTGATGGGATTCGCGGCTGAGCGCAATCCACTCAGGGTCTGGCAGCTCAGTTGCGGGCTCATCGGCCGTCGTGAGTTCGAGTTCGCTGAGCGACTCCAGCTGGGGGCGGCGCGTGAGCAGCGTCCAGCGCTGCTGGGCCGATACGCGTTTCGCCACCTGCGAGTCTGCTTCGGCGAGCCGCGCCTCAGTGAGGGCGGGGAACTCGGGCCTGAGCGAGTAGAGGATCTGGTCGAACGTGAGGCCAAGCTCGTAGCGGAGGCGGAAGACGCGTTGCTCCAGCGGCGGCAGACGACTGACGAGCGCGAAGGAGCGGAATCGCCCGACTCGCTGACGCCGCGCATCGCGGGCGAGGTTGAGTGCCACCGCGCGCAGCCAGGTCTCGAAGGAACCCACGCGATCGAAGTCGAACGTCGCAAGCCTGGCGGCGCGGCGCTCTCGAAGACGTTCGCAGATGAAGACGAACGCGTCAGCCGCGGCGTCGCGATCGCGCTCCACCGCGCGCGCACACTGCAGCAGAAGCGGCGCGAAGCGCTCGATGAACGTCGTCCAGGCGGCGTGATCCTCCTCGCGGACCTGTCGAATCAGGTCCCGAAAATCGTCGCCGGGGAGCGCGGCCACGCGCCGAGTCTAGTTGAGCTGTATGAACTGCGACAAGGGAGCGTCGGGCCTCGGCTACTTCGGCCCCAGCCCGTCCTTCTCGTGGTAGTTCGGGTACGACGGCCGTGGATGCTGTTGCGGTGGATGCTCCTTCATCAGCTGCTGCACGACCTCGATGGCCTTTTCGAGCTGACTGTCGCGGCCCTGTCGATACGCCGCCGGTTCGAGATCGACTTCGATGTCCGGCGCGATGCCATGGTTTTCGACCTCCCACTCGCCGTTCAAGCCGTAGATTGCCGCCCGTGGCGCGGTGACGCCGCCGCCGTCGAGCAGTTCCGGATAGCCGCCGATGCCGACGAGACCGCCCCACGTCCGCGTGCCGATGAGCGGACCGATGCCGGTCTTGCGGAAGTACCAGGGCAACGCGTCACCGCCGGACCCGGACATCTGGTTGATGATCATCACCTTCGGCCCGTAGATCGCCTCCGACGGGCTCGACCAGTCGTTCCCTTCGCGCGTGACGACCTTGCTCAGAAGCGGACGCCGAAGGTAGTCGATGATGTAGTCGGCGAGCTGACCGCCTTCGTTGTAGCGCTCGTCGATGATCGCCGCCTCTTTGCCGACCTGCGAGAAGAAATACCGGTTGAAGCTCGTATAGCCTGCGCCGGCCGTGTTCGGCACGTAGACGTACGCAACCTTGCCGCCGGTGGCCTCGTCCACGCGGCGCCGGTTGCCTTCAATCCAGCCCAGCTGCCTGAGGTTCTCTTCGCTGTCCACGGGCACGACCGTGACGTCGCGCGCGCCAGTGCCGTCCGCGTTCGGACCGACGTTCAGCAGCACCTGCTTTCCCGCCGTGCTCTCGAAGAAGCTGTAGATGTCGTCGCTCGCGCGGAGGTCGCGTCCATTCACGCCGAGGACGTACTCGCCGGCCTTGACGTTGACGCCCGGCTGCGTCAGCGGCGCCTGCAAATCGGGGTTCCAGTTCTCGCCGTCGTAGACTCTCGCGATCCGATAGCGGCCGTTTTCAATCGTGTAGTCAGCGCCGAGCAGCCCGCCTTTCACCTTTTTCGGCTCCGGCTTCTCCCCGCCGCCGACGAACATATGGCCGACGGTCAGCTCGCCGAGGCACTCCTCGAACAGGTACGTGAGCTCCTCACGTGACGCGATCCGATCGAGATACGGCAAGTACTTCCTCTTCACCTTGTCGAGATCGAGACCGTGATAGCCGGGGTCGTAGAAGAAGTCACGTTCGATGCGCCACGTCTCGTCGTAGATCTGTCGCCACATCGCACGAGGTTCGACATGCATTTCCATCGCGTCCAGCTTCAGCGGCCCGAAGCCCGGCTTGGGATCGCCCGACGGCGGCTCCTCGGTGGCCACCGTCGCCCACTGATCGCTCTTGCGATAGAGGAGCTTGCTGCCGTCGAAGGAAATGGCGACGGCGTTGACATCGTCGAGGAACTTGTCCGTCTTCCGCTTGCTCAGATCGAACTTGTGCAGCGTCTGCTTCAGATTTGGGAAGTCATCCTCGGTGATGACCGCGGGCCCTTCGGCCAGGAACAGCACGCCGCTCTTGCCCGCGAACATCGCGAGGTAGTTCCTCGGAGGAATGGGCAGCGAGAGGATGCGCTGGCCGATGCCATCGAGATCGATCTTGACGACGACCGGTTCCTCGGCCCTCTTTGTCTGCTCGCCCCCCTTGGCCTGCTCGCCCTGCTTGGTCTGCTCGCCTTGCTTGCCCTGCCCGCCCTGCCCGCCCTGCTTGGCCTGCTCGCCCTGCTTGGTCTGCTCGCCCTGCTCGGCCCTCTTGCCTTCCTCGTCGCTCTCCGGCGCCAGCGGCGATTTCTCGTCCTTGCTGAGCACCGCCACGTAAACGCTCCGGGAGACGCGGCGCTCGTCGCTCGACATGTCGAGCCCGGCCGTCGTCAGCCCTGTGTTTGTCGACGCGGTGAAGTAAAGATACTTGCCGTTCTTGTCGAAGCGGGGGAACAGCGCGTCACTCATCCCGTCTGTGATTTGTGACGACTTCTTCGACTCCAGCGAGTACGCGAACACGGCGTGCAGGCCGCTCGGGAGCTGCCGCGTGTACGCGATCCACTTGCCATCGGGCGACCAGACCTGATCGAACGAGCTTGGTCCGAAGCCTCCGAAGTAGTCCGAGTCGATCAGGACTGGCGTGGGCGAGGCGAGATCGAGGTACCACAGCTTCAGTCGCTTGTCCGAGTACGAAATCTTCCTGCTGTCGGGCGACCATGTCGGCGAGTAGAAGAACGACGGCGGCGTGCCAAGCGAAATACGTCGAGTCTCTCCCAGGCCGTTCTGGTCGCGAATCGCCAGCTCGTACTCGCCGGACTGATCCGTGAAGTAGGCGAGCGACTTGCCGTCGGGCGACCACGAAGGGTCCCGATCGGCGACGGCTGGACTGCGGGTGAGGTTTCGGATGTCGCCCTTGTCGGTGGGCACCGTGAAGATCTCGCCCCAGGCTTCGAACACCGCACGGGCCCCGGCGGGAGAGATGCCGAAGTTCTGGAAGCGCTTCGGGTCGACCTTCGTGAAGTGCGACCGGATGGCGTCGACATCGGCGGCGACAGTGATAGACACCGTCTTGGCCTGACGACTCGCAAGGTCGTACAGCTTGATGGCGCCGAACTGCTCGATGACGATGGCGTCGGGGCCGGCGGATGCGCTCTTGAAGTCGAAGCTGTCGCTCGCGAGCGCCTCGGACACCTGGTTCGCCTTCGTGTCGAACGCGAACAGACTGACCGGGCCGTTGCGGTCCGAGAGGAAGTAGACCGTGTCGCCCACCCACAGCGGGTAGCTGTCGTTCGAGTTGTCGCGTGGGATCTTCGTGACGCT
>Ga0207701_10004380_pt1 | contig 14342 bp, 11 predicted proteins | sample KBSSwiSSwithPhiX_FD_184294 | JGI IMG/M metagenome (GOLD analysis project Ga0207701, IMG submission 184294) | Switchgrass rhizosphere bulk soil microbial communities from Kellogg Biological Station, Michigan, USA, with PhiX - S5 (SPAdes) (version 2) | ecosystem: Environmental > Terrestrial >... | reverse complement strand
GACCTGCAATGAGGGAGGTTACTAAAGGGGATGTTAAGGGTTTCAGTCGAAGGCTTAGCTGTCTGGCTGTGCGGAGCTTCTCAAAATGTTTTTGTCACTCGGGTACTGAAGAATCTCCAGAGCTTTCTCAACTGAAACCCAGATGAGCTGATCCACTTCTTCCGAAGGCACAAACTTGCAATCACCAATCAGAACCATATTCCAGAACAATACTACCTTGGGTCTATCGCCAACGTTATAGCTCACCGCGCCCGCAAATGAACCGAGTTGCGCCTTGCATCCGGTTTCTTCTTCAATCTCGCGCAACGCTGCAGTTTCCCACTCTTCGCCTTTCTCAAGCTTTCCTTTCGGCAACGCCCAGTCGTTGTAACGCGGTCGATGTATCAAGGCGATTTGTTTGGCGCCGTCGGATTCGCGCCACAGTAGTCCACCAGCAGCTTGAATTACTTTGCTCATATGATCTCTTCGGCCGCTTGCTATGTTCAGAGATACTACTCTTCTGAAAACATTTTACCCAACCGCTTGTTGAGAAACTTTTCCGCCACGTCAAAGGGCTGTTCGAGATCGCTGTCTGACACTGTCGAGTCTTTTGAGCGCCAATCATAACGGCCCAACCTGTCTTTGGTGGGTATTTTGAGGAGTGCATGCGGAGCGTTGTGCGGTTCAAAATCCATTTCGCTCTCCGCAAGAATAGCCTTGTTGAGATGGAGTTGGGTGATAAGAATTCGCCACAGGACCGGGCGCGTTGCGGGATGAAAATTCAGGAACAGGCCGACGACGCTTGCAAACGTTTTGTGAACGTCGGACGCCTTGTTCTGGTACTTTGTCTCAAACTCACCAAAACTGAGACAACGAGCCGGGCTTGTTTTATCTGAAACAATCAAAGCGTCAATTACATTATCGAGTAAGCCAACCGGTAACCCCTGGCGCTTGTAAATGTGTGGCTTCTCCTGGACCTTCTGGGCATAGTCAGCGCTTCTGGAATCAGGGTCGTAGGGAATCGGAGGCGGCAGGCTGGCTAACTTAAAATCAGATGAGAAAGTTTGGTAAAGATTGTTCGCGAGCAAATACTGCCTCTTGATTCTAGAGTCAAGAGACAAATCAACAAGTGTAATCCGCCGTTGAATGATCTTGACCAACGCGAGCGGAGCAAAGAGCTTGTAGATTGTGGAAAGCATGTAATACCCATCATCCGATAGCCAGCTATTCAAATCATTTGTCAGGTTTCCCTCGCGTGCTGTTCTAGCAAGACTCCCGACGCGTTTCATTCCACCCAGCGATAGTTGATACAGCTCAAACAGCAGTGGCTCACACTCTGAATAGAGACGCTTTCGCGCATCGTACTCGTAATCGCGGCGAGCCTTCTTTTCTGCGTTTAGATCCGAAAGCTCTGACTCTTTAATTTTTGCCCGATAGGAGAAGTAAGCAGTGACACACGATAAGACGAGGGAAGCGCCTGCGCCCAGCAGCGCGATCAATACGGGAGTTTCGATGAATGCGAATTGGGTGGTCGGGAAAGACACTGTTGGCATTCCTAGTCACAGTGAGACCGTTTGAAGTATTCAATTCACAAAGCGTCGCAACTGCACGCTAATAGCAAAGCCAATCGCTATAAAGGTCGCAATGAGCGACGCCAGGCCCGCGCTCATTAACGGCAAGGGAACTCCAATAACCGGTGAAATTCCCAATGCCATTCCGATGTTGATGAAGATCTGAAACGTGAAGCCACCGACAACTGCCATGATGAACAGCATGCCGGACCGATCCGAAGATCGCCTCGCGCCTGTTATCAAGCGCGATAGGAGGACCATGTAGGCTAAGAGCACCAATACGCAACCAATGAAGCCGTAGTTTTCAGCGGTGACCGCGTAAATAAAATCGGTGTGCGGTTCGGGCAAAAACTTCAGTCCGCTTTGTGAATGTTCAGCTGATGATCGCGACCCAAACAACCCCCCTTCGCCCACGGTCAGAATTGACTGCCATGTGTGGTAACCAATACGACGTCGGTCGGCGTTCTCCGGATCGAGAATAACGTTGATGCGTTCCTGCTGATAGTTTTTGATGAGGTTTGTCTTGACTCCAACCCAGTAAGAAACCGGAACCATGACGACAGCAAGGGCCACGGCAGCTATCACAAGACGTAAACGAATTGCAGATAGAAACAAGACTACGGCGAGAATCGGAATGTAGGTGAGCACGGAACCGACATCAGGCTCGAGCATGATCAATCCGCAAGGTAGTGCGAGAATCAGCCCACCGACGATCATCTCTGTAAATGAAAGGTTCTGGACGCGGTTTCGTCCGAAGTAACGAGCAAGCATCATTGCTGTCGTCACTTTTACAAACTCGGAAGGCTGAAACTGTCCAATGCCCCCCGGTATTTTTATCCACGCTCGTTGTCCGTTGATTTTCAAGCCCACACCCGGAATGAGAACGATGATGAGCAACATCAATCCGAAGATGTAGAAGGCAGGCGCCCAGTTGAGCAGACGTCGATAGTCGGTGAAAGCGATCGACAGCATCGCGACCAGCCCGATGCTAAGTCCGATCAGCTGCTTGATCCAGTAGGTCTCTGTTGGCTGGGCGTACCGAATCTGGATAGTGCCAAAAGCGACAATAGCGATTGCCAGTAAAGCGAGTATCCAATCAAAGTCTCGCCAACTGCGTTTGTGAATGATTGCTACCATAAGGAATTGAAGATTTCAGATTGGAGATTTCAGATTAAGAGGAGGCAGAGTCGAGCGGGATAAACGAATCGATCAATCTTAAGTCTGCAATCTGCAATCTGAAATTACTGTATTACGCTCGCAACGGCTGGTGTCGCAACGGTTGTTGTCGTTGGTTGTTTCTTTGCTATCTGTACAGCTCCCGGTGGGTCTTCATGTCGGGTCTTGCGATAGTAGGTATCGTAAACGCGTCGAATCGCCGGCGCCGCGTGTTGGCCGCCGAAGCCCGAGTTTTCGATCAGGGCGACCATAGCAATTTCTGGTTTGTACGCGGGTGCGTATGTGACAAACCAGGAGTGGTCCTTGTTCTTACCGCTATCTTTGCCAAGACCGACGACCTGCGCCGTTCCAGTCTTGCCAGCTATGTCGAAACCGGCCATTCGTATACCTGCACCGGTGCCTCCTGCATTTACTACGCCCCACATTCCTTCCACGACTGCATGGTCAATCTCTTCAGGTATGGGCAATACCTTCGGATTCGGTCGAGCCGGATCGAGTGATTGAAAACCTCCCGCAGCGTGATATTCGGGAGTTCCAGGATTTCCGATCGGCTTCACTTCTTTCAACAGATGAGGGATGTACATCTTTCCACCCATGCTAACCGCGGCGATTGTTCTTAACAGAGAAATCGGCGTGATGATGTCGTAGACCTGGCCAAATGATGAGTAAACAGTATCGATATCTCGCCAGTCAGGATCCTTTGGTTGCATACGTTTTTTGAACTCGCGTGAAGGAGTCCAGCTGACAACTTCGTTTGGTAGATCGATGCCGGTGCGTTTGTTCAAGTCAAACTCGTCAACCATGGTGACGATGCCATCAATCCCCATCTTCAGTCCGAGACGATAGAAGTAGCCGTCGCACGAATGAATGATTGCTGTCTTCAAATCTGGAGATCCGTGGTTTCCCATGCACCGAGTGAACTTGTTGCCAATGGTGATACCGCCACCGCAAACCAGGTTCGAGTGATCGAGCGTGATTGCGCCTTGCTGTAACCCGGCAACGGACATTGGAATCTTCCAGGTGGAGCCCGGCGGATAACGGCTCTGTATCGCTCGGTTTAATAAAGGTGTTTGAGGGTCATTCAGGAGTGCCACATATTCCGCACGCCCCGCTTTTGAATTGATCCTCTGTGAAAAAAGATTCGGATCAAAAGTTGGGGCCGATGCTAAGGCGAAAATCTCTCCATTGTTGGGATCGAGAGCGACGATAACGCCTCGTTTAGTTGCGGACTCTCGTAATTGTTCTTCTGCGCTTTCCTGCAAATCGAGGTCGATCGTGGTAACAAGATCGCGGCCCGATACAGGTGGTACCGTCTCAATCTCGTCTTGAATACGGCCGCGGCTGTCAACAACCACTTCGCGATATCCTTCACGCCCACGCAGGTAGTCGTCGTAGATCTGTTCAATACCACTTTGGCCGATGATGTCGCCTGGTTTAAGTCCCTTGTCTTTATAGGCTTGTTGCTTCAGTTGATCAGGACTAATTTCACCGACGTAACCCAAAACGTGAGCGAGCATGCCATTCGCCGGATAACGACGCTGGGGTTGTTGCTCGACGCGAAGTTCGGGGAACTCGAGATTGTGTGCTTCCACCCAGGCAATGTCGTTTGCCGTCGCGTCCTGTTTGATCAGAATTGATTCAAACGCCGGCGTGACCTGGTCGAAACGTTCCTTCAAGAGGTCGGCATCGATTACCAGGCCCTCTGCAAGTGGCTGGGTTAACGAAGCGAGCGTTTTGCCCTTCACGTCTTCCCGGGAAAGAATCACGTTGTAGATAGGCTTTGAGTCAACGATCACCCGACCTTCGCGGTCGAAAATGACGCCACGTGGCGCGGGTATCGGAAGCCGTCGCCGCCGCTGGTTTTCAGCAATCTCGGCGTATCTTTCGCCGCGAACTACCTGGAGCACATAAAGCCTAACGCCAAGCACAGCCAGCATGACGACTACGAGCACCTGGATGAACCGGAGTCGGGCGCGTAGGTTTTGTGATGAATCTTCGAATTTCATAGGCAAAGACGAGCTTAGTTCTTTGTGCTTGGTTCTTTGTTCCCCTGTGTTTAGTGCTTAGTTACTTCACTCTAGTTGTCTACTTTGTCTAACAGGCGGGTTCCCGAGTGAATCTTGACACGCAAAGCTCAAAGTTCAAAGCACAAAGTTCAAAAGTCTTATCTTCTCTCTTATCTTCTTCGCAGCGACCCGGTAGTTCTTCGGGCCACTCGGCGTCTGGTGGCGAACTGTCGTCGTTGTGCTGAGCGCTCGGCTACAACTGAATCGAGCATGTAGAGAACAAGCGTGCCGAGCGCGGTTGTAGCGATGAGTTTGTACGAGAGCGTTTGCATTACCGGAGCGAGCGGCGGATAACCGAGTACGCGATGCCAGAACACGTAGATGCCACCATCAATGACGGTTGCTGCGGCAAGTACAGGAATGCGAAGCAGTGGGTTTTCAAGATTAACTCTGGAGGCGGCGAAGTAAATGATGAACGCCGTGAGCGTCTTTGAAAAGCCTCCGGCTCCGATAAGTCCTCCGCTGGCTGAGTCGACAATCAAACCGGCGAGTGTGCCCACCAAAAGTGCCTGCCAGGCGTCGCGCTGTAGGGCGATGTAGACGACGACGATTAATGGGAAGTCAATAAAGGAAAGAGGTGGCCAAACTGCGCGCAACGAAAGCTGCAGCACGATCGAAATGGCTAGTACTGCGGCGATCTTAAGCTGAGGCATAGGGACAGTGCCGATTGCCAATTGCCGATTGCCAATTGGCCTCTTCTTTCTGCTGACGGATTTGATCGCGGTTGCGGAAACGCATGGATTGTAAATCAATCAGCAATCGGCAATCGGCAATCAACAATACTTTCATTTCTTCGGCTTGTCCGCGTTCGGGAGGGTTTGTTCGGGAGCGATACGCTGGGGGGCGCGGTAAAGTAGAACGGCAACTTCTTCCAATTGATCCATTCTAGCACCAGGCCTGATCAGTATCTGGTGTGCTTGCGTTGCAGTTCCATTCTTAACATCAACAACTTCGCCGACGTTCAGTCCCGGCGGATAAATACCGTCCTGGCCAGTTGTCATGACGAAGTCGCCAACTTCAACCTTCTCCAACCCTGACACATAACGCATCTCGATTAATCCAAGGTCGGGTCGACCCCGAACGGAACCGAGCGCTCCCGACTGACCGAGTTGTCCAACGACGGCGCCGGCTCCCGCCTTCTCGTCTGTGAGTAACATCACTTGCGAAGCCCATGGACTCACCGTGATGACGCGACCAACGACTCCGGTTCCGGAAACGACAGGCATGTTGATGGCGACACCTGAACTACTGCCGGAGTTAATAGTGATCGTATTGAACCAAACTGAAGGGTCTCGAGCGATAACTCGCGCGGTCACCGTCTGGTATTGACTCTGCTCTTTTACATTGAGCAGGGTTTTCAGTCGTTCGTTTTCAGCGGCTTGCTGTTGAGCGGTATGTATTTGCTGTTCAGCAGTGGCGAGACGCTGTTTGAGATCTTCGTTTTCACGAGCAATGCTCTGAAAATGGAAAATCTGCCGGAAAAAGCCAGACGTAGCGCCGCTGGCTTTTGATGATGCACTTTGTATCGGGGATGCGAAAGTCTGTGTCCAGATGCGGACGACTTTCTGTTTTCCATTACTGTCGCGCGCATCGACAGCCATGATTACGAGATTGGCAAAGAGAAGCGCGATGAGCCAGAGGGGAGCTCGCTGCCTGATCTCTCTTTGGGTGCGAACGGTTGCCATTAGATAACGCTCAACTACATTCCGCTAGTCATCGTGTTTTCCCACTTCACTCGTTTCAGAAGATCGAAGTCGGAAAGCATCTTGCCGGTACCCAACACCACGGAAGCCAGTGGATCGTCTGCGAGTGAAACTGGCAAGCCTGTTTCTATTGAGAGTCGCTTGTCGAGGTTCTTGAGTAACGCACCACCGCCCGTCAAGACGATGCCACGCTCAACGATGTCAGCAGACAACTCGGGAGGCGTTCTTTCAAGGGCGACACGAACAGCGTTGATGATGGTCGAGATTGAATCGGCCAGGGCTTCGCGCACTTCTTCATCTGAGATAGTGATCGTCTTAGGAATACCTTCGATCAAGTTTCTACCACGAACTTCATACGACAACGGTTCATCAAGCGGGTATGCGGAACCGAGTTCGATCTTGATCGCTTCCGCAGTTCTTTCACCAATGAGAAGGTTATACTTCCGTTTGATGTACTGAATGATTGCTTCGTCCATCTCGTTGCCGGCAACACGTACCGCGCGCGAGTAAACAATGCCGCTCAAACTAATGACTGCAATGTCTGTCGTTCCGCCTCCGATGTCGACAACCATGTTGCCGTGTGGTTCGGTGATTGGAAGGCCAGCCCCAATTGCCGCCGCCATCGCTTCTTCAACTAAGTAAACCTCAGAAGCCTTGGCTCGATATGCCGAGTCTTCAACCGCGCGACGTTCGACCTGGGTAATCTCGGACGGAATTCCGATTACGACTCGAGGACTTACCCACGTCTTTCCGTTGTGTGCTTTGCGAATAAAGTGCTGCAACATCTTTTCCGTGACTTCAAAGTTCGCAATTACACCGTCCTTCATTGGACGGATAGCCACGATGTTGCCAGGTGTGCGGCCAAGCATGTCTTTCGCGTCGCGGCCTACCGCCTCGACCTGATTGGTCACCTTATTAATAGCTACAATTGAAGGCTCCGAGACAACAATTCCTCGGCCCTTCGCATAGACCAGCGTGTTTGCCGTTCCTAAATCAATGGCGAGGTCGCTGGAAAACAGACTGAAAATAGATTTAAAAGCCATCTAGACTGATTCACTTCCCGTGGTTGTAGAATGGAACTTCGGGTGGGATCGGCGGTAACTATCAGTAACTAGCGAAACCACGACACCCCTTGAATACTTATTAATCGCCGGTCCAAAACACTCTGGCGGTGGTTCTGATCCGGCCTTGTCCGGCTGCTCTTTACTCCCCAAGACGCACCAAACACGTCCGAACAGTTTAAGATACACTGTGTTGCGCGAAGCGTAAACCCGAAACTGAAACTCAATCGTCGCAAAACCGAGATATGAAAGAACGTTAGATGAATGATCGTTAGTTAGTGATTGACCTTTAGCGTTTTACAACTCCGTTAGATAAGGTTCAGCTGGAAGCAACCGCACTGGGGGAAGTAAGACTATTGGCAAATCGAACGCAGTTCTTGCTGGCAGCCTTTGCTTCGTACATCGCCGTGTCGGCACAAGCGACAAGTTGTTGTGGTGAAGACGCATGTTGAGGAAACGCCGCAACTCCGAAGCTGGCGGTTAATGCTAACTGAAGTCGGCGTCCACCAGTGAAATGGTGTCTACCGATCTTTTGTCGAATGCGTTCCGCGACAGCGCCCGCTAACTCGGTCCCTGTATCGGGAAGCACAATCACAAACTCATCGCCTCCGTAACGCGCTACTGCGTCTGTGTCGCGCACGGACGAAAGGATTACCGTCGCCATTTCCATCAGGACGTGCGAGCCGACGAGGTGTCCGTGTTCGTCGTTGATTCGTTTGAAATCGTCGAGATCAAGAAACAACGCCGCTACACTAGTTCCATATCGGCGCGCTCGACGAATTTCATTAAGCAGAAACTGACGGAGGTAGCGCGCATTGTGAAGCTTGGTTAGATCATCAGTTTGGGAGAGTCGTTCAGCTTCGGCGATACGAACCGCGTTTGCTAACGCGGAAGCGATTGGAAGCGACAACGAGTCGAGCAATTCAACGTCTGACTTTTTGAACGCACGCGCGTCCTTACCGTCGCGTATACCTTCGATCACACCAAGGATTCGTTCTCCACAGATCAACGGAATTGCGACAACGAAGACACCGTTTTCCTTGCGCTTAATAATTCCCATTCCGGCGGCAGCTCGCGTCGCAGCTCTCGTCTCTGATCCCAAAGGTAGATCTGCCTCACCCGTTAACATTCGCCGCCAATGCTCTTCGGAACGAACGCCGCCTGGTTGATTCGGTCTGCGAACCGCGATGGCTTCCAGGTTCGCGCCTTCGAACCCTTTAGCTTCCGAAAAAAGATAAATGGCCCAACGGTCTGCGCTGATGAGTTGTTGCAATCCAGCTAATGCGTTGTGTGCCGCACCGCTTTGATCTCCAATGAAGTGCAGCGAAGAGACCAGGTCAAAAGCTGCACGAAGATTGTTGGTTTTCAGTTTTGCCGGTAGCGACAATGATCCGGACTCTGAAGGTTTTTGAACAATCTCAGGAAGGCGTAGTTCGCCGGTGGCTCCGTGCCCCTCAATTTCACGCAGCAAGGCGGGTAATTGGGCTGCTTTGTCAGCGATTGCTCTAAATCCAAGCCGCTTCAAGGTAGCGCCGTCAAGACTTCTCAAATTGAGAGTTTGATAGCCATTCGAATGGCGACGACATGCTACTAACGGCGCACCGGGCCAGAACGCACGCGCATGGTCGATTGCCGTGCCCAACTCGACCATATCCGCTCCAGGAACAACTTCATAAAGAACTGCAAGTGGCGGCGGCCCAGGGTCAACTGCGGTTCCTTCTGATTTACGCTTACGCGTGATCGCAGCTTCAACCTCAACTTCACGCAGACCTTCTATCAGCGTTTTCACGCCGGCAGCGCGCAACGCCTCAATTAACTCGTAGGCGGGCGCTTCATGAGCATCTGTCAGTAAAATTACGTGGCTCGACATGTTCGTCGTGTCTCTTTAAGGTCTCAACCTCTGCGTGCGCCAAGTGAAACTTTGTATTGGCTGCTGTTCCCCTGGGAGTCTTGTGCTTCGACAGCTACTTCACGGGTTGCGGATGAAGCTGTGATTTGTAGTTGGAAGTTGCCATCACTGGGTACGATTGTTTCACGGCCACCGGCATGGATTGTTGTGCCTGCTTCCGCTTTTCCGCGAATTAAGAAAATGTTTCCGCCGAGAAATTCCGCCGCAAGATTTGAAACTGCTACCTGTGAGCCGGTTCCTCGAGTTGCCACAATGAATTTCTGCGGTTCACTCCAGTCACTAACTTGTCCGCTCGAGGCAGTAGCACGAACACGCCAGAAGTAAACGCCTGGCCTCAGGTCACTCGCACCGAGTTCAGTGGCTGCCAGCTGATCGCGTTCGATCACCTTCCCATCAGCAACAAAGAACGGTGAAGTTGCAACCTCAACCCTATAGTAAGCAGCTGCACCAGACTGTGGGCGCTGCCATTTCAAACCCACACTCGCCGAACCGTTGCCGCCTGCAAGAACTTTTTCAAGATCGTGTGGTTCCGAAGGCTGGGGAACGTCGAGAAGTCTTTGCGGCGCAGATAACCTTCCCGAATTGTTTACTGAGACATACTCACCGCCGTGAATAGACGTTTTGTCGCCCGCGTGGTTTGTTGTTTCGATCACGCCAGTGTTGACCCGAATCTCCTCCGTGCCTTCCGGATTTACGCCAAAGCTCACGTTCGTCTTCTCACCCATCTGGTTTTTGGTCTGGGGTGTTTCGACTACGTTGTTGGTTCCTTCGGGCAATTGATCGGTGCGAACAGACATCTGTCCGCTATCGACAACGACGTGCACGTTAGTTTTCTTTCCGTCGTCAGCGCGGGCGTTGTCGCGGATGATAATGGTGCTGTTTGGCTTCACGACGAGAGTCGAACCGTCTGCCAGTCCGATGCGGGCCCGTCCGCTCGCCTGCGTTTGAACAGTGTCGCCCGGGTATAGCTCGGTATCGCCGCTGGCCGAAATCGTCTCGCGGGTAGCAGCGCGAACCACGCGCACATCCCCTTCGAAGGACATGAACCTGGCGCCAGCTGGATTGTTAAGTTTGGCAACGTTTTTGAGTGGATTGCCGTACTTCCAGACGTACACCGCCGCGCCGGCGGCCAGACCGCACAGCATCAGCAGGGCGATTATCAGATACACAAAGCGCTTCTGAATAATCCACCAATCAAAAGCAAAGTGACTGGTCTTATTCGCCATTGTTAAATCGACTTGCTCAGAGGGGTCAACAATTTGGGATGCTCGTGTGCGGACTCTTGAATCCGCACGTCCAAGGGTGTGGAGGTCCGAACCGAGTCGGAGGTGATAATTCAGTGCGGCAGTCAGCAAACTACCTGATTTGAAAAATAACACACAGGCGGGAATCGGTTCAAGCACGTTTAATTGAAGAAATCGAGGATTAACGCAGTGGGTCGGGTAGAGGGGGAGCAGGGAGACTGGGAAACGGGGTCATGGAGTACAGGAGACGGGGTGATGGCGTGAAGCGCGGGGCCAGGGAGCTAGTCGGATATCTCCCGCCTCCGAGACACCCCATCTCTCCTTCACCTAGTCTCCGTGCTGGCCTTGTTCTCGTCCTTACTGTCTACTGCTTCGGATAGGTCGGTTGACTCTTCGCTGAGGGGAAGATCAAAGTCTGCTGGAAGATCTACATGAATGGTGGCTTCACTTTCCTTCGCAAAAAAAAGCGAGGCCCCCACCGAACCCAGCAGGACTACAGCAACAAAGATCAAAGAAACCCAAATTGGAATGTGGATACCGGCTGCGACGATCAGCATCTTCACACCGATAAACGTGAGGACAATCGCCAGCCCTACCCGCAAATAGTGAAACTTCTCAATAACACCGGCGAGCAGAAAGTACATTGAACGCAAGCCAAGGATCGCGAAAACGTTTGAGGTGTAGACAATGAACGTGTTGGTCGTAATGGCGAAGATCGCGGGAATTGAGTCAACAGCAAAAACGAGATCAGTAACTTCGACGACTACCAGCACGAGCAGGAGCAACGTGCCGGCTCGCTTCCCGTTCACCCGTGTAAAAAACCGTTTCTCTTCGTAATAGTCGGTTATTGGAAGAAATCTGGTGACGAGCTTCACCACAGGATTCTCTTCAGGGTGAAGTTCCGACTCCTCCTGCTTGAACATCTTTATTCCGGTGTAGATCAAAAATGCACCGAAGATATAAATGATCCAGCTGAACCTATTGAGGAGTGCGGCTCCAACAAAGATCATCGTCAAGCGCATGACCAGAGCGCCAAGGACACCCCAAAACAGGACCCTATGTTGGTATTTTGCTGGAACCTTGAAGAACGAGAAGATGAGGATGAATACGAAGAGGTTATCTACTGACAACGACAGCTCGATCAGGTAGCCGGTGAGAAACTCAAGACCGCGTTGTGAGCCCTGGTAACGAAAAACCACATAGCCAAAGAGCATCGCCAGCGTCACCCAGACGCCCGTCCAGATCCAAGCTTCTCTGTATCTTATCGAGTGAGCTTTTCGATTCAGGAGGCCGAGATCCAGGCTCAGCATGAAGACGATAAAGAAACTAAACCCTAGCCAGAGCCAAGTTGAGCCGCTGATCGCGTCCATGTGGAGGCTTAAAATAGCATCAGCATCAGAATCGAGCAAAGGAGGGACTTATTGCAGATTATTGATTCATAGCCGTGATCGTTGATTTAAGTAATCCCGACTAATTAAATGTTTGGATATTAAGGTCGTGGCCAGGATTCCAATCTTCAATCTCCAATGTCGCTCGTTCCTCCAGAGTTGCAGCATTTCCAGACTCTCCCGTACAATCCGCGGCTTGCTAGAAAGGTAGAGATAATGCTTAAACAACTTTCCAAACTGGAACGAACGCGCGGCGTAATTATTATTGGTTTTGCCGTCATCATGGCCGTGAGTTTGATCGTCTTCTACGCTCCCGGACGCAATACAAGTTCGATTGATCCAGCCAAAAACACTTCAGTAGTGGCCAAAGTCGGCTCGGCAGAAATCACCGTGGCAGACGTCGCCCAGATACGTGAAAACTATCGGCAGATGTTCGGCGGACGAATCAGCCTCGCGCAATTGGGCGGTAACAAGCGCTTTCTTGACGGGTTAATTAGCAAGCATGTGATTGCTCAAGAAGCCGAGAGGCTTGGTTTAGGCGCGAGCGATGCCGAGTTGGCGGAAAAGATCCGTAAACAATTCTCGGATGCTTCCGGCCAGTTCATTGGCTTCGATCGATACAAAGAGTCAGTGACGACACGATTTGGCGACATCGAAAAGTTTGAGAACGACCTCCGCTCGGAAATCGCTCAAGAGAAACTCAAAGCTTTTGTCAGTGCCAGCGTCAACGTTTCAGACCAGGAAGTGCAGGAAGAATACAAACGTCGCAATACCACTTTTGGTGTTAGCTACGTGGTCGTTTCAGCCGACAAACTTGCGGAAAAGATTCAGCCCTCCGATGCGGATTTGCGCGCCTACTACGACGCACACCAGACGGACCTCCGCTACCTGGAACCTCAAAAGAAGATCCGTTACGTCTTCATTGATACTGACAAAGTCGGTTCGAAGCTTCAGATTTCCGACAAGGATCTCAAGGACGAATACGACCAACTACAACCCCAATTCAAGCAGTCGGGTGTGAAGGTCCAGCAGATTCTCCTGAAAGTCGCTCGTAAAGATCTCGACGCAACGGTTGAACAAAAGGCCAAGGACCTCATAGCTAAGCTGCGTGGAAGTGGGGGAGAAACAACTGAAGCCGCGTTCTCAGAAGCCGCCAAAGGAAACTCTGAAGATCCTGCCACGGCAAAGAATGGTGGATTCCTAACCCGACTGATTAAGAAGAATCCGAATAAGCCAGACGCCCTTTATGAGCGGGCAGTCGACATGCAACCCGGCGAAATCTCTGACATCCCAATCAGGTACGCCGGTAACTGGTACATACTCCGTCGCGGTGAAGCCGTGCCGAAGACTTTCGAAGAAGCCAAACCTGAACTGTTAGTGTCGTTGCGCAATCGCAAGGGTTACGGGTCAGCATTTCAGATCGCGAATAAGGCCCAGGCGCTTTTGAAGGATACGAAGGATGCCCAGAAGGTCGCGCAGCAATTTGCGGCTGAGGCGAACATGTCGGCGGCAGATATGGTCCGCGAGACACCATTCATCAAACCGCAGGACGACGTGCCGAATATCGGAAGCAATCAGCAGTTTGAGGCAGCAATCGCTCCGCTTAACAACGCAAACGACGTTGGCGACGCGACCGGCGTCAAGGGTGGTTTCGCTATTCCAATGTTGGTTGATAAGAAGGAGCCACGCATTCCCGATTTCGACGAAGTGAAGACAAAAGTCACGGAGTCAGTAAAACAGCAGAAGGCGAAGGAACAGGTTGAACAGAAGGCAAAAGACCTGTTGGCGTCCGCGACAACTCCTGACGCGCTAAAAGCTGCCGGTGAAAAAGAAGGATTTGAAGCAGGCACCGAGGAGTCGTTCAAATTAGGATCGACCCTGGGTAAAGCCGGTTCAAGTACCGCCCTCGATGATCTGATTTACGCGATGAAATCAGGTGAGATGTTGAAGAGTCCTCTTAAGGTCGAGGACAACTGGGTAATCGCAGGTGTGTCCAAGAGGGAAGAAGCAGATCTTGCGGAGTTTGCCAAACAGCGGGACACGTTGAAGGGTTCGATGATCAGTGAACGCCAGAGTCAAATCTTCGAAGACTACATTGCTGGGATTCAGGAGAAGATGAAACGCGATGGCAAGATCAAGATCTATAACGACGTACTGGATGCTCTTCCGGAAGATGAAGAACCAGCGTTACCAGGTGGGTTGAACTTCCCGGGCGGGCAGTAAGGTCCAAACGATCTGAAGACGA
>Ga0207701_10004379_pt1 | contig 14344 bp, 9 predicted proteins | sample KBSSwiSSwithPhiX_FD_184294 | JGI IMG/M metagenome (GOLD analysis project Ga0207701, IMG submission 184294) | Switchgrass rhizosphere bulk soil microbial communities from Kellogg Biological Station, Michigan, USA, with PhiX - S5 (SPAdes) (version 2) | ecosystem: Environmental > Terrestrial > Soil... | reverse complement strand
TGCCGCCCCGTAGAAAGTCTCCTCCTCAATATAGGCAACTTTCCCGCACAGGCAACCGATGCGTTTTCACACAGCCTCGGCCGTTCCGCGACCCTCGAGCTTGAGCAAACTGTTTGACCGGCGACGGTCAAAGTTCGACCCACAGCGTTCATTCGGGCGTAGACTTTTGCGAGGCAGAATTTCCTGATGGAGGGGATCACGAGATCAACTGTCACTCTGTGGTTGGCAATTGTCGCGCTGTGGTCTGTTGCGGGTTCGGCCAATGACTCCGGCGTGCTGTCCTTTCAAAGTGCCGGCAGTCTGCAACGCAGCGTCGCCAGCGAGCCGTTCGCGCTGGTTGGAACCTCTGTGGCGCTTTCCGGCGAGCTTCTCTTTCCGGAGGGTGCAGGGCCATTCCCGGCTATTGTGCTCGCGCACGGCTGCGAGGGGAATCGCAATGTCGAGCCTGTCTGGGGGCCGTTCTTGCGCAAGGCCGGATATGCCACGTTCAACGTCGACAGCCTTCGCGGGCGCGGCCTTAGCGAGGTCTGCACCCAGCCCTTTGCGCTCTCGCCGCTGCAGCGTGTGTCCGACATCTACGGCGCGCTGCGTCTGCTTGCCGCGCAAACGAAAGTCGACGCGAAGCGGGTGGCGCTGATGGGTTTTTCCCACGGCGGCATCGTCACCATGCTCGCGTCGACAACCTGGGCCAAGGAGAACTTCGCCCCCGCCGGCCAGCCCTCATTCCGCGCCTTCTTCGCCTTTTACCCATACTGCAACACGATATTTCCGGAGCGGGATCGTGTATCGGCGGCAGTGCGCATCCATATCGGCGCCGCAGACGATTGGACGCCGGCGAAACCCTGCGCTGATCTTGCCGGGTCGCTCAAGGCGGCCGGCCACGACGTCAGCATCAGCGTCTATCCGGATGCCTACCATAAGTTCGATCAAGCGAGGGACACCGTCTTCTTGCCGAATGTCGTCAACCCGGCGGACTGCTATGTCAAGATGCCGAGCATCCTCGGCCCGCTCGCTCCGGAGAGCATTGCCAACTGCGTAAAGAAAGGCGCGACGGAAGGCAATAGCCCTTCTGCCACCGAGCAGGCGCGCAAGAATCTGCGTGCGCAGATGGAGGAGTTGCTGAGATAGAAGGCTGGATCGTGAATGACGGCTTCTGGCCGATAGTTCCTGTCCGTGGGCGGCGACGAAACGACTGGTTCCGCGGCGGAGCCGCCGTTCATTGCCGCGAAGTGACGGACCGTACCCGACCACCAAACCGGTAGATCGCGACCGTCCGCTGTCAGGATGTCTACCTTCGAGTCAGAGCGTCCTGCTGCCGCGCCGTCACAGCTGCCGGACAAACATGTAAAAGTGCTCCCGAACATCGCTAACCAAACGATTTAAAGCGTGCACATACTCCAACCAAGTCCCTCGGCGCGCCGGCTTTCGCCTCCCACAAGATGTGAAAACCTGACTCGTTGCTGATTGCGACCACGGCATACAAGCCCAGCATGTCCGGCGCGTCCAACTGCGCTACTCGCGCCCCACCAATGTGATTCCCATGTTTCGCCGTTTGAATTTGCACGGACCCGACACCGATGCGTCGTCCGGACCGGCTTTGACCGATAAGATCCAGCAGCCCTCCAGATCCATCGCCGGTCTGCGAAGGAAGCCCACCGTTTACTCGATTGAGCCAGAGGCCAGGAATGGGGACGTGGACCATGGCTAAATCCAAATCCGGTGCCGCCGTGGGAGCGGTGCAAGTGGGCCACGAATCGACCGGGTCCTAACGGGTGTAGGAAGGCAACCCTGCAGAACGCCTCCTAGTGACTCGACCCTCTTTCACTGGAAAGTTATACTTGTTTCGGCTGGTGCCGCGAAAAGACATGCGCTTACCACCGCGCGTCGCACGCGTGGCGGCACGACCTTGGAGCGGTCCGATCAGACCCGCGCGTGCACGATGATCGAGCACGCGGATAGCGGGCGCTGGGTAAAGCAGGGAGAACGAGCATTCGTCCTCACGATAGTGGGGCGGATCGAGCTTTTGTTCATCACCTGATGCCTTGGAGGAAACCATGATTGGCAATTCAATGACGTGGCTTCGTGCCGCGCGTTTCATCTCTCTCGCGCTCGCCCTGTGTCTCGCCCTTGGCGCGCAGGCGGCGCTGGCGCAATCGTTCTTCCAGATCAAGATATTGTCATCGCCAACGTACGCCATCACCGGCGAGGACGCGCTAGTGCAGGTGTCCGTTCCTGCAGGCACCGCACTGGGCGACGTCATAGTGCGCCTCAACGGGCGCGATGTAACGAACGCCTTCCAGAGCTTCGACGCGACTACGCTGCGCGGCCTCGTGAGCGGTTTCAACGTCGGGGCGAATACGCTCTCGATGGGCTCGCGCTCCGGCGCAGCGATCATCACCAAGATCCTCGTCACCGACCGTCCGCGCACCGGCCCAGTGTTCTCCGGTCCGCAGCAGACGCCATTCATCTGTGAGACCGAATTCCTTGGCCTCGGAACCGCCCTCGACGCCAATTGTACGGCGCCCACCCGTGTCGACTACTTCTATCGTTCGACCGCGACGAACACCTTCCAGCCGTACAACACCTCGGGTCCGCGCCCGAGCGATCTTGCGACGACCACGACGGCGGAAGGGCTGGTCGTGCCCTATATCGTTCGCCGCGAAATGGGTACGATCAATCGCGCGGTGTACGTTATCGCAATCCTGCACGATCCCGCCGGCCCGCTCTCGACGCCGGTCACGCGCACATCGGGCTACAACGGCCGGCTGGTCTACAGCTTCGGCGGCGGCTGCCAGGCGGGTTATCACCAAGGTCGCTCGGTCGGCGGGCTGACCGCAACAAGCAACAACCTCGACGACGGCCAGGTTGGCTATCAGGACTATTTCCTTGCCAGGGGCTACGGCGTGATCGCCGGCTCGCTCAATGTGACGGGCACGACCTGCGCGGACGTCATCTCGGCCGAGACCGCGATGATGATCAAGGAGCGCTTCATCGAGGAGTTCGGTCCGCCTCGCTACACGATTGGCGCGGGTGGATCCGGCGGATCGATGCAGCAGCACCTGCTGGGTAATAACTATCCCGGTCTCCTCGACGGGATCATGCCGGGCCGTGCGTACCAGGACCAGATGAGCTTCCTGAACCCGCTCTTCGACTGCGAGCTTCTGGTCAACGCGATCAATGGTTCGGCCCTCACCTGGAATCCGGCGCAGAAGACCGCCGTGTCGGGCGAACAGGATTTCGGCTATTGCGTGAGCAACGGCGCACGCTACCCCAACTTGCGCGCTAACAACTGCAACGTAACATCGATACCGCCTGCGCTCGTTTACAACCCGGCGACCAATCCCGGCGGCGCGCGCTGCACCTACCAGGACAATATGGTGAACGTATTCGGCATCGACCCGACAACCGGCTTCGCTCGGCGGCCGTTCGATAACGTGGGGATCCAGTATGGTCTGGGCGCGCTCAATTCCGGGGTGATCAGCTTCGCGCACTTCATCGATCTCAACACGCGCGTCGGCGGGCACGACATCAACGGCAACATCGTTGCGAATCGCACGGTGGGCAATCCCGACGCGCTGCGCATCGCCTACGAGACCGGCCGTGTGAACGAGTTCGGCGCGGGGCTCGCGTCAGTTCCCATCATCGACATCCGCTCGTATCTCGACTTCGTACAGCCCGACGGGAACGTCGACGTGCACAACGCGTACCACAGCCGTGTCAACCGTGCGCGCCTGATCGCGGCGAACGGCGACGCGGCAAACCAAGTGATCGTCACAGTGCCGAGCGCCGGAACCCTGGGGCTCGACACCGGGTCGCGCACGTCGCCGCTCGCCGTCGTGTCGCGCCAGTTGTTCGATCTGATGGATCAGTGGCTCGCCGCAGTCGCGGCCGACGCGGCTCCGGGGACGCAGCGACAGAAGGTTATTCGGGACAAGCCCGCGGCACTCGTCGACTCCTGCTACGACGCCTCGCTCACAAAGATCACGAACGCGGCGCAGTGCGCGCAGATGTTTCCGTACTACAACGACCCCCGGCTCGTCTCGGGCGCGCCCGCAACCAACGACGTGTTCAAATGCGCATTGAAGCCGGTAGATGCGGCCGACTACAATCCGCCGCTGTCGCCAGCGCAGTTGGCACAGGTCGTTAGCGTGTTCCCGGGAGGCGTGTGCGACTACTCGAAGCCGCCGCAGGGCAAGGTGCCGCTCGCGAACACTTGGCTTTCCTATCCTACCCCAGGCACGTACTTCCACTTGCAGTGACGCTTTGATTCATCGCTCGCGAACCGGGTTCGCGGGCGGGCCATTATCGGAATAGCGTGTCAGCACGCGCGAGGCCCAGTTCTGATCTGAGTGTCCCGTTTCGGCACCGACTTCTAGTATCCAGTTGACTGCGCCTGGCCGGTCGTTGACCTGCAATTTGGGACCGTAGCGGCTTAAGTGCACGCGTCGCTAGGGAGGCCGTGTGCTCAGCACTATTTCGTCTTGAACGGAAACGCCCCGCTTGTGATACCGGTCACCGAATCGGAGCTCGTGCGAGAACAATTCCAGGCGAACCCGGATGGACCAGATTTCCTTCAGTTTGAAGGGTGCCTTCTGCCCGACCAGCTTGCCTTATTCCACGCGTCGTGATGGTGAACCTGTGTCGATTCCATCGTAGTCTCCTTTCGGTTGAAGGAGGTCTCAGCTGTGCGCTCACGGCGCCGTGGACTTTCATCCGATTGAAAGTCGCGGAGCGCTACGATCGGTGCTAAACGCCACGCTGAGTCGGCAAATCCCGACCCGTTGCCGTCCTTCGCTTTGCCAGAAATCCGCCATCAACGATCGCCACAAGGATATACGCCGCGCGTTCTCGCCCGCCGCCTCTAAGAGCGCCGCGAGCGTTGCAATGACGACCGTCGGGCCGGTTTACTGGCGGTTGGTAGGCCGCGCGGTACCCGTCGTGCACAGCGCGGACACCGCTGCCGACGTTTGCATCGGTGAGGGTGGTCGTCACCTCGGCACGCGGCGCGAGACGCGCTTCTTCACAATGGGCAAATGTTTCGGGTGGTGAGCTCGCTGCCACTGACAGACAAGCTGAGGGCAATCCCACCGATGCTTCGCTCTGTGCTGAGCGCCACCCTAACTCGCATTCCAGGTTCTTACTTCGCGCTGCCCGGCGGCCGCTACAGAGCATGCCGTCCTTCCTCGAATCGGTACGCCGGCGTAGCCTATTGTCGATCGCTGCGCTGTCGCAGCCTGAGAGTCGCAAGGAGGGCCGATGAAACGGGGCGCGATATCTGCCAAGGCCAAGGTCGAAGCACGGTCAACAGTCCCCAGGAAGCCGCGGAAGGTCGACAACTCTACCGGCCCGGATCTCAGGCGGAGCCTCGCAGAGGCACTGGAACAACACGCCGCGATCCGCGAAATCCTGCAGGTGATCTCCGCTTCGCCGAGCGATGTGCGGCCGGTGCTCGACGCTGTCGCCGAGCGGGCGGCCCGTCTGTGCGAGGCGCCACTTGCACGGGTGCTGCTCGTCGATGGCGACGTCATGCGCGCCATGGCCGAGTATTCTCTCGATCGCACGTCCCACGGACCTACAGTCCCGCTTCCGTTGAAGCGGACGTCCATCAACGGTCGTGCGGTTCTCGACCGCGCAACCATTCATCACGATGACGTCGTTCCATTGCTCGAGAGCGAATACCCGGACGCATTAAACGCGCGGCGCCTCGGGGTTCGTGCCGTGCTCGCAGTCCCGCTCATGCGCGAAGGCCACGCCTACGGGGGGATCTTCCTCTGGCGCCGCGAGCCCGGACTGTTCTCGCCCGGCCAGGTGGCATTGGTGGAGACGTTTGCGCAGCAGGCGGCCATTGCCGTCGACAACGTGCGCCAGTTCCATGCGACGAGGGAGGCGCTCGAACAGCAGATGGCGACGGCCGAGATCCTGCGCGTGATCAGCCAGTCGCCTACTGATGTGCAGCCGGTGTTCGATACGATTGCGGCGGCCGCGCTGAAGCTATGCGGCGCAAGTAACGTGAATGTCTTCACGTTCGACGGCGAACTGATCCACTTGGCAGCGCTCGTAAACCTGAGCCCCGCCGGAGCCGAGGCGCTCCGCCGCCTCTGGCCGCAGCCCCCCGGTCGCGGCATGGCGGCCGCTCGAGCCATTCTGACCGGCAAGGTCGTCGAGATTCCAGACGTGCTCGTAGACCCTCATTTTGCAGCGCGCGATGCCGCGGTGGTCGGCAACTTTCGCAGCATTGTCGCCGTTCCGCTCACACGGGAGGGGCGTCCGATCGGCGCAATCGCGGTCGGTCGGCCCGACCCCGGACCGTTCCCGGACTCCCAGGGCGCCTTGCTCCAGACTTTCGCCGACCAGGCCGTCGTCGCCATCGAGAACGTGCGCTTGTTCAACGAGACGAAGGAGGCGCTGGAACAGCAGACTGCGACGGCCGAGATCCTCAAGGTCATCTCGATCTCGCCGACCGATGTTCAGCCGGTATTCGAAGCGATTGCGCAGCGAGCCGCCACCTTGTCCGAGGCGAAGTTTTCGTACGTTACGACCTTCGACGGCGAATGGATCCACTTGCGCGCCACGCATGGTCCAGGCACGGAAGAGCACTACGAGTTTTACCCCATCCGACCCGGGAGCGGCGCCGTGTCGGCGCGGGTGATCAGAGATCGCGCTCCGGTCCAAATCCCGGACGTACTCGCCGACGCCGCCTACGCCCAGAAGGAAGCGGCGCGCATGCAAGGGTTTCGAAGCGCCGTCGGCGTCCCGATGTTGCGCGACGGCAAGGTTGTCGGCGCGATCGCGGTCGCTCGCCCGGAACCGGGTTTCCTCCCCGACCAGCTCGTGCGCCTGCTCCAGACCTTTGCGGATCAGGCCGTGATTGCCATCGAGAATGTTCGGCTTTTCAAGGAGCTCGAAGCCCGTACCACGCAGCTCACGCGATCGGTCGGAGAATTGAAGGCATTGGGCGAAGTCGGTCAGGCAGTGAGCTCGACGCTCGATCTTGAGACCGTCCTTCTCACGATCGTCGCGCGCGCCACCGAACTCGCCGGCATGGATGGAGGTTCGATCTACGAGTACGACGAAGCGCGTGAGGTCTTCCATCTCCATACGACCTACCGGCTGCCCGCGGAGGTCGTCGACGCGCTTCGCGCGAGCCCCATCCCGAAGGGCGAGGGTGCGCTGGGTCAGCTCGCGGTGACCGGGGAAGTGGTGCAGGTTGGCGATATCTCGGACGAGGCAGTATACAAAAGCCGCGTTCGGAAAATGCTGCTACGTTCGGGATACCGCTCGCTGCTTGCCGTGCCGTTCTTGCGCGAAGATCACCTCCTCGGTGGTCTCGTCGTCAATCGAGCGGCTCCCGGCGAATTTGCGCCGGAGGTGATCGATCTCCTGAAGACATTCGCCGCACAGTCTGCGCTCGCCATTCAGAATGCACGGCTCTTCCGTGAGATCGGAGACAAGGGCCGGCAGCTCGAGAAGGCGAGCCGACACAAAAGCGAGTTCCTCGCCAACATGTCGCACGAGCTACGAACACCCCTCAACGCCATCATCGGCTTTTCGGAGGTCCTGTCGGAGAGGATGTTCGGCGAGATCAACGAAAAGCAAGCGGAATACCTGGGTGACATTCTGGAGTCGGGACAGCACCTCCTTTCCCTTATCAACGACATCCTTGATCTCTCCAAGATCGAAGCAGGGCGGATGGAACTGGAGCCAACAGAATTTGAGCTGCCGAGTGCCATCGAGAACACTCTCATTCTGGTAAGGGAGCGGGCACACCGACGTGGAATCTCGCTGATGCGCACCGTCGACGAGACGCTGGGAATGATCCGTGCGGACGAGCGGAAGGTGAAACAAGTGCTGTTGAATCTCCTGTCCAACGCGTTGAAGTTCACGCCGGAGGGCGGACAGATCGACGTTCGGGCCCGGGTGCACAACGGTGCGACCGAGATTTCAGTGACGGACACCGGAGTGGGCATTGCGCCAGAGGACCAAGCGGCTGTGTTCGAGGAGTTCCGGCAGGTCGGTGCCGCGGCCAAGAAAATCGAAGGCACGGGGCTCGGACTTGCCATTTCGCGGAAATTCATCGAACTCCATGGGGGGAAAATCTGGGTTAGGAGTGAATTGGGAGCGGGCTCGACGTTCACCTTCACGTTGCCGCTTACAACCGACCAACGCCCGTGCGCTGGCTGACGCGAGTACACGTGGTGAAACGAGGGTTGCCTGACACATGCGCCGCGGGTTAACCTCGTTGGCAATCGAACGGAAGCTTTCGGGCAAACTGGATGGTGACTGAAGGTCTGCAAGTGGGGGCAAGTTGTCTTCGGCGCAGTCGGTAGAGCCACGCGAACTCCGAGACACGATAGCAGGCGTCGGGACGACTCTACCGTTTCTTGCGACCGTCGCCGATACGACAGGTGCCTACTAAAGCGCCCGCGATCGTTGCTTCATCGCCGCATTTTCCAAGATCGTCGTGCCGTCTTGGCCGTGGAGAAATTTACCGACAAAGGCGCGACCGATATCGTCCTGATCAATCGTCCCAAACGATCCTGGAACGAAACGCCCCAGCAAAGCAAGAAACCCTGGGGTGTGCGCATTACCCGCAATGATGCCGGGGCGGAAAATTGCTAAACGTTTAAATCCGAGGCTCCGCACCGCATCTTCTTTTTCGCCCATGATGCGGGGCATAACGAATCCAGCTCTTAGCGCTACTCCCGGCTGCCGAAAGTAGTGCGAATCGTTCGATTCCCGCCGCGAGGCAGCCGCGCGCAAACGCGCCGACCAGGCCAATTTCCAGCTTCTTAATGTCCTCTTCGATCCATTGCTGACTCCCTTTACCGATGCCAATGCACGACGCGGCATACAGAGGGTCACCCTGCGCGCTGCAGGTCCTGCCAACTTCGGCGATCTCACTTTCAAAATTTGTCGCACTGGTATCCATGATCACCCGGCGCCGACGCGCATCGGCAGCAAGAGAAATCGTTCGGCGATTGATCATTACTCCTTCCGAGCATGAGCTAGCAGCGATCAGGGCCCGCACCAATCCCGACCCGACTTGCCCGGTGCCACCGACGCAAAACGCGGAAACCCATGCTCTGCCTTTCTCCGAGTAATATCGTGCGGTACTTTCAAGTGCGATTCTGTTGCCGCATACCACATTCTTGGACTTAGCTTATCGCAGATGACGAACGTCTGCTTCTTGGCTACAGAGCCCCTACCATCGCAGTTGGCCGATTGCCGCCGATATCTGAGAGTTTTATTTCGGCGGCTCTTTCGTCGAAGGAGAACGGAATCGAACCGTATAACGTCGCGAATGCTAGCGGCTTTGCGCTGGGGCCTCATACATACATCGTCTGACGTTTTATTGGAGGTACCGTGTATGACTTTCGGTCGATGGAGTGCATGCGCCAAGATAGTGCTAACAAATGTTTTGATTGCTGTACCGAGTGCAGTTTTCGGTTGGGGCGACGAGGGAAATCAGATTGTCGGTGCCGTCGCGATCCACTATCTCACCCCCGTGGCAAAGCAAGGCGTCGTGGCGATCCTGTCGGCGGACACCGACCCATTGACGTGGCATACGATCGTCACTGAAACGATCTGGGCCGACAGGTACCGGGACTCCGACCGGAATACGACGAAGGTCCGCTACAACCAGACGCGGCAATGGCATTTTGTCGATATCGAGCTAACGACGCCTGATATCAACGCCGCATGTTTCGGGAACCCGCCGTTACCCCCGGGCACACCTGCGTCGGCAGGACCGGCGAATGACTGCGTCGTCGATAAGATTGAGCAGTTTATTGTCGAGCTCAAATCTCCAGCCACGTCGCCTGAGGAGCGCCTGCTCGCGCTCAAGTTTCTCCTTCATTTCGTCGGCGATATGCACCAACCTTTTCACGCCAGCTATGATCATGACGCCGGAGGCAATCAAAAGAATGTGACGGCCACAGGGTTGGCTACTGGTAATCTTCACCACTATTGGGACACAGTGTTCGTCGAAAGGCTTGGCACTGATCTGTTTGTCGTGGCCGACGAGCTAACCGCGAAGGTAACCAAGGCGCAGGCTTCGCAGTGGTCGAAGGGAATGCCGACCGACTGGGCGAAGGAATCTTTCGAGGCGGCGAAGGCGCATGCTTACAACCTCCCCGCCCCGAGCGCTCAAGGCCGATATTAGCTGAGCAAGCAGTGTGTTGCGGATGCCACGAAGACCGTCGGCACGCAACTGAGCAGAGCTGGAGTGCGGCTCGCATCAATTCTGAACGGCATTTTCGACCCTCAACATCATTGAGTGCTTCGCACGTCGCTTCCAACACAATTGAAGCGGCGGCCGAACGCATCCGGTTGGTTCCTACATCAGGCCTCGACTGGATAAATGGCGTGCGGGCGCCGTCTCGCTGCTGGCAGGAGTTGCGTTCGCCCGCAGTCGACCCGTTGCGGTCGGCGGGGCTTCTACGAAGTAGACATTCAGTTGCGCCGAAGGACGTGAAAGCTGCGAAAAAGCAGGAACAGTTCCGTTACTAGATAACCTCATCCGCACGCAGAAGCAGTGGGTGCGGGATCGTTACGCCCAGCGCCTTCGCGGCTCTCAGATCGATTACAAGCTCGAACTTGTTCACCTGTTCGAGCTCTACGAGGACCGGACATTCGACGTATCAAGCTGTCGGCGGTCCGCGCCCACGAACAACCAGGCGCACAGGAGCGGCTCCACCCAGCCAAGCGTCGCGAGGAACAGCGCGGCGATCGTGAGATTGAATGTCAGGTGCGCCCAGGCAACTGCGATGGCTGGTTCGCGGGTCGCGAGCATCTGCTGCGTGAACTGGTCCATAAACGGCAGGAACAGCAGCACGCCGATTGCGTTGAACAGGAAGTTGCTGATCGCGGATGCGCGCGCCACTGGCTGCATCGAAATGCTGGCGACGAGCGCGGTCGAGGTGGACCCCACGTTGGCGCCGAGCACGATCGGTATGGCGGACTCGGCGGGCAGGACACCCTGCTGTACGAGCAGGATCGCAAGCCCGGTGGTCACGCTGCTCGACTGGATCACGGCGGTGAACACCATCCCCATCAGCAGGCCGATCACGGGCGTCGTCGCCATGGCCAGCCCGCTCTGGAACCACGGGTGCGCCTGGAGGGGCTTGAGCTCCGTCGAGATGAGATCGAGCGCGAAGAACACCAGACCGAAGTAGAACACGGCCTTGCCGATGGCGTTTACGCGCAAGGGCAGCGCCGACAGCAACGCGCCGATGACGATGAAGAACGGGCCGATGCCGGTCAGCTTGAATGAGACGAGCCATGCTGTCGCGGTAGTGCCGACGTTCGCCCCAAGCACGATGCCGAGGCTGCCGCGGAAGCTGATGACGCCGGCATCCACCAGAGACACCGCGAGCGACGTGATCGCGCTGCTCGACTGCACGACGGCCGTCGCGGCCATGCCGATCAGGAAGCCGCGCCAGCGGCTCTCGGTCGCTCGGGGCAGCCACGACTGCAGCGCAGCGCCCCCCACGGCCTGCACCTCCCGGCTGAAGCCCTGGAGGCCGTGCAGGAACAGCACGATGGCCGCGATCGCGGCGATGATCCCCTGGAACGCTGTCACGCTAACGGTGCGCGAACGACCCGATTCGGCCGTTGCGCTTCACAGGAACCGGACGTTCGACCGGATCGATTCGCGGTGTTCCGCTACTGAATCACCCCGTCGGCGTAGCAGCAGCGCCTGGGGAATCGTCAGCCTAATCACCTTGCGGTTCTTCATGTTGATGGCGAGCTCGAATTTGGTCGGCCGCTTAACCGGCATATCGGCGGGGTTTGCGCGGGCTACTCCACCGCGAAGGCGAGGTCGGTCCTTCAGATGATGTCGACCCGGTCGCGCACCTTGACCTGATCGAACATCTTCGGATCGACGACCCATCGGCTCTATTTCCGTGGGTTCGGCCCGAAAAGAGTCATCGACGCCGTACTCTTGCCGATGTTGGTGAGTTGCCATAATCGTCCGCACCGTCGGCGTCAAGCCCCAGGTCGCGCTTGCTTTCGCTTACACCGCTGATGGTGTGCCGGCGGGTAATTCTTGAAACAGCGCCGTCACCTACTAGCTGCCGGTGCCCGACAAGGTGACTTCGACCCGGCGGTTCTGCGCCCGGCCCTCTGGAGTATCGTTGGAGGCGACCGGATTGGAATCGCCGAAGCCGTGAGCAGAAGCGAGATTCGGCTTGACGCCTTGGGAGATCATGTACTGCATCACGTCCTCGGCTCGTTTCTGCGACAGGATCAGGTTGGATGTGATGCCCTGCGCCTGTAGACCGGGGCCGATTGGCGTGCTGTCCGTGTAGCCATTCACCACGATCTTCGTCGTCTGATGAGGTGCCAGAATCGCAGCGATCTTGGCAATGGTCTGCTTCGCCTCGGCCGACATCTCCCACCCGCCTGACGGGAACAGCAGGTCGTCGTTTACCAGTATCTTTATGGCGTTCTGCTGTCGCGAAATCTGCATCTTGTTGGCACGTACCTCAGCGCTCATTGATTGGTTCAGGCGCTTGTAGTCCTCCTCCAAGGTTGCATTCTTCTGATTGAGCGCCTGATTTTGCTGCTCCACTTCGTTATATTTCTGCTGCGACACGCAGCCCGCTAGGGCGAGGGCCAAGACCACTGCGAACGCGCTCAGCATCGTCGTTACTCGCTTCATGTTCGCTTCTCCTTTGGGTTGTCCATCGCTAGGCGGTATGTCCTGTATCCCGCTGTGCGGCGAAGTACGGGCCTTGGGATATGCCATCGTCATATCTTAGGGGGACCTTGTCAAGCACCGCCGCGCGCCGTGTGTGTACCAAACCGAGCGGCGATCTATGTCGATCTCATCTCCAAGGGTGCGAAGCCGAGCGACCTTCCGGTGCAGACGGCGGTCAAGTACGAGCCGGTGATCAAACTCAAGACCGCGAAGCACCTCGGCCTCGACGTGCCGCCCGGTCTTTCGTCCCGAGCCGACGAGACGATCGACTGATGCTGTTTTGTTGCGGTGCCTGACCCCGCAGTCGGCCGTGACCGCCGAAATCGATGTCGCTCCCATTCGGCAAGAAACGACCCCATGCGGCCGGTCGAATTTCTCAGAAGCAGACAGTCAACCTGGGAAATTGCCGCGAGTGGCGAAGGCTGCCGAACCCGCGGGAATATAAATCACTCAAGCTTCTCGTCCGCGCGTAAGAGCAGGCTCTGTGGGATCGTCAGTCCGAGCGCCTTTGCAGACTTAAGATTTATCACGACATGGAACCGCGACGGTTGCTCGATGGAAAGGTCGCCAGGTTTGGCACCCTTCAAGATTCGGTCGATGTACCTGGCGGTAAGTTTCGCGTATTCGTCTAACGCTGGGCCGTAGGCGATCAGACCACTTGTTGGAAGAACACGGCTGTCGCCCACGACGACCAACGGCAATCCATGTCTCTTGGCGAACTCCGCAATTGCTTCGCGTTTGGATCGGATCAACGGTTCCGGAGGAAGCAATATCGATTCCGTGTTGGCGCGGCGTATGGCGACGAACGCTGCCTCGAAATCGCTCGGGATCGACACTTCGATCATCTGTGCCTGCAGCCCCAGGCCCGCAGCGACCGGTGTTATGTACCTGACGAATTGAGGAACTGCTTCATTGGTTGGATTGACGAACAAGGCAACGCTTTGCAACCGCGGAGCGGCCTCCTTGAGAAGCTGCAACAGCTTTCCCGCCATTTCGTTGCCGAGGAAGCTGGAGCCCGTAACGTTGCCGCCAGGTTTGACGAAACTCACGACAATCCCAAGTTCGACCGGATTGGCGACCCCGGACATCACGAGAGGAATGGTTTTCGTCGCCTGCATCAGAGCGCGAGTGGCCGGCACGCTCGAGACGAGAATTAGGTCTGGACCGAGCGCGACGAGCTCGCTCGCCAATGATGGCAGCCGGGCGTTTTCGCTGTCCCCTGTTCGCGGCTCCAGTAATGCAATGTTCTTTCCGTCGGTCCATCCGAGCTTCTCTAGCTCTGGTCGAAGCTGAGCTAGGAAAGCCTCCATGTTGGCTCGGGGGACCATGGCCAGGAAACCAATGCGGCGCGGCGCGACCTGGCTATGGGCACGCTGGTTTAGGTACAGCGCGAGCGAGCCCACGCCCCCAATAACCATGAAATTGCGCCGGTCCATTTACTGAATCACCTCGTCAATGCGATAGGAATCGGGTCATCGTACGCCTATGGCGGAATTGAGCGCCACCGACGACCGGCCGCTTGTGGCCGAGGCTGTGTGAAAACTCGATTCGGATTATGGGCGCGAAAATTCGGCCTCTCAGATCGCGCTGTCTTCGATTCTTTGCGCGCACGGAGGGGTAAGAAGACCCCCGAAATCGAAA
>Ga0207701_10004378_pt1 | contig 14344 bp, 6 predicted proteins | sample KBSSwiSSwithPhiX_FD_184294 | JGI IMG/M metagenome (GOLD analysis project Ga0207701, IMG submission 184294) | Switchgrass rhizosphere bulk soil microbial communities from Kellogg Biological Station, Michigan, USA, with PhiX - S5 (SPAdes) (version 2) | ecosystem: Environmental > Terrestrial > Soil... | reverse complement strand
CCGCGCAGCGCAGGAGCCGGCGAGACGGTGGCGCCGGTATTCGACAACACGTCCAGGCCGAACGCGAGATCGCGCGCCGACTGAAACCGCATCTCGCGCGTTTTCTCCAGACAGCGCGAGACGATGCGCGCGAGCGCCGGCGGAACGTCCGACGAAAGCGGCTGCGGTGGATCCTCCTTCAGGATGGCGGTCATCGTCTCGGCCGCGGTCTCGCGCGTGAACGGCTGACGCCCGGCCAGCATCTCGTAGAGAATCGTTCCGAGGCTGAAGATATCCGAGCGGGCATCGACCGCTGTGCCGCGAACTTGCTCCGGCGACATGTAGCCGGCTGTGCCCACCACCATCCCGGCCTCCGTCTCGGCTGGGTCGGTGTGCCGGCTCACCTCGTCGCTCGGCCGCGTGAGCTTGGCAATGCCGAAGTCGAGGATCTTGATCCGGCCGTCGCTGGTAATGAAAAGGTTGTCGGGCTTCACGTCGCGATGGACGATGTTCTTGTCGTGCGCGGCGGCGAGCCCTTCGGCAATCTGGCGCGCGTAGTCGACGGCTTTGCGCGACGGCAGCGCGCCGCCCCCAAGTCGGCTGCGGAGCGATTCTCCTTCGAGCAGTTCGGAAACGATGTAAGGCGCGCCCTCATGGACGCCGACATCGTAGACGGCAAGGATGTTTGGGTGATTGAGTTGTCCTGCGGCGCGCGCTTCCTGCTCGAAGCGCCGAACGCGGCTCGCATCCGTCGCGAGTGACTCGGGGATGAGCTTGATCGCGACCTCGCGCCCGAGACGGGGATCGCGTGCGCGATAGACATCACCCATCCCGCCGGCGCCTAGCCAGCCGAGGATCTCATAGGGACCAATCGCGGTACCAATCGCCATCGGCGTAGCCGCGCCAGGGATCATTGCAAGGGCCGGGCGTGAGTGTCCGTGGACATGATGAGCGCCTGGACATGGAAGGTCACCAGCAGCGATCCGATATGGATCGCGTCGCCATCGGCGAGCGCCACCGGCGATGTGACGCGCTCGCCGCCGAGGAACGTGCCATTCTTGCTGCCGCAATCCTCGAGCACCGTGCCTTCGGCCGTCACCACCAGTCGCGCGTGACGGCGGGAAACCGTCGTCCCGTCGAGCCGGACGTCAACATCGGGATCGCGTCCGATGATGTGCTCTCCGGTTGAAAGAGGAAAGCGGCGCCGATCCCACTCGAGCCAGCACCACGGTCGATCACGTGCCGCTTCACGGGAGTCTGGCAGCATCGCGGCGTCACCGCAAAACGCGTAGCCGAACCCGTGCGTGGTCCGGACGTACAACGGCGCGCGAGCATGGTCACCGAGTGCTTCGCGAATCTCAGCCACGAGGTTCGAGAGATTCGCTTCTTCGACGAACGTCTCAGGCCAGAGCCGTGTGAACAGCTCCGCCTTGGAGAGGACTTTTGGACGATCCAGGACCAGCGTTGCCAGCAGCTCGAATGCCTTGGGCGCGAGGTGAATCTCGCGGCCTGCCTGCGTCAGCCGTCTGGCGTCGAGATCGAGCGTGAACGGGCCGAAGCGAATCCTCACACCGGCTCCCTTGCCAGCCGGGCGCATCGCCAGCCGCGATGCGACGCTGGCCTCGCACCGGCTGAGTCGCCGGAAGAACCTGCGAGATCCCTGGAAGTTCCCTGAGACTCTCGGTTGGCTGAGGGGTATCTTACTCCTTTGAGCATGTTGCGCCGCGACGGCACGGCAGCCAGCGGCGAATCCCTCAACCCGTGTCCCGCAGAAGGGAACCCGTGAAAACATCATCCCCCGGGGTCAGGCGATCGAACACTCGATCGCGACGAACCCTTGTACTCTCGTGTGCCGCCGCGTGCCTCGCCTTCGCCAGCGTGGCGGCCGCGCAGGGGTTGGCGGGCGCTCTCATCGGCACCGTCAAGGATGCACAGGGCGGCGTCATTCCGGGCGCCGCCGTCCGCGTCAGCTCGCCGGCGCTGATTGGCGGTCCGTCGACCGTGACGACGAACGAGAAAGGGCAGCTGCGGTTCTCCGCACTACCGCCGGGGTCCTACATGCTTGACATCGAGATGCCGGGATTTGCGACCTACCACGAAAGGGACATCAGCATCGGGGCTGGCGCCACCATTGAGAGGACGGCTGTCCTGAACGTATCGGGCGTCGCGGAATCGGTCGTGGTCGAGGGGGCGGGCTCACGGCTTGAAGCGCGAGGCAGCGGGTTCGGGACTCGCTTCGGTCCCCAAGACATCAAAGCGATCCCGACGCGACGTTCGAGCATGTTCGACTTCATTGGGGCCGCCCCCGGCATCTCGGCCACGTCGCCGGGAACCGGCGGAAATTCCCTCGTGTCCGCGTTCGGCTCCGGCGCGAACGAGAACACGTTTCTCATCGACGGCACGAACTTCACCTCGACGGCCAATGGCGTCGCGCGAGCCGAGCCGGGCGTCGACTTCATTCGGGAAATACACGTTCAGTCGATCGGGGCGTCCGCGGAATTCGGCAACGTGCAAGGCGCCGTCGTCGACGTCATCACCAGGCAGGGCAGCAATCGCTTTCTGTATGACGTGTCGTACTACGGGCAGCCGGAGGGACTGACCAGCCAGCCGGTGCGACTTGTCATTCCTGGCAGCGTCGAACAGGCGAGCGGCTATGAGCGTGCCCGCTACCGCGATGCGACGACGAACATGGGTGGACCAGTTGTTCGGGATCGACTGTGGTTCTTCGCGGGATACCAGTATCTCCGTGACTACGACAGTCAACCAGGCGCCGACCCTGATTTCCCGAGGACCTACGAGCAGAACAAAGTTTTCGGGAAGCTCACGTGGCGACTGGCTCCGGGCTGGCAGTTGGTTCAGAGCGTTCACGCCGAGCACTGGGTGAACCCTGAGGTCCCGACGTCCGTGAAGCCGTTCGACGCAACCCTGAAACAGACGGCATCAGTGCCGGCGATCACCTTCGTCGATCTGACACACACGTGGTCCGCCAATACGTTGTGGGAGGTGCGCGCCGGGCGGTTTGACTACTCCCAGGACAGCTCGCCGAGCTCCGGCGATCGTTTGACTCCCAGCCGGTTCGACTCGGCGACGGGAGTCACGAGCGGCGCTCCGCAACAAATAGGTGAGGGAAGGCAAATCCGTACGACCGCGAAGGCCACACTCAGCCACTATCGGCCGGCACTGTGGCGTGCGGATCACGAGTGGAAGACAGGCGTGCAATTCGAGAAGGGCGAGAATCACGCGCTCCAGGTCATTCCGACCGGTACTTGGTACACCGACAACAATGGACAGCAATCTCAGTCCACGTCACGAGATCCCGTAAACGCCGGCGGTCAGTTCATCACGGTGGGCGCGTTCGCAAGCGACGCCCTGACGATCGGGAACCGGCTGACGATCAATGCCGGCCTGCGTTTCGACCATACCCGCGCCATCAGCCAGGATCTGCGCGCGCTCGATGCCGACGGAAATGACACCGGGGTCGTCATCAACGGTCTGGGTACGTTGTACACCTGGGACGTGGTGTCTCCGCGTCTCGGCGCGACCGCGAAGCTCAGTGCCGACGGCCGGACATTGCTTCGTGTCAGCTACGGGAGATTCAACCAGGGTGTGATTACCGGCGAGCTCGCTCCATTTCATCCCGGTCAGACTTCCGTCACCACGAGGGGTTTCGATTCGGCGACCGGCGGCTATACGAGGGTCATTTCGGTCGTGGATCCCAAACGCAACCTGCAGCTCGATTCCGACATGCGCCCGCCGCGCACAGATCAGTACTCGATGGGTGTGGATCGCGAGCTCGGTCGGCGGATGGCGATCAGCCTCGTGTATGTGCGCAAGCAGGGTGACGACTTCATCGGATGGACCGACGTCGGCGGGCAGTACCGCGAGGAGACGCGGACCCTCGCCGACGGCAGCACGCTGCCGGTGTGGGTACTGGTCAACGGCACCGCGGCTCGCCGCTTCCTGATGACCAATCCCGACGGCTACTCGCTGACCTACAACGGTCTCGTGACCGTCGTCGAAAAGCGCCGCTCCAACGGCTGGCAGGCGTTTGGCTCCTACACATTCTCACGGGCCTATGGACTGCAGGCGTACAGCGGGACGACGGCTGCCGGCCCCCAGGTCAGCACCGTTGGCGCTCCTCCGGGAGCGTTCTCCACCGGACCCATTACGTTCGGGCGCGATCCCAACGATCTCACCAACGCGCGCGGTCGGCTGCCCAACGATCGGCCGCATATGTTCCGCACCATGGGCAGCGTCGACGTGCCACGGACCGGCTTCGTGCTCGCCGCCAATCTGCAGATCTCCAGCGGCAAGCCGTGGGCGGCGACGACAGTAGTCTCGCTGCCGCAGAACGGTCAGCAGCGCATTCTGATCGAGCCCCGCGGCTCGCGCCGGTTGTCGACGCAGTCGCTTCTCGATCTTCGACTGTCGAGAGCGTTCAACATCGGAAGTATGGGCCGCATCGAACTCCTCCTAGATCTGCTCAATGCGCTCAACGACACAGCAGAGGAGGGCGTGGCGACGGACAACCTGTTCAGCTCGAATTTCGGGCAGCCCACTGTTTTCCTGGACCCGCGCCGCGCGATGCTCGGCGTGAGGCTGAACCTGGGGCGATGATGTCCATCCCGAAATCGAATGGTGTGACGCGTCGCACCTTGCTGCGCTGTGCCGCCCTTGGAACTGTCGCGCTCGCCTCAGGTGCGAAAAGCAGATTTGGCCAGACGGTGGCCGGCCCTCCGAACATCGTCTTCATCATGGCTGATGATCTCGGGTATGCCGACGTGGCGTGCTACGGACGTCCCGATCTCAGTACACCGAATATCGATCGCTTGGCCGCCAACGGCGTGCGCTTCCTGCAGGCGTACGCGAATTCGGCGGTCTGTTCGGCGACGCGCCTGGCGCTCGTCACCGGCCGCTACCAATATCGACTGCCACTCGGGTTGGAAGAACCGTTGACCGGCCGCGACGTCGGTCTACCTCCGGACCATCCCACGCTGCCGTCGTTGCTCAGGAAGGCCGGCTACGGCACGACGCTCGTCGGGAAGTGGCACCTCGGCGCGCTACCGCGATTCGGTCCGCTGCAAAGCGGCTACGATCACTTCTACGGCTTCCGCGGCGGCGGCGTGGACTACTACACGCACGCCGGCCTCAATCAGAAGGACGATCTCTGGGACGACGACGTGCCGGTACATCAGATCGGTTATCTGACGGATCTGCTCGGCAGCCGCGCGGTGGACGTCATCAACGGCTACGCGAAATCAGGCCGGCCGTTTCTTGTCAGTCTTCACTTCAATGCCCCTCACTGGCCGTGGGAAGCGCCAGGCGACGAGGCGGAGTCCGAGCGTCTGCGCGGGAAGAGCCTGTTTGATTTCGACGGCGGAACGCAGAAAACGTATCAGCGCATGATCGAGCACATGGATCTGCAGATTGGACGCGTGCTGCAGGCGTTGGACGCGAACGGTTTGACCGAGAACACGATCGTCGTCTTCACCAGCGACAACGGCGGGGAACGCTTCGCCGACACGTGGCCGTTCACCGGCAGAAAGAGCGAGTTGCTCGAAGGCGGCGTGCGCATACCGGCGTTGATGTCCTGGCCGGCTCGTGTTCCTCGGGGCCGAACGACCGATCAGGTGGCTATCAGTATGGACTGGCTGCCAACGCTGTTGGCGGCCGGGGGCATCGCACCTGACGCGGCGTTCGCGCCGGACGGGATCAACCTGCTGCCTGCGCTCGTGCAGAACACGCCGCCAATCCCGCGCAAGCTGTTCTGGCGCTACAAGGCGAACGCACAGCGCGCCCTCCGAGATGGCGATTACAAGTACCTCAAGATTCTCGACAACACGTTTCTCTTCAACGTCGTCGACGATCCGATGGAGCGCGCCAACCTGAAAGAGCGGCAGACGGATGTCTACGATCGGCTGGTGGCCGAGTGGCACGCATGGAACGCCACCATGCTGGAGGAAATCGACGAAAGCAATACAGGCGGCATCAGCGGCGATGAGTGGGCCGATCACATCGGCGCGAAGAAAGCCAGCGGCAAGGCGGACAACCCTCATCCGCCTCAAGTGTCGCCGGCAGAATCTCGCGAGGTGCTCACCGTCTCCCAACGAACCAGGGGAGTCCCGCAGTAAGCCTGCCGGCGGTGAAAGCCGCCTTCGCCGTAGGCACGTCTTCATCATCGCATTCCTGCTATGCTGCCGGCAGCGATGTTGCTGACGGCCTGTGGACACGATTGACTTTCCGCGCAGGCGGTCTGCGCGCGGCCGGCTCCTGCTGCTCTTCGTGCTGCTCGGCGTGCTGCTGTTCGGCGCAGAGACGCTGCTGTCGTACTACGTGGACGCGCTGTGGTTCGGCGCGCTCGGGTACGCCGACGTCTTCTGGAAGACTCTGAACTTCCAGGGAGCTCTCTTTACCGCGGCCGGAGGGGTGACCTTCGCGCTCCTGTTCGGCGCGTTCCGTGCGCTCAGACCACGCGGCTTCGGAGAGAGCCGCCGCATCCTCATCAACGGACGCCCCGTCACGCTTCCGATTGGTCCTGTTCTGTCTTTCGCCGTCGGTGTGGCGTGTGCGCTCATCGCCCTTCTGGCCGCCGCGGCGTTGTCGTCCGACTGGCCCACGGTGGCGCTCTGGTGGTATGGGCGGGCGACGGTCAATCCCGCGTCCGTCGCCGATCCGATCTTTGGCCGGCCTCTGGAGTTTTACCTTTTCACGCTTCCCGCTTGGCAGCTGGCCACTGGCTGGTTCACGACCGTTGCCGTGTTGACGTTCGGTATGGGTCTGTTCTTTTTCATGACGTCCAGTGGGGCTACGGCCATCCGCCAACGTGGCTTCGTTGACGCGAACGGCCGGCGGAGATTCCTGCTGGCGACCGTACCGCTGATCGTCGCCATCGCCGCGCGCATCTATCTCGGGCGATTCGAGCGTTTGTTCAACGATCACACCACGTTCGCCGGCATCACCTATACCGACGCCCACGTCACCGTGACCGGCATGCTGCTCGTCGCCGTCGCGCTGATACTTGGCGCAATCGCCATCGCGGTGGTGGCGTTCGTTGCGCCTCGCATCCGCTGGCTGGTCGCCGCACTGTTGCCTGCGGTCGTGCTGTATCTGGGCACCGGCGCAATTGGCGCGTATGTCGAGAGCTTTGTCGTGAGGCCCAACCAGCTGGTGCGGGAGCAACCCTACATCACCCACAACATCGAGTTCACCCGACAGGCGTACGGCCTCAATCGGATTGCTCGCCGTCCGTTCGCGGCGGAAACGACGGTCGAGGCAGCCGACGCCGCCAACAATCAAGCCACGCTGCAGAACATCCGGCTCTGGGACTGGCGGGTGCTCCAGGACACGCTGCGGCAGCTCCAGGAGATCCGCACCTATTACGACTTCCCGGATATCGACATCGATCGCTACGTCATCGACGGCACGCGCCGCCAGGTCATGCTCGCGACGCGCGAGCTGAATGTGACGAAACTGCCTGAGAGCAGCCGGACATGGATCAACGAGAAGCTGATCTACACGCACGGGTACGGGATCACGATGAACGCGGTCAACGGATTCACACCTGAAGGTCTGCCGGCGCTTCTCGTGAAAGATATGCCGGTGCAGAGCGCGTCGCCTGACTTGAAGGTCAGCCGGCCGGAAATCTATTTCGGCGAGATGACGAACACCGATGTGTATGTGAAGACGCGCCAGCAGGAGTTCAACTATCCACAGGGGCAATCGAACAGCCTGACGTCGTACGAAGGCACCGGCGGAATCGTTCTGGGCAGCTTTCTGCGCCGTGTCTTGATTGCCTTCGCTCGCGGCGACCTCGGCAAGCTGCCGTTCAGCGACGACGTCACCGGCGAGAGCCGGTTGCTGATGCGCCGGAACGTCCGCGACCGCGTCGCGTCGTTGGCGCCGTTTCTTCGGTTCGATTCAGATCCGTACATCGTGCTCGGTCCTGACGGCCGGTTGTCGTGGATCATGGACGGCTTTACGGTATCGGATAACTATCCGTACTCGCGCCGCTATCGGTTGGAGGATGAACAGGTCAACTATCTCAGAAACAGTGTCAAGGTCGTCGTCGACGCGTATGACGGCTCGACCACTTTCTATGTGTTCGACGCCGACGATCCCATTGTGGGTGCCTATCGCCGTATGTTTCCCACGCTCTTCAAGGACGCGTCCGCCATGTCGGCCGGCCTGCGCGCCCACGTGCGTTACCCCGAGCTGCTCCTTGCGCTCCAGGCCGACGTATACGGTCTCTATCACATGACCGATCCGCAGGCGTTCTACAACCGTGAAGATCTGTGGACCGTGGCTTCCGACGTCGCCGTGAACGTGCAAGGCGACCAAACCCCTCAGCCGATTGACCCGAACTTCATCCTGATGCGGCTCCCGGGCGAGCGCGACCTGGAGTTCGTCGAAATCCTCCCGTTCACACCGGCAAACCGGAACAATCTGATCGGGTGGATCGCGGGCCGCAGCGATGGGGAGCACTATGGGGATGTCGTCGCCTACGACTTCCCCAAGACGCGCCTCGTTGATGGACCGTTGCAGGTTGAAGCCCGGATCGATCAGAACGCGCAGCTCTCGGGTCAGCTGACGCTCTGGAACCAGCAGGGGTCACACGTGCGCCGGGGCCCGTTGCTCGTCATTCCGATCGGCCGTGCGCTGCTGTATGCGGAGGCCATCTACCTTCAGGCCGCGCGCAGCCCGATGCCGGAGCTCCGCCTGGTCGTCCTGGCGCTGCAGGATCGACTGGTCTACGCGCCGACATTCGAGGAGGCACTCAAAGAGTTGTTTGGCGCCGCTGGAACGTCCGCTGTCGCGTCCGCACCCTCGATTGTCTCCACCGAGCGCGAACCCGCTTCGGCTGTCGCATCGAGCGCCGAGATTCAGAAGTTGATTGCGGAAGCGGCTCGAAACCTGGCCGATTACCAGCGGTTGACCGCCGAAGGCAAGCTTGGCGAGGCGGGACAAAAGCTCGAACAGTTGAAGCATACGCTCGACGAGTTGAACAAGCGCAAGTAAGGCAAGCCACCGTGTCGAAGCCCCGGGAGTAAAATCGTCCGAGCGTGCATAGCTACTCGACGCGCTGGATTGTTGCGGGCATGGCCATGGCGGGGCTGTCGGCTGCGTACATGGCGCGTGCTGCGGCGCAAGATCCCGGCCCGTTTTCTCCGGACGTGAAAGAGTTCGTCGCCACCTACCTGAAAACGGGCGGCGACAAGCTGGACACCTGGGTGCAGGGTGACAGGGTCTCGCGGCCGGACGAGGCGCTCCGGGCGTTCAAGACGATCGATGGATTGACGATCGAGCTGGTCGCGTCGGAGCCGGTGATTCGCCAGCCCATCGACCTGCACTTCGACGATCGCGGACGGCTGTGGGTCGTCCAGTACCTCCAGTATCCGTTTCCCGCCGGCCTCAACATCACCTCGTACGACCAGTACCTGCGGGCTCGATTCAACGCCGTACCGGCAGCGCCACCCAACGGTGTCCGGGGTGTGGACAAGATCACCGTGCTGGAAGACACGGACGGCGATGGCACATTCGACGCGCACAAGGATGTCATCACGGGCCTGAACATCACGACGAGTGTGTTGACGGGGCGCGGCGGCGTTTGGGTGATGAACCCGCCGTACCTGCTCTTCTATCGCGACCGGAACGGAGACGGGCTGCCGGATGGCGATCCTGAGGTGCGCCTCGCTGGATTCGGCCTGGAGGATACGCACTCGCTGGCCAACAGCCTGACGTGGGGTCCGGATGGCTGGCTGTACGGCGTTCACGGAAGCACGAGTACGGCGAAGGTCAGAGGAGTTTCGTTTCTCGGACAGGCTGTGTGGCGCTATCACCCCGAGCAGGACAAGTTCGAGTTGTTCGCGGAGGGAGGCGGCAATCCCTGGACGCTGTCCTTCGACAGCAAGGGGCGCGCCTTCTCCGGCGATAACGGAGGCAACAACCGCGGATTTCACTGGGTGCAGGGCGGACGATACGAGAAGAACTGGCCGAAGCACGGCCCGTTCACCAGACCATATTCCTATGGCTACATCTCGCACATGGAGCATGAGGGGTATCCCGCGCGATTCGCCATGACGCACGTCGTCTACGAGGAAGGAAAGCTGCCCGGGTACGAGGGGCAGCTCATCTCGGGGATGGCGCTGACCAGCCGGATACAAGCCTCGCGTTTCGTAGCCGACGGTTCGACGTTCAGAACAGTCGATACCGATGCTCTGGTGACGACGACCGACCGCAGCTTCCGTCCGGTCGATACCGCAGTCGGGCCAGACGGTGCCGTGTATTTTGCCGATTGGTGCGACATCCGGATGGATCACACGGACCCGCGAGACACGTGGGACAAGTCGTGCGGACGGATCTGGCGTCTGCGAGGGAAGGATTATCACCAGGCGGCTTCTTTCAATCTGGCTCAACGGAGTAGCGAGGAGCTCATCGAGCTGTTGGGAGACCAGAGAAAGTGGTACCGCGATCAGGCGCGACGAGTGCTCGGCGAGCGTAAAGACCAGTCGCTCGTTCCTGGGCTGCGCAGACTTGCCCGAGAACGGCGCGGACAGCTTGCACTCGAGGCGCTCTGGACGGCGAACCTAATCTCAGGAATGGATCCTGAGTGGGCGCTGGCGCTGCTCAATCACCCAGATGCAGCCATTCGGTTGTGGACAGTGCGCCTGCTGAATGACGCCGGATCGATCGCGCCGCCGCTGCGCCTGCGGTTAGTCGAATTGGCTCGCAGCGAACCGGATGCCGAGGTGAGGAGCGAGCTCGCGGGTTTGGCCGCGCGCCTCGAGCCGGACGCCACACTCGCGGTCCTGCGCGAACTCATCCGCCGGCCGCAGGATGTCTCGGACAAACACATTCCGATGCGAATCTGGTGGGCCCTCGAGAAAACGATCACCAGCGATGCGGATCTCGTATTGAACTGGATCGAGAAGGAAAACGTCTGGCAGGAACCGGTCTTCGCCGAGCACCTCGAGGGGCGCATCGCCCGCCGGCTGGCGGCTGATCGTGGCAATAACCAGTCGTTTACGCGCATCGACCCAGACAAAAACTGGAAAGAGTATGCGCAGCACCCGCGAAGCCAGATGCCGGGCGGCAAGGGTGACTATACGGACTGGGAGACCAACTACACTCCGGAGATCAGCGACAGAAATCTCACACGACTTGCACGGCTCTTGGAGATGGCGCCGATTAGTCATCGTGATCGGCTGCTCGCCGGCGCAAAAGCGGGGCTCGGTCAAGGGACGCCTCCGGAGCGCGTGCCGGCGCGCCTCTCAGCATTGATCAGTAAAGAGGTGACCGCCGGCCCTGACGCCTACGAACGCGGTCGCGAGGCTTTTCTGATCCACTGTGCCCCCTGTCACCAGACGGACGGCAGCGGGATGACGCGGCTCGCCGCGCCACTGCGAAACTCCAAGTGGGTGCTCGGACGCGAAGACCTGCTCGCCCGGATCGTGTTGAATGGCCTGAAGGGCGAACTGCTGATGCCTCCTATGGGTACGCTCGACGATCAGCAGCTCGCGGCCATCCTTACGTATATCCGGCGCGCCTGGGGGCATGAGGCCGGACCCGTCTCTCCTGAGATCCTCGCAAGGGTTCGCGCACAGTCACAAGGACGTCAGACGCCGTGGACAGCGACCGAGCTTTCGGCGTTAGGACGCCGGGAGTGATATGAGCATGCGACCGGCGATCAGGCGCCTCCTCTTCCTCCTCGTAGTGTTTTGTCTGACGCTCGCGGCGGCTCAGAACCAGCAACCTGCCGGCAAGCCCATTGGATCGATTTCGACCCACGGCGATCTCATCGTGCTGACCCTCGACGAGGGCGCGCTCGGCCGCGCAAACCTCTTCGATCTCGAAAAGCACACATTGCGATTCACGCCAGTCTCGGGCGGCTATCGCGTTGAGAACGCCGCATTCACCTGGGACCCGGCCTTTGGCGACGAGCTGCCGGTTCGAACCCGGACACAGGTCGCGCTGCACGAGTTCGCCTTTCCTTTTTCCGGCAGAACGTGGGACACGCTGACAGTCGATGCGACGGGATCGATTGGCTTTGGCGGCGGTGTCACGATCGGCCGTTTCGATCAATTGCAGAACGCGGCCAAGGCTCTGCTTAACCAGACACCCGCGATTTGCGTGTTCATGAAGCCCCGCATGTCTGGGCCGCGCTACGTCAAAGCACTCCCAGATCGCGTCGTCATCACCTGGACGCTAACCGAGCCGGCCGGCGGCATCCAGGATTTCACGTGGACGCTGACCGTCAATCGCTTTCAGGCCGTGCTGTCGAAGAACGGAACGATTCAGATGTCGTACGACGACGTCGCTGCTAAGGACGCGATCGTCGGCGTCTATCCGGCATCGCTTGGCGCGACGGATTCTTCCATCGCTGCCGTGGATCTGTCTTCGCTCAAAGCGAACGACGGTCCGTTTGCGACGGTCTACGAGTCGTTTCACTATCTCTCGCTGCCGAACCCGCGCGATCTCACGTGCACCGTGCTGAACGCGCTCGGCGACAAGTTCGACTTCCTTGCGTACTACTCTGATTTCCGCATCGACAATCAGGAGGCAGGTACGCCGAGCAACGGGCCGCTCGGCGGTGGTCCAACCGGTGGCGCGGTGACCGGTATTGGCGCGCAGCAGCGCGGTCTGGCCTCGTACTGCAGCGCCGGACGATTCCAGTGGCAGTTCATCCAGCCCGTGTACGTCGGGTCGAATCAAATGCAAGAGCAACCGCCGGTCGACCTCGCCGATACGAACAATCGCAACATCGGTTTCTACATGCGTCAGCTGGGGCGACGGATGCCTGACGGTCGCATTCCGGAGTACGACTACGCGTTGTCGCAGATCGGCCACGAGATGGGCCATCGGTGGAGCGCGTTCGTCTCCGCGCGGGTCAAGGGGGAACTGATTCCGCTTGGCCCGACGCACTGGGCGCGCGGACTGCAGGCGCCGGCCCCGTTCCCATTCCAGCGTCCGACCGAAGCGTCCGCGATGGGCGGGGGCGTCTGGCAGGACAATTCCGACGGGACCTTCACGCAGCTCGACGACGATTACTATGTGCCAGCGACCGGTTACTCGTATCTCGATCTGTATCTGATGGGGCTCATGGCGCCGTCGGAAGTCCCGGACTTCTTCATCCTGCGTAATCTCGAGGCCGCGGGCCGCGACGCGAACGGCCATCCGATCTTCAAGGCGGACCGGTCCAGGATCAACATCGAGGACGTCATCGCCGCGGAGGGCCAGCGGCTGCCCGACGTCGACCATTCACAGAAGCAGTTCAACACCGGCATGGTCATGGTCGTCGAGCACGGCAAGAAGCCGAGCCGCGAACTGATCGAGCGGGTCAACGGCATCCGGACGGCGTGGACTGACTACTTCGCCACGGTCACCGGTCATCGCGCGTCGATGACGGCGACGGTGAAGTAGGCAGTAGGTATAATCCCCGCAGTTGGCGCTCGCATCCGGTACTCGCCTAGGTCCGTACGTGATCACTTCTCCGCTTGGCGCTGGCGGGATGGGGGAAGTCTACAAGGCGACCGATACCCGTCTTGACCGCACCGTCGCCGTCAAGATCCTTTCCGAGCACATCGCCGACGACGCCGAGTTGCGCACGCGATTCGAGCGCGAGGCCCGTGCCATCGCCCTGCTCGACCATCCTCATATTTGCTCGGTGTACGACGTCGGAAAGCAGGACGACGTGCACTACCTGGTGATGCAGTACCTCGAAGGCGAGACAGTGGCTGCCCGCCTCGCGCGGACGAAAGGACCGCTGCCACTGTCTCAGGTGCTGACCATCGGGGCCCAGATAGCCGATGCGCTCGAGAAGACGCATAGCGTGGGCCTCACGCATCGGGATCTCAAGCCCGCCAACGTGATGTTGACGAAGTCAGGACCGCGGCTGCTCGACTTCGGCCTCGCCAAGATGAGAGAGCCCGCCGGACCCCTGTCGATGTCGGGATTGACGCAAATGGCGACGGAACAGCCACTGACGGCCGCCGGCGTCCTCGTTGGAACCGTGCACTACATGGCGCCCGAGCAGGTAGAGGGTCGCGAGGCCGATGCCCGCACGGATGTTTGGGCCCTCGGTGCGCTGCTGTACGAGATGGCCACAGGGCAGCGCCCGTTCGACGGCGATTCACCCGCCTCCGTCATCGGCGCCATCCTCAAAGATGTTCCGCCGCCGATCTCCACGCGGGCGCCGCTGATACCCAGCGCCCTGGATCACCTGGTCGAACGATGTCTTGCGAAGGACCCTGACGACCGGTGGCAAAGCGCCACAGATGTTGGTGCAGTGCTCCGCTGGATTGGGTCGAGTGGACGGGAGCAGACGGGCGGCCTGCGAAAACCGCGTCGCGCCTGGCGAGAGTACGTCGCG
>Ga0207701_10004377_pt1 | contig 14345 bp, 10 predicted proteins | sample KBSSwiSSwithPhiX_FD_184294 | JGI IMG/M metagenome (GOLD analysis project Ga0207701, IMG submission 184294) | Switchgrass rhizosphere bulk soil microbial communities from Kellogg Biological Station, Michigan, USA, with PhiX - S5 (SPAdes) (version 2) | ecosystem: Environmental > Terrestrial >... | reverse complement strand
TTCGACCATTGGGGTGGCAAGCACGAGGCGCGCGACACGCAGCAACAGATCGATGAGTTTCGCTGGGTCGTCGATCAGGGCTATTCCATCAGCGTCTATATGTTTCACGGTGGAACCAGCTTTGGCTGGATGAGTGGCGCGAACTCCGATCACGAAGGCTACCAGCCCGACGTAACAAGTTACGACTATCAGGCCACGCTCGATGAGAGCGGACGCCCGACACCCAAGTACACGGCATTCCGCGACATCATCGCCAAGGCCACCGGCGTGACGCCGCCGCCAGTTCCAACGACCCCCGATCCAATCGCCATCCCTGAATTCCGGCTGACCGCTTCCCGCTCGCTTTGGAAGTCCCTTCCCGCGCCCATCACATCCCAACAGCCGCTCACCATGGAGGACATCGGTCAAAACTACGGCTACATCCTATATCGAACAACCCTCAAAGCCTCCGGCGATGGAGATCTCACGCTAGATCAGTTGCACAATTATGCATGCGTCTATCTAGATGGCGCGTTAATCGGCACACTCGACCGTCGCATCTCCAAAATGTCCATGCCCTTGCATGTCGCGCGCGCAGGGCAGCAACTCGACATACTCGTTGAAAACTCCGGTCGCGTCAATTTCTCAATTGTTCTGCGCGGCGAACGAACCGGGATCACAAAACAGGTCCTCTGGGGCGGGAAACCCGTGGAAGGCTGGTCGATCTTCCCTCTGCCCATGGAAGAACCCAGCAAGCTTGCCTTCAACAACGAAGCCTGCACCGGTTCCTGCTTCTATCAGGGACAATTCAATCTTGCCAAGGCTGGCGACACCTTTCTCGACGTTCGCTCGCTTGCCAAAGGCGCGGTGTGGATCAACGGTCACCCCATCGGCCGCTTCTGGAACATTGGTCCGCAGCAGACTCTCTATGTGCCTGGCGTGTGGCTCAAAGACGGCGACAACCAGATCGTAGTATTCGACGTAAAAGGAACAGGCACCCCTCAACTGTCCGGTCTCAACCACCCGCTTCTTGACGGCCCGATTCGTCGGGAATAGCGACGTCAAATCTACGAAGGACGAGCGCATCTAAATTGTCAAAGAATCGCCTGATCGCGCCCTTCATCGAGCTGCTGCGTCAAGGCATGTCTCCTGAAAAGATCGCGCTGACCATTGCTCTGGGTATCATGCTCGGCGTAACGCCTGTGCTTGGTTCGACGACCCTATTGTGTACTCTCACGGCCCTCGCACTCCGTCTCAACCTTCCCGCGATTCAGTTGGTAAATGCAGTTGTATATCCCTTGCAGATCATCCTTATCATTCCCTTTTTCAAACTGGGTGCATTTGTGTTCCACACCAGCGCCACGGCAATTTCGCTCAAGGGAATCGAGGCGATAATTCACACCGGTATTTGGAACGCGATTGGGGCGCTCTGGATACTAACGATTCACGCCCTCGTCGTTTGGGCGGCTCTGGGCGCCATCATGACTGCTCTGCTCTATCCGGTCCTCATCATCTTTGTCCGTCATCTCTGGAAAAGGGTCAGCGACCGAAGACGCGCCTTGTCACCGCGAGATTAGCTTCAGTTGCCCGGGTCACCGCGCCCGCTTGCTCGTACACTGGTGGGACACAAGAGGCTCTCTCGATGAGCGCAGGAATCGAGTTCCGTAATGTTAGCTTCGCAGCGCCGGATGGACGGCTGCTGCTGGATGACATTTCCCTTGCGCTCGAAAAGGGCTCAACGACAGCTATTCTCGGCCGCAGCGGCTCGGGAAAAACGACCCTGCTTCGCACCGTCAACCGGCTGATCGACCCAACCAGCGGCGAAGTGCATTTGCAGGGCGAGAACGTTCGCGATCTCGAGCTCATCCGCCTGCGACGCAGTATCGGTTATGTCATCCAGGAGGCAGGACTCTTTCCCCACTTCACCGTGGAACGCAACGTAGGGATCGTGTTGGAGGCCGAGGGGATTACTTCGCAGCAACGCCTTCAACGCAGTCACGAATTGCTGAGTGCTGTTGGTCTTGAGCCTGCAACCTTCGCACATCGATTTCCCCACCAGCTTTCCGGAGGTCAGCGCCAGCGAGTCAGCGTCGCCCGCGCTCTCGCGGCGGACCCCGAGGTATTGCTCATGGATGAGCCTTTCGGTGCGCTAGATCCGCTCACACGCGCTGAGATGCATGACATGCTTCGCAATCTTCTGGCGAGTCTCAGCAAGACCGTGCTTCTCGTCACTCACGACCTCGACGAGGCGCTCTTTCTCGCCCGCAGCATCGTGCTCATCAGCGAGGGCAAGCTAATGGTTCATCTCCCCGCAGCGGAGTTTATGAGATCCGGGGAACCCGAAGTCGCAGCCTACATTCGCGCCTACCATCGCGGCGAAGACCGATCGACATTGATCGCTAGTCGTCAGGAAGGGAAGAGATGAATTCCTCCTTCCTTGCAAGATATGGCGGCCAGATCGCCACCCTCACGCTGGAGCACCTCTGGCTCACGGCAGCAGCGATGTTGTTTGCCTCTGCGATTGCCGTGCCTGCCGGTATATGGCTCACCCGCTCGCCTCGGTGGGCCCGACCTGTCATCGCGCTGGCAAATATCTTGCAGACCATTCCGTCTCTCGCCATGTTCGGATTTCTCTTGCCCTTGCCGTGGCTTGGTGACCGTGCGGCGCGCATCGCAATTCTTGCTCTCACCGCCTATGCCCTGCTGCCCATCCTCCGCAACACCTATGCAGGCATTCGCGGCATCGACCGCTCAGTTCTTGAAGTTGCCCACGCGCTCGGTCTCACTCCTTCACAGCGCCTCTTCAAGGTGGAACTTCCCCTCGCGGCCTCTTTTATCTTTGCCGGACTCAGAACGGCTACAGTCACATGCATCGGCATCGCCACCATCGCAGCCGCCGTCGGCGCAGGAGGACTCGGCGAGTTCATCTTTCGAGGCGTCGCTTCGGTGGACAATCGACTGGTTCTCGCCGGAGCAATTCCCGCAGCATTGCTAGCCTTGGCTGCTGATGCGACTCTTGGCCTGTTCGAACGCTGGTTCAGGGTTCCCACTCCCGAGGGATCGCAACAATGAGGCAGAGATATTGGCTCTGGCTTCTTCTTTCGGCGTTAGCATTCCTCTCTGCGTGCTCTCCCCCGCGACCCGACCATCCCGTTATCGGTGCAAAGAATTTTACTGAGCAAGTAATTCTCGGAGAGCTTCTCGCTCAGGAAATTGAAGCCAAATCCAATCTCAAGGTGGAACGTCGCTTTTACCTTGCGGGCAGCTACATCTGCCAACAGGCCTTGGTATCAGGGCGCATCGATGCCTACGTCGAATACACCGGCACCGCGCTCACAGCCATTCTCAAGCAGCCAGTCGACCGAAATCCTGAACGTGTTCTCGCTACAGTCCGCCGGCTTTATGCATCCCGTTACGGCATCGCGGTCGCCGAACCACTTGGATTTGAAAACACGTTTGCGATGGTGATTCGCGGCGATGACGCTCGCCAGTTGCATCTGGCAACACTCAGTCAGGCCGCGACCTACACTCCAAAATGGCGCCTTGGAGTCGGATACGAATTTGAGCAGCGTCCCGATGGATTGGCGGGACTAAGCAACGCGTATGGCCTTCGATTTTCCGGCCCGCCACGCACCATGGACCTCGGCCTGCTCTACCGCGCCCTCAATGCGCACCAGGTCGATATGATCGCCGCCAATTCTACTGACGGGCCGATTCAGGCATTCGGTCTCATCGCGCTTCAGGATGACCGGCACTACTTCCCGCCGTACCAGGCCATTCCCTTGGTGCGCGCTGAAGCGCTGCAGCACTGGCCTCAGATTCAGGCCGCACTCGACGCCCTGGCCGGAAGAATCACCGCAGACGATATGCGCGCCATGAATGAAGCCATCGACGGCAAGCACCGCGACCCGGCCGACGTCGTGCATGAATTTCGTGCAAGCAAAAACCTCTGAAGTTTCGCTGCGCGGAATTTTCCCTGACCCCAAAAACACGAGAAGCGTTGTTGAGCCTTTTCACGAATAGGCATATCCTTTTTCGAGTGCATCCGACCCCCGCGATCACGGATGGCTCAGAGGTCTCCAATGTCGCTAAATGACTTTACGGACTCGCCGGCGTGCTGGCCCGCTCTTCCCCTCGACTCCTGGCAGGACACACGCGCCACCCTGCACATGTGGACTCAAATCGTCGGCAAGATTCGAATGCGCCTGACGCCCCTCGTCAACCACTATTGGAATGTTCCGTTATACGTGACCTCGCGCGGCCTGACCACATCGCGCATTCCTTATGGTGAGCGATCGTTCGAACTTTGGTTCGACTTCATTCAGCATCAGCTTGTTCTTGACACAAGCGACGGGATCTCAAAGAAGCTTCCTCTGGAGCCCATGCAGGTGTCCGACTTCTACGCGAAATGCATGGCGATGCTTCGCTCCGCCGACATCAACGTGAGCATCTGGACGATGCCCGTCGAAATTCCCGATCCAGTCCCCTTTGAGAAGGATCAGCAGCATCATTCCTATGATGCCGCGTCGGTGCAGAAATTTTGGCGCATCTTACTTTCCGTCGATGCCGTCCTGCAGCACTTCCGATCGCAGTTCATTGGAAAATCCAGCCCCGTGCATTTCTTCTGGGGAAGTTTCGACCTCGCCGTGACTCGATTCTCCGGCCGCAGAGCACCGGAAAAGCCCGGGGCCGACCCGATCACCCGTGAAGCGTACTCCCACGAAGTCAGCAGCGTCGGCTTCTGGCCCGGCGGAGGCGGCATCGCCGACCCGGCCTTCTATTCCTACATGGCACCGCAGCCTGAAGGTTTTCGCGACGCGAAGGTTCTTCCAGAATCATCGCGGTACGATGCAGGCCTCGGTGAATTCATTCTGATGTACGACGACGTTCGAGACACCGCGACTCCGAGTGACACGCTGCTCAGGTTCTGTCAGAGCACCTATGAAGCTGGAGCCCGGCTCGCCCAGTGGGATCGCAGCAGCCTAGAGCGCTAGGGCAACTTTGCGTTCGTCAGGTTGTATCCATCCACCGTGAGGCGCGGCTTCTCGCCGCGAGTGTCCGCATCCTCAAGTTCGACGGAGATAGACCTTCGCTCCCCCGGCATCAGTGCGATGTAGTTGTCGTTGTACAAAGCAGGCAGAATGGGATCTCCCGTCTTGGTCCGTACCGCTTTGACGCGCACCATCAATGCCGGAGAATTGGACACATTGTGCAACTGGGCTGTAATCTCCCACCGCGATCCGTGACGCTTGATCTGCGTCTTGGCCACGACCTTTGCATGCGGCATATTGCGAATGCCCTCGTAATCGCCTTCAGTGACGCCGCGAAGGTAGAAGTTGGAAGACAAGACCTGCCCGCCCCGCGAAAGAGTCAGACGAATGAAATGGGTGCGCGAGAGTTCGCCCGGATACTCCAATTGGATTGGAGAGACTGTGCTGTCCTCGTGACTTTCCACGTTTGCTGATTTCTCCCATTTCACTGAGCCATCCAGATTTAAGATCTCGGCATGCGCGGTGAGGCTGCTCTGCCTGCCTGCGCTGTAGTTCACCACCTCAATCGCATCGGTGGCTGCGTTCCACTGGATATGGAGCGGCTCAGAGGCTTTCTTCGCGCCATAGTAGCCGGCGTCAGTATCAAAGAAGTAGTCGTAGGTTTGCCACAACAGCGACGGCCACGCGGGATGGCTCATCCAGATAAGTAATCCAAGGCGACTTTTGCCTTGACCCTCAAACATGCCGCGGTAAGCATCGTAATTCACGAATTGAGCAAAGCTCATCCACTCGACGATATTGGTCGCGCCTCCATACTGCTTGTCGATCGCATAAGCGAATGGATTCTCCGCATGGAAATCATGCAGCGGCCACTGGCTTCCCTGCGGCCACATCGCAGACTCCGGCATCGTCCGGCGCAGGCTCTCCATTTCGACAACGTTTGGCGATCCCATCTCACTATGGAGCTTCGTAGGTGCGTGTTCAAAGTAGTACCGCAGCGGCTCCACTCGATATGGGCCGTGTCCGCTGACGGGACCGTCCGCCGAACTTGAAATGTAATGCGAAGCCGGATCCAGTGCCGCAACAAGTTTGCGGAGACCATCGTCAATTGGCTGCGGCGGAAGACCCTCATTCCGTCCACAGAATATTCCCAGCGATGCATGATTGCGGATGCGGAGAATGTAGTCCTTTGCATTGCTCAGAAACAGATCATCGTTATCGGGGTCAGGACCATCCCATGGATTCGCGAGCCAGAAGTCCTGCCATACAACGACGCCATTCCGATCGGCAGCTTCATAGAATGCTTCGTCGCCCGTCTGCCCAACCCAGTTGCGGATCATGTTGAAATGCTCGTCACGGTGATACCGTAGCGCAGTCTCGTACTCACGCGATCGATATCGCAGCATCGACTCAGGAAATCCCCAGTTCCCTCCATGTGCAATAAATCGCCTTCCGTTGATCCAAATCTTCAGCACCCCGCCTTCTTCGGAGTACGTGAACTGACGGATGCCCGATTGAAAAGATGTTGTGTCCGATACCTTGCCATCTACGATGAAGCTGAGCTCTACATTGTAGAGATTCGGCTCTCCGTATCCGACAGGCCACCAAAGCTTCGGGGCAGAAATGCGAAGCGCGGTGTACGTCGACCGGTCAAGCGTAACCGTCTTCGTGCCTGAGGCATCGATCGTCACTGGCGCCTCAACCGTCGTGTCGCCAAATCTCGCGCGCAGAGTGCCGGCAACGGGCTTCGTGCTCTGGTTATGCACTGCGGCTTGAATAGCAATGTCCGCGTGGTTCGTGTCGGGGAGCGAAAGAGTAGAAGTCACCAACGGATCTTCAATTGTGACGGCGCCGCTGGTGCTGAGCGATACATTGCTCCAGATTCCGCTGTTGCGTCCGCGGATAGTGGAGATCCAGTCCCATCCTGCAGAGGCATGGTAAGTGGGATTGTCACGTCCGAGTGCGCCTCCATTAACGGTCGCCCCTGCCTTGTCCTTCGTGCCCCCGGGATTCGCAGGTTGAATGACTCGCACTGCGAGCGCGTTTGTTGCATCTGAATGCACCAGGGTCGTGACATCAAAGCGGCCGCGCATAAATCCACCATCAATGCGCCCGACCTCGTGGCCGTTAAGATAGATTTCCGCCCTCCAGTTGACGCCATCAAAGTTGAGCCAGGTATGCTTCCCCTCTTCTCGCGTTGGCGGAATTGTGAACTCATTGCGATACCAGAAATCCGCGCAGAAGAAAGAATCGGAGATTGCATACTGGTTGTCGCCGAAGTCGGGATTTGCAATCGCTCCGTCGTTCAGGTAACTGGTCAAAACCGTACCAGGCACAGTTGCGATCATCCAGTCCTTATCAACGAAACCAGGTAGTGAGAGTTGCTCCCCACGGGCTTCCACAAGCGATGTGCGCTGTAACCGCCAGTGTCCCCCAGAGAGAGGAAGAGTGCCATCTCCGCGCGACACCGCCGCTGCATGAGGAACCGCAACCGGCCCGCCGCGTCCGAAAACCTCAAGCTCACTCAGAATGTACCGGCCTCCCGGATCCGCTGGTTGCGTCATCAGGACTCTGACATACCGCGCGCGAGTTGGATGGGCCAGGCGAATATCGTCGTTTGGCCCTGCCGCGGCCGGCAGAGCCTGCACCGTCTTCCACTGCGTCCCATCGTCAGACGCCTGTATGACTCCCTGGGCGGCCCGGCGTATCCATGCCAGCGCAACCCGATCAAAAGTGCACGTCGCACCCAGATCGACTGAGACCCACTCTTCGCTGCTCCCCGCGCTCATCCACGCGCTATTGAAATGCTCCGGACCAGCAACCCGTACCTCTTGATCTCTGTCAAACAGCACAGCCTCGGCGACTCCCCAGGTGGGAATGTTCGGCGCCGATAGTTCAATGCGATAGGAGTGGACCCGCGCAGGCGATGCGAGCGCGATGGATTGCTTGAAACTGGGACCCGGCACACTCATGTCGGGCCACACGGAACCGCTCGCCCTTCCCAGTTCTTTCCACGACATCCCGTCATCGGAACCAGAAACAATGTATGTCCAGGTGCCGGTAAGCGCGCGTCCATAAATCTTCCGAAGGTAGAGATCAATGTGATCAATCTCTGGAGGCTCAACGTCTCCCTCGATATCGAACTCTACCCATGGCCTCGCTCCCGAGACGTCGATCGACGACGTGACATTTCCGTCAAGGAATACCTCGCGCCGATTCTTCGCTAGTAAACCTCCGTCGCTTGTAGACGTGGCGATCCACTGCGGCAGACCGGTCTCCTTGAGACCGTCTGTGATCAGTTGCGCCGTCAAATTGTAGTCGTAGGCACTGGATTGATACGCCGGACGGTGCAACGCGAGATTGCGATAGTTGTGCGCATCAATCACCAGCGCTGGGCCCACATACTCTTTCGGGTCACCGGGATAGACACCAATCCCACGTGTGTACTCCTGGGCATGAGAGATCAAGGCGGTAAAAAGTACCAACAGTGCAATAGGCTTCATTTCTTCTCCGGAGATGCGCGCCAAACGTAAAGATGACTCCGGGCAGAAAGAAAAGCCCGTCCGTCGCTCTAGAAAATGTGAATGGGCGAACGGGCAAGTTTACATCTGGTAGCGGCGCGCGGCAACAATGGAACGCGCGTCGCGATCTTTTAAACAGCAAAAGGCGCGAGCCCCGATACAATCGCGGCATTTAGGGTCGCACATTCGTTCGAGTGCCATTTAGGACTAGAGCCACTTGATCGACTTCGAAAAACGGCATTACCGATCTTTGCGGTAAAGAAGATCGCGAATTGCCCGACGCCGCGCCTCGTTTACTTCGGCCTCAGCTTTGCGCTCTTCGGTACTCAAGCGACTCTTGTCGTCCGACTCCATTGCTTCCGGAGTGCTGCATTCAGGACAGCGGTTAGCAAAGCCGGGCTTGTCCGGTTTCAACTCAAATTCTTCACCGCAGACGACGCAGGTTTTAATTGGAAAAGACATCAAGTCGATGATAAGACATCTCGAACACATCAGTTAAGTAGCCCATTCGCATCTAGATATGGAAAACTCTTTTGCCCGGGCTCTGAGCAGGCTATGATAAACGCTCACCTGTCGGTGCCGCCGATGGAGGGAAAGGATGCAGACCACACAACAGAAAGTCTTGATTGTTGATGATGACCCCATGCATCTGGAGATCTATGGACTCCTGATGAAGCAAGCCGGATACATTCCTCTGCCCGCGCTTGTAAAATTCACCGGAACGGACCTTCCGGAATGCGACAGCGTCGCTCTGGCGCTATTGGACTACCGGCTCAATTCTGTGAAGACGTCGCCGGAGTTGGCCAGAGAAATTCACGCTCTCTATCCCTCAGCCCCGATTCTTGTTCTCTCCGATCTCTGGAACCTTCCTTCCGATATCGCCCCCTACGTTTCTGGATTCGTTCGCAAAGGCGAGCCAGCCGTGTTGATCGAGAAGATCGCTCAGCTCCTGGCCGCGAATTCTGACATTGGATCGAGATCAGCGAACACCGCCTGACCCTGAATGCGCTTTTTAGAACGCCGACATCAGTTGCGTACCGTTTTCTTCGAATCTTCGGGCAACTTTTACAACAACAATGGCTTCCAACGACTGAGTCGTTCCGCTCATCTACTTGGGAGTGTAAGTTCTCCATGTCTTCCGCGCGTCTTGCGCTGATGCTGATAGTGCCCCTGTCTTGCGCCGCTCGTGCTCTAAGGTTGGCGGGTAGGGTTGCACCGGAGTTGCGTTTCACCATCTGGTCGCGAATCAGAGTCGGTTTCGGTGGCCTCCAATCGAATTCTCTGGTGCCCCTTGCTCTGGCAGTATTGTTGTCGGTCTTCTGCGTAGCTCCTGTTTCTTCGCAACAAAGACCATCTGAATACGACGTCAAGGCCGCTTATCTCTTCAACTTTGGAAAGTTCATGCGCCATACCGACAACTATGTGCGCAGTGCCACTTTCGAGATCTGTATCCTTGGACGCGATCCAATTGGAAACACAATCGATAACATTGCCGCGAATGAAAGGATCGATAATCGCTCCGTCCGAATCAATAGACTTCCGGATGTAACAGCGGCCAAATCCTGCGCTATCGTTTTCATCAGCTCATACGAGCAGGAAAACATTCGGGAGGACCTCGCGATCCTTGCGGGGACAGACGTGCTGACTGTGAGCGATATACCGGACTTTCTGAAACGCGGCGGCATGATTCAGTTTGTAATGCTTGAAAACCACGTCAGATTCGCCGTTAATCTCGACGCCCTCAACCGCGCACATCTCGTGCTTAGTTCCGAGCTCCTTAGAGTCGCCTCTTCGATCGGCGGTAAATCGCCGAAGCGGGAGCCGCGATGAAGCTCTGGAATACCAAGTCCATCTCAGGAAAGCTGATGCGCATGACCCTCCTCGTCAGCGGCACTGCCCTCGCGCTTGCATATGTTTCATTCTTGGGATACGACCTGTACACGCTTCGTCAGAACCTGATCATCTCTCTTGGTACCGAAGCTGGAATCGTTGGAGCCAACAGCGTGACATCCTTGCTCTTCGACGATCAACAGGCTGCCGAAGCTACGCTGTCAGCTCTGCACAACTCTCCTCAGATCAGGGCTGCGATTATTATCCGTGCCGACGGTAGAACTCTTGCGAGATATTTGCGTGACCAATCGACTCTGCCTCAGATGAACGAGAGACTCGCCCCTGGCGAATCGAACCGCTACTGGACAAAGGGGCGAGACATTCTGCTGGGACACGCAATCGACCTCCAGGGAAAGACGGTAGGCGCAGTTTACCTGCTTGCCGAAACCAGCGACGTCGCACGCCGTACCCAACGCTTTGGTCTCATCTCGGCTTGCATGCTGATTATCTGTTTCGCGATTGCATTATTTGCTACGTCCACCATTCGCCATCTCGTCACAGATCCATTGACCGGACTTGCGCAAACCGCCCAGATTGTCGCCCGCGAGAGAGACTACTCTGTCCGCGCGAAATTGCCGCCCAGCAGCGATGAGCTGTCTTTCCTGATTCAATCGTTCAATGAGATGTTGGAGCAGATACAGGCACGGGATCGTGCCCTTGAGGAATCGCGAAATGCCCTCGAACAGCGCGTGGAAGAGCGCACTGCCGAGTTGACATTGACCAACAGGGAACTGGAAGCATTCTCTTATTCCGTTGCGCACGACCTGAGAGGGCCACTTCAACACATTAACAATATAGGTTTCCTGCTTCAGCACTCCTGCGAAGATAGCCTGAACCCCAACGGCCAGTTGTTGATTCAGAGGCTGCTTGAAGGAAGCAAGCGCATGTCGTCTCTGATTGACGACTTGCTCAATCTTTCGCGGGCCAGCAGTCACCCTCTTAATCGCATCTCCATCGACCTCAGTCAAATGGCTGAGGCCATTGTCACTCGCCTCGAATCCGAAAAGGGCCGACGAAGGGTCGAATTCAAGATCGCAAAAGGCGCGAATGTGATTGCCGATGAAGGATTACTTCAGTTGGTATTGGAAAACCTTCTCGTTAACTCGTGGAAGTACACCTCAAAGGTTCCAGAAGCTGAAATTGAGTTCGGATACACAGAAGAAGAGGCCGGTACTGCTTACTTCGTTCGTGACAATGGCGTCGGATTTGATCCGCAATATGCAGATCGATTGTTCCATCCCTTTCAGCGCTTGCACTCCCATAGTGAGTTCCCAGGAACCGGAGTTGGCCTGGCGACGGCCTACAGAATTATCAGCCGCCACAACGGAAAGATCTGGGCCACCGGAGACGTCGATCAGGGAGCGACATTCTTTTTTACTGTGCCCTATGACTCCAACGCATGAGTGCGAACTGGCTATGCTTCCGCAAGAAGTCAACGACTCCAATACTGCTTATTCAGGCCCAGATGATACTTCAACCGCGGCGACAGTTGCTTCTCCCTCCGCCCTATCCTGTAACCAAGATATTTCGTAAACGTCCGAATCAACGCGGAGGGAACACTCAGGAAATCGTTCTTCATTAGGTATCTCAGTTCCGACAGCACAAATCGCCTGCCTTCCCCCGATGCAGTCCCGAATTGTTCGATCAACCATCCCTCGCGTGCATGCAACACACCGATGTCGAAGTATCGTCTAAATTCCTCCACGATAGAGTGCGAATGGGAATGTACAGCAAGAGCCTTCGCGACATACGCGGTCTTCCATCCAGCCTGGTGCAACCGTGCCACAACCATCGTGTCCTCACCGAAAATCACATCGGATGAAAACCCGCCTACACTCATTAGCGCTGTGCGTCGGTAAGCTCCAAATGCATTCGAGAAGAATATAGACTTGAAGCCGAGCGCCTTGCGACTCTCCCACGAACGCACATTGGATACATCCGGATAATTGAAGAGTCTTGCGTGAGATTCAATGGCGGTTGCGCCGTGGCGGGGCAGCTGTCTTCCATATGCGGCCCCGATGCCAGGATCTTCGAACACTCTGACAATGTGTTCAAATGCATCCGGTTCTGCAGGTACTGCGTCCTGAGTAAGGTAAATAAGGATATCCGCATTAGGGGCGTGTTCCGCGGCCAATTGACGAGTACCGCCATGATCGAAGTCCCGACCATCAATTTCGACAACCTCAAATCCGGCATCCCGCGCAGCCGCCGATGTCCCGTCTGTTGAAGAGGAATCGACGACGATGACTTGGTCCGGATATGCGCTCTGTTTTTGTATGCCCTCGCAAAGAGCCTTCCAGTGCCGTGCTGCATTGTGCGTCGGTATGATGAGTGCGACCTGGGGTTTAGTCGCGTCCATGCCGGCACCTCTAAATTGTTCGTCCACTCTGCGCATCCGTCTCGCCCTCTTCTTGTGTGCACGCTACTGGACAGAGAGGCGCAGCGCATACGAAACATGCGCAACCAGCAGATCAATTCGCGTCCGTATCTGTCGAACCAGCGATTGAGTGCGACTCGCGTTCTTCGCGTGACGCCGATAGTAAAGCAGATCTTCATCAATGAATTCGGTTCTCCCGCCGGCCACTTCATTCCGCGTGCCGATCCACGCATCATGCAGGAATGTCTTATGGCGCGGAAAGGGCAGAACCCGCCCGAGGAGCGACGCGCGGATTGCCATCGCTGAGCCCTGATAGTGATTGACCAGCACATTCTTCCAAAAGCCGGAGGAGAACCTTCCCTCGCGGTTCACTCGCGAGTTCGGCAATCGGTCGTCATTCTCGTCGATCAAACTCACCCTACTCGTGACAACTTCCACGTCGCGGTGCCTCTCAAATACATCGAGAAACCTTTGCACTTTTGTAGGTGCCCAGACATCATCATCGTCACAGAGAAAGAGAACGTCGCCCGTTGCAGATCGCAGCGCGTCTTCGAATGTTGGCACGACGCCCAGATTCTTGCTGTGCCTCAACAGGCGAATTCGTGGATCCGCTGACCGCAGGATCCGCTCTCTCGTATCATCCTGCGAGCAGTCGTCTACGATCAATATTTCATCCTCGTCGCGAAGCTGCGCCAGGATCGAATCCAACTGCGCATCGATATATTTCCCGCCGTTGTATGCAGCCATACACGCAGAGATCCTCAGCCTGCGTGATGGAAATCCGGTTGCCTCCAGCGAATTACCCAGGCGCTCTCGCGTCTTCCGCCTCCACTCTTCGAGCCTCTTGGGCCTCGATGTGAAGAGCCTGCGCAACAACGCCTGACGGGTAATTCTTCGTAACTCCATGTTGTCTTGACGCACTCGATGCTTTATCAATCGCAGCAACAGCCTGAGCCCTCTCTCCCACCCAGCCATCCTATTCATCCGCATATCCCAAAAGGCTGTCTCTGCCAAAAGAGTATTGCGATAGCGATCCGCACTCATGCGCTCGCTCATGTTCTTCATTGAGAAGTCATGCTGAAGGGCAGTGTCTCCTGCAATGTAAACTCGTTTGCCATGCTGATGCAGTCGGTTGAAAACCTGCGCATCACTGTTGTCCAGCCAGAACCATGGATCGTATCCACCAATCTGTTGCAGAGCCGTGACGCTCAGCATCGAACCTGAGTTGAACGCATAGACCGCCTGCTCGGGAACGCCGCAATGCCCGCCGCTAAACCAGCGGGGAATCGCCCCGAGAACAAAATAATTCGGCGAAACAATTCTGCCGCCTGCGTGGATCTGCGGCACGATTGCCCCAACTCCTGCAATTGCCCGGCTGGCGGTCGCGGCCAACGACATCTTGAGAAAGTAATCCGCTGGGACCGAAGTGTCCTGATCAAGGGTGATCAGCCAATCTGACTTGGCATCGATCGCCATCTCCAGCCCTCGATTGTACGCACACGCCAGCCCAAGATTGCGCGGATCATGAACATATCTGACGCCGTCATGCAGCTGCGCTCCGGACGCCGCCTGCTGGCGGTCGGCGCG
>Ga0207701_10004376_pt1 | contig 14346 bp, 11 predicted proteins | sample KBSSwiSSwithPhiX_FD_184294 | JGI IMG/M metagenome (GOLD analysis project Ga0207701, IMG submission 184294) | Switchgrass rhizosphere bulk soil microbial communities from Kellogg Biological Station, Michigan, USA, with PhiX - S5 (SPAdes) (version 2) | ecosystem: Environmental > Terrestrial >... | reverse complement strand
CGAAGTCGGCATGCGCCGGCGAGTGCGTGACCATCACGATGGTCGACCCTTCCGAATTCAACTGGCGAAGCATGCGCATCACCTCTTCGCCGTGCGCGGTATCCAGATTGCCGGTCGGTTCGTCGGCAAGGATCAGCTTCGGCTCGCCGACGAGTGCGCGGGCGACCGCCACGCGCTGCTGCTGGCCGCCCGACAACTGCGTAGGACGATGCTTCGCGCGATGTGCGATTCCGACCTTGTCGAGAACCCGGTCAACGCGCGCCCTGCGCTCGTTCGAGGGGCAGTCGTGATAGAGAAGCGCAAGCTCCACATTCTCGCGGACAGTCAGTTCGTCGACCAGGTTGAAGCTCTGGAAGATGAAGCCGATGTTCGCCTTGCGGGTCTCGGCCAGCGCGGTCTCCGAAAGGCCCGCAACTTCCTTGCCGTCGAAAACGTAGGAACCGCTGGTCGGGCTGTCGAGCATGCCCATGACGTTGAGAAGGGTCGACTTGCCGCACCCCGATGGGCCCATGATCGCGACAAATTCGCCGCGCGCGATGTCGAGATCGACATTGTCGAGCGCGGTCGTCTCGACAGTGTCCGTCCGGTAGCTCTTCGTCAGGCCTGTCATGCTCAGCATCGTGGCGGTCCTTTCTATTCGTCGTTCGCGAAAGCGAGATGATCCTTGTCGATCAGCCCAGCGTAGGAAGAGGTGATGATTTGCTCGCCGGGCTTCAGGCCACCCAGCACTTCGATGTAATCGCTGTTGCGGCGCCCAAGCTGGACTTGGCGCTTGCTCGCGCTGTTGCCGCTTCTGTCGACGACGAAGACCCAGTTGCCGCCCGTATCGTTGAAGAAGGCGCCGTTCGGGACCAGCAGGGCCCGGGATGAATCGCCGACCGTCAGCTTCGCCTGGATCGTCTGGCCGCGCTGGACGCCAGACGGCTCGCCGCCGTCGAAGGTGAGGTCGATCTGGAACTGGCCGTTCCGGACCTGCGGATAGACCTTCGCAACCTTGAGCCTATAGGTCTTGCCGTTGAAGTCGGCCGTTGCCCGCTGGCCCACCGCGACGCGGCCAAGGTAATATTCGTCGACATCCGCCTGCAGCTTGTCAGCGCCGGCGCTGTCGACCTGGCCGATCCGTTCGCCCTGCTGAAGCGACTGGCCGAGCTGGATGTCGAAGCCGCTCAGCTGGCCTGTCACGGGGGCCCGGATGTTAAGCTGGCCAAGGCTGTTCTGGGCGACGCCCATGCTGCTGTTGAGCGACGCAGCGGCCATCCGAAGCTGCTGGAGCTGGCTGCGTTGGAGAGATTCCGTCTGTGCGATGCTCTGCTTCAGGATCTGGAGCCGCTTGTTCTGGAACTGCAGATCATCCTTCGTGTCGTTGAAGGTCTTTGCTGCAACGAACCCCTTCTCGGCGAGCGCCTTCTGGAGGTCGTACTGCCGCTTGGCCTTCGCGAGTTCGGTCTCGGCCTGGTTCAGGTCCCGCGTGTTGGCGTTGTGCGACTGGACCAGCGCCAGCTCCTGGCTGCGCATGTTGTTCAGCTGCTGCTCGACTTCGGCCTGTTTCTCGAGGGTGGAGAGCTGCAGCTCCGCGTTGGACAGCACAGCGAGCATCTGGCCCTGGAAGACCTGCGTTCCGTCTTCGACTAGCTTTTTCTCGACGCGGCCGCCTTCGACGGCGTCGAGGTAGACCGTGACCAGCGGAGTGACCCGCGCACGCAACGGAAGGAAGTCTTCGAACACGCCGTTCTGGGCGGCTGCGATGCTGAGCCGGTCGCGCGACACGGTTTGGCTGTCGGCGCTCGGAGCGAAAAACCAGAAGATAAGCAGGAGGACGAGAATCGCCGCCGCGCCGCCCGCGATCAGGATCCTTTTGTCGATCCGCCTGGACTCGATAACCTTGTCCATGGCTCCGCCGCTGATCGCCTCGTCCCGCTTGGCTTGACGCAATTCGATAAGGCTCATTGTCCGTCTCCGGCCAGGAATTGTCCGGAAGCGGACACTCTCCCGTCGGGCGAAAAGCCCGTCGCAGAAGAGAGATAGCAATTTTCCCCGCGCTTCATGGGGCTATTCTCTGCAAGCCGCGTGCCAAAATCTGCGGCGTAAAGAGAAGTCTCGGCGTGACTGTTCGATTCCGGACAATCAGGCTAGGCTGGTCCAAATGGATAAGCCGTTCAGCCTCGCGCTCGTCGTCGACGACGATCCGGACATCGCGCTCGCAGCGCGCCTCGCGCTTCGCGAGTTGTTTGAAACGGTCGAGACCCTCTCCAGCCCGAGCGAGCTCCTTCCCTATCTCAAGCTTCACCGGCCAGAGGCGATATTGCTCGACCTCAATTTCGAGCGCGGAGCAACCGATGGCCGCGAGGGCCTGGATTATCTCGGCCGGATCATGGAGCAGGACCCCGACTCGGCGGTGGTCATCATCACTGCTCACGGGGCCGTGTCCCTCGCGGTCGAGGCGATCAAGCGCGGAGCAAGCGATTTCGTCGCGAAGCCGTGGAGTAACGAGCGCCTGCTCGCCACGGTGAGAAGTGCTGCCGCGCTGAGGCGAAGCCGGATCGACGCTCAGGTCGAGCGGGGAAGGGCGGCGGAGCTCGTCCCGTCTGTCGACACCCCGCTCCTCGGATCATCGGATTCGATGAAGCAGGTCCGCGCACTGATCGACCGCGCCGCGCCCACCGACGCAAACGTGCTCATCCTCGGCGAAAACGGCACGGGCAAGGAGATCGTCGCCCGCGAGATTCACCGTCTTTCGCGCCGGGGCGACAAGCCCATGGTCTCGATCGACCTCGGCGCCACCAGCGAAAGCTTGTTCGATTCAGAACTGTTCGGCCATGTCAAAGGCGCCTTTACGGGCGCCGTGGGCGAGCGGATGGGGCGACTCAAGGCCGCGGACGGAAGCACTCTTTTCCTAGATGAAATCGGCAATCTCCCTATCCATCTCCAGCCCAAGCTGCTCACTGCTCTGGAGCAGCGCCAGGTCGTTCCCGTTGGATCGAACCGTGCCGTCCCGATCGACGTTCGAGTCATCGCCGCCACCAATATGACTGCCGAGCAGCTTGGCGATCCGGCGAAGTTTCGCGAGGACCTGCTGTTCCGGCTGAACACTATCGAGATCCACCTCGCCCCTCTGCGCGAGCGCCGCGACGACATTCCTTCGATCCTCGATCATTATCTGGCGCTCTATTCGCGCAAATATTCGAAGCCGGCGCGGAAGCTTCCGCCCGAGGTCCTCCACGTTCTCCAGCAACATGATTGGCCGGGTAATGTCCGTGCCCTCCGGCACGCGGCGGAGCGGGCGGTCATCATGGCCGACGGCGACTGCTTTTCGGTGGCCGACTTCCCGCTCCAGTCGAGATCGAGCGCGCCGGCCGTGCCCGTCGTCGGCGCGAGCCTGAACCTCGAGCAATTCGAAAAGCAGATGATCGAACGAGCGCTTCGAATGCACCATTTCAACATTTCGCTCGCCGCATCGGAGCTGGGCCTGAGCCGTGGCGCGCTCTATCGCCGGATGGAGAAATATGGACTTTAGGCGGAAGTTCGAGATCGGACTCGCCTGGCGGACGGCCGTACTCGCCCTCTGCATCTGGATATTCAGCAAGTCGCTGGAAGATCCCGACCTGCGTGCTGGGCGTATCATCGCAGCGCTTGCGACCTTTGCCGCGCTGGCAAGCTTTTGGGAATTCATCCGCCGAACCAATTTCCTCGTTTCCAGGTTCGTGGAGTCGGTCCGCTTCGAAGATTATTCGCAGCGGTTCTCGGACCCGAGTGGCGGCGGTTTCGATATCCTTGGGCAAAGCCTTGATTCCGCGCTGAAGGGCCTGCAGGCGCGACACACGCAGGAAACGGCGGAGGCGCGCTATCTCTCCGCGATCGTGGATGATGCGCCGAGCGCCTTGCTTGCGCTCCACGAGGACGGCCGAGTGGAGATGTTGAACAAGGCGGCCAGGCAGCTCTTTCGCGGGAACAGACCGCACCGCCTCTCGGATCTTGCCAGCCTTGGCCCAGAGCTTGCGGCTGCCGCGGGTCTTCCACCGGGCAGCCGGAAGATCACCCGCATCATCCTCGACGAAGTGCCGCAGAAGGTGCTGCTCGCTTCGGCGCAGGTGGCGCGGCTCGACAACCCCGTGAAGATCCTGTCCATCCTTCCGGTGCAGAACGAACTCGGCGCGCTGGAAATCGCTGCGCAGGCTGATCTGGTCCGAGTGCTGACGCACGAGATCATGAACTCGCTGACTCCAGTGACATCGCTCGCCAGGTCGAGCGCGGAAATGGTAGCCGCTGCCGAGGAAAGCGGCACCGACCTTGGCGATGCCCGAATCGCCACGGAAACCGTCGCCCGACGCGCGGAAGGCATCTTGCGCTTCGTCGAGAGTTATCGCGAGTTCGCCCAGTCACCCGAAGTGCACCGCCGCTCCTTCCAGGCGCAGCCCTGGGCGGAGGAGATCATGCGCCTCGCATTGGCAAATGCAGGCGACCGGAACATCGACGCGCGCGTCGATATCATGCCGAAGTCCCTAAGCGTCAGCGGCGATCCCGAGCTTCTTGCCCAGGTCGTTCTCAATCTGCTCCGGAATTCGATCCGGGCGACGGCGGAGCTGGACTTGGCGGCAATCACGCTCGCGATAGCCCGGGAGTCGAATGGCTGCTGCCGGATCGACGTCCAGGATAACGGACCCGGCATTCCACAGGACCGCCGCGAGGACATATTCCTGCCATTCTACACCACCCACCAAGGGGGAAGCGGGGTCGGGCTCAGCTTCGCGCGCCAGGTTGCGCTTGCCCACGGCGGCTCGATCGCGGTGGTGGACTCGCCCGGGGTGGGCGCGACGATCCGCATCATCATCTAAGACGCTAATTTCTAGGGCGGAATGCGGGGTAAATCGGGTCTTTTGGCACTGTCTCTTTTCGAGAACACATTGGCGCTTCAAGCACTTAGCGCGTTGACTTTGGGCGTGGGAATCATAAAGGTCCAGATTGGGCAGACATGAGCTGCGGGCGGGACGTATGGAAATCGCTGGAATCCGACTTCCGCCACTGCTGGCGCGGGCTGCTCGCGAGTGCCGTCCGCACGTCATGGCGGCCGGCGTTTTCAGCCTCTGCATCAACCTGCTTTACCTCGCTCCGGCGATTTACATGCTGCAGGTCTATGACCGGGTGGTCCCCACGGGCGGGGTCGCGACGCTTGCGTTCATCACGCTTGCCCTCGCCATTGCGCTACTGAGCCTCAGCGCACTTGACTCAGTCCGCCTTCGCCTTCTCGTTCGAGCAAGCCTTCGCCTCGATGCGCTGGTGACTCCGACGCTAATGAAGCGCGCGCTTTCCCAGGGCCCATCCGGCGCGCAGGCAATCCGTGACTTCGATACCGTACGAACCACGATTGCGAGCCCGGCTGCCGCTGCACTCCTCGACGTGCCATGGCTGCCGATCTTCATCATCGTTTCCTTCCTGCTGCACTTCTGGATCGGACTCCTCGCCGTGGTTTCCGCCGGCGTCATGTTGGCACTCGCCTGGGCGAACCAGCGGCTTACGCGCCCTGTGATGGAGGAAGCGACGGCAACACTCGCATCTGCCCACAACTGGACCCAGGCTGCCAGCGTCCAGGCGGATGCGGTCCGCGCGCTGGGCATGCAGTCGCGGATTGTCGACCGCGGCCTTCGCAGACGGTCATCCGCCGTGTCCCAGCTAGCGCTCGCGCAGTTCGCCGGCACCAAGTTCACCGCGGCGGGCCGCTTCCTCCGTCTCTTCGTCCAGTCGGTGGCCCTTGGGCTCGGTGCATTGCTTGCAATAGAAGGCAGCATTTCATCGGGAATGATCATCGCGGCGTCGATCGTGGTCGGACGCGCTCTTCAGCCGGTGGACAGCCTCATTGCGGGCTGGTCCTCGCTGATGGCCGCGCGGGCTGCTCTCCATCGCCTCTCGGATGGCGTGGAATCCGTGGCTGTCGAGGAGGACGTGCGAACCCGGCTTCCGGATCCTGAGGGCCGCGTCGCGCTCAACCAGGTCGGTGTTCGCTCGCCCGAAGGAAACCCAATCCTGTTCGGTGTCACGCTGGAGCTCGTCCCAGGGGAGATCCTGGCCGTCATCGGACCCAGCGGATCCGGCAAGACGACGCTGGCAAGGATCCTCGTCGGGGCCGGTCAGCCGACCGTCGGCACCGTCCGGATCGACGGCGCCCAGCTCAACGACTGGCAGCCGGACGATCTCGGAAGGCACGTCGGATACATGCCGCAGCAGCCCTCTCTACTGGAAGGCACGATCCGCGATAACATCTGCCGATTTTCTGACGGCGCGGACCGCTCGGCAGTCGACGCAGAGGTCGTTGCGGCCGCCAAGCTCGCCGGCGTCCACGACATGATCCTCCACCTCCCCAAGGGTTATGAGACTGAGCTCGGCCCGATGGGTATAGGTCTCTCGGCAGGCCAGGCGCAGAGGATCGGTCTCGCGCGCGCCCTCTATGGGAGCCCAAGCCTGATCGTCCTCGATGAACCGAACTCCTGGTTGGACTCGGACGGCGAAGCGGCGTTGGCCGGGGCGCTCAAAACGATGCGGTCGCGAGGCGCGGCCGTCGTCATTGCGGCGCATCGCCGCTCGGTCCTCGAATATTGTAATCGTGTGCTGGTGCTCGATTCCGGGCGTCCGCGGCTGCTCGGCGAGACCGCCAAGGTCATCGCCCAGCTCTCCACTCCAAACAAGTCGGAGACCGCGGCATGAACATGGGGTTCCCACGTTTCGAGGCGATCGCCGCTCCCGATGACCCGAAGCGAGATATCCGCATCGGTGCGGGGATCGCGATCCTGTTTTTCGTTGTCCTCCTAGGCTGGGCGGCGCTGACTCCGCTCGACGCTGCAGTTCGAGCCCCGGGCGTCATCACGGTCCTCGGTAACAGGCAGTCCGTCCAGCATCCGACTGGCGGAGTGGTGACCGCTATCCATGTCCGCGAGGGACAGGACGTTCGCCAGGGCGACGTTCTTATCGAATTGTCCGCGCCGGAAACGCTTGCGGCCGAGCGCGCCCTCACCAGCGACTATTTCATGCTGCTCGCTCAGCGTGCCCGATTGCTCGCGGAGCAGGCCGGACAGCCGAGCTTCGAAGTGCCCGTGGAATTCGCGGGCGTTTCGGGCCGTGACCGTCAGCTCGCGATGGCGGCGCTTTCCATGCAGCGGGGCGAGATGGGAGCGCGGCGAGCCGCTCTGTCGGCCCAGCAGTCGGTCCTGTCGCAGCGCGAGCGCCAGCTCCGAGAGCAGCAATCGGGATTTGCGGCCCAACGTTCGTCGGTCGTCCAGCAGCGGAAGATTCTTGAGGCCGAGCTCTCTGGCCTTCGCGAGGTTGCTGAAAAGGGTTTCGCATCCAAGAACCGCGTCCGCGAAATGGAGCGGGCCGATGCCCAGCTGGAGGGGCAGCAAGCCGCGATGGCTGCGGAAATGGCGCGCACCGGAGAAGGTATGGGCGAGACTCGGATGCAGTCGCTCTCGCTCGCCCGCGACACGCTTCAACAGATTGCCACTGACCTTCGCGACACCGAATCGAAGCTGTCGGAGGTGCTTCCGAAGCTGGTGGCTGCGAGGGAACAGCTGCAGCGCGCGCAGATACGGGCGCCTGCGACGGGACGCGTGGTCGGCCTGACAGTGTTCACGGTGGGCGGCGTTGTCCCTCCGGGACAGACGCTCATGGACATCGTTCCCGATCACAAGACACTCGTGATCCAGGCCCAGGTCAGTCCGCAGGATGCCGATGACGTCTATCCCGGCCAGGTGGCTCAGGTGCGGTTCGAAAGCGTCCGCGACCGAAGCCTGCCGCTGATCCCGGGGACTGTGAAGACAATCTCGGCGGACAGGTTCACCGACGAAAAGACCGGCCACGCTTATTTCCGGGCGGAAATCGAAGTTCAGCCGGCGGAGCTGAAGCGCATCCAGGGGCTGCTTGGTCGCGGCCAGCTGCGGCCCGGACTTCCGGTCGACGCCATGCTGTCGGTCCGCAAGCGCTCGGCGCTTGAGTACATCCTCGATCCACTTACCGGCAGTTTCCGCCACGCGCTTCACGAGGAGTAGCAAAGCCGCGCTGCGGTTGACCTTCACGCGCTCGTCCGCGAAGGGGCGCTGACTCGCTTCCGCGAAGCCTCGCGCGCGCAGTCACTCGGTGGGAGAATTCCGAATGCGGATAGCCTCGGCTGTTGCGCTTTTGTTGCTCGCCTCGTGCAAGGTAAGCGAGCCACCCGCGATCAGCGTCGAAGATCCCTGGGTCCGGGCGACCGTGCCGGGTCAAACCTCGTCCGCCGCTTATTTTACGATCTTCAACTCCGGCGGAGCGGACAAGCTGATCGCCGTATCGGCGACCGGCGCCAGTGCGTCGCTGCATTCGACCTCAATCGCGGGCGGTGTGATGCGGATGCGACTGCTCCAGTCGCTCGATATTCCCGCTGATTCCACGGTGGCGCTCGATCCGGGCGGAATCCACATCATGCTGTCCAACCTCAGGCAGCCGCTGTCGGCGGGCGACACCATCCGGCTGCAACTGAAGTTCGAGAAATCGGGCGAGCGGCCGGTTGACGCAACGGTCCGACCGGGTGCGATGCCAGAGACGCAGATGTGAGACGCGCACGGTTGATCGTCTGGGCGATCGTGGCGGTCACGCTCGCCGCCATTGCGGTTCTGATGTTGATGTCGCCGCAGGGCTCGAACCCGGAGCAGCGGACCACAGCGCGAACCGATTATGGAGGACCGATCACTCTCGTCGGCGCCGATGGCAAGCCTTTCGGCAGTGCTCAGCTCGCCGGCAAGCCCTATGTGCTTTTCTTCGGCTTTACGCATTGTCCTGACACATGCCCGACGACGCTTGCGCGCCTTGTGAAGCTTCGCCGTGATGCTGGTGGCGACTCCGCCTTCAACATCGTCTTCGTCACCGTGGATCCGGAACGTGACGGGCCCAAGGAGGTCGGCGCTTATTCCAAGGCATTCGGCGCGCCGATCGTCGGGCTGACGGGCTCGCCAGAGCAAATTGCGAACGTCGAAAAGCAATTCGGAATCTTCGTGCAGAAGGTGCCCACGGGCGGCGGCGATTATACGATGGATCACACGGCGACGGTGCTACTGTTCGACAGGAACGGAAAGTTCGTCGGTACAATTTCGCCCGACGAACAGGATGGTCCAGCGCTCGACAAGCTGAAGCGGATTACCGCCGCCTAGCGATCGAGCACCCGCTGAAGCAGCCCGTCGATCGCGGCGATCGATTCCGGCTCCTCAAAATCGGGCGCGTGTCCGACGTCCTTCACGGTTACGAGCTCGGCGCCAGGGACTGCCTCGCGCATCCGTTCGGCGACGGCTGGCGACAAGAGATCGCTATGCTCGCCCCGCAGGATGAGTACCGGTCGGCCGGCAAGCGCTCTAAGCAATGGCCAGGCATCCGTGGCAGCTGCCGTGGCCGGATCCATGCTCTTGAACGGCTCGGCAATCGCCATGTCGTAATCGAATTCGACTCCGCGCTCGGTCTCGCGGGCAACGCGCTTTGCGTAGCGAAGCCATTGTTCGCCGTCGTATTGCGGATGGACGTCCCGATATTTGGCCGACAGCCTGTCGGCCGCATCGTCCCAGTCGCTAAACACGATCGGCTTGCCGACGTAGCTGCCGATGCGTTCCAGGCCTTCCGCGCCCAGCTCGGGCCCCACGTCGTTCAGAACCGCCCCTGCGATTCGCTGCGGTGCAAAAGCGGCGACGACCATCGTCGTGAGCCCACCGAGCGACGTGCCGACGAAGATGGCCTCGGGGATCGCCAATTCATCGAGGAGCTCAAGAACATCGGCGGCGTATGTCGGCGGCATGTACCGGCTGGTCATCCGGTCGTATTCGCTCATCCCGCGGCCCCTGAAATCGGGAGTGATTACTCGCCAGTCGCCAGCAAGCCGCTCCGCGAGGCTTTCGAAATCGCGGGCATTCCGGGTCAGCCCATGAAGGCAAAGAAGCGGCGGGCGGTCGGTGCGGCCGGCATAGTCGCGATAGTGCAGTTTCAGCCCGTCGCGGCTCGTCCAGTACCTGTCGTCCCATGAAGGCATGCGGCTTTCCCCACCTGGCCCGCTCCCCTATCGCCATCGAATGGCGCTCAAGCAATCCTACCGGCCCGACCCGAAAATTCTGGAGCTCGATGAAGGCTTCTTCGACGCGGTCGAGGCTGCGGATTTTCCGCAATGCAGAGCGCGATTCCTGAACGGGAGGGCGGCCGAAACCGTCGGACTTGGCGCTCTCACCGAGGACGAATGGACTGCCCATTTCTGCCGCTTCAAGCCCCTCCCTGATAATCTCCACCAGCCGCTGGCGCTCCGTTATCACGGCCACCAGTTTCGCGTGTACAATCCCGACATCGGCGACGGGCGAGGATTCCTGTTCGCGCAACTTCGCGACGAGAAGCGCCGCCTGTTGGACTTCGGCACCAAGGGCTCGGGCCAGACGCCGTATAGCCGAACCGCGGACGGCCGGCTCACTCTGAAGGGCGGAGTCCGTGAAGTGCTCGCAACCGAGATGCTCGAAGCGCTTGGCGTCAACACGTCGAACAGCTTCGCCATGTTCGAAACGGGGGAGGAGCTGGTTCGCGGAGACGAACCGTCTCCCACTCGATCGTCGGTGCTGACCCGGCTCAGCCATGGCCACATCCGGATCGGCACCTTCCAGCGGCAGGCCTTTTTCAAGGACACGGACGCGCTCGACCGGCTCATCCGCTACAGCCTGCAGCACCTTTATTCCGAGAATCCAGAGGCGGACGTCGCGGAGAACGCGCTTCGCTTGTTCGCGCTCGTTTCCGAGCGGACGGCCGAGCTTGCCGCCAGCTACATGACCGCGGGCTTCGTCCACGGCGTGTTGAACAGCGATAATATCAACGTGACCGGTGAAAGCTTCGACTACGGACCTTGGCGGTTCACGCCCTATTGGGACGGGGAATTCACGGCCGCCTACTTCGACCATTTTGGCCTGTACTCGTTCGCGCGGCAGCCCGAGGCGATCAACTGGGACCTGACGCAGCTTGCGGGGTGCCTGTCGCTGGTTACCAAGACTCCCGCGCTCGCCGACCTCCTGTCCGATTGGGGCAACCGCTTCGAGGACTATCTCGTGGCGAAGTTGCTGTGGCGGCTGGGCGTTCGTCCGGGCGATGCGGAAGCGGATCACGAGCTCGCGAAGGCTTTGGTCGAAGCGCTCGGTTCAAAGACGGCGACCATCGATGCGGTCTTCTTCGACTGGAGGGGCGGCCGGGATCCGGGAGCGGAGAAATATCCGCAAAAGTCTTTCCGAAAGCTGGCGACGCTGCTCGCAGGACGCGAGTGTGTGCCGCTACACCCCTATTGGTCGGACGCCGCGCCCTGCTCGATGCATATCGAGGAAGTGGAGGCGATCTGGGACGCCATTGCGACCGGCGACGACTGGTTTCCGTTCGAGGCGAAGATCGCCGCCGTTCGTCGAATGGCGGAAGCGCTCGCCGAGGATGGACCAGCCTCAACTTGACCGCGCAGCGCTCGCGTGGTGGAGCGCATTCCGATGTCCCAGCGTATCGTCTCTACCGAGCCCGCGACCGGTAATGAGATTTGGTCCGGCGAATGCGGAGATGCGGCCGCCGAAGTCGCGGCAGCGCGTAGCGCCTTCCCCGAATGGGCCGCCCATTCGCTTTCCTACCGTTCCGAAACGCTCCGCCGCTTCGCGAATATCGTCCGCAAGAAAGAAAAAGAGTTCGCGACCCTGATCTCCCGCGAGACCGGCAAGCCATTCTGGGAGACCCAGACGGAGGTTGCCGCAGTCATCAACAAGGTCGAAATCTCGATCAATGCTCATGCCGAGCGGACACCCAAGCGGACGATCGAGGCGGCAATGGGAAGCAAGGTCTCGGTTCGCCACAAGCCTCACGGCGTGCTGGCGGTGCTCGGCCCGTACAATTTCCCGGCCCACCTTCCGAACGGCCACATCGTCCCGGCGTTGATCGCGGGCAATGCCGTTGTCTTCAAACCGTCGGAGAAAACTCCGGCCAGTGGCGAATTCCTCGTCCGATGCTACCGCGAGGCAGGCGTTCCCGAGGGGGTGATCCGCCTGCTCCAGGGTGGGCCGGACGAGGGTAAAGCGCTCGCCGGCCAGCCGGACATCGACGGGCTTCTCTTCACCGGCTCGGCGCGCGCGGGGCAGGCACTCCACAAGCAGTTCGCGGAGACCCCGCAGAAGATCCTGGCGCTGGAGCTTGGCGGCAACAATCCGCTGATCGTGTGGCACGCGAAGGATATCGACGGCGCCGCGGCTATCGCTGTTCAGTCCGCTTACCTCAGCGCCGGGCAACGCTGCACCTGCGCGCGCCGGCTAATCGTCGAAGACGGCCACGAAAAGGCGCTTCTCGACGCCATCGCAAAGATGATCGACCGCATCATCGTCGACGAGCCCTTTGCGGACCCACAGCCCTTCATGGGTCCCGTCATCGACAACGACACGGCCCACCACCTGCAGGAGCAGTGGATGGGGCTGATGATGAAGGGCGGCAAGCCGATCCGCCGGCTCGAGCGGCCCTATGACGACCGTCCCTATCTCACGCCCGCGCTAATCGATGTCACGGAGGCGAGGGACATTCCGGACGAGGAGATTTTCGGGCCGTTGCTTCAAGTAGTCCGGGTCAAGGATTTCGACGCCGCCATTGCGGCGGCGAACCAAACGCGCTTCGGCCTGGCCGCGAGCCTGATCGGCGGGACGCACGAGCAGTATGAGCGATTCTGGGCCCATACCAAGGCGGGCGTCATCAACTGGAACAAGCCGACGAATGGCGCGCCCTCGACGGCTCCTTTCGGAGGTGTGGGCTTGTCGGGCAACCATCGCCCGAGCGCCTTCTATGCAGCCGATTATTGTGCCTATCCGGTGACCAGCGTGCATGCCGATCGCGTCAGCGGCTCCATCGGCCAGGGCTTGCGCGATCCGAACATGCAGGAAGATTAGCCGGCGCAGCTCATGCGGGGGCATGAGTGCGCAGTCTAAATTTCGCGGGGCTTCCCGTCGGCGTCGAGCGCGACGAAGGTGAATTCGCCTTCCGCTACGGGTGCTTCCTCGTCGCTGTCGCGCTTGCGGGCAATGGCTTCCGCTTTCAACCGCAGCGAAGTTCTCCCCTGCTTCAGCAGCTCGACGTAAACGCTCAGCTCGTCGCCGACCGCCATCGCTCCCGGAAACTTGATCGCGTCCGCCGCGACCAGGATCGCCTTGCCGCGCGAATGTTTCGACGCGAAGGAGCCGCAGGCGAGCCCCATCTGCCCCATCAGCCAGCCGCCGAACACGCCGCCATAAGGGTTCGTGTCTGAGGGCATGGCGGTGACGCGGATAAGGGGAATGCGATCCGCCAACAGCTTCAGTTTCGGTGCCAGTTGAAAACGAGGCGAAAGGCAATCGCTCCGCCAAGGAACAAGGGGATTGAGAAGAGCAAGTTGCGGGAGCCCTCAAGCGGGCGAATCGTCCCCCATGCTGCCCAACTGTGCATCCATGTGCCCGCACCACCGTCAAACGCCGTTGGCAGTATGAACGCGATAAGCGCGCCAAAAGCCAATGCGGTGATCCACTTCATCTCAAGCCAGCATTCCCAGCGGGTTCTCTACGAGGCGCTTGAACGCCTGCATCAGCTTGGCGCCGTCGGCGCCGTCGATGGCGCGGTGGTCGAAGCTTCCGGTCGCGCTCATCACCGTCGCGATCTGGAGGCTGTCATTGATGACGTAGGGCCGCTTTTCGCCCGCTCCGATGGCCATGATCATGGCTTGCGGCGGGTTGATGACGGCGTCGAACTGCTTGATCCCGTACATGCCCATGTTGCTGATGGACGCGGTGCCGCCCTGATATTCCTCGGGCTGGAGTTTGCCATCCTTCGCACGGGCGGCGAGATCCTTCATTTCGGTGGCGATGGCGGAGACGCTCTTGCCGTCGGCGTTGGCGACGATCGGCGTGATCAGCCCGCCCGGGATCGAAACCGCGACGGAGACGTCGGCGCGGCTGTATTTGATGAGATTGTCTCCCGCGAAGCTGACGTTGCACTCCGGCACCTCGATCAGAGCCACGGCCAGCGCCTTGATCAGCAGGTCGTTGACGCTGAGCTTGATGCCGCGCGCTTCCAGCCCCTTGTTGAGCTCGGAGCGGAGCTTAAGCAGCGCATCGAGCTGGATGTCGACGGTCAAGTAGATGTGCGGGATCGTCTGCTTCGCTTCGGTGAGGCGGCGAGCGATCGTCTTGCGCATGTTCGAAAGCTTGACGACTTCGTGCGGGATCTCGCCTGGCTCGACAGGGGCTGCGGCGGCGGCGGGAGCCGCTTTCGGCGCACCAGCTGGCGCGGGTTCGAGATCGGCCTTCACGATCCGCCCGCCGGGGCCGCTGCCCT
>Ga0207701_10004373_pt1 | contig 14350 bp, 9 predicted proteins | sample KBSSwiSSwithPhiX_FD_184294 | JGI IMG/M metagenome (GOLD analysis project Ga0207701, IMG submission 184294) | Switchgrass rhizosphere bulk soil microbial communities from Kellogg Biological Station, Michigan, USA, with PhiX - S5 (SPAdes) (version 2) | ecosystem: Environmental > Terrestrial > Soil... | reverse complement strand
GACGCTCGCGCGGTAGCGGTTGCCGATGGTGGACCGGCGCTCGTGTAGCCGCCGGTCACGATCACCTGACCTCCAACCGCGGAGACGCCAGGGTGATTACGACCTTCGGGCATCGCCGGACCGGGTGTCCAACGATCCGCGGCGACGTCGTAGATCTCGAGCGTGGCAACGGTCGCGCGCTGGGCGTCGTATCCGCCGGCGGTATAGATGCGCCCGTCAATGAGCACCGAAGGCATTTCCTGTCGCGCGGTGAGTAGCGGCGCACGGGCGTCCCAGCTCCCGACGCCGGGCTGCGATTGGTCGGTCGACGGGCCATCGTCATCGCCGCACGCAACGGCGAGCGAGAGGGCCATCGAACAGATGACCGTGTGCGCTGCGTGCCGTGCACGCATGGTGGTCAAGCCATCAGCTCCGTACACGCGGCTCGCTCTAATTCCAGCGAAGGCCGCGCAGCTGGTCGAGGTTCAGGTTGCCACCCGAGAGGACGACCGCGACCCGCGAGCCCGCCGGAAGCCTAACGAGGCCATGCAGCAGGGCCGCCACCGGCGCCGCCGCCGCGCCTTCCACCACGAGCTTACAGCGCTCCATCACCCAGATCACTGCGTCGAAGATGTCGCGGTCGGGGAGCGCCACGATCTCGTCCACGTAGCGCTGCACCACCGAGAAGTTGAGCTCACCGGCGCGACGCACCCGCAGGCCGTCGATGATCGTGCGGCAGTCGATCGTCTCGAGCCTTCCCGCCTCGACGCTGCGCTGCATCGCCGGGCCGTCCGACGACTCCACGCCGATCACGCGGACTTTCGGGTTGTGACTCTTCACCGCCATCGACACGCCGGCGATGAGTCCGCCGCCGCCGATCGGCACGACGATCGCGTCGAGCTCCGGCCAGTCCTGCACGACCTCCAGGCCTAACGTGCCCTGCCCCGCGATGAGCTGTTCGTCGTCGAACGGGTGCACGTAGGTCAGCCCTTCCGTTCGAACGAGCTCCTTCGCCTTCTCGTTCGCTTCATCCCAGATGTTGCCGTGCAGCACCACCTCCGCACCGTAGCCTCGCGTCGCCGCGATCTTGGACGGTGTCGCGTTCGTGGCCATGCACACCACGGCACGGATGCCGTGGATCTTCGCCGCCAGCGCCACGCCCTGCGCGTGATTGCCCGCCGACGAGCACACGACGCCGCGTCGCTTCTGCTCTTCGGGCATGAGCGCGAACTTGTTGAGCGGTCCGCGGATCTTGTACGACCCGACGCGCTGGAAGAGCTCGGCCTTGAGTCGCACGTCGAATCCCGTTTGCTCGCTCAGCTGACGCGACGTCAGCAGCGGCGTGTGCTTGATGTGCTCGGCGATGCGGGCACGCGTCTCCTGAAAGTCGGAGAGCGTCAGCGCGAAGAGATCGGCGGTTTGCGTCACGGGTTCTCGGATTGGCGTTACAGCGTTTGTTCGACAGGAAGCGTGAATCCCGCAGATACGGCGGGTACAGCGGCGCCGCGGTCGTGTGGCGAGCGAAGGTAGGCGCGGGCCGCGGCGGCGTCGAGGGTCGCCTCATGTGGGGCAGCGACGGTGCCACGATTTCGCCGAGCGCGGCATCAGATCATCACTCCCCACGAACAGCGCAGTGCGGTATCGTATTGCACACTGCAGTCCGCCGCGTCAAACCACCACTGTTGGAGTCAATCGAGGAGTCATCGGCAATGCGTCAATCTGTTCGGTTCACAGTGCTCAATTGCGCTCTGGTGCTGGCGTGCGCCGCTCCGGCCGTCGCGCAATCCAGCGGTAGCCTCACGGCCGACCTCGTCAGCGACGTCACCGAGGCGCAGAAGAAGTTCGTCGACCTCGCGAAGGCCATTCCGGCGGAGAAGTACGACTGGCGCCCGAGTGCGGGCGTACGCTCGGTGGGCGAGGTGCTGCGCCACGTCGCGAGCGACAACTATCTGATCCCGGCCGCGCTGGGCTTCAAGGCCGATCCGTCGACGGGCATCAAGGGCGAGGACTACAAGACGGCGCAGGCGTTCGAAGCGAAGAAGTCCACGAAGGAGCAGACGGTCGCGGACCTCGAGAAGTCGTTCGCGCACCTGAAGCAGAGCATGCAGGCGACTCCGGCCTCGAAGCTCGGCGATCAGGTGAAGATGTTCGGCCAATCGTTCACGACGCAGCGCGCGTGGATCCTCGGCACGACGCACCTCCACGAGCATCTGGGCCAGTTGATCGCGTACGCGCGGTCGAACAACGTGAAGCCGCCCTGGAGTCAGTAACTACCAGGCCATAGGAAGGAGGCCGCTCTGGGCCGTAGGAAGGAGGCCTGAGGAAGGAGGAGGACGGCGGCGGGCGGATGGCGGACGGCGGAGAAACGGCGTGTCATCCCGAGCGCCAGCGGCTGTCATCCCGAGCGCCAGCGAGGGATCTTCTCGAAGTCCATCGTGGCTAGCCTGGCCACGAGGACTTCACAGGAGATCCCTCGCTGGCGCTCGGGATGACGCAGCTCCTTCCTCCGGCCTCCTTCCTACGTCCTAGCGTTTTGCCGCGGCCGTGCACTCGATCTCGATCAGTGCGCCTGGCACCACGAGGCCCGCGACGCCCACCGTTGTGCGTGCCGGAGGATCGTTAGGGAAGAACTCGCGGTAGACCCCGTTCATCGCCTGGAAGTCCTTCACGTCGGCGAGGAACACGGAGCACTTCGCGATGTCCTGCATCGTCCCGCCGGCGAGCGTCACCGAGGCCTTGATGTTCTCGAGCGCCTGACGCGTCTGCCCCTCGATCCCGCCCTCCGCGAGTCCGCCACCACCCGGCTTCGTGCCGAGCGCGCCGGAGAGAAAGATGATGTCGCCGACCTTCACGGCGGTCGACAGCACGCCGGGACGGGCGTTAGGCGCGTTGATCACCTGCTTGGCGGCCTGGCCGAATACCGGCGCGGCGCTGAACATGCCCGCGATGACGGAGCAGGCAACGATCGCTCTACGATTTCTCTTCATGGGAGCCACCTCGTTAGGAGAACTCACGTCCAACTGGATTTCTCATGGACTTGTATCCGCGCATCTTCGCGCCAGGGCCGGTGGGAACTACGATTTTGCGGAAGAAGCCGAAGAAACCGGATACCCCTCGGCACAGACGGCTCCTCGCGCAACGAGTCGGCAGCTGGCGTCAGAGTCAGATCGACTCTGACTCCCAAACAAATCTGAAGCGAACGCAGTGAGTAGAGGAATGACAACAGATCCGGCCGTTTCAGTTGTTTCCGCAAAATCGTAGTTCCCACCGACCGCAGCGCGACGATGTATCGCTCAAATCAGCACACGCAATGCACCCGGCATCACCCGGACCTCGAACTTCGTCCCCTCGGCCATGAGGTCCCCGCACCCGAAGAACGCCGATCGTTTCTCCGTTTCTATCGTCACGCGCACGGCGCGCCACGCCGAGAAGACATTGGACGCGATCGCCGACCCGCGCAACAGGCGCGTCAGCGCCGAGAGAAGTCGGACGCGGGCGACGTCGTGCACCACACACACGTCCAGCGCACCGTCCGCGTTGTCCGCGGGCACGGGCAACGCCAGACCGCCACCTAACGTCCGCTGGTTCGCGATGAACACGCCCTGCGTGCGGACTTCCGTGCTCTGATCCGTCGCTTCGCCGGGCACGCGCCACGTCAGGCGGACGGTCTCTGTGAGGCCTGGCCGGAACAGCACATTCGCCCCGGCGGATAGCCGATAGACGCCGCTGCCAAGCGAGTCGGCGGCCATGCGTGCGAGTGGATGGAGCGCCTTGATCCATGGCACGACGAGCGCGCTGTGCGCCCCGATGCCGATTCCGCCCGCGGTCACGAACGGTCGCCCGTTCACCTCGAGCAGGTCAATCGCGCGGGTGCTGCGCCTGACGATGCGGTCGATCGCGCCGGCAATGTCATCCGGAATGCCATTCGCTCGCGCGAAATCATTGGCGGTCCCTAACGGGATAACGCCGAGCGGAACGCCGGTGCCGGCCAGCTCCTGCGCCACGAGTCTGACCGTGCCATCACCCCCGGCGGCAATCACTACCGCGGGTCGTTGCTCGGCCGCCATGCGCTCGTGCACGAGCGCCGCCGCTTCATCAGCGGAGCGCGGGGAGACGATCTCGATACCATAACGCCGCCCGAGCGCGCGCTCCGCCGGCTTGCGCCAGTCATCCCGGCGAACACGGCGTGCGTGCGGATTGGCGACGACGAGCGCTGCGGCGGTCGCGCCAATCGGCGTTGGGCGGTGGACCACGGGATTAGCCGCCTCGAATGAAGGCGCCCGCGTAAGGCGAGGTCTGGATCACGGGGCGGTAAGCTAACCTCACTCGCGGCCCTTGCCAGCCATAGCCTTCGACGCGTACGATATGCCCCCCGCGGGTTCGCGTTCGCGATCGTCGTCGAACGCAGTAGCGGGTTGCCTCCTCGCAGTCCGGAGTGCACCCACCGCAGGGCGCACGTCTCAAGCGCCTCACCTCACCGCACGCCACTTGCCGCCCGCGCCCTTTGGCGCGTGTCGCGGCGCAGGCGTCTCCGCAGGAGGGCAGGAATGTTTCCACGCGAAGTACGCACCACACTCATGACGGTGGCGGCACTGGCTTGTCTGGTGCCGATCCGTTCCGTCATCGGCCAGCAGTCCGGCACCGTACGCGGACGCGTCACGGAAGCAGGCTCGCAGCGCCCGGTCTCCGACGTCCAGATGACTGTCGTAGGAACGAGCTTTGGGGCTTTGACCGGACAAAATGGCGAGTACACGATCGCGAACGTTCCGGCCGGACCGCGCTCGATTCGCGCGCGCCGACTGGGGTTCAATCCGCTCGACAAACCGGTCACGGTGACCGCGGGCTCCGCCGCACCACTCGACTTCGCGCTCACACAGTCGGCGACGCAGCTCGAGCAACTGATCGTCACCGGCACCGCCGGTGCCGCCGAACGGAAGACCATCGGCAACTCCGTGACGCAGCTGGACGTCGCCGACATCACGCAGAAGCAGGCCGTGCTCAACGTGAGCGAGGTGCTGCAGTCGAAGACGCCGGGCGTCACTATTCTGCCCGGTTCCGGCGCGCCGGGAACGGCGGGCGAGATCCGCATCCGCGGGTCCGCATCGATCAGCGGCTACAGGCCCGTCGTGTTCATCGACGGCATTCGCTACAGCATCGATGACCTCGGCAGCTTCGCGGCGACGGGCGGCGGCACGTTAGGGCTGGCGCAGTCGACGCAGGTCACGTCGGCGCTCAACTTCCTCAACCCTAACGACATCGAGTCGATCGAGGTGATCAAGGGGCCAGCCGCGGCGACGCTCTACGGCGCCGAAGCGGCGAACGGCGTCATCCAGATCATCACGAAGAAGGGGACGCGCGGCCAGCAGAAGCTGCAGTTCGGCGTGAGAGGCGAGCGTGGCACGAACGACATGACGCTCGACCAGCCCACGAACTACACGACCTGCGATGCGACCAAGCGCGCGCAGCTCGAGACGGGATCGACGACGCAGCTATCGTGGCCCGGCTGCCAGAACGTGCCGGATCGTACGATCCTCACCGACAACCCGATCGCGCGCGATCCGCTCGCCGTGCGCAGCGGCGAGCTGTCGATCGTGCAGATGAACGTGCGCGGCGGCGGCGACCGCTACTCGTTCTATCTCTCGGGCGACCGGAGCGTCGAGCAGGGCGTGTTCTTCAACAGCGACAACAGTCAGAAGTCGATCCGCACGAACTTCACCGTGAACCCTAACGAGAAGCTCGATTTCACGGTCAACGTCAACTGGCAGGACGGCCGGCTGCGCCTCCCGATCCAGGACGAGTCCGCGAACGGACTGCTCCTGAGCGGTTCACGCGGACAGCCGGGTCACTTCCGGCCCCCGGCAAATCAGGGGTGGCGCGAGATCGGGCCGACAGCCGCGAACCGTTACAAGAACTACACCGACTCCGACCGCCTCACACTTGGAGGCACGGCCAACTACAACCCCTTCTCCTGGTTCCACAATCGGGGGACCGTCGGCATCGACGCGACGCAGTCGCAGGCACAGTTGCTCTTCCTCCCCGGCGACATTGATCCGGCGCAGGACCCGGACGCCGCCAGCGGCGCCAACCTTCGCAAGACGCCGAGTCGCCAAGTCGTGACGCTGGATTACTCGGGGAGCCTGCTCTTCCAGCCGCTCAAGTCCCTGCAGTCCACGACGTCGTTCGGGTCGCAGGTAGTCGCCGACAAGCTCGAACAGATCAGCGCCACCGGCATCGGCATCGGCGCGGTCGACGTGACGCGCGTCGATCTCCTGCAGCGTTCGACCGGCGGCGAACTATTCAGCGAGAACAACTCGGTCGGGTACTACGTGCAGGAACAGCTCGGCCTGAATGATCGCCTCTTCCTCACTGGCGCCGTCCGCGCTGACGACCATTCGTCGTTCGGTAAGGATTTCGACATCGTCATCTACCCGAAGCTCTCGCTGGCCTACGTGGCTTCGGAAGAACCAGCGATCCGCGGTATTCTGGACGCGGCGCGGGTGAGCACGCTCAAGCTCCGTGGCGCATGGGGACAGGCGGGTCGTGCGCCAACGGCGTTCTCGGCGACCCAGACGTACACGGTGAGCCGCGTGACATTCGGCCAGACCACCGCCTCGGCGATCAACACGTCGATCTACGGCAACCCGAATCTCGAGGCCGAGCGCGGCTCCGAGATCGAGCTCGGGTTCGACGCCGGCGTGTTCAGCGAGCGGCTCGGCATCGACTTCACGTATTACAACAAGACGACCTCGAAGATGTTGCAGGCAGTGTCGATCGCACCGTCGACGGGGTTCATCGGGACGCGGCTCGCCAATCTCGGTGAGGTGACGAACAAGGGCATCGAGCTTTCACTGTTCGGTGCACCGGTGCAGCTCAAGAACTTCGGTTGGGACATGCGAGTCAACGTCGCGACGAACGCGAACAAGCTGACCAGCTTCGGCGTCGTCGGAAAGACGGTGGACACCCCAACCGGTCAACCGTTCGCCACGGTGCAGCAGCACCGACCCGGCTACCCGTTAGGCGGGTACTGGGTCACGCCGCCCCAGCGCGCCGCGGATGGGTCCCCGATCATCGTCAACGGTGCGCCGGTGTACAACGCCGGCGATACCGCGCGCCGCTACATCGGCCCGTCCACACCAACGCGCGAGGTCGGGTTCTCGAACACGTTCAGCCTGTTCCGATACATCCGCGTGTATACGCTGCTCGACTACAAGGGTGGCCACTACATCTTCAACCAGAAGGAGCGGAGTCGCTGTCAGGCGGCGAACGACAACTGCGCCGCGAACAACGACCCGCGCGCACGGTTCCCGGTGACGGCCGCCGACACGATCCTGTCCAAGGAGCTCATTCTCCGCCGTGTGGCAAACGTGTCGCCGGAGTGGATCCAGAAGGCGGACTTCGTGAAGTTGCGCGAGGTCTCGCTGACCGTGGATGTGCCGTCGCAGTGGATGCGACGCACCGGCGCCTCGTCAGCCAGCTTCGTGTTGTCCGGACGCAACCTCGCGATCTGGAGCGACTACGATGGCGTGGACCCCGAGGTGAACTCGTACGGCGGACGCAACTTCGTACGTATCGATGCGTACGCGCTGCCGATGGTCCGTCGGATGTCCGTCGGTTTCAACCTCCAATATTGACATGAGCGAGCCGACACCTATGACGCATCCCTTCTCGAAAACCGACCGGCTTGCGCGCCTGACGTCGCTGGGGGCCCTCGCCCTCGCGCTCGGCACCGCCGTTGCCTGCGAGAATTTCCTCACCGCCGAGAATCCTGGCGCCGTCGAGGCCGAAGACCTGAATGACCCGTCGTACGCGGGACTCATCGGCGCCGGGCCCATCTTCGCTTTTCAGGATTCGTGGGACGACATCACGTACTGGAACGGACAGCTCACCGACGAGATCATCAACCGGAACGGCCCGAACCCGTTCATCGAGGAAGGCCAGATCGACCGACGTGAGCTGTACTCGGATATGACGTACATCCCGGCGTTCATCTACTCGCCGGTCCAGCGCGCCCGGTTCCTCGCGGAGGACGCGGTTCGACGACTGACGGTGATTCTTGGCGACACCGTCGGACGTGATCTGCGCGTTGCACGAGCGCTGGCGTACGGCGGGTATACGTACATCGGCCTCGGCGAGATGATGTGCACGACACCGATCGACCGCGGTGTGCCGAAGACGTGGGAGGAGATGATGACGGATGCCGTGACGAAGTTCGACTCGGCAGTCGTGATCGCGAACGCCGCGAAGGCATACTACGCCACGCTGACGCCGGCGCAGCCTAACGCCATCCTCGCGGCGGACTCGGTGATCAACTTCGCGCGCGTGGGGGCAGCGCGGGCGTCGTTGAACAAGAACGACAAGGCGAAAGCAACGACGTACGCGCAGCTCGTGCCGGCCGCGTTCGTGTTCAATGCGTACTACACCGACAACACGACCGGGCAGATCCACCGTACCTACAACCGCATCGGCACCGGCAACGGCGTCGGGACGCTAGGCGGAACCCCGTTCGAAGCGATGGCGGCGGACCCTCGCGTTCCGCGGGCCACGACGCCGGCGGCTCGCGCTGGCACGCCGCTCTCGCCGCCATCGTACAGCTCGTTCAACAACACCGTCGCTGGCGCGAACTTCACGCCCGTAACGGCGGTGCGCGTCGCGTCGGGTCTCGAGGCGCGGTACATCATCGCTGAAGCAGCGGGTCCGACGGCGGCAACGTTGGCATTCGTGAACGAGCGCCGCGCGGCAGGCCTGCAGACGCCGACGGCGGTCACGGGCGATGCGCTGATGGCCGAGCTGCGCGACCAGAAGTCGCGCGACTTCTACCTCGACAACCACCGGCTCGGCGACCTGCGCCGGTACAAGAAGTACTACACCGTCGATCTGTTCCCGAAAGGTCCGTACCCTGGCTCGACGACGGGACAGGTCTACAACGAAACGATCGACTGCTGGCCGCTTCCGACGAACGAGATCAACGACAATCCGAATATTCCCAAGTAGGGAATCGGGAATAAACGGCAGCTGGTCGCTGGTCGCTCGTGCTTGTAGCTGGTCGGAAAAGCAGACCCCGGGATGCCTGTTCGTGGCATCCCGGGGTTCTTGCTCTGGAACAGTGACCGGCACGGGCCTAACGCATTGGTTCGGCGCCGTCAGTCGGACCAGGCATTGGCGCCCGGGAACGATGGAGCGGAGATTATCCGGCGACAGTGGCCGCCGGCGCAGTCACGTGCCACCATCGATTCCCGATTCCCGATTCCCGATTCCCGACGATGTATCGACAGCTCGACGACGACCGCATCATCGAGACACTGGAGCGCCTCCGCGACCGAATCATGGAGCGATTTCCGGCGTCGAGCCTTGCACGCGTGAGCGAGGAGCTCCTCTCGATCGCTCACGAGTCGGCCTCGCACGTCGCCTATCTGGCGAAGCCGAGCTGGCCGGTTCGCGTGAGCGTGGGAATCGCGATCATCGCAATGATCGCGGTTCTCGGCGCGGCGGCCTCGCAGATTCGAGTGAGCGGTGGGTCGGCGGGTTGGACGGACATCGTGCAGGGTGTGGAAGCAGCCATCAACGACGTGGTCTTCCTCGGCATCGCGGTCTTCTTCATGCTGACGATCGAGACGCGACTCAAACGCCGCCGCGCGCTCCGGGCGCTGCATCAGCTGCGGAGCATTGCGCACGTCGTGGACATGCACCAGCTCACGAAGGACCCGGAGCAGTTGGTCTCGAACCCGCCGGCGACGGCCTCCTCGCCGACGCGCACGATGACCCGCGGCGAGCTCGGACGCTATCTCGACTACTGCAGTGAGCTGCTGTCGGTGACGAGCAAGATCGCGGCGCTGTTCGTCGAGCGGTTCGACGATCCGGTCACGTTAGGCGCGGTGAACGAGATCGAGTCCTTGACGGCGGGACTCTCCAGAAAGATCTGGCAGAAGATCAGCATGCTCAACGGAGCATCGAGCGTCGGATAATCAACAGCTGCACGCTGCTTTGCCGACGGCTGCATGCTGCGGCCGCACGCTGCCCGCTGCTGCTATCAGCACCCAACGACCCACGCGCTGCTTGCTGCGCGCAGTGGCGCACCCAGCGTCACCCAGCAACAAGCACGACCACCCAGCAACCAGCCCAGTTCCCCGTCCCCCGTTCCCGCCTAGCGAGTCAGTCTCACCACCGGGCGAACGAGCTTCACCCCCGATCGCGCGTCAGGCGCCGCCGGCGCCGCCGCCGCGGCGAGCATGGCCTCATCGCTCGGCACCTGGCCGTCCACACGCCACTGCCAGACATACCGGCCCTCGACCAGCGGCAATTCCACCAGCCACACATCGCCCGTCCGCGTCGCGGGCACCGGCTTGGCCGAGACGTTGCCGGTCAACTCGACGACCTTCGCGTCAGGCACCGCGGAAGCCGGAAGCTCGAACCGGACCACCTCGCCGAGGTATCGCTGCAGCAGGAAAAAATGATCGGGGTCGACGCGCGCATCGGTCACCGAGCCCAGGTCCGCGACGCGCACCGTGTCCGCGCGATGCGTGAGGTGCACCGACCGCTTCACCGGCCCGGTGGCTGTCGTGAGCACGAGGTCGAGCGGAAGATCGAACACCACATCCGGCTGGCTCTGCGTCACGATCACGCGATCGCCATCCACTCGCGCTTCGACGTCCGGGATGTACTTGCCGCTGAGCCAGGGGAGAATGAACGGCGTCATGTCCCGGCCCGCCGCCCGCGACATCGCCGCGATGAATTCCTCATAGCCGGCCGCGCGGCCCTGACGCCGGATCGCGATGTAGTCGCGCATCCCGCGGTCGAATGTCGCGGCGCCTAACGTACGTTCCAGCGACCGGAACACCCAGGAGCCCTTCACGTAGTGAATGCGCCCATTGTCCGGGTTTCCTAAAATGCTCTGGCGTCCCTCGAACCCCGTCAGCCCCGAACGATCCTGACCCGCCGCGTATGACGTGCGCTGACGCTCCCAGAACGCCCGCTCGACATCCTTGCCATAGACGTCGCCGAGTACGGTGCCTTCCGCGAATGTGGCCCAGCCTTCCTGCAGCATGTTCGCCGCGAAGCCACTCGCGTTCATCGTCCACCCGTGCGAGATCTCGTGCGCGAGCACGTAGGACGGACCGAGCAGAACGTCGTCGAGAAACCTGGCGCCGGAACCGCCAGTCACGGCGTTGTTCATGCGCACCGAGAAGCCGCCGCGACCGAGCGCGCGATTCGCGATGATCGCCAGATACCGCGTCGGTGCCTGCGGCTCGCCGAACCGCCGCCCCAACACCCGATACACGCGCTCGGCGACCTTCGTGAGTGAGTCGTGCGTGAAGCGAAAGTCCGACGGGAGAAACGTCTCCACGCGTACCGGACCAACCGGCGTAGCGATCGTCGAAGACTCCACCCGCCAATCACGATCGTACGCCAGCGCGAGCAAGAACTGCGGGTGCATGCTTCGAGCGACGACCGTCCGCACACCGTTCGCGACCGATTCGGTCTGCGGCACACTCATCGTTAGGCGATATGCCGCCGGAATAGTGATCGTCGCGCCAAGCTGAGCGAAGCTGTTGCCGCTGTCATACCCGAAGAACGGGAGCCAGGCATCGGTATTGTGGTATGCACCGAACGCGGGCACGGCGGGCGTCGTATCGCGCGGCGTCGCAGCGGAGTCACGCGCGGGCCTCGGCGCATCCGGTCGGCTCTCGACGAGCGAGTACCGCATGACGAGCTTCGCGCCTCGCTTCGGCTTCGCGTCGAACCAGAAGACGCCGCCGCCGAACGTGTACACGACGGGTCGTCCATCGAGCGTCATCGACGCGATTCGCGCGGCGGTATTGAATCGCGCGACGAAACCGTACGGGCTGCCAATGTCGAGCGTCAGCGTGTCGACGGCGTCGAGTCCCTGCCCCGGCGTGACGTTCGCATGCACGGTCTGCGCGCGGATGAAGTTCAGCGTATCGAGCGGGATCTGCCGCCCGAGCACCCACCTGTCCGCCGTCTTCGTCGCCTCGTACAGCCCAGAGAAGCGACGGACGCGATTCGTCTCGTCACTCCCGGCCGCGGCGTCGAGCGGCATCGGTCGCTCGCGTGCCGGGTACACGGTGCCGGCGAGCAGCAGCACCGCGCGCTCGGGTCCCTGCCAGATCACGCGCTGGATGTCCCCCCGCCTGAGCGAGCGCTGCTGCCCGGCGGACCGCACGACGTCACGGCCGAGCGGGTCGACGTACACGCTGTCGAACGCGTCGGGCGATGCGCTCGCGAACCGAGCCATCACGAGGTGCGCGAGCGAGTCCGGCGTTGGGGCACCGAGCGTCGCCGCGGTCTGCGCCCGTGCTGGCCGCGCGGCCGCGGACAACGCGACGAGCGGCGCGAGAATCGCTAGCACGCAGGCGATAAGTGTGGCCGAGCGTGTGGCCTTCATTGAGTACACGATTGGTGACAACCTTCCAGGGTCCGGCGCGTCAGGCGAGCGGGCGCTGCAGTATAGCACGCGCTGAAGCACGCGCCACGCAGGCTGTTTCTACTACCACGAACTGTTCGAGATGACCGATCGCATGACGGACCGCGCGGACAGCAGTAAGCCCGAGACCGGCTCGAACGTCGCGATCTACGCGTCCATAGTGGCGAACGTCGCCATCGCCGCCACGAAGCTGATCGCGGCCACGATGAGTGGCAGCTCGGCCATGGTGGCCGAAGGTGTGCACTCGCTCGTTGATGCCTCGGACGGCACGCTGCTGCTGATCGGCCGGCGTCGTAGCCTGAAACCGGCGGACGCCTCGCATCCATTCGGATACGGCAAGGAGCTGTACTTCTGGACGCTCATCGTGGCGGTCGTGTTCTTCGCCGTCGGCGGCGGGATGTCCGTGTACGAGGGCATCCTCCACATCCTCCATCCCGAGCCGATCAGCGACCCGACGCTGAACTACATCGTGCTCGGCGTCGCCGCGCTGTTCGACGGCACCTCGTTCGTCATCGCGCTGCGCACGCTGCGACGCGAGGCGCCCGGGCAGAGCGTGATGCACGTCGTGAGGCACGGGAAGGACCCGGCGCTGTTCACCGTCGTGCTGGAGGACTTCGCGGACCTGGCGGGGCTCGCGTTCGCGTTCCTCGGCGTGTGGCTCGGACACTACTTCGCGAATCCCTATCTCGATGGCGTCGCGTCGATCGCGATTGGGCTGCTGCTGGCGGCCGTGGCGCTCGTGCTCGTCGCCCAGAGCCGCTCGCTGCTCATCGGGTCGCGCGCGAGCGGCGACGTCCTCCGCGCCGTGAACGAGGCGGCCGAGGCGGACCCGAACATCGAGTTCGCCGATTGTCCGTTGAGCATGCAGCTCGGGCCTAACGAGGTACTCCTCGGCGTGAAGGCCCGGTTCGCCCCGCATCTCTCGCGCGCCGAGATTGGCGCGTCGATTCGTGGGTTCGAGGATCGGCTGCGCGCCGCTCGCCCCGAGGTCCGGTACATATCCGTGGAGCCGGTCGCCGCGGCGGATGCGTCGCGGCCTCCCGTCCTTGCGCGCTGAACACGCCTCGACGCACGTTCCGCGATTCGACGGACCAGTGTTTCGCGGAGGCTCGTGATGAGCAGGGCGGTGTCATGGCGATGAAGCGAGTGAAAGCCGAGGAAGATGCGGAGATCATCACGGTCGACGGCCGAGAGATCCGCGTCACGCATCCCGACAAGCCGTACTTCTCGCGCGAGGTCACGCTCTCGAAGCTCGACCTCGTTCGGTACTACCTCGCCGTCGCGCCGGGCGCGGTCGCCGGAATTCGCGATCGCCCCGTCGTGCTCAAGCGATTCGTGAACGGTGCGGAGAGCCCGCCGTTCTACCAGAAGCGTGCGCCGGAAGGTCGGCCGTCGTGGCTGCGGACGGTCACGCTGTCGTTTCCGTCAGGGCGTACGGCGGAAGAGATCGTGGTCGATGACGCGGCCGGTCTGGCGTGGATCGTCAACCTCGGGTGCCTCGAGCTGCATCCGCACGCGGTGCGCACGGGCAACCTCGATTGCCCGGACGAGTTGCGCATCGATCTCGATCCGGGGCCGGGAGTTTCGTGGGAGGACGTGCGTCGCGTCGCGATGGAAGCGAAGGGGCTGCTCGAGGAGATGGGGCTGCGCGGCTGGCCGAAGACGAGCGGATCCCGCGGCATTCACATCAACGTCCGCATTCAACCGCACTGGACGTTTCTCGAAGTGCGCCGGGCCGCGCTGGCGTTCTCGCGCGAGATCGAACGGCGCGCCCCGACGCTGGCGACCTCCAAGTGGTGGAAGGAGGAGCGCCACGGCGTCTTCCTGGACTACAACCAGAACGCCAAGGACCGGACGGTCGCGTCGGTGTACTCGGTGCGTCCGCGACCGACGGCGACGGTGAGCGCGCCGCTCACCTGGGACGAGGTGCCC
>Ga0207701_10004370_pt1 | contig 14355 bp, 10 predicted proteins | sample KBSSwiSSwithPhiX_FD_184294 | JGI IMG/M metagenome (GOLD analysis project Ga0207701, IMG submission 184294) | Switchgrass rhizosphere bulk soil microbial communities from Kellogg Biological Station, Michigan, USA, with PhiX - S5 (SPAdes) (version 2) | ecosystem: Environmental > Terrestrial >... | reverse complement strand
ATCTATCTTTTCCAAAACGGCGCTCCTTCCCAACTCGAAAGTTTTGATTACAAGCCGTTGTTAAATAAAATGGCCGGTCAGGATCTTCCTGCATCCATAAGAATGGGGCAAAGACTCACGGGTATGACATCCAGCCAGGATAAATTTCCGTTGGTCGGTTCACATTTTAAATTTAACCAGTACGGTAAGTCCGGAGCATGGGTAAGTGAACTGTTTCCAAATATTGGTGGTATCTCAGATGAGATATGCATCGTGAAAACCATACATACTGATGCTATCAATCATGACCCTGCACTAACTTTTTTTCAAACTGGTGCACAGCAGGGCAACAGGCCAAGTATGGGTGCATGGTTAAGTTATGGGCTGGGCAGCGAAAACAAAAACCTTCCTTCGTTTTGCGTGCTCTTGTCGAAGGGAAAAGGGAACGGCCAGGGAGTATATTCAAAATTATGGACCAATGGATTCCTCGACAGCAGTCACCAGGGTGTTGTGTTTAGCAGCGGTGAAGATCCCGTTCTTTACCTGAATAATCCGGAGGGTCAAGACCAGCTTTCACGACGGGGAATGCTGGATCAGCTAAGCAAATTAAATGAGGTTTCTTTTAAAAATTTCGGAGATCCTGAAATTCATAATAAGATCCAGCAATATGAAATGGCATATAGAATGCAAACGGCAGTTCCCGAACTGACCGATTTGTCTAAAGAACCAGAACATATTATTCGAATGTATGGAACCGATGCACTGGTCCCGGGAACTTATGCAGCGAATTGCCTGTTGGCAAGGAAGCTTTCAGAAGCAGGTGTGCGATTTGTGCAATTATATCACCAGGGATGGGATCAACATGGTAACCTTGTTGGTGAAATGCCAATGCAGGCAATGGATGTTGACAGGGCATCTGCTGCACTGATCAAAGATCTTAAACAACGTGGTTTGTTAGACGAAACACTGGTGATCTGGGGTGGCGAATTTGGCAGGACAAATTATTGCCAGGGGAAAATTTCAAAAGACAATTATGGTCGTGACCATCATCCAAGATGTTATAGTATTTGGATGGCCGGTGGTGGTGTTAAACCAGGTATAGTATATGGTGAAACGGATGAATTTGGTTATAACATTACAAAGGACCCGGTGTCAGTCCACGATTTTCATGCTACCATGTTACACCTGATGGGACTTAATCACGAACAGCTCACATACAAACACCTGGGCCGAAGATACCGGCTTACTGATGTAGAAGGTAAACTGGTGGAAGGAATAATGGCTTAACGAATACACATGAAGTTTCCAACCCTGATGTTCAGATATTTTTTATTATCACTCAATGCTTTGCTGGTTTTTCTTTCTATTTTTTCCGATAGGTTGAAACTGCCTTATTCACTGGTCTTTGCCGGAAAACTGCACCCATTAATGCTGCATCTGCCCATAGGAATTTTGCTGATAGTCATTCTGATTTATGCCGTCAGAAATAAATTTTCTACACCTCCAGGTGAACTGATCCGATTTCTATTTTATCTCGGTGCGTTTACTGCTGTGATCACTGCTTTGTTTGGATTATTTCTCTCCCAGGAAGGAGGCTATGACGAACAGTTATTGTTCAATCATCAGTGGTCAGGTGTAGCGATCAGTACAATATCTGCAATACTTGCACTCGGTTACGAGCCTGGTAAACATGTTAAAATACTCAGCCTGACAATGGTATTACTGGTTCCCGTTATAGTAGCCGGGAGTCATTTCGGCGCCAGCCTTACTCACGGTGAAGGATACCTGGTAATCGAAATACCGGAAAATAAAACAAAGAAAATCGTGTCCGACAGTACTGCGATCTTTGAGGCAGTGATTGAACCTATACTGGAATCGAAATGCTATTCCTGCCATAATGAGAAAAAAGCAAAAGGCCAGCTTATTATGACATCAATGCAGAGTTTGTTGGAAGGAGGTAAACACGGCAAGATATGGGTAGCTGGTGATCCATTGAACAGCCATATTCTGCAACGTGCATCCATGGATGAAGACAACAAGAAACATATGCCCCCAAAAGGGAAGCCTCAACTGACAGAACTTGAGATCAAACTTTTGAATGACTGGATTAAAATGGGTGCAGATACAAAAAAAAGTTTTGTAGAACTCCCTAAATCAGATTCGTTCAGAATATTTGCAGCCAGTTTTATTCCTAAACAACAGGATGCACAAGTTCAATACAATTTTACTTCTGCAAGTCCTTCGCTGATTGCCAGGTTGGAATCGCCTTATCTTTCCATTCAACCTTTATACCAGGGATCACCAGCACTGAGGGTCGATTTTCTTATCAGGGAAGGATTTTCACCGTCAATATTAAAGGAGCTAAACAAACTGGCTGTTCAGGTGGTTGAGCTGAACCTTAGCAGTATGCCTGTAAAGGATGAAGACATTGTAGCCATCAGCAAATTTACAAATCTCCGATACCTGAATCTTAATAGTAGTATGGTTACCGGAAAAGGATTTGAGTTATTAAAACATTGCGCACATCTTGAAGTGATTTCGCTGAGTGGAACAAAGGTTGATCCTGGTTCATTGATTTTATTGACTTCAATGAAACAGTTGAAAAAAATCTATTGTTGGAATTCTGCTACTTCAATGGCTGATGTGAATGACCTGAAGAAAAAATATCCTGATATAGATTGGGAATATGGATTTATCGCTGACACATCTGAACATCTAAAACTAACATCACCCCTACTTCGGAATGATGAACAAAAAGTTCTTGGTAAAAATGACGCCATTGAATTCAGGCATCCTATGCCAGGTGTAAGTATCCGATATACAATCGATGGTAGGGAGCCGGATAGTGCTTCCTCCCCGGTGTATGATAAAGCATTTTATATCTCTGAAGCAACAAGGGTTAAGGCAATAGCTGTAAGAAATGGGTGGATCACGAGTCCTGTTGCTGACTTCAGCTTTTTCGCCAGGGGTAGAAAACCAGATTATTCGAGATTGCTGGAGATACCCGACAAACCTTATTCAGCTAACAGTGTAGAACTGTTGACGGATGAAAAAAAAGGAGAAACATCAGATTTAAAATCAGGATGGCTGGGCTACAGGATGGGACATTTTGATGCAAAATTTTATTTTAAAGAGGAAGTCAGTCTACACCAGGTGGTGATCAGTACAGCAAAAAATATTGGATCGTTTGTAATGCCACCACAAAAAATTGAAGTCTGGGCAGGAAAGGATTCAATGAACAACAAATTGATAAAAACGATTTATCCTGTTCAACCCAAAGAATATGAGCCCGATAGAATTGAAGCTTATAAAGTTGTATTAGATGGTGCCTATAAATCAGTGAGAGTAGTAATTTATCCTGTCAGATCCTTACCCAAATGGCATGGCGGAAAAGGAGAAAAAGCATGGATATTCCTGGATGAAATATTTTTTAACTGATCATCTTTTTTTCTTCCGGAAAATCAGTGACCTGATCCTTGCCATTTTGGTTTGAAAAATTTTCAAGGATCTGGAATGTAACTTCAGCACCTGCAACTTCGATTACCTGCAACATTTTCATTGCCCTGACATTACTATTTTTCGAAGCCTTCCATGATTCAAGATATGCGATAGGTTCAGAAATTGTTCCGCTCAGTCCAAGAACGGCAAAAGTTGTTTTCATGTCGTGAGATATGGTGTTTACTTTTACCTGGTCCTTTTCTTCCACAGCTTTGCGCAACATGGCAATTTCACCAGGAAGTGTATCTGCAACTTTGAGGATAACTGATTCAATGAATTCCTCATTATCATGGGCTATACCCTTGAGGTAATTCATATTTATTAGTTTTTCTGTTACACCGCCAACTGGTGAAAATATCTCCAGCGTTTCAAACAGTTCTTTTTCTCTGACGGGTTTTGACAGGTATGCATCCATTCCTGCATCCAGACATTTTTGTTTTTCGGAGGCCTGGCTAAATGCGGTAAGGGCAATAACAGGAACGGTTAACTGAAGATCTGTCCTGATCCTTTTTGTTGTTTCTTTCCCATCCATACCCGGCATCTGGAGGTCCATCAGTATAACATCAAAATTTTCTTTTTTCAATAATTCTATTGCTTCAGGTCCACTCCCCACAGGTTTAAAACTCACACCCATATCCTTCAGGATAAAGCAAACCATATCGCGGTTGAGTGCATTGTCATCCACAATCAGGATCTTCATTTCCGGAGGGAGGAATTTTTTCTTTGTCAAAACCGGTTTTTTGACGCCTTCTTCATTAAACTGTTCGGGCAAATTATCTTTTCCGGTGAACACAAAATCTTTTTCTATGATAAAGCTCATATCAAAAATAAAAGTTGTGCCCTGCCCTACTACACTTTCCACATTTATTGATCCACCCTGGAGAGTGATCATTTGTTGGGTAATTGATAAGCCCAGACCGGTACCGGCATATTTCGTAGTGGTGTTATCCTGTACCTGGTAAAAGCGGTCAAAAATATGAGGTAATTTTTCCGGTGGTATACCTATGCCTGTATCTGAAATACTGAACCTGATCTTTACTTTTTCTTCCGATTTCTTATCACAAACTGCTTTTAAAACAATTTTACCCGATGGCGTAAATTTTATTGCATTAAAAGTAATGTTCAATAATACCTGTAATAATTTACTTCCATCACCTCGAAGATTATCAGGCACACTCTCATCAAGATCAAATTCATATTCAAGTCCTTTTTCTGTTAGTTTGTCGCTGATGATGTCTGACAATGCATTGATCTGTTCCCTCAGGCTGAATGGTTCATTCGAAAAATGTATATAGCCCGATTTTATTTTAGAATAATCAAGTACCTCATTAATAACATTCAATAATAATTCACCGGAAGTGCGAATCGCTTTTACAAATTTCTCCTGGTTGTCCTTCATCTTGGTTTTCATTAGCAGTCCTGTGTAACCAAGAATAGCATTTAAGGGACTCCTCAATTCATGCGTCATATTATCCATGAACTGATCTTTGATCAACTGGGCTTCGTGTTCTTTTTCAACAGCACGACTGAGATTTTCATTCAGTCTATATACCTGTAGAATTTTAAACACGGTAAATCCTGCTATGACAAGGAAAATGAAAGATGTCAGGTGGGGAATTGCATAGTCCAGCGAAATGATATCAAGTTTTTCTTTTTGAAGGGCCCTGTTCATCGCCAGTATCTCATTGTTAACTTTTGAGTTAAGGATAGATGAAGAAAGCTCCAGTCTTGCCTGTACGTTTATTGCCCGATTGGAATGCAAAAATGTTACAGCTGCGGCATTTCCATTTTCCCGATATTCATTAACCAGGGAATTTTCAAAACTTATTTTTTGCTGAACTGCTTTTTTAAATTCACTGAGTGCTTCCGGAGGAGCGACTTTTCTCAGGTTCTCTGCGATTAAAACAGATTCCCTGTTCAGCTGCTTTACATCTTCTGAAAAAGATGCCAGCATTTCGTTATCACCGGAAATAATATAATTCCTGACCTTGTTCTCGAGTAATCCCAGTTTCTTATTGAGTTGGTTGATCTGGCCGGAGTGTTGCTGGATCTGTAAAATGTTTTCCTGGTTGGCGGTGAGCGTCTTAATAGACCGGTTCACCTTCATCTCAAAATAATAATTCACTGCTATGCCCACGAGCAGTAACAGCAAAAAGAAGTAATCTGTTATGAACTTCCTCAGCTTGGGTCCATTGACATTCTTTTCCAGGATATTCATCCGCAGTTGTTTATCGGACTAAACAATTCATCTTTAAGGGATATCAGGGTATTCTTCAGGTTAACAGTAATTTTATCCGGAAACCAGTCCGGATAGATGTTAACGTTTAATCCATGCTTTTATTGAAAGGCCGCTCATTGTTTAGTAATTTGCCCCTAATTATCAAATGATTCCGCAGGAAACCATACAACTAATTCAAAGCCGGATTGATATCATTGAGATCATCGGGGGATTTGTAAAGTTAAAGAAAAGAGGTGCTAACTACCTCGGTCTTTGTCCTTTCCATAATGAGAAGTCTCCTTCCTTCACTGTTTCGTCCTCAAAAGAGATCTATAAATGCTTTGGGTGTGGGCGTTCAGGTAATGCCATCAGCTTCATCATGGAGCATGAAAAGTATTCCTACGTGGAAGCTTTAAAATGGCTGGCGGCAAAGTATAATGTTGAAATTGAAGAGGAATACCGCAATCCTGAACAAAAAATACAGCAACAAACAGCTGATAGCCTTTTTATCCTCAACAAGTTTGCACAGGAATTCTTTTCCGCAACATTGTTTGAATCGGAAGAAGGAAATTCCTCAGGGCTGGGCTATCTGAAAGAAAGGGATTTCAGGGAAGAAACAATTAAGAAATTTCAATTAGGCTATTGTCCCGAAGATGGAGAATCATTTTCCAGGGCTGCAATAAAAGCCCAATATAATTCGGATATTTCACAACGAAGCGGACTGGTGGTGGTCAGGGACAACAGAAGTTTCGACAATTATCGTGGCCGGATCATTTTCCCAATCCATAATCAAAGTGGAAAAGTATTGGGTTTCGGTGCGAGACTGATACGTAAAAATGACCGGGCACCAAAGTATATCAATACTCCGGAGAATGAGATCTACCTGAAGAGCAAACTGCTATATGGAATGTTTTTCGCCCGGCAGACCATCGACAAACAGAATGAATGCCTGTTGGTTGAAGGATATACAGATGTGATCTCACTTCACCAGGCAGGAATAGAAAATGTAGTTGCATCAGGAGGTACTTCTTTAACCATTGACCAGTTGAGGCTGGTCAGAAAATATACCAATAACCTTACGATTGTTTATGACGGTGACAGTGCGGGTATTAAGGCAGCATCACGGGGACTTGACCTTGCTCTTGAAGAGGGACTAAACGTGAAGCTTGTATTGATTCCGGATAATGAAGATCCGGATAGCTATGTGAAACGTATTGGATCAACTGCATTTCGGACTTTCATTGATCAGAACCGAAAAGATATCATCCTTTTCCAACTTGAGATCGCATTAAAAGATGCGGGCAATGACAGTTCAAAAAAATCTGCAGTCGTGAACCAGATCGCAGAATCCATTGCAAGGATCAACAAAGCGGAAGATTTCACACGACAACAGGATTATATTCAGAGATGTTCCGAATTGCTGAAAATTGATGAAGGTGGATTAACAGCCCTCGTCAATAAACATATCCGGGACAGACTCCAGACACTTGAAAAAAAACAACCTTTTGAAGAGTTCCCCTCAGGAGAACAACATGAAGTTTTGCCGCCGGATGATAGTTATGAACTTTTGTTCCGCGATGAATTGCAGGAACGGGCTATGGTTAGGGCTTTGATTGAATTTGGAATACTTCCGTGGGATGCAGATATCACTGTTGCGGACCATCTTTTTACAGAAATTGAACAGAACGGTCTTAATGAGCTGATCGATAACCAGCAATTATTGAAAATTGTGGGAGTATATAAAGAATGGTATGATCAGGGAATTGAACCGAATGCCAAAAGTTTTCTATATCACCAGGATCAGCAATTGAATACACTGGCCGTATCTCTGATGGACAATTCTAATTTTGAGATAAGTCCAAACTGGGATGATAAATATGAACGTAAAGTCCCTACACGGGAAGATCTATACCGGGAAGAAGTGATATCCTGCATGAATTACCTGAAACTCAGGAAAATAAAGCGGCTGATCTCGGAAAACCAACGGGACATGGAAAAAAGCTCTGACCGGGAGGAATTGATCAACCTGGTAGAAACACATCAGCATCTGAAACAACTGGAAATGCAGTTGGTCAGACAGATGGGTACTGTAATAGTAAAATAGGTTAGCCTTCTTCTTCCAATTCCATCACTGCTTCCTGAACTTCATCCATTAATTCGCCTTTCTTGCCAAACCTTACGGCTGTCCATACATGGTCTAGCGTGGTTTCAAAAATGGATTCAAGTCCTTTAGCTTTCAGACAGGCCCAGGTGCAGGACCGGTTAAGGTCACTTACAATTTTGGAAGTTGCCTTTGGGTAGGCAATCCATAGTTTTCCTCCTTCATGCAGCGCCGGAAGTACTTCCATCATAATTCCGTTCAGTTGATTCTGGTTTACTGCAAAAACGAGAGCGAAGTCGATTTTTCGACTCCTTAACAATGGAGTGACACTTTTCGAAAACGAGATCTTAGTAAATTGCTTCTCAATAGAGGAGGGTAAACCCTGAATAAGCAGATTTTTCTCTTCTTTGAGTTGAAGTTTTTCTAACACCGTTTGCGTCATGCTTCAACAATTTTAAGGGTTTGAGAGGGCAAAATTACGTTAAATTACCATTAAATCCAAGAGATTTTACGATTATCTCGAAGGGTTTTTGTAATATTTCTCTGCCTCCTTCACATATTCCTTAACTTTTTCGATACGAGTTTCGTCTGACGGGTGCGTGCTAAGGAACTCTGGTGGCTGATTTCCACCATTTGCCTTCGCCATTCTTTCCCAAAAACTAATGGCAGCCTGAGGGTTATATCCGGCCATGGCCGAAAAAATCAATCCATACCGGTCGGCCTCAAGTTCCTGTTTGCGACTATATGGAAGTATTGCACCTACTGTGGTTCCTATACCATATGCCTGCATGAACAGATCCTGGGTTTCTGCCGGCTGACTGGATACAGCCACTGCTAATGCAACGCCGCCCATTTGCTGAACCAGGGCCTGGCTCATTCTTTCATTTCCATGCAAACCAAGAGCGTGCGCAATTTCATGACCCATAACCACAGCGAGCGAAGCCTCGTTCTGGGTTACAGGTAACAGTCCTGTATAAACGACAACTTTTCCGCCGGGCATGCACCAGGCATTAACTGCCGAGTCAACTACCAGATTAAATTCCCATTTGTAACCACTGAGTAAATCAGATTTGCCTTGTTGCTTGTAGAAATTTGTAATTGCGGAAGCAATACGACTACCCACCCTTTTCACCATTGCGGCGTTATTGTCATTTGCAGAAACCACTTTATTTTCCTGGAGGAAAGACTGGTACTGCTGAAATGCCATCACCTGAAGTTCCGATTCAGGAACCAGTATCAATTGTTTTCTACCTGTTATTGAGTTCTTCTGACATGACTGAAGAAACATAAACGAGGTGAACAATATCAAAATATTCTTAAACATAATTATTGATTTTACTTTTATGTATGCAAGACAGATACCAATCATGCATACCCCATTTAAATAGAATGGAAAAATTCAGGCAGGTTTATTGAAGATTCGTTAAAAATGGAAATAAAAACAGGCAGGTTATGAAAAAAAATTGCAGAAAATTTTTACAATCTTCTTTCGCGGCGTTTATCTCTGTATTTAAGAATTGGGGCTTTACTTTCACTTCCCCTTAACAATCTGGTGATATTTTTCTGATGAGTGAGTATCACCATCAGAGCAACAGCTATGGCAAAAAAGCGATAGGTTTCATTATGAACATTAAAAATGACAAGAATAAATATCGGAAAAGCCAGACTGGCAAGTATAGAACTCAGCGAAACAAACCGTGTTACATATAACACTAATAAAAAAACACCTACACAACTCAAAGCGGTCCACGGCGAAATTCCCAATACCAAACCGAATAAAGTTGCAACACCTTTTCCTCCGCGAAACTCAGCCCAGAGCGGGAATATATGGCCTACAACAGCAGCCAGTCCAAGTCCGATCTGGAAATTCGTTCTTGCAAAATCATTGTCAACATAATATGGGAGAAGAAGAGCGAGTTTGACAGCAAGTAATCCTTTAAGCATATCTACCAGCATAACCACCGTACCCCAGCGGGAACCTAAGACCCTGAAAGTATTGGTAGCTCCGGCATTTCCACTTCCATAATCGCGAATATCGATGCCGAAAACACCTTTGCTCACCCAAACAGCAGTGGGAATAGATCCAAGAAAGTAAGCTAGTATTACAAGTCCGAGTTCGTTCATTAGTTCAAAGGAATGGGCTTTAGCTGCAAATATACTTAAAGTAAAAATAACACTAAAATACCGGTCCTATTTCATAAACGAGATTAACAGCCAATTATTTTTCTCCCTGGTATTCAATGGTTCACCAAGGTTTTTATAAGCCTGCTTTATATCGGCCAGATCTTCGGTTAATAGCCCGCTCATTATCAAAATCCCGTCATTATTGAGGCTTTCCATAAGAATATTGGCATTTGCGAGCAAAATGTGCTTATTTATATTAGCCAGTATTATATCATAATATCTCCGTGGAGGTATTTCCCCAGCTAAAAGGATACTCATGTTTTTTACATTGTTTCGACCCATATTCTCCCTGCCATTTTCAATGCACCAGGGATCATTGTCGATAGCAAGGATTTCTGCTGCTCCCAGTTTATCCGCCAGAATAGCCAGCACACCGGTTCCTGTGCCGAAATCCAAAACCGTTTTTGAGTGCCAGTTATGATCAGCCATTTCGAGGATCATCAGAAAGGTTGTAGCATGGTGACCTGTACCAAAACTCATTTTTGGCGTAATTATAATTTCATGTTCAACATTTTCCACAACATCATGAAATTCAGCCCTTATGGCCACAAATCTATCTACAAGAACAGGCTCAAAAGAAGACTCCCAGATCGCATTCCAGTTCTCTTCCCGGATCTCATTAATGATAAAACTAAAGGGAAATTCCTTTTGCAAATCATCGATACGGTCCGGATCAAATTGAAGTTTATTTATATATGCTTTAAGCTCTTCCTCTTCTTCTAAAAAACCATCATAACCAGCATCAGCCAGTTTAGCCATAATTATATCACGGAATGCGTGAGTAACCGATCTGATATGTAGTTCGATATAGGTATTCATAAAAAATCCCGCTCGGTGGCGGGATTAGTATTTTAGTTAGATGGATTCGGCCGGTCAGATTCAGATTCCCTCGGGCGCTGTTGAACGCCTTCAGGTTTAGGCATCAGCACTTTTCGGCTTAGCTTGAATTTTCCGGTTTTCGGATCCAGTCCGATCAATTTTACTTTTACCATATCTCCTTCATTCATTACACCTTCCATTGTTTCCAGGCGCTTCCAACTTACTTCACTGATATGAAGCAAACCTTGCTTACCGGGAAGGAATTCAACGAATGCACCATACGGCATGATGGATTTCACTTTTGATTCATACACTTCGCCTACTTCAGGAACAGCAACTATGCCTTTAACCCAGTTAACTGCTTTTACCAGTCCTTCTTTATCCTTGCTGAATATACTTACTTCACCATAATTGCCAACTTCTTCAAGGTTGATGGTAGTTCCTGTTTCGCGCTGGATTTCCTGGATGATCTTTCCACCAGGTCCGATCACAGCACCAATAAATTCTTTATCAATAAACAGTTTTTCCATTCTTGGTGCATGCGGTTTAACCTCAGCACGTGCTTCAGCAATACATCCGTACATCGCCTCAAGAATATGAAGACGTCCGCGACGGGCCTGGTCAAGCGCCTGTCTCATAGTTTCCATACTAAGGCCATCTACTTTAATATCCATCTGAACACCACAAATGCCATCACGCGTTCCCGTTACTTTGAAATCCATATCACCAAGATGATCTTCATCACCGAGGATATCTGAAAGGATCGCATATTTTCCATCGGTGGTCCTGGTGATCAGTCCCATCGCAATTCCACTAACGTGCTTGGGTACCGGAACACCGGCATCCATAAGTGCAAGTGACCCAGCGCAAACTGTAGCCATAGAAGATGAACCATTCGATTCAAGAATATCACTTACTACCCTTACGGTATATGGATATTCACTTCCCGGCATCATTTGTTTCAATGAACGCTGTGCAAGTGCACCGTGTCCTACTTCCCTTCTACCTGGTCCACGAAGGAATTTAATTTCTCCTGTAGAGAAAGGCGGGAAATTATAATGGAGAATAAATTTACTGTACTCAGAAACCGCTGCACTTTCTACCAATAGTTCATCTAAAGGCGTACCTAAAGTAACTGTTGTAAGTGATTGAGTTTCACCACGTGTGAACAAAGCTGCACCGTGTGGAGAAGGAAGAATGTCTACTTCCATATTCAGTGGTCTCACCTGGTCGAGCTGGCGACCATCAAGCCTCACACGGTCATCCACCATCATATTCCTTACTACTTCCCATTTCAGGTCTTCGAAATATTTTTTGGCAAGTTTCACATCAGCTTCAGCAGCTTCTTCACCAAGGCTGGCAACCAGTTCCTGTTTGAGTGTGTCATAAGCCTGGCTCCTTACTGATTTAGCGCTGGCAGCCTTAGAGATCTCGTATATTTTTTGTGAAGCGAAAGAAGTTACTTTTTGAAGAAGTTCATCATTTTGTACCGGCTTCGCATAATCACGCTTACCTGTAACACCAACTTTCTGCCTCAATTCTTCCTGTGCTTTGATCTGGATCCGGATCGCATCATGTGCAACTTCCAGAACCCTGATCAGATCTTCTTCACTGCATTCCTGTGATTCACCTTCTACCATCATCAGATTTTTCTCTGTTGCGGCAACGATGAAATTAAGGTCAGCTTTAGCGATTTCAGCCCTTACCGGGTTAACGATATATTGTCCGTCTACACGTACCACACGGACTTCAGAAATAATTTCTTTAATAGGAATATCAGAAACAGCAAGTGCAGCAGATGCAGCCAAACAGGCCATAGCATCAGGCATAACTTCAGGATCTGAAGAGATCAGGGTGATGATCACCTGTACTTCGCAATAATAATCTTCCGGGAAAAGCGGCCTGAGCGCGCGATCCACAAGACGGCTGGTCAGGATCTCATAATCATTTAGTCTTGCTTCACGCTTGAAGAAAGAACCCGGTATCCTACCGGCAGAAGCAAATTTTTCCATGTAGTCCACGCTGAGGGGGAAAAAATCCTGGCCTTCGCGGGCTTCTTTATTGGCAACAACGGTGGCTAATAAAACACATCCACCCTGGGATACGGTTACAGAACCGTCTGCCTGGCGTGCGAGTCTTCCTGTTTCCAGGGAAATTTTTTTACCGTTCCCTAAGTCAATAACGGAACTGATAGGTTGTGAAAGCATAATTAAAATTTAAACGGAGGGAACTAATAAAACTATTCCCAACACTGGGTTGGGAATAGCAAAATAATATCTGAAGTTATTTCCTTAAACCGAGTTTCTCGATGAGCTGGCGATAAACCATGAGGTTATGTTTGCTAAGGTAGGTAAGCAGGCTCTTGCGCTGGCCTACCATGGCCATCAATCCACGGTGAGTAGAAAAGTCTTTCTTGTTTTTCTGAAGATGGGAAGAGATATGATTGATCCTTTCCGTAAGTAATGCGATTTGACCTTCAATTGATCCGGTGTTTTTTTCTGCACCACCAAATTCTGCGAAGATTCCTGAAATTTTTTCTGAAGTTAAAGCTGGCATCTAATTAATTTTTATTGCATCCTAAATTGACCCTATTATAAATAGAGCGCAAAACTAAGGAAATTTATCCAAAACTCACATATGATACCCGTAAAAGGATGCAAAAAAACCTTAAATACGACAGGGTTTTCCGGGATCCGGTGCTAATGGAGGTGTTTGAGTTGCAGCGAATATAGGATAATAAAGAGGATCCCGATCGCAGCGAATAGCATGGTAATACTCATACTTAGCAGATTCCCGGTTCCAAAAATCACTACCGGTGTTGCTACAAGTACCACAATACCAGCAACATACAACCAATAACCCGATTTCCTCAGCCTGAACATTAATAGGGCGCCGGCAAGGGTCATAATATTGGAAATCACCGTCAGCAAATAGTTCTGTTTTAATTTCTTGGTATCCATCATTGCGGAAGCGCCGGACATCATTTGATCGGCCAGTTTTTTTCCTTCCCCGGAACTTTCTGAATCGACTTTTTCCCTGTTTTGGTCAATTGCCTGTTTGCCCATTTCTGTTAATACATCTGCATTCAGGTAATTCGTGACGTTATTAATTATTCCGAATCCACTCCCAATAAAGGTAAGAATACAAATAACCGTGAGGAAATCCGGCCGTTTTTTTGGACTGAATACTGCAGAAGTTTCCATGTGACTATTTAGGGAACAATTATAATGATTTATCTGCCAGTAATCATTTTATTTTACCCACGGAAAATGAATCAGTCCGAAATTCCCCGACCTCAATGAAGCAACTTTATTTTTGTGTCACTAATGACCTGCGGTTCGATCAACGAATGGCAAGGATCTGTAATTCTTTACAGGAAGCAGGATATTCGGTTACCCTTGTAGGTAGGAATAATGACAACAATACCGGACTTGCTCAAAAACCTTACAGGCAGGTAAGACTGAATTGTTTTTTCCAGAAAGGCAAATGGATGTACCTGGAATATAACACCAGGTTATTTTTTTATCTGCTCTTCAAAAAAGCCGGTGTGATCACG
>Ga0207701_10004369_pt1 | contig 14356 bp, 12 predicted proteins | sample KBSSwiSSwithPhiX_FD_184294 | JGI IMG/M metagenome (GOLD analysis project Ga0207701, IMG submission 184294) | Switchgrass rhizosphere bulk soil microbial communities from Kellogg Biological Station, Michigan, USA, with PhiX - S5 (SPAdes) (version 2) | ecosystem: Environmental > Terrestrial >... | reverse complement strand
CGAGCTGCGGGCGGGTATCTCCCGCGGCGGGGGTGCTGCACGCTGCGAGTCGATCCAGGTATCGATGTCGCGCTTGCGGAAGCGCCACTGCCGGCCGACCCGAACCGCCGGGATCCGTCCCGCTTTGATCATGCGGTAGATCGTCCGGAGGTTGACCTGCAGGAGCGCGAGTACCTCCTCGGTGGTCAGAAAGACGTCGTCGCTGGCAAGATGTCCGGACAAAGCGACGTCATTTTACCCTAACCGGCCACGATTCCGTCTGCCTAAGCGACCGTGCCGGAACAACTTACGCCGTATGATGGTTGGGCCGGCCACGCTGGCGCCGCCGCCGTCTTAACGGTGGCGCCGGGACAGCCCGGCGCCTACGCATGCCGTGGACCGATGAGGAGCTCGTCGCCCGCTCGAGGGGAGGCGACCTGGACAGCTTCAATCAGCTCATCATTCGATGGGAACGCCCGATCTACGCCTTGGCGTACCGGGTCATCGGGCGGGAAGAGGAGGCGAGGGACGTCTGTCAGGAGGCGTTTCTGCGCGCCTTCCGCGGCCTCCAGGGGTTCAAGGGGCAGGCAAAATTTTCGTCGTGGCTGTATCGGATTACGTTAAATCTATGCCGCGACTGGATCCGCCGGCACCGCCGGGCACCCGTTTCGCAGATTCCGGAGGACACGGATCCGATGGAGCTCGCGGCGCAGGTGGGCCCGGTCGAGTCGATCGAGGATCTCGCCGCGCGTCGGGAGCTGACGGTGGTCGTGGAGAAAGCAATGGAATGCCTCCCGGAAGAGCAGCGCACGGCGATTGTGCTGAAGGAGTATCACGGCCTGACGTTTCAGGAGATTGCTGACCTGCAGGGTTGTCCGTTGAGCACGGTCAAGACGCGGTTGTATCAGGGTCTGACGGTGCTCAGGCGAGAGCTGGAACGGAACGGACACATGCGAACCATGGGGAAACGGGTATGAAGGACGACTTCCGTTGTGAAGACAATGCGGCGCTGATTGGCTTTCTCTACGACGACTGCGACGCCGACGAACAGGCGCGCATTACCGCGCATCTCGCGGTGTGCCCGTCGTGCGCCGGCGAGCTCGCGGCGCTGTCGGCGACGCGCGAGCATCTGTCGGCGTGGACGCCACCGGCCGCCCAGCTCGGGTTCCGCATGAACCAGGGTAACGACGGCGCCCGCGCCGCGGCGTGGTGGTCTCGACCGCTGCCAGCGTGGGCACAGCTTGCCGCAGCGGTCGTGATGTTCGCTGCGGGCACGGCCGTGGGTATCGGTTCCGCCGGCCGAATGAGCGCGCCGGACGTCGATCATTTTGGAGCGGCCAGCACACGGGCAGAGCTTCAGCGGCTGGCGGAGAGGGTGCGACGGGTAGAAGCGCAGCCACCCGCAACCGCTCCGGCCATGCGGCTGGTGTTCGACGATGGGGGAGCGGCGCCTGATGTTCTACTGTCGCGCGTCATGCGCTTGATAGAAGCCAGCGAGGAACGCCAGAACCAGCAGTTCGCGAAGGTGATCCTGCCGTTGATGACTGGACAATCCAAGCTGGAGAAGGACTTTCGCGAGCTGCGGGAGAACACCCAAGGATTCGGGCTCGTTGCCTTCGGGAAGCCGCGCGGAATTGCTGACTAGTGATGCACTCGGCAAACAGGATCGACAGGAGAGCAGTTGTGGTCAAGGTCATAGTCGTCACGAGCGTGGTGATGCTCCTCGCGGGGAGCGCCGCGGCGCAGGACGTGCGGAATCAGCAGACGCAGGCCGAGAAGAAGCAGATGCTGAACTTCTGCGCCCTGCTCCAGCAGGCGGTAACGAATGGCGCCCAGCAGCTGACGCGGCAGATCCGTCAGGTTACGCCAGACGTCAGGCTGATGTTGTCCGGGCCGACAGGGGTAAGCGGCTACCGCCTTCAGATCGGTCCGGTCTTCGACGTTCGCGTGCCCGGGATGACGCCCAACGCCGCATGGATACTGACGCAGTTGATACGGGGGCAGCCGCAGCGGTTCAGGCAGCCGTTGCCGAGTCAAAACGGGGCGGCGGTGACGCCGACGGCGTTGACTCCTGGTGCGACGGCGTCCGTCGCGATGCCGCCGCCGCAATCACCTTTTGTCGACGTCGACCCCGCCCTGCTGAGCGATCCGGAAGCCATGTACACGCGCGAGGTTCAGAATGCCATTATGGAGACGATGGTCGAGAACAGCGAGGCGTTGCACATCGCCGCAGACCAATGGTTGACCGTTGTCGCCAGGGACAGTGCGCAGCCCGACCCGGCGATGCCCAGCTCACAGGACGACTTCTACACGATGATTTTTCAGATCAAGGGGTCCGATCTCGCAGACTTTCGTGAGAAGCGGATTACGCTCGAAGAAGCCAAGAAGCGGGTAACCCTCAGGGCGGAGTAGACGCACACCGTGCTGCCGCGCGGTCCGGGCGTGAGCAGGTGAGGAGGAACAACGACCGGCCCGCCGGTGTCTCATCGGTGCATGGTGTGCCAGAATCGCGGGATGTCGAAATCGCTCGGACTCGCTCTGGTGGCGGCGCTCTTCGTCGCCGCCGGGTGCTCGTCGCGTGACGTTCAGAAGGATCTGCAGATCGTCGACGTGCATACCGGCTGGTATGACCTCGGCCCCATCGCCAGCGACCCGGATTCCATCAAGATCGTTCCCGGCATTACCATCCGCCTGAAGAACGTCTCCGCTGAACCAATCGGCGGGGTCGAGCTCGTTGCCGTCTTTCGCGATGTGAAGGACGAGGCGGTCATCGACCAGCACTACGTCAAGGCGATTGCCACGAACGCCCCGCTTGCCGCCGGCGACACCACGGCGCCCATCGTGCTCAAGTCGCAGTTCGGTTTCACCGGCAAGGAGACCCGGCCGCAGATGATGAAGAACACCTTGTTCGTCGACAAAGAGGTCACCATACTGGGCAAGCACGGACGCAACAACTGGGCGCGGATGGCGATTTTTCCAGTCGAGCGCGCCTCGATCAACCGCTGACGCATCACGCGATTCTGTCGGGACCGCGACGACGACCCCCGTATAATCGCCGGCGTGTGACGACCGCACCCGACCGCACCCTCGAGCGCCGCCTCGGTCCGTTCGACGCCGCCGCTCTCATCGTCTCCAACGTCATCGGCGGCGGTATCCTCTTCACGCCGCCACAGATCGCCGCGTTGGTGCCCTCCGCGTTGCCGTTCCTCTCGACGTGGGCGGCGGGCGGTCTGCTCGCCTTTGCCGGAGCCATGGCCTACGCCGAGCTGGCGGCGCTGCGCCCGCGCGCCGGCGGCGAGTACGTCTACCTCCGCGAAGCGCTTGGATCCCTCGCCGCCTTTCTGAGCGGCTGGACGTCGTTCGTGGCTGGTTTCTCCGGCGCCATTGCGACGTCGGCCGTCGTGCTGGCCTCGTATCTGGGACGTTTTTTTCCCGCCGCCAGCAACAGCACGCCGTTCCTCACCATCCCGATCATTCCCGGCATCCTGACCTTCAGCGTATCGCCGCAGGCCGTCGTGGCCGTGGCCGCCATTTTCGGGATGGCCTGGATACACCTGCGCGGCGTCGGCCCCGGTCGACTGGTGGGCAATATCCTCGCCGCGCTGAAGGTCAGCGCGCTGCTGCTGTTCATCGCCTTCGGGTTCTCGATCGGGCAGGGAAGCGTCGAGCACCTGACGCAGAGTGGACCGGCGATGGGGAAGGGATGGCTGCTCGCCCTGATCCCGGTGATGTTCACCTACTCAGGATGGAACGCGGCGTCGTACGTGGCCGAAGAAATCCGCACGCCGGGACGCAACGTCCCGCGCGCACTGGCCATGGGCACCGGCGCGGTCATCGCGCTCTATCTGCTGCTCAACGCGCTGTATCTCTACGTCGTCCCGATCGACCAGCTCGCCGCCGTGAAAGGGAGCATGCTCGATCTCGTTGCCGACCGGCTGCTCGGGCAGACCGCCGGCCACATCATGGCGGTCGTGTCGATCGTGAGCCTGCTCGCCAGTATCAGCGCGATGACGTTCGCCGGCCCGCGCGTGTACTTCGCCATGGGGCGCGACGGTGTGTTCTTTCCGGGCGCCGCGGCCGTCCATCCGCGGTATCGCACTCCCGCCGTCTCGATCCTGGCCCAGGCGACGTGGAGCGCGCTCCTCGTGCTCACGGCTGGCGCCGACGCGCTGGTGAACTACACCGGCTTTGCCATCGTGCTGTTCTCGGGAATCGCGGTGGTGTCGCTCTTCGTGCTGCGCGCACGCGAGCCGAACGCGGAGCGACCGTTCCGGACGTGGGGATATCCCTTCGCGCCCGCCATCTATGTCATCGCGAGCGCGGCCATCCTGACGAACGCGCTCTACAGTCAGCCGGAAACGACGCGGAACGGCGCGATTGTCATTCTGGCTGGCGTGCCGCTGTATCTCCTGTTCCGGCGGCGCCGGCAGCGTCCGCTGCGCTGAACCGGCGATCGAATCCGATTCACTCGCGGATCAATTCGCTGAACCTCCGATCCGTTTCGGTCAACCTACGTACACGAGCACTGAATTGCGATGAACGCGCGCTGAACTTGCTCGGGCGCGCGCATCTGGCACTGACTGCACCAGTGGAGGTGCCGTACAAGGCGCCGGATGCATTGTTCGAGGCGGGGAAGGGATCGTGCGGCGGCGGACCCGGGCGCCGCGCCGCCTTTTTCGAGAGCGAGGTCTGCTAACGCTCGGGGAACATGTCGCCGCGGTAGTTGATCTTCCGTCCGGGCTGGATCTTCACATCGAACGCGATGGTCTCGTAACCCTGTGCGACGATCTCGATGTGGTACTCGCCCTCTTCCAGTCTGAGTCCCTGGTAGGTTCCGTCGAATTCGTCGACCATCCCGGCGTAGTAGCCATCGACGTAGACCTCGGCGTCGCGTGGCCGCACCTGAAGCCTCAACTCGCCGGCGGCGGAGCCGTTTCCGTACCCGTAGGCATAGCCGTCGTACTGAATGGTCGCCACCGGCGCCCACGCGTACGGGTTGTAGTAGAAGTAGCCGAGTCCGAACGCGCCGTAGCCGTACGGATAGAGATAGTGCGGGTAGTAGTAATAGTAGTGGGGGTAGTGGTAGTGCACCGGGGCGATGTACCCCGAGTGGTGGTGCGACTGATACCCCCACGACGAATGACCGTTGTGATCGACGTAGCTGCCGCGCGGTATCGCCTGCCCCGTCGCGACGTTGTTGCCGCGCGGCCGGCTGATCGCGTGCGTCCCGCTATCCACACCGCCCCGACCTCCGGCGCCGGGACGATTGCCCGCGAGATCGCCGTTTCCCGAACCTGGTGTCGTGCCCGGCTGGGCGCTGCCGTTATTTCGCGGCGTGGCCACCCGGGTTGATGGGTTCACCGCCGACCCGCCGTCAACGCCGCTGCCCGGCCGTGGCGTGACTCCTGACTGGACGCTCCCGATACTTCGCGACGTCGGTACGCGGGTCGACGGGTTCAGCGCCGAGGCGGACCCATTCGCGTTGAACGTACGCGATGTGATTCCCGACTGGAAGCTCTCGTTCAGTCGGGGCGTCGCCACCCGGGTTGACGGGTTCAGTACTGGATTGCCTTCGCGACGTGGCTGCGCGGAGGGGAAACTGCTTTGCCGCGGTGCAAGTGACTCGGTACGGGGCGCCACGCGATTCGACATGATCGAGGCGGTCGACCGCTGCTGCGGGGCGGGTGCCTGTCGTGGTGCTTCCGCGCGCGGAGCCGCCGATCGCGGTGCGGCCTGTGGTGCCGACTGCGGCGCCGATCCTGACGCATGCCCGCCGCTGCCGCCCGGATACCTCGACCCTCCGCCACGCTGGGCGGATACGAGCGACGCGGTCAGAACCGTAATCGCCAGAACCGAGAGTGCTGCACGCATACCCTAACCTCGAGCAACTCCGCTGCCAGCGATGGTGCGGCTTTTCCTTCGGTATTCTACGCCCTTTGCCACCGCTGTTCTGCCGCTGTCCTCCCCGCAGTCCAGGTCGGCTCCCGCGCGGCAGGACACACGCGTCCGAAGGCCGGAGAACCAGTCGGTATACTGGCAGTTGTGATCCGCGCCACGACGATTCTCGCTGTCCGTCACAACCAACGCACGGTGATGGCCAGCGACGGCCAGGTCACCCTCGGTGCTACCGTCGTCAAGCACGGTGCACGAAAGATCCGGCGCCTGCACAACGCGTCCATCCTTGCCGGGTTTGCCGGCTCCGCTGCCGACTCCTTCGCGCTCTTTTCCCGCTTCGAATCGAAGCTGGAGCAGTACCGGGGGAATCTCGAGCGCTCGGCGGTCGAACTCGCCCGCGACTGGCGCACCGATCGCCTCCTTCGCCGTCTCGAGGCGATGATGATCGTCGCCGACGCAAAGACGACGTTTCTGCTGTCGGGGACCGGCGACCTCATCGAGCCCGACGATGGGGTGGTAGCGGTGGGTTCGGGGGGCGCCTTTGCCACCGCCGCGGCGCGCGCGCTCGTGCGACACAGCAACCTCGACGCGCGTCAAATCGTGGAGGAAGCGATGACGATTGCGGCCGACATCTGCATCTACACCAATCGTCATCTCACGATCGAGGAGCTGTAGCGTGGCGATTTCTCTTCCCGAACGGACCGCGTCGGGCGTCGACACGCTGACGCCGCGGCAGATCGTGGCCGAATTGGACAAGTACGTGGTGGGCCAGGCCAAGGCCAAGCGTGCCGTGGCCATCGCCCTCCGCAACCGCGTGCGGCGTCAGCGCCTGTCGGCCGAGATGGCGCAGGAAGTCACGCCGAAGAACATTTTGATGATCGGGCCGACCGGCGTCGGCAAGACCGAGATCGCGCGCCGGCTTGCGCGGCTGGCGCAGTCGCCGTTCATCAAGGTCGAGGCCTCGAAGTTCACCGAGGTCGGCTACGTCGGTCGTGACGTCGAATCGATGGTGCGCGATCTCGTGGAGCTCGCCGTCGACATGGTGCGCGCGGAGAAGGGCGAGGAGGTTCAGGAGCAGGCGCGGGTGGCGGCGGAAGAACGGCTGCTCGATCTGCTGCTGCCGCCGACACGGCCGCCGATGCCGGGCGAGACGGCGAGCGCCGGCGAGACGCGCACGCGCGAACGGATGCGCGAGCAGCTGCGCGACCATCGTCTCGATGAGCGCTTCGTCGAGATCGAGGTGCGCGAGACGGCGATGCCCTCGTTCGCGGTCGGCGGCTCACTCGAGGACATCGGCGTGAACCTGAAGGACATGATGAGCGCCATCCAGGGGCGGACGAAGATGCGCCGCATGCGCGTGCCCGAGGCGCTCGCCTATCTGAACGACGAGGAGCAGGGGCGTCTGGTCGACATGGAGTCGGTCAGCCGGCTCGCCGTTCAGCGCGTCGAGCAGGCGGGGATCATTTTCATCGACGAGATCGACAAGATCGCCAGCCGCGACGGCGGAGGTCACGGTCCGGACGTCAGCCGCGAGGGCGTGCAACGCGACATTCTGCCCATCGTCGAAGGCACGACGGTGAATTCGAAGCACGGGATGGTGAAGACCGACCACATCCTGTTCATTGCCGCCGGCGCCTTTCACGTCTCGACGCCGTCCGATCTCATTCCCGAGCTGCAGGGCCGTTTCCCCATTCGCGTCGAGCTCGAGCCATTGACGCGCGAGGACTTCGTGCGGATTCTGACCGAGCCGCGCAACGCGCTGGTGGCGCAGTACACGGCGCTCCTCGGCACGGAGCACGTGATGCTGACGTTCACGCCGAGCGCCATCCTGCGCATCGCGGACTTCGCGGCGCGCGTCAACGACGGTACCGAGAACATCGGCGCGCGGCGTCTCCATACGGTGATGGAACGGCTGCTCGACGAGCTCTCGTTCGATGCGCCGGACTGCGCCGCCACGGCGGTGACGATCGACGAGGCCTACGTCGATCGGATGCTGGCCGACATCGTCCGGAACGACGATCGGTCGCGCTACATCCTCTAGCCGATTTCGAGGCGCGCCCGCACTGTGTGACGCCGGGTCCAAAGGACCCGGCCTACGCGCACCCTCCAACCGTCGAACCCTCCAACCGTCGAACCTTCGAACCCTCGAACCTTCGAACCCTCGAACCCTCGACTCCCCAGTTCACAGTTCCCATTTCCGTCGGATCCGGTAGAATGGGCGTGCCGTCAAATGCGGCGAAAAGACACAAAAAAGTGACGTGTCTTTCGAGTTATCACAAAAACGTATCAAGATGGAAGACGGAAGGCCTCGTGACCTTCCGGCCGCAGGCCCCCAGACGTGCAGGCGGATTGACGCGTTCTCCCGTGCCGGAGTGATGCGCGTAACGTCCGAGGATCCGTACCTCCAACTGTAGGAGACCTGCCCATGCCTGCCGCCAAGCCCGGAGCCGATGCCACCGCTGCCGCGCGCGATGCCCGCCGTCTCTCGACACTGCTCGAGATGAGCCAGGCGCTGTCCGGGACGCTCAACCTGAAATCGGCCATGCAGCGTGTCCTCGCGACCTTGATCCGGCATCACAGCGTCGTGCGCGGGATGGTGACGCTGTTGAAGGATGGCGAGCTCCTCGTCGAGGCGGCCGAGGGGTTCGAGGATCGGGCGCGCACCGTCCGCTTCAAGCTCGGTGAGGGGATCACCGGCAAGGTGGTCGAGAGCGGGCGGCCGATCGTCGTGCCGCGCGTGAGCCGCGAGCCCGCCTTTCTCAACATCGCGCCGCGGCGTCCCGATCACCCGAAGCAGGAACTGAGCTTCGTCTGCGTCCCGATCACGATGAATCGGAGCGCAGTGGGCGCCCTGGCCGTCGATCTGCGTTACAAGCCCGAGCGCGACTACGACAGCAGCGTGAAGTTCTTCGGCATCGTCAGCTCGATGATCGCCCAGGCGCTCAACGTGCAACGCCTGGTCGAAGAAGAGCGGCGGCGGCTGCTCGACGAGAACACCCACCTGCGGCAGGAACTGCGCGAGCGCTACGACTTCTCCAACATCATCGGCACCAGCGGCCCGACGCGGCTGATGTACGAGCAGGTGGCGCAGGTGGCGCAGACGAACACGACGGTGCTGATCCGCGGCGAGTCGGGTACCGGCAAGGAGCTCATCGCCCACGCGATTCACTACAACTCGCTGCGTGCGAAGAAGCCGTTCGTGAAGGTGAGCTGCGCCGCGCTCCCCGATACGCTGATCGAGTCAGAGCTCTTCGGCTACGAGAAGGGCGCCTTCACCGGCGCCGCCGGCCGCAAGAAGGGACGCTTCGAGATGGCCGAAGGCGGCACCCTCTTCCTCGATGAGATCGGCGACATCAATCTGAGTACGCAGGTCAAGCTGCTGCGCGTGCTTCAGGAGCGCGAGTTCGAGCGCCTTGGCGGTACCGACTCGGTCAAGGTCAACGTGCGCCTCATCGCCGCGACCAACAAGGACATGGAGAAGGCGCTCGTCGACGGCACCTTCCGCGAGGACCTCTACTACCGTCTCAACGTCTTCACCATCTTCGTTCCGCCGCTGCGCGAGCGCAAAGCCGACCTGCTCCTGCTCGCCGATCACTTCCTCGAGAAGTTTTCGCGCGAGCACGGCAAGGTGATCAAGCGGATCTCGACGCCCGCAATCGACATGCTCATGGCGTATCACTGGCCGGGCAACGTCCGCGAGCTGGAGAACGCGCTGGAGCGCGCCGTGCTCGTCTGTGACGGTGCCGTGATCCACGGCCATCACCTGCCGCCATCGCTGCAGACGGCGGATTCATCGGGCACCGTGACGCGCGTCTCGCTCAAGGACGCGGTCGCCGGCTTCGAGCGCGATCTCATTCAGGACGCGCTCAAGACGACGCGGGGGAATCGGGCGAAGGCGGCGCGGCTCCTCGACACCACCGAGCGCATCCTGAATTACAAGGTGCGCGGCTATGGCATCGACGTGCGACGCTTCCGCACGCCCGACGTCGCCCGCCGCCAGTCCGGTGACGCGATGGCCGATTCGATGCGGGAGACCATCCGCGACGCGCAGCCTGCGGCATCGTCACAGTAACGAGCAATCAATGCCCAATGCTCAATGCCCAATGCTCAATGCCCAATGCCCCATACCAATGCCCAATGCACAATGCCCAATGCCCAACATGATGGCCGGGTTATACGCATTGGGCGCCGGACCTTTGAGCGTCGGACTTTGAAGGCGGGCTCTTTGAGCATTGAGCATTGAGCATCGGGCATTGAGCATTGCGCATTGAGCATTTTCCGGCCTGCGCCCTGTCGGTGTGCCTGCTGCTGTGCGCGCCGCTCACGGCGTGCGGCAAGAAAGGGCCGCCGCTCCCACCGCTCACGCGCATCCCTTCGCCACCAGCGGCGCTGACCGTCCGGCGCGTCGCCGATGACGTCCTGCTCACGTTTCGCGTGCCGTCACGGAACATCGACGGCACGACGCCGGTGGACATTGCGACCGTTGAAGTCTTCGCGCTGACCACCGATGCGCCGCCGTCGCGGCGGGCATTGATACAGCGGGCGAAACGCATCGCGACATTCCCGGTGACGGTGCCGCCGGCGGAGCCGCCGCCCGGCCCGGCACCGCCGCCGCTGCCTGCGGGGACGTTGACTCCTGACGAAGAGGTGACGGTGCGCGACACGCTGACGGGCGATGCACTCGTGCCGGTGTTGATTCCGGTGGAGAGCGGTCGCGGCGTGGCGGCACCGCCGGTACCCGGCCGCTCGCCGAACCCGGCGCCGACTGCCGCGGCCGGTGCGGCGCAAAGCCCGGAGGCACCAATCCCGCCCGGACCGCGCCGCTACTACGTCGTCGTGGCCTCGAGCACGCGTCAGCGCGCGAGCCCTGACGGGGGAGAGGTATCGATCCCGATCGCGGCGGCGCCCGAGCCTCCGCGTCTGCTCCCATCGTCGTACGACGAGCGGCTGGTCACCCTGACGTGGACTGGCGCGGGAACGGCCGAGACCTACAACGTCTATCGCGACACGCCGTCCGAGGCGGTCCCACCGGCGCCGTCGACGCAGGCGTCGCTTCCAACGCCGCTCAATCCCGCGCCGCTGGAGGCGACCACGTACCGGGCGGCGGTCGAGTTCGGCCGCCGGGTCTGCTACCGCGTTCGCGCGCTCCGCCGCGAGGCTTCCGGCGAGCTGGTGGAAGGGCATGCGTCGGAGGAGCAGTGCGTGCAGGCTGTCGACACATTTGCTCCTGCTCCGCCTGTCGGTGTCACGGTTGTGGCGGGAACCGGCGAGATCACGGTGATGTGGTCCCCGAATGCCGAGCCGGACCTGGCCGGTTACCTGGTCTTGCGTGGGACACCGGGCGATGACACACTGGCCCGGATCACTCCGTCGCCGCGCAAGGAAACACGGTTTGTCGACCGTGATGTGATGAGCGGCGTGCGATATGTTTATGCCGTGGTGGCTGTCGATAACGCGCCCGAGGCGAATCTCAGCGCGCCCTCGGCCCGCGACGAAACCACGGCCCGCTAGATCAAAACAGAGACGACCATGAAACTTTTTGTCGACACTGGAAATCTGAAGGACATCGAAGCGCTCGCGGCCATCGGTGTGCTCGACGGCGTCACTACCAATCCGTCGCTGATGGCCAAGGAGTCCGGCGACTACCGCCAGATTCTGAAACAGATCTGCCAGGTGGTGAAGGGGCCGGTCAGTGCGGAGGTCGTGGCGACCGATACCGCAGGCATGGTCCGCGAAGGACGCGATCTCGCGGCCATCGACGAGCACATCGTGGTGAAGGTGCCGTTCACCAAGGACGGCGTCAAGGCCTGCAAGACGCTCGCGAGCGAGGGTACGCGCGTCAACGTGACGCTGATCTTCTCCGCGACGCAGGCCTGGCTCGCCGCGAAAGTCGGCGCCAGCTACGTCAGCCCGTTCGTCGGCCGGCTCGACGACGTCGGGACGACGGGGATGAACCTGATTCGCGAGATCGTGGACATCTTCGACAACTTCGACTACTCCACCGAAGTCCTGGTCGCGAGCGTCCGCAATCCCATTCACGTCGTCGAGGCGGCCCGCATGGGCGCCGATGTCGTGACCGCGCCGCCCGCCGTCATCGAACAGTGCTTCAAGCATCCGTTGACGGACCTCGGCCTCGAGCGCTTCCTGAAGGATTGGGAGAAGGCCCAGGCGGCCGCCGGCCAGCGCGCCTGATGGGGTCAGGTGAAGCCGGGTCCAAGGGGACCCGGCCTACGGCGCCTCCGGGGAAGCCGACTGGATCTGAACCCGACGTGCTCGGCCGGCTGGCCGAGCTGCACCGTCGTGCCGCGCTCGGCGGCGGCGAAGAACGACTGCAGCGGCTGCGCGATTCGGGCCGGCTGACCGCGCGTGAGCGCATCGACCATCTGTTCGATCACGGCAGCTTCACCGAGATCGATGCGCTGGTCACGCACCGGTGCCGCGACTTCGGGATGAGCGAGCAGCTGGTGCCGGGCGACGGCGTCGTTGCCGGCAGTGGCCTGGTGAATGGCCGCCTGACCTACGCCTTCGCGCAGGACTTCACCGTCTTCGGCGGGTCGCTCTCGGAAACCAACGCCGCCAAGATCGTCAAGATCATGGATCTGGCGGTCAAGATGGGCGCGCCGGTGATCGGTCTCAACGATTCCGGCGGCGCGCGCATCCAGGAAGGCGTGGGCTCGCTCGCCGGCTACGCCGACATCTTCCTCCGCAACACGCTCGCCTCGGGTGTCGTGCCTCAGATTTCGGCCATCATGGGGCCGTGCGCCGGCGGCGCGGTGTATTCCCCCGCCATCACCGACTTCACCATCATGGTGAAGGACACCAGCTACATGTTCGTCACCGGGCCCGACGTCATCCGCGCGGTGACGCACGAGGAGGTGACGAAGGAGTCGCTCGGCGGCGCGATGACGCACAACGAGCGCAGCGGCGTGGCGCACTTCGCCGTCGACAACGACCGCGACTGCCTCTCGCTGATTCGCGAGCTGCTCTCGTATCTGCCCGGCAACAATCTCGATGCGCCGCCGCGGGTGGAGGCGGTCGAGCCGCCGGCGGGGGCCGGGGACGAGCTCGATCAGCTCGTTCCCTATGTGCCGCACCAGCCGTACGACATGCTCGAGGTCATCACCCGCATCGTCGACGCCGAATCGTTCCTCGAGGTGCACGAGCACTTCGCGCGCAACATCATTGTCGGCCTCGCGCGCATCGACGGCCGGGCGGTCGGCATCGTGGCGAACCAGCCGTCGCATCTTGCCGGCGTCCTCGACATCGATGCCTCGGTGAAGGGGGCGCGCTTCGTGCGCTTCTGCGATGCCTTCAACATCCCGCTGATCACATTCGAGGACGTGCCCGGTTTCCTGCCGGGCACCGCGCAGGAGTTCGGCGGCATCATCCGTCACGGCGCCAAGCTGCTGTTCGCGTTTGCCGAAGCGACGGTGCCGAAGCTGACGGTGATTACGCGCAAGGCGTACGGCGGCGCCTATTGCGTGATGTCGAGCAAGCACCTGCGGACCGACGTCAATCTGGCGTGGCCGACCGCCGAGATCGCCGTGATGGGTGCGGAGGGTGCGGTCAACATTCTCTATCGCCGCGAGATTGAAGCCGCCGAGAATCCCGCCGCCGCGCGTGCCGCCCGCATCGACGAATATCGCAAGGCGTTCGCCAACCCGTTCATCGCGGCCGAGCGCGGCTTCGTCGACGAGATCGTCATGCCGCGCGACACGCGCCGGATGCTGGTGGCGGCGCTGTCGGCGCTCGAGACCAAGCGCGATCGCAACCCGCCAAAGAAGCACGGGAACATCCCGCTCTGAGTGCTAAGATTTTCTACCGTTGCACAAGGTTCTCATCGCGAATCGCGGCGAGATCGCGGTCCGCGTGATACGTGCCTGCCGCGACCTCGGACTCGCATCGGTGGCGGTCTATTCCGACGCCGATCGGGCCGCGCGCCACGTGCGCCTGGCCGATGAGGCGTGCTGGATCGGGGCGGCGCCGTCGAGTGAGAGTTATCTCCACATCGAGCGCATCGTTGCTGCCGCCCGCGCGTCGGGCGCCGACGGCGTGCATCCCGGATACGGGTTCCTGTCGGAAAACGCCGCGTTCGCGCGTGCCTGTCGCGCTGCCGGCCTGACGTTCATCGGCCCGCCGGCGGAAGCCATCGCGATGATGGGCAGCAAGACCGCAGCGCGGCGGATGGCCGCTGCGGCCGGCGTCCCGGTCGTGGCCGGTACGGATGGGCCTCTCGATGCCGATGCGACCGATGCCGAGGCCGCGGCACGTGCGGTGGCGATCGGATACCCGCTGATGGTGAAGGCGGTCGCCGGCGGTGGCGGCAAGGGCATGCGGGTCGTCACGCATCCAGACGCGCTGCCCGACGCGATTCGCGCGGCACGTTCGGAGTCGCTCAGCGCGTTCGGCGATGCCGGCATCTATCTCGAACGGCGTCTGGAGCGTCCGCGGCACGTGGAGGTGCAGCTGCTCGCGGATCAGC
>Ga0207701_10004366_pt1 | contig 14362 bp, 11 predicted proteins | sample KBSSwiSSwithPhiX_FD_184294 | JGI IMG/M metagenome (GOLD analysis project Ga0207701, IMG submission 184294) | Switchgrass rhizosphere bulk soil microbial communities from Kellogg Biological Station, Michigan, USA, with PhiX - S5 (SPAdes) (version 2) | ecosystem: Environmental > Terrestrial >... | reverse complement strand
TCCGTGGCTCGACCTCATTCCGATACCTGTTCCGTCCCTGTTTCAGACCCGCGATTTCTTTTCGATGATCTGGATTGCCGCCCAGCTCCAGTCGGCTCGCTGCTCGACCAGGTGGCGCAACGCCACCGTGTAGACGGACCGGCCCGTCGTCAGGATGACGCTCCGGCCCTCGGAGTATTCCTGCGTCGGCACGATCAGGGTTTTCACGGCCAGCGGCTTGTCGGGCCGCGACGGCGGCGGCAGGTACAGGCCTAGGAACCGAGCGCCCATCGTCGACACGTCGATGCCGTCGACCACGAAGCCCATGTCGTCCTTTGCCTGGCGCACCGCGTGAAGCGTGACGGGGACCACGCGGTCCGCGATGATCGACATGCCGGCCTCGACCTCGTCGTTGCTCACCTTGTTCAGGCGGCGCACGACACCGAGCACCCAGTCCGACAAGTCCGATTGACGGACAGCCACGAGGCCGCCGAGCGATAGCGCCTGCCCGATGCCGCCCGAGGCCGCGATGCGAAGCCCCGCGACGCTGCGGTCTTTCACCTGCCACATCGGATCCGAGAACGAGGAAAGGCTCGCCGCGAGCGAATCGTGCTCGTCCGGAACACGACGCCGCGCGCGCGAGCCGTCGTCGACCGCGTACACCTCGATCTGCTCGGACCCGTGCATCGGCTCGTTGGCGGCTTCGGCGTCGGGCCCGCGCTGCCCGAGCTCCTGGCAGATTCGCGAAAGCCCGATGCGCACCTTCGCCGCCACCGCGCACGCGATGCGCGGATCGCGCCGCAGCTCGGAATTGAGGTTGGGCGAGACCGACGGGCTCACCTTCTCGAGGATCGCGATGCGCAGCTGGTTGATCGGCGCCGCCGGTCCCTGGTCGGTCGCCTCGGCCTGGCGCAGTGCGCCGATCGCGCGCTCGAGCGCCTCGGCGAGCGGCGTCGTGTCGAGGTAGCGCAGCATCGAGCCGGAATCGTTGCCCGTGCGGCGCACGAGCCCCGTCTTGCCCGCGATGTCGACGAAGAAGCCCTCGGGCGAGCGCGGCACTGCGTCGAGCGACAGGCGCCGGCTCCATGCGCGAAGCTGCGACATCGCCCAGTCGAGCTGCGGCGGCGACATGTTGCCGGTGTTGAGCTGGTGAACGAGTAGGACGTTGAGGTACTCCTGCTCGACGGTCCATTGCGTCGCGTTGGGGCCTGCGCCATGAAGCACCGCCGGCACGCGCTCGAGGCCGAGCTCGCACGCCCGCAAGTACGTCCGGTGAAGCTCCATCCACTTCGCCGGAATCCAGCGCTCGAAGCGGAACACGCGAAGCTTGGCGTCGGTGCCGTAATAGTGCACGAGCCGCCCGAAGAGCAGCGGCGGCATCAGCTTCCAGCGCGGATTCTGCGTCTGCCGGAGCGCTTCCTCGAGCGACGACTGGTATGCGTACATGAAGCCCTGCGACAGGTCGTAGATGGCCTGCCAGATGCGCTCGGCGAGCTTCGGATTGCCGTCGTAGTTCTCGACGTATTGCTTGATGAGCTGGCGGCGGTCGGCGCCGAGCGCTGCATCGAGGAACTCCACCGCCTGCACACGCGCCGTGTCGATCGACTTGCGCGACTGGCGCATCGCGTCGAACGCGCGCATCACCTCCTGCTGGCGGGCGATGACATCGAGCGCGGGCAACTGGCGAAGCCAGCTCGCCACGGACTTCGCGGACGCGAGCGGGTCCGTGATCTCCTTTGCCCCGGGTGTCAAAAAGCCGAACATGATCCCTCGTAGTGTAACTTTGCGCGACGCGCAGCACGAACACGCACCCTTGTGGAGCGCGGAACGAGGGCGGCCGGAGGAATCGTCATTTATAGACCAATTCAGTTGGTGGCGCAAAACGTCCGCGCCGTCAGCTACAATTCGTGCAGCGTGTCAATAGCGCGCTCTGCACCCATCCACGCGATACTCTCGTCTCTTCGAATCGCCTCCGAACGCCATGACAAACTCGCTGTTACCGCTCGCTGCCCGCTTGCATGGGCAATTCGTGCAAGGCGCGCGCGTTTTGCAATCCTTAGCGTTTGCCGCCGCGTTGTCTACCACAGCTACGATTGCACTGGCACAAACGCCTTCGCAGTCTCCGCCCTCAACTCCAAGCAAGACAGATGCCATGGTTACGGAACTAAAGAAAATCGATGTAAAACAAGGTACTGGCGCGGAAGCCGTCAATGGAAAACCCGTGCTCGTGCATTACACTGGCTGGCTGTACGACCTTTCCAAGCCGGATCAAAAGGGCGCCAAGTTCGATAGCTCGCGCGATCGCCAAGTGCCGTTCGGTTTCATCATCGGCGCGGGCCGCGTCATCAAGGGTTGGGACGAAGGCGTGGCCGGCATGAAGGTCGGGGGCCAACGCACGCTGATCATTCCTCCCGCGATGGCGTACGGCGAGCGCGGCGCGGGCGGCGTGATCCCGCCCAACGCGACGCTCATGTTCGATGTCGAACTCGTCGAAGTGAAATAGGCCTCGTGTACTAAGCCGATCGGCCGATGCTTCCCCGCGACAGTGCCGTAGCGCTCAAGCGACGGCTCGATTACCGGCCGCCGGCGTTTCTCGTCGATACGCTCGAGCTGACGCTCGATCTTTCTCCCGAGGGGACCGAGGTTACGGCGACGCTCGCGTTCCGGCGCAATCCCAGTGCGGATGCGACCGACGGCGACGCGCCCCTGGTCCTCGACGGCGAGCAGCAGGAAGGTGTTTCAGTCGACCTCGACGGTGTCTCGCTGCGATCGTCGCGCGCGCAACTCACCGCGCGCTCGCTCACGATCCTCGATCCGCCGGCCCAAGGAACGCTCACGGTTCGCTCGCGGATCGCGCCCGCGCGCAACGTCGCGCTCGAGGGCCTTTACGTGTCGTCAGGCGTGTTCTGCACGCAGTGCGAGCCCGAAGGCTTTCGCCGCATCACTTACTTTCCCGACCGCCCCGACGTGCTGGCGCGCTACACGGTCACTCTGCGCGCCGACCGCACGGTGTACCCCGTCCTTCTGTCCAACGGCAATCTCGTCGCGCAAGGCAGCCTCGCCCGCGGACGTCACTTCGCCACCTGGCAAGATCCGTTTCCGAAGCCTTCGTACCTGTTCGCCGCCGTCGCGGGCGCGCTCGACGCGCTGGAGGACACGTTCGTCACCCGGTCGGGGAGGCACGTCGCTCTGCGCATTTACTCGACGCGCGCGAACATCCCGCGCTGCCGTCACGCGATGGAGGCCGTGAAGAAGGCGTTCCGCTGGGATGAGGAGCGATTCGGACGCGAGTACGACCTCGACGCGTTCATGATCTTCTGCGCCGACGACTTCAACATGGGCGCGATGGAGAACAAGGGGCTCAACATCTTCAATAGCCGCCTCGTGCTCGCCGATGCCGCGACCGCGACCGACGACGACTACCAGGCGATCGAGGGCGTCATCGGGCACGAGTACTTCCACAACTGGAGCGGCAATCGCGTGACGTGCCGCGACTGGTTCCAGCTATCGCTGAAGGAAGGCCTCACCGTGTTTCGCGACCAGGAATTCACGAGCGACTTGACGTCGCGCGCCGTCGAGCGTATCGCCGCCGTCGAGTTCCTGCGCCGCGAGCAGTATGCCGAGGATGCGGGGCCGATGGCGCACAACGTGCGTCCGGACGAGTACCAGGAAATCAACAATTTCTACACGAGCACGGTGTACGAGAAAGGTGCGGAGCTGATCCGCATGCAGCACACCCTGCTCGGCGCCGATCGGTTCCGCCGTGGCACCGATCTCTACTTCGAGCGTCACGACGGCATGGCCGTTACCTGCGACGATTTCGTGCAGGCGATGCAGGATGCGTCGGGCGTGGACCTTTCGCAGTTCCGGCGCTGGTATGCGCAGGCAGGCACGCCCGTCGTGGCGGTGCGCGACAGCTTCGACGCGGCCACGTCAACGTACACGCTCGAGCTTGCGCAGCGCACGGCGCTGACCCCCGGGCAACCCGACAAGCTGCCGCTGCACATCCCGTTCGCCGTCGGACTGCTCGACCGCGACGGTCGCGACATTCCGCTTCGGCTGGCCGGCGAGGCTGCGCCGGTCGGCACGACGCGCGTGCTCGAGCTCCGCGCGCCGTCGCAGACTTTCCGCTTCGCGGGCATCGGCGAGCCGCCCGTGCCCTCGTTGCTGCGCAACTTCTCCGCGCCTGTCATCGTCGATTTTCCCTACACCGACGAAGCACTCGCGTTCCTCGCCGCGCACGACAGCGATGCCGTGACGCGCTGGGACGCCGCGCAGCGCTGCTACGCCAACGCGATGCTTGCCCTGGCGCGCAACCATCGCGACGGCCAGCCGATGACGCTCCCCGACTCCCTGGCGCGCATCGTGGAGAAGCTGCTCGGCGACCGCGTGAGCGACCCTGCGCTGATCGCCCTCGCGCTGATGCCGCCCGACGCCGCGTATGTCGCCGCGCAGGAGCCCGTCGTCGATCCCGAAGGCGTGACGGCCGCACGCGCGTTCCTCAAGCGCGCGCTCGGCACCGCCCTGCGCGAATCGTTCGAACGCGTCTACGGCGAGCGCCGCGTGCGCGCCCCGTACGCGCCGAGCAACGACCAGACCGGCGCGCGCAAGCTCGCGAACATGTGCCTGCGCTACCTCGCCGCGATCGACGATCCGTCGGCACGCGCCATCGCCGTCGCGCACTTCGATACGTCCGACAACATGACGGACACTTTCGCGGCGCTCGCCGCCTTGAAGGACGGCGCGAACGACGAGCGCGACGAGCTATTCGCGCGCTTCGAGGCGCGGTGGCGCGACGAGCCGCTGGTGCTCGACAAATGGTTCGCGCTCGAGGCGCTGGCCGAGCGGCCCGACGCGCTGACGCGCGTGCAGGCGTTGCTCGCGCATCCGCGCTTCAACGCCCGCAATCCGAATCGCGTGCGATCGCTGGTGGGCGCGTTCGCGCTTCGCAACTTCGCGCGCTTTCACGCGGGAGACGGCCGAGGGTACGCCTTCGCCGCGGACCAGGTGCTCGCGCTCGACGCGACGAATCCGCAGCTTGCCGCAACGGTCGCGGGCGCCTTCAACCTGTGGAAGCGCTTCGCACAGCCGAGGCGAGGCCTCATGGAAGCGGCGCTGCAGCGCATCGCGCAGGCACCGGGCCTGTCGCCCGACGTCACCGAGGTCGTGACGCGCACGCTCACCGCGTAGGCGGAAGCGCTCAACCCTTCGCGCCGTTTCAGGGAATTCGCCGCGTCCCGCGCGGCCCTGCGGCTGTCCGTTCGACCGCTTGACTTCTCCGCGCGAGAGTTGGCGGAGCCGATGGGTCCCGTTCCGTTCATCAGCCAGATCGCTACCTGCTCAGTTGCGGCATTGCGCCACCCCAGGTCGTCCTTGCCGGCCTTTTCGACGCCGACCGGCGTGACCACCCACGGCAGCGACGTCAGGATGGTCGCGCTGGACTTTCTAATTGGTAGTCGCCGCGCTCGCCGTCAGCGCGGGCGAAATGCGCCTTGGCAGCTCATGCTCGCGCAATGAATCGTCTTGAGATTCGCGGAAGCCGGGGTTGTAGAGCAACCCCACATGGTGGCGATTGGATAGCCGTCCGATCCGGTCGTGACCGAAGGGGTGGTTGCCACTCCGAGACTGTTCCCGATCTCGAAGCTCGCGCAATCGGCGGTTCTGCACTTGGCGAAGCCGCCACCCGACGACCCGCTGCTGGAATCGCAGGTGGCCCCCGCCAGGTTGGGCGACATCGCGATCACGGGAAGGCCGTCGGGAGTGACCGTCACGGAGGTCGTCACCGTCGGCTCGCCGGACGACACCGATTGGAGCGGGGTGATGACGGGCGCAGCGCAGGCGGACGATTCGCAGACCGCGACTTTCTTGTTGCCGGCTCCGGCGGCGGCGCGCCGAACATAGCTCACGACGGCGTTGCCTGATTGATTGGTGGTAATTGCAATGCCCTCCGCCACGTCGGTGCCGAGGAGTTCCACGGTGGTCAGCGCCGGGGTCGCGCAGCTCGAAAAGCTCGGACAGGTCGCAATGCGCAGCAGGTGGGCGGTCGCATCCAGATAGGCGATCGCAATGTCGTTGTTGCCCAGTATGGTCATGGCGCTCCACTGGCCGACGTCGCCGGCCGAGGTCACGGTCAAGATGGTCGCCGCATTGCAGCTAATGGTGCTGTTGCACTGAGCGAGCTTGAGGTCCTTGAGCGTGTTGTCGTAGTACGAAATCAGGATCAGGCTGTTCGTCAAGCTTACGATCGACGAAAAGTGACCGGTGTCGTTGGTCGCATCCACGGTGTCGATTGTCGCCGTCGTGCAGGCCGCGTTCCCGCAGAATGCGACTTTCAGCGCCGTGTTGGCCGCGTCGAAATAGCTGATCGCTCCCACCCCGCCAACGGTCATCATGATCGACGGGTCCCGCCCGACGCCGGGACCCGCATCGACGGTGGTCAGCGTCTTGCTGGCACAGTCGAGCGTGTCGCAATGCATCACCCGCAGTCGCTGGTTGGTCTGGTCGTAGTAGGCGGCCAGTGGCAAGCCGTCGGCGCCCATGACGATCGACGACTGCTGGCCCGTGCCTCCCGTGTCCTGGAACGATGCCGTAACATTCATGGGCCTCGCGGATGCGATGCCGCCGGCAAGCTTGTCGGAGGTAACTGCGCCATCCGCGAGCTTGGCTGCCGTCACACTGGCATCCGCGATCTTGGCGGTGGTCACGTTGCTATCCGTGATCTTGACCGTCGTCACTGCGTTGGAGGCGAGTTGGGTCGCGCCTACGCCGCCGGCTGCAATGCTGACGGTGCCGCTCGCCGTGATCGGGCCGCCGGTGAGGCCCGTGCCGGTCCCGACGCTGGTCACCGTACCGCCCCCGCCTGCGCCACCATCGTCGGTCTCGCACACCACGGTGCCATCGGCGTTGATCGTGCGGATGCTGCTGCCTGCCGCACACGTGCCGGTGACACGCGACTGAACGACGGTCGTGTCCACGGCAATCGTGCCGCTGCTTGTGATCGTCCCGCCCGTCAGTCCGGTCCCGGCGGTGACGCTGCTCACGAAGCCACCGGCCGGTGCCCGGAAGTAGCCCACCACGTCGATCGCCACGTGCGCCCCGCCCCCGCGCACCTGCACGCTGATCTGCTTGTTCGCAATATTCGCGAGACTCGTCACCGCCGCCGAGGTAAAGGCATTGTTGCCCAGGTACACCAGCGCGGCCGTGCTCCCGAACGTGCTCCCCTGCGGCAGGATTTCGATGTCCCCCGAGCCCGTCGTCGTCGGAATCCCGAACACCTGCAGCTGGATCGCACTTGGCGACACACTCGCCGGCAACTGCGTCAGGCATACCCCGTTGCCGCCCTGCAGCGTGTACGTGCGGATCTCGTTGCCAACGAAGGCACCGCCGCCTTGAAATACCGCCGGGAACGTTCCGCGCGTCTCCACCAGCCGGCACGGCGTCACCGGCACGTACACCACGTCCTGGTTGGCGTCGCCCAAAGCCTTCGCCTGCAGCAGCGAGTGCTTCACCTCCGCCTCGGTCACGAGCGCCGCGGCGACCACGTTGCGCAGGCCCTCGAGGCTCCCCGCGAGGCTCGCCGCCAGGAGCTGGTCCGCGCGCATCCCCGTCAGCATCTCGCGCAACTGCGCGGCGTCGATGCCGGCATTGGACTTGACCAGCGCCTCGCCCCACTCGCCGACGATGCGGTCGATCACGGTGGCCCGATTCTGATCGATCGCGAGCAATGGCGACGGTATTGCGCGGGCTACCGGGACTGAGTTGTCCCGGGCCGAAGGTGGGTCGATGGCGGCAGCCATCACGGCCTGACCGACCCATACCATCAAGCCCAGCAGCATCGTCATGCGCGCGACGCTGCCCTTACGTACGGCGTCCTTCATCGACATCTCCCCTTGGTTCGATGCTGTTCACCGACGATCGAACGGGGAGTATGCGCCGACAACATTCGGGCGCAATCCCGCCTGTCGACGCAGTTGTCATGCGGGGCTGCGGAAGTCGCCGGGTCCGGTCACGAGCCCCCCGACGCCGACGCCGCTTGACAACGGGGCCGGGGCCACCTTAGGCTTTTTCACGAAACGGTAAAGTTTTGCGTATTACGCAAAACGGGGCGCGCCGCCATCGGTGCACTGACACCGCCGTCAAGGGAGGAATACATGAATCTTGGAAAGCTCACGGCTTCGCTCGCGATCGCCTGTACAGCACTCGCGGCAGGCTCAGCAGTTGCGCAGAAGGCCATTCGCATCGGCTATCCGGTCATCCTCTCCGGGCCGGGCGCCCTGATCGGCGAGCCGTCGCTGAAAGGCGCGCAGATGTACGTGGAAGAGATCAACGCCAAAGGCGGCGTGCTCGGCCGCAAGCTCGAACTGGTGGTGCGCGACACCAAGGGCAACGCGGACGAGGCCGTGCGCATCGCGCGCGATCTCATCCTGCGCGAGAACGTGGACTTCCTGGTCGGGACGCTGACCTCCGCCGAGGGGCCGGCAGTGTCACCGGTGGCGAAGGAAAACAAGGTCGTGTTCGTGGTGCCGGTGGTCAAGACCGACCAGCTCCTGGCGCCCGCGAACCTGCATCCGTACGTGTTCCGGACCGCGACCAACACGACCATCGAGGGCCGGACGGCGGCCGAGCTCATGGCCAAATGGAACGTGAAGAAGGTGGCGACGATGAGCCCCGACTACGCATTCGGCCAGGACCTCACGAAGGCGTTCGTCACGCATCTGAAAAAGCTGCGGCCCGACATCGAGATCGTCGACCAGCAATGGCCGAAGCTCGGCGAGGCGGACTACACGCCGTTCATCAACGCCCAGCTCGCGAAAAAACCAGACGCCGTTTTCACGAGCCTGTGGGGCGGGCACTTCGTCACGTTCGTCAAGCAGGCAAAGCCCCTTCGCTACTTCGAATCGGTGAACTTCAACGTCATGGCCGCCGGCGAAGCGGGCGCGATAGAGACCACCAAGGCGATGGGCGACGACTATCCCCTGGGCATCACCGCCAATGCGTACGACGCGTTCAACTGGGACGGACCGGCCGCGCACAAGGAGTACACCAAGCGCCTGAGCGCGTACCTCAAGGAAGAGCAGCCGTCGTCGTGGCCGATCACGGGCTACATCGGCATGCAGATGCTGTCGGCAGCGATCGCCAAGGCCGGCAGCACCGATTCCGAGAAGGTCGCCAAGGCGATGCTCGAGGTCACGGTGGACACGCCGATCGGCAAGCAGAAGTTCCAGACCAAGGACCACCAGGCCAACCGGGCGCAGTTCTGGGGCAAGATGGCGAAGGATCCACGCTACCCGTTCGCGGTGATGAGCCCGCCGGTGTACATCGATCCGACGCCCTTCATGGATTAGTCGAGAAACGAATGCCTGGAGGAAGACCGAGGACACGCGCCGAGCCCGATGCCGTCAAGAGCGTTTCCAAGGTGCTCGACATCCTCGAGCACCTGAGCGCGGCGCGCGGGCCGGTCAGCGTGTCCGACATCGCGCGCGCGACGGGCTTCACGGTGAGCACGGCGTTCCGCCAGCTGCAGACGCTGGTCCAGCGCGGGTACATCGAGCAGGACCCGGGCCATCGCGGCTACGTCATGGGGCCGCGGCTGTTCCAGCTCGCGAGCGCGTACCTACAGGGCAGCGACCTCGCGACGCTCGCGCGGCCGCATCTCGAGGCGTTGCGCGACGTCGTCGGCGAGACCATTTACCTCGTGATCCTGAGCCACGGCGAGATCGTGCAGCTTTGCAAGGCCGACGGCCAGCACGTGGTCAGCGCGTCGATGCGTACCGCGCAGCGCGAGCCCGCCTACTGCACCGCGACCGGCAAGGTGCTCCTGTCCGGCATCGCGCCCGACGCGCTCGCGCGCTATCTCGAGTCCGTCGAGATGAAGGCGTACACGCCGCACACGATCACGAGCAAAGTGGAGCTTCGGCGCGAGCTCGCGCGCGTGCGCAAGGAAGGCTACGCGCTCGACGTCGAAGAGTACGCGGCGAACCTCTGCTGCATCAGCGTGCCGGTGCGGGATCCAAACAGCGAAGCGACCGTCGCGGCGGTCAGCCTCGCGATGCCCAAGCTCCGGTTCCGGCGCAGCCTCGTTCCCCGCTGGCGCTCGCTGCTCGAGGAAAAGGCAGCGCTCATCTCCTCCCCGCTCTCGCTCCTCGGCAACTAGTCAGGCCCCAGCCGCGCCCGCCGTGCTCGAACCCTCCTTCATCGTCGGGCAGGTGCTTTCCGGCTTGACCGCCGCCATGTTCCTGTTCGTCGTCGCGTCGGGACTGTCGGTTGTTTTCGGCGTGCTGCGTGTCTTGAACTTCGCGCACGGTTCCTTTTACATGATGGGCGCCTACCTCGCGTGGCAGATGATGCACTGGCTCGGACCCGTCACCGGCAATTTCTGGCTGGCCGTGCTGGGATCGGCCCTCGGCGTCGCGCTGCTGGGCGGCCTCGTCGAGCGCTTTCTGCTGCGCCACCTGTACGGAAAGGAAGATCTGTATCAGTTGCTCCTGACGTACGCCTTGGTGCTGATCCTGGGCGACGCCGCGCGCATCGTATGGGGCACGCAGCAACTTTCGGTGGCGCGTCCCAAGGGCCTCGCCGGCAGCTTCGAGCTCTTCGGCGCCGTCGTGCCGTATTACAACTTCTTCATCATCGTGCTCGGTCCGGTGATTGCGGTGACGTGCTGGCTCTTGCTGACACGCACGGACCTCGGCCGCATGATCCGCGCCGCCGCGCTCGACCGCGAGATGCTCGCAGCACTCGGCGCCGACGTCGGCCGGCTGTACACGCTGATGTTCATGGGCGGGTCGTTTCTCGCGGGGCTCGGCGGCGCACTCGTCACGCCGGTGCGCAGCATCGTGCCGGGCATGGACGTCGAGATCATCGTCGAGGCGTTCATCGTCGTCGTGATCGGCGGCCTGGGCTCGTTCTGGGGCACGTTCCTCGGTGCCATCATCTTCGGGCAGGTGCTGGCCTTCGGCATTCTGGTGCTGCCCGGCTTTTCGCTGTTCGCGGTGTTCGCGTTGATGGCGGTCGTGCTGATCGTACGGCCTGCCGGCCTTCTCGGACGACCGTTGTCGTGAAGCGCTGGCTTCCCGCGCTGGCCTTCATCCTCGTGCTGTGCGTGCCGTGGCTGGGCTCACGCTTCCACACGTTCCTCGCCACCGAGATCGTCATCCTCGCGCTGTTCGCCGTGAGCCTCAACCTGCTGCTGGGCTACACGGGGCTCGTCTCGTTCGGGCACGCCGCCTACTTCGGCATCGGCGCCTACACCTGCGCCATCCTCATGAAGACGCATGGCGTGCCGTTCCCGCTGGCCTTCGCGGCGGCGGGCGCGATGGCCGCCGCGTTCGCGGTCGTGTTCGGTTTCTTCTGCGTGCGCTCGACGCGCATCTACTTCGCGATGCTGACGCTTGCCTTCGCGCAGATCGTGTGGGCGGTGTGTTTCAAGTGGAATTCGGTCACCGGCGGCGAGCAGGGGTTGTCGAACGTGCCTTACCCCGACCTGAGCTTCCTGGCGGCGCTGCCGGTGCTCGGGTCGCTGCGCACGGCGGACCACTACTTCCTGCTTGTGATGCTGGTCGCCGGCGTGTGCTTTTTCGTCCTGCACCGCATCGTTCGCTCGCCCTTCGGACGCATCCTCACCGCGATCCGCGAGAACCCGGAGCGCGCACAATTCGTGGGCATCAACGTGCGCGCGTACCAAGTCGCGGCGTTCGCGATAGCGGGAGCATTTGCCGGGTTCGCGGGCGCCCTGTTCGGGATCTTCAATCGCGGCGTGTTCCCCGACTTCGCCTACTGGTCGAAGTCGGCGGAGGTACTGATCATGGCGATCCTGGGCGGCATCGGCTCGTTCTGGGGACCGGCAATCGGCGCGGCGGCGCTGACGCTCCTAAATCACCAGATCTCGTCGTTCACGCAGTATTGGCCGCTGGTGCTCGGCGTCGTGCTGATCGTGCTCCTGTTCGCGTTCCCGGGCGGTGTCACGGGAACGCTGGCGGCGCTGCGTGCGCGCCTGCGGGCGAAGCGCCATGCTTGAGGTGCGCGAGCTCCGCCGTGCGTTCGGCGGCGTGACGGCGATCGACGGCGTCAGCCTCGACGTGCCGCGCCACCGCGTGGTCGCGGTCATCGGCCCCAACGGCGCGGGCAAGTCGACGCTTTTCAACCTCATCACCGGGCACCTTGCCGCCGACGCCGGGACCGTGCGGCTCAACGGCCGCGACGTGACCGGCATCGCGCCGCACCGTCTCGCCGCGCTCGGCGTCGGTCGCTCCTTCCAGCGCACCAACATCTTTCCGAAACTGTCCGTGTTCGACAACGTCCAGGCGGCGCTGATCGCGCATCGCGGGCGCGGCCGCGACCTGTGGTCGTCCGCCGACGGACTTTTCCGCGACGATGCCCTGTGCCTGCTGCGCGACGTCAACCTCGTCGACTTCGCCGACATGGCCGCCGCGACGCTGTCGCACGGCAACCAGAAGCAGCTCGAGCTCGGCATCGCGCTTGCCGGCAAGCCCGAGCTGCTGCTGCTCGACGAGCCGACCGCGGGAATGTCGGTGAGCGAGACGCGCGAGTCGATGCAGCTCCTGCGCCGGATCGCCGGCGAGCGCGGCCTGACGCTCCTGTTCACCGAGCACGACATGGACGTCGTGTTCAAGGCAGCCGATCGCATCGCCGTGCTGCACCAGGGCCGCGTGATCGCCGAGGGCGCACCCGAGGAGATCCGCGCCAACGACGACGTGCGCCGCGTGTACCTGGGAGAGCGGCGATGAGCGCGGTGCTCGAAGTCGACGCCATCAGTACCTACTATGGGCTGTCGCGCGCGCTGTTCGGCGTGTCGCTCGCAGTGCAACGCGGCCAGTGCGTGTGCCTGCTCGGCCGAAACGGCGTCGGCAAGTCCACCGTCATGCGCTCGATCATGGGCCTCAACGCGCCCGCGCAGGGACGCGTGCTCTGGAAAGGCAATGCGATCCAGGGCTATCGTCCCGACCAGGTCGCGCGCGCCGGCATCGGCTTCGTTCCGGAGGACCGGCGCGTGTTCGCGGACCTCACGGTCGTCGAGAACCTCGAAGTCGCGCAGAGCGCGGCGCAGCGCGCCGGGCGCTGGACGGTGGACGCGGCGTGGCAGCTCTTCCCCAATCTCGCCACGCTGCGCGACCGGCGCGCGGGTTTCCTGTCGGGCGGCGAGCAGCAGATGCTCACCATCGCGCGCACGCTGATGTGCAATCCCGATCTCCTGCTGCTCGACGAGCCTTCGGAAGGGCTCGCCCCGCTTGTGGTGGAGAACCTTCTCGCGCAGGTGAAGAGCCTGAAGGACGAGGGACTTACGATACTTCTCGCCGAGCAGGGCGTCGCATTCTCGCTCTCGCTCGCCGACTACGTGTACGTGCTGGAGAAGGGCGCGGTGGTCCACGAGGGACCGTCCGCCGCGTTGCGCGAAGATGCGACGCTGCGCGATCGCCTGCTGACTTTGTAACGTTCGAGGGAGGAAGCCATGCCGTTCGTCACCATCAGGATCCTGGCCGGACATCCGCAAGAGCGGAAGGACGAGATGTCGCGTCGCGTGACCGCGGCGATCAGCGAGCTCGCCTCGCTTCCCAAGGAGGCGGTGTGGGTCGTGTTCGAGGACGTGACCGCAGAAGACTGGTACGTGGGCGGCGTCACGGTCGACGCGCTCAAGAAAGCGGGAAAGCTATGAGCGGGGTCCTATGAGCGTCGAGATCCGGGACGGTCGGTTTACCGAGGTCGTGGGCTCTGCGATGACCTACGAACGACTCGCGGAAGGCTTCCTCTTCCTCGAAGGACCGCTGTGGGATGCCTTGCACCGGCGGCTCCTGTTCTCCGACATACCTGCCGACACAATCTACGAATGGAACGAAGTCGACGGCGTGAAGACGCTGCGCGCCCCGAGCGGCAAGTCGAACGGCCTGGCCTTCGACCTCGACGGGCAGCTTCTTTGCTGCGAGCACGCGACCAGCCGCCTCACGCGCATCGAAGTCGACGGCGGGATCTCCGTCCTCGCGCACGAGCACCGCGGCCGCGAGCTCAACAGCCCCAACGACGTTGTCGTGCGCAGCGACGGCGGCATCTACTTTACCGATCCCACGTACGGGCGCATGGACTTCTATGGCGTCCCGCGCGAACCGCAGCTCGGCTTTCGCGGCGTGTACCGCGTGGAGCCGCGGAGCAACGAGCTCACGCTCGTCGCCGACGACTTCGCGCAGCCGAACGGGCTGTGCTTCTCGCTCGACGAGCGCGAGCTGTTCGTCAACGACACCGAGCGCGGGCACGTCCGGGTGTTCGACGTGCGCGGCGACGGAACGCTTTCCGGTGGCCGGGTGTGGATCGACGTCACGGGCGAGGGCGAGGGGGCACCTGATGGCATGAAGCTCGATCGCGAGGCCGGCCA
>Ga0207701_10004365_pt1 | contig 14366 bp, 8 predicted proteins | sample KBSSwiSSwithPhiX_FD_184294 | JGI IMG/M metagenome (GOLD analysis project Ga0207701, IMG submission 184294) | Switchgrass rhizosphere bulk soil microbial communities from Kellogg Biological Station, Michigan, USA, with PhiX - S5 (SPAdes) (version 2) | ecosystem: Environmental > Terrestrial > Soil... | reverse complement strand
TCCGCCGCGTTGAACACCGCCTGCAGATTGAAGCGGAACAACAAACCCACACTGTTCCGGATGAGCCGAACCCGCTGAGCCAGTTCGCACGGAGCCTTCGCTTCTCGTCGGCCAGCGATTTCACAGCGGCACTGCACAACCGAATGGGATCGGTGCGTCCCATATTTCAACGAATTATCTCTGAAAGCCCTGAGCACCCCGCTAAAATCACTGTTGAATTTTTCAAGGATCGAAAACAAGCAGAGAAAGCCCTCAGAGAGCTCGAACGAGGTGCGAAAAGCTTTCATGTCGCCATGCGAACTCGCCAGATATTCCAAAGACTGCAGCCGATTTTACTGGGTTGGATGGCCAAAGCTGCCGACCCCGATGGGACTCTGAACCAGTTTGTTCGGTTCGTGGAAAGCTACGGCCTGCGCAGTTTGCTTTTCGAGCTGCTTGTTACGAATCCGAAGTTGCTTGAGCTGGTAGTGAAAACTCTCGATGCCAGCCGCTTTGCGGGCGATCTTCTGATTCGCCGACCGCAACTGCTGGAAGACATCACCAGGGATCCGACCTTTGATGAACCACGCTTACTGGCAGAAAACCTCGGTCGACTCGAGTCGTTAGGCGCGAGCGCAAGCAATCTCGATCCCATTCGAGCCTATCGCCAGCGGCAGTTGCTGCGGATAATTTTGCGCGAGATTATGGGACTAGCTACGGCTGCGGGCGTATCCGCCGAACTTTCTGATTTGGCCGAAGCGTGTCTCATTTTTACAGCTAGGCTCGTCGGAGACGAACAAGTGACAATCGTCGCGCTTGGTAAATTTGGCGGCCGCGATATCGGTTACGGCGCAGACTTGGACGTAGTCTTCGTGGGAGAAGAAAATCGCGCCGCGCAAAATCTGCTCAGCATTATGGCCCAACCAACTGCGGAGGGAAACATCTGGGCGCTCGATACGCGGCTGCGCCCCGAGGGTGAAAACGGTCCCTTGGTTTGCTCGCTCCAGACTTATCAGTCGTATTATGCGAATCGTGCGCAGCTCTGGGAGATGCAGGCGCTTACTCGGGCGCGTGCCATTAGTGGTGCGCTAAAAAGTGAATTCATGGAACTTGCAAAAGCCGCCTGGTGCCGCGCCAGTCAGGACCCCGAGCATCTTGTGAAAATCGACAGCATGCTTGAGCGCATTCGGCGCGAGCGAGGTAGCGGATCGGATTTTCTTGATCTGAAGACCGGATGCGGCGGAATTATCGAAGCCGAATTTCTTGTTCAAGCATTGCAGATGCGCGCAGACATCTGGGAGCCGAACTGGGACCGCGCGCTGAATGGATTGTGCGGACGTGGCTTGTTTAATCGTGCCGAGGCCAATCAGCTGAGACAGTCATACCAAATGCTGCGCAGATGCGAATCCGGGCTGCGGCGTTACCAGAACAAAGCCGTCTCGTCACTTCCGGCCGATCAAAGCGAACAACAAAAGCTCGCCATTCGTCTGGGGTATGACAGCTTTGAAAATTTTCGTCGCGATTACGTCGATGCTCGCGACAGCTTACACGCGCTGTATGAGCGAAAAATTAAAGCGCTGGCTTAGCCCGGAATGCCCTTGAGCATCTCAGTGTTCGTCGGGAATTTCTTCACGAACATCAGGAGACGCTGAATGGCTTCCTCGGGCTTGTGTCCAGCCAGACCGCGCCGGATAAGATTGATTTTCTCCAGCTCCCACGCTTGCAACAACAGTTCTTCGCGGCGCGTCCCGGACAAAAAGATGTCGATGGCCGGATAAATCCGCTGGTCGCTGATTTTTCGGTCGAGCACCATTTCCATGTTTCCGGTACCTTTGAACTCCTGAAAGATCAGCTCATCCATACGGCTGCCGGTTTCGATCAGCGCGGTGGCGACGATGGTGAGCGAACCGGCTTCCTCGGTATTCCGGGCCGCTGCGAAAATCTTCCGCGGCGTTTCCATCGCACGAGCGTCGATACCACCGCTCATCGTACGGCCGCCACCTCCCATTGCGTTATTAAAAGCACGAGCGGTGCGGGTGATTGAATCGAGCAGGATGAATACATGTTTGCCAGCTTCGACTAGTCGTTTGGCGCGCTCGATCGCCAGTTGCGAAATCCGCGTGTGACTTTTTATGTCGGCGTCGTTGGAGCTGGCCATGAGCTGCGCTGTCGGATGCGACCTACGAAAATCCGTCACTTCTTCGGGCCGTTCATCGACCAAAAGAATAATCAGCTCCATTTCGGGATGATTCTTGGCGACCGCATCGGCGATGTGATGCAACAGCGTCGTTTTGCCCGTGCGCGGCGGCGCGACAATCAGACCGCGCTGCCCCATGCCCAGCGGCGTCATCAAATCCATGATCCGCGTGGTGTAACGATCCGGGACCGTCTCGAGCTTGATCCGTTTGTTCGGATTGATGGTCGTTAATTCTTCAAACGGGCGAAGCCCCTGATATTTCGCCGGCTCCTCGCCATTGATCGTCAGCAACTTCGTTAGTTGCGGACCGCGGCTCCCGCGCCGTATTTCGCCGTTGATCCACATGCCGTCACGCAAAGCGAAGCGACGCACAATTTCTGGTGTGACAAAGATGTCCTGCGGCGTCTGCACAAAATTGCGTTTTGGATCGCGCAGAAAGCCGAACCCTTTCCCCGAGATTTCAATGATGCCCTCGCCAAATTCCGGTTCGCTCTGAACTGGGTCGCTGGTTTCGCCGCCACGCTCAGCGGCTTCTCGGGTGGCTCCCGCAGCGGGCTGATCGAGCGTCTCGACGGCAACATCAGCGCCGGCATTGTCGGCATTCGTGGAGGAAGAATTCGGCGATTCTTCAGAATTATCGCGCCGAAACCGATCACCGCGGTAACGCCTTCTCGGGAATCGGCGGCGCGGACGATGGTGGGGTTGCTCCGGCGATGCGGACTCAGTTTCCAGCGGCGCAGGCTGGTTTTCGTTTTCTTCGTTCATAAGGTAGAAGGATTATTCGCTGCAGTTTGGGGGGCAGCGCCCTAACAAGTCTCTGTAACCAATAGTTTTTTCAGGCCGGCAACCTGGCCAGCATTTCGTCTGGAATGTCTAGATTTGAATAGACGTTTTGCACGTCGTCGTCCTCTTCGAGTGCATCGCACAAGCGAAGCACCTGACGCGCCACGGTCTCGTCCCTGACCGCGACTGTAGTATCGGGAATAAACGTAAACCTTTGCCCATCGGTACTGACGCCTGCCTTCTTGAGTGCTTCAGCTACGGCGTAGAGCTGATCGTGGGAAGTGGTAATAACATATTGATCCTCCTCGATTGTCAACTCCTCTGCGCCAGCTTCCAAGGCGATCTCCAGCAGTCGATCCTCGTCAATGCCCGACCGCGGAACCGTGATCTGTCCTTTTCGGTGGAACATGTATGAGACGCTGCCAGTCGAGGCGAGGTTGCCGTTGTTCTGGGTGAAAATTCTGCGGACTTCCGCTCCGGTGCGGTTTCTGTTGTCTGTCGCCGTCTCGACCATGATGGCCACGCCGCCGGGTGCGTAACCTTCGTAAGCGATTTCGTCGAGTTGTTCGCCGTCTTTGCCTTCTCCGGTGCCGCGCTTGATCGCCCGCTCGATGTTGTCATTGGGCATGCTCTGGGCGCGCGCCGCAAAAACGGCACTGCGCAAACGCGGATTGCCGTCCGGATCGCCGCCGCCGGCCTTTGCCGCGATAGTGATCTCTTTGGATAATTTGCTGAAGATCTTCCCGCGTTTTGCGTCAATTGCGCCCTTAAAGCGTTTGACCTTCGACCATTTACTATGTCCCGACATAAATGTGCGGATTTATTTAAAACTGAAACTTGCGAGCAGTGTTCACCTCGCGAGAGAAATGACTTGCGAGGGGAGAAATTTACCGCGCCAATTAATCGCACGAAAACTTACTTCGTCAATCGCAGCTCAGGCGTTCGTGGCCGTCAGCCGTGTGGGTGAGAGGCAGCCAGCTCGGAAATTAACGAACACCCGTATCGATGGCCATATCCACATGGACGGTTTGATTTGCCAGTATTGTGAACGGTTGCGGTGTGGAGCGGACATGCCGACGCCTGCGGTTTTGGACATCGAGTTGTCGCGCGGTAATTGCCATTTCCGTCAGCCGTTACACGCATAATTTCTTTCTTGTCGTCCGGGCTTAGGACGATCAGCGGATCTAGCCCGATCAATTTTCAAACTAAACTAATCCAAGTACGCCGAAGCTTGACCCTTAGCAGGTCCTATAAAGATAGTCATATCGACGCGAACAGTCTGGTCCGAGACAACTGTGAATGGTTGTGGGTTCGCGTGGATGCGTTCCGCGGCGCGTTCTTCTCCTGAGCGTTCTTGCAAGGCGAGAGTGTAGGCGCCGGGCGGCAGCGCGACGCGGTAGTTTCCAGACTTGTCTGCAGTCAAGCGCGCGATCTCTCTTTTCCCGTCCTGACTCAAGATGATCAGTGGATACTCGGCATAAGTTTCGGGCGCCACCGTCGGCTGCGGCACGTTATCAGGTTCAACCGGCCTGATCACGACAATCTTCAAGTGCCCCTCAATGAAACCTTGCGGCGCGGCTTTGATGGATGCAGTGCTGGCCAGCATTAGAAAAACGCAAGCAACCGCCATGGATTTCGGGATCGATGCCATTAGCGCAAGAGACTAGGTGGATACTTTCACTAGCCAGCATTAATTTTCAACGATCCCGCCAAGATGAAGAGGGCCGCCGAAGCGGCCCTCCTTCACACAATCAAGAAACAGCGATCACTTGCCGCCTAGATCCAGCCTCCACACGCCCTGCGAGTGCGTTGCTGCGTAAATCAGAGTCGGGCAATCCTTCTTACTAAGCCCGACACAAGTGGGAACGCGGGCTGACGGCTGGATCTCGAGATGCGTGATCTCGAAGCGTGGCAGGTCCTTCGTTACGCGCCAGTCGGCCCTGCCGTCGTTGTTACCACGAACGACGCCGAAGTCCGTGGCGACGTACAACTTTTTCTTCGCGTCGTCGCGGACGATATCGTTGACCGGCAGATCGCCGTTGTCGGTCGGGGTCGGGAATGTCGCCGTGCCGCGTTCGACCTGGAGGTTCGTGAACGAACCCGAGCCGGGGGCTGGACCGCCTTCGCGCACGTCGAAGACGTGACCAGGAGTGGTCGGCGTCGCGGCGTTGTAGCCGGAGTAAGTGACGAACGCACGATTCACGTTGGTCGGGTCCGGATAGATCGAGCTCGGGAATCTCGTGGGCGAATTGCCTGAGGTCGAGCTGTCAATCCGGTGCCACACGACGTTCGCTGGATTCGACGCGTCTGCGTTATGCGTTACAAAAACGCGCCCCGCCGAGGTCGTTGCCCACAGCGTTCCATGGTCTGCCTTGTTCCGTGCGATCCAGGAGACCGCGCCGCCCGCCCGGTCATCGCCATAGGTACTGCTGGTCAGATCGCCCCCCATCGGTTGGAAATCGCCGCAACCCGGCTGGCCGCCAAACACGGTGAACTCCTGGCAGTTCGCCTCGTAGAAGGCGATGTTCGGAGTTGTGTCCTGCGGGATGTGCGAGGGATCGCCGGCGCCGAACGCCCACGAGCGCCACACATGCTGAAGACCAGAAAAGATCGGGTGTGCGCCGGTCGGCGGGTTCGGATCGGCCACCTCGGGCCAGTAGAAGCCGACGGCCTCGCCGCTGTTCACGAGGGGCGCCGAGATGATCACCCACTTTGTGGGATCACCATTCCGGAAGTTCGCATCCGTGAACGCGCTCGTGAACTCGTTGAATCGCCATGTGGGATTCGTCCCGTCGTAGCCAGCGTTGCCGCCGTCTCCGTAAATCACCTGCGGCCAGGTGTTCCGGTCGCCCGAAGGGTTGTTGTTCGACCACGTGCCGTTGTCCTGCGTCCCGCCTTGGACCTCACTTGGATTTCCTGGGTTGATGGCGACGTTTATGAACTGGAGCGTGTTGTAGTTGCGGTTGATGTGCGTGATCGTCGTCGGCACGCGCGAAAGCATTCGCCCACAGTTCGCCAGGCTCGCGGAGCCGAGAAGGCCGCGCTCGTTCGAGTTGCACCGTGAAGACAAGTCGCCAAACGTGCCGTCCGTGCGAATCACGCCGCCATCCGAACCCTCAAAGATCTGTGTCGGATTCGACGGATTCACGACGATCGCATGCTGGTCCGGATGGATCCCCGCTGGCGCCCACAGGCAGGTGAAGCCTGGCGCCACGCCGTTGGCTTGCTGGACCGCGTCACCTAATGAGCACCAGGTCGCGGCCGGGTCGTTCTGCATGTCGAAGGTGAGGTCGTTAAACGTCCGGTTCAAGGCCGTTCCCGTTGCCGAGGCATCCGGATCGCCGGCCGTTGTCGAGTACAACACGGCCCGCCCGTTCGAGCGGCCGTTCCCGCAGCCGACGCCCTTGGTGTTACACGGCAATTCAGGGTAGTTATACGAGCCGAGGACGTAGACTGTATCGGGCAATCCGGCAGGCGTATAGACATATTGGTCGTACCAACACTGCCCCGTGCAGAAGTTAAACGTGGGGTAGTACGGGCTGGCGGTCGTGTTCGACGTCAGGATCTGCCAGCCGTTGTAGACGGTCGGGAATGGGTTGCCGTTCCCGGGCGGCACTGTCGAACCGGGTCCCTGCGACGCGAGCAGCGTGGCGGCCGGTTGGTTGGCGTTGTCCGTCCGCCAGAACTCCGACGGCACGCTCGTACTCCCGGCCGTGCCGTCGGTTAGGTAGATCCGCGTCGTGCCGTTCTTGACAGTGGGGGCCAACATCACCCGATCGACACCGCCACCCGGATTCCGCGGTGCGAATACTTGGTGGAAGTCGTACGGGGTCGACGAACCATCGAGCGCCGCGGAACGGCGCCAGAGACCTTGGTCGAACGCCGACGCGTATACCGTCTGCGGATCGAGCGGGTCGAGCACTGCGTCCCTCACACCAAAGGTCGAGCCGTTTCCGTTCCAAACCTCGGTGAACGTGTTCCCGCCATCGGTTGATTCGTACAACCCGACGGAGTTTGCTCCTGGCGGGAACCGCTGCGTCTCACCAGGCAAACCGACCGTATGCGACATCCCGCGGATGCCGAGTGCGGACGTAGCGTAGATGTGGTTTGCGTCCGTCGGGTCGACAAGGATCTTGCCGATGCTGCGCCCGAGGAAGGCGTCAGTACCCGGCGTGACACACGCGTACGTAGTGTTGCTCACGCAGGTGTCGGCGAGCTTCCTCCAATTGTTGCCGCCGTTCGTGGTCTTGTAGATGCCGACGCCCGCCTCGCAGCCGGAGCTGCAGCGATTGGCCTCGCCCGTACCGAGGTAGAGCGTGTTGCCGCTAGAGTCGTTGGGATCAGCGGTCAGCGCGCCAACCGAGTTCTGCGCGATCCCGCCCGTGAGGTATGTCCAGCTCGGGTCCGCTGCGAGAGCGTCGTCCGTCCGCCAAACGCCACCGCCGGCGGCGCCAACCCAGAGACGGCAGTTACCCGGCACGCACGTCGGCGCGATGACGAGAACTGGGCTACGGCTTGCGGTTGTATCCGTCTTACCGGTGAACGCGAGCACGCCGGGCTCGATAGCGTTCTGCAGCGCCCCGTACGCCTGCCAGTGGTTGTTGCCTTGCGAGTCGCCCTGGGCGGCGATCCTGTTAAAAGTGTTCTTGGCGTTCTGGACCATCGACGGCGGGATCACGTTGGCCGGATAAGTCCGCACAGCAGATTTGTACGCCTCGTAACCGCCTGCCGGGCCTTCGCCGGGCATAGTGCGGGCGTTTCTAAGTACTGCATCCGGCTCGCCGGCGATCTTGACTGTAGCTGGGCGGTCCTGCGACAACTGGCTGGAGGGATTACTGACGCTAACGAGCCTGCCGCTGCCAGCGAAAAAAGCCATTGCTGTCGCCGCTGAGATAAGCGTGCCCGCAATTGTGAAGCGGATAGTTGATACGAAACGATTTTGTCTGAATGAACGTGAAGTTTTCATATTAATAGGGGTTGATGAATTGAATTGCGTGGGTGTTGAGACTGCCAAGTTACGCGTAAGAGGGTCAAGAACTTTAACCTTACATTTTTGTAATGTCAGGAGAGCGCGTTCAAAAAGCAGACTTAAGCCGAAATAACTTTACTTCACAGCTTCTCGCCGATCTTTCATTCTGTCCGACATGAGAATTCTTCTTGCATGCGCGCTTGGTGGAATCGCGATGTATGTCTGGACATCGATCGCGCATATGGCCCTGCCGTTGTGAGAAGCCGGAATTAATGAGATTCCAAATGAGTCAGTAGTGCTCAGTGCGATCCAGAGCAGTATCGGCGAGAAGACCGGCATTTAGGTTTTTCCCAGGTCGTCAATCGCCGATCACGCGTTCGTGCCGCATCGTGCGCGGGCGATTCGCCACCGACTCGATATTTAACGAACGCCAGTGTCAATGGCCATATCCACACGCACGGTCTGATTCTCCACTATCGTGAACGGTTGCGGCGTCACGCGGGCATGCCGGCGCCTCCGATTCTGGACATCCAGAACGTAATCTCCTCGAGGTAGAGCGATCCGATAGTTTCCATTCTCGTCTGCTGTCACATGCGCGACTTCTGTTTGTTTGTCACGGCTCAAGATGACGAGTGGATAATCGACATAGTTCTCCGCCGTCATTTTCGATGGTGTCGCATCAGCTAGCTCGACTTCTCGGGACGAAATAATTCTTAAATGGCCCTCCAGAAAACCTATCGGCGTGGCGTCCATCCATGCTGTACTGGCAAGCAGGCTTATGACGAAGGTGGGAATCAGAACTCTAACGAACAACAACATCGTCAAAAAAAAGGGCGGGATGGTTTTCACATCCCGCCCAAAACTTAACCTGAGTTTATGGCAAAGTCAGCAGCCAGGCGCTGCGTCCATGCGTCGCGGCGTAAAGTTTCCGCGCACTTGGCACGATGGTGAGTCCGGCGACTTCAACCATGGGAAGGTCAGTGCCGGCGACTCCCCAATTGCTGGAGCCGTTCGGCAACCTCAGAACGCCCCAGTCGTTCGAGACATAGAGATCACCGGTAACAGAATCAAAGGCGATGCCTGTCGCCGGAAAGTCTGGGAAACCTGGCCCTCCGGTACCATCGAGATTCGTCCACGTCGCCGTACCCGCACCCTGATTATACGTGACGGAAAACACATGGCCCGGTGTTGCCGGCGTGAGCGCGCTGTAACTTGAATACGTGATCCACGCATGGTTCGGGTGGGCGGGATCAACCGCGATACCGCTGACGAATCGACCAGGGCTATTCGCCGCGAGTGAATCCAGCCGCGTATATTTGACCGAACCCGAACTATTGTCAGCGTTCTTGGAGATAAACACTCGGCCTGTAGTTGTCGCAGCCCACAAAGTTTTGGTATCAGAACTCGCGCGCGCGAGGGCGGCCACGTTTCCACCAGCCCGCGTCGTTCCGCGGTAATCTGCAGCACTTGCTGTCAGATCTGTTGCCGCAGCGGGACCAATCCGAACGAAGTCGCCACAAGCCGGATTCGCTCCGGATGTCGTAAACTCAGGACAGTTGGCTTCGAGGAATGCCTGGTTGCCCCCCCAATTCTTAGTTCGCCAGACACTCTGGGATCCTTGGAAGATCCATCCTGCGATGACAGGGTCGGCAATAATTGGAGCGTAAAACTGTGCGCTTTCGCCGCTGGCTACGATGGGACCGCTGGCGATGACCCATTTCAACGGATCGCCGTTCTGGAAGTTTACATCATGGAAGTTCCCCGTGAACGAGTTGAAGCGAAACGCCGTGTTGCCCACGTTAAAACCGGACTGACCGCCGTCGCCATAAATTATCTGCGGCCAGACGGTTGTCGAATTGGCTGGTTTTTCTAATGTTCCGTTATCTTGCGTCCCGCCCATCAGGTTGTTCGCGTTCGAGGGATTAACCGAAACGCTTTGAAATTGCAGTGTTGAGAGTCCATCATTATAGGTTGTAAAGAGCTGCGTCGGAACGGCAGACAGCAACTGCTGGCAGAGTGCCAGGTCGGCGCCGGCCAGTCCGCGCTCAGTAGTGCATTGCGACGAGATATCGCTGAAATCGCCACTTGAGCGCACAATCCCGCCATCGCTGCCGAAGAACGCGATCCTGCTGCCTGGGACTTCTACAATGGCGTGACTGTCGGGATGCATACCATTCGGTGCGATCGAATTCGGCTGGCAGCAGCTGCCGGGCGGAGTGGGATTTGTAGTTGCGTCCCACGTCATATCGGTGAACGAAGCACCGTCATCCGATGACCGCAGAAACGCGCGGCCATTAGTGCTATGGCCGTATGTGGCGTACGAGTACGCGCCACCAAGGTACACCCTATTGGGCTTTCCTGGTGGGGAATAAACGACGTTATCATACCAGCACTGCGCACCCGTAAAGGGCGGGCCACCCTGGCCGCAGTAACCAATGTTTTGATCCGTGGTTAGATCTGTGAACGTTGGCGAGCCAGCCTCAACTTTATCGCTGCGGTAAAACCGTGCGCGGTTTGCGCCCACGTCACTTGAGTTACCGACGCCCACGTACATACGTGTGTGACTGTTTGCCAGTTTGGTGACGGCAAACTCAGCCCGATCGGTGTTTTGCGCGGGATTGAGTGCGCTCTTGATCTGAGTCCAGTTAGCGCCGTAGTCAGTGGAACGCCAGACGCCGCCCTTTGTGTTGACGGGTAGAGCATTGTTTTGCGGGAATGCTGCCGCGTAGATCTTGTTCGTTGCGCTTGGATCAAACTCGACGCGATTAACGCCACGGGTCGAGCCAAAGCTCGCCTGGATAATTCCGGCACTACCCGGCAGCGTTGGGTTGAGGCAAACATCTTGGTAATTTAAGAGCGCGAAGTTTGCTCCGCCATCGGTTGATTTCCATATTCCGTAGGGGGGAAGACCGGGTGCGAGACTCACAACGCCGCCGGTTACGGAGCTGACCCCTCGCACGGCACGAGTAGAGCCAACGTAAAGAACATTCGGATTGTTCTTGCTGATTATGATCGATGAGATTGCGCGTCCATCGAATGCGGGACCGCTATAGGCCGGAGCCGTTTGAAAACCAAACGTTCCAGGTGGGGCTCCAAATACTGCATCGCAATCCACGCCCGAACCGGCCGGGACATCAGTGTGGGCGGCAAGATGCGTCCATGTGTTGCCGCCATCGGTCGTTTTGTAAATCCCGCGGCCCGCCTCCGAATCACCCGACGCATTAGGCTCGCCAGTGCCGGCGTAGAGGGTGTTGCCTGTGGGATCATTCGGGGCAATGACTAACGTCCCGATTGCGTTCGTGGCGAAACTGGCCGAGATAAAATTCCAGCTCTGGGAAGGGCTGGTATCAAGGGCATTGTTCGTTTTCCAAATACCTCCGCCAGCTGCTGCGAGGTAAAGAGTGCAGTTGCCCTGATCGCAGTTCGGCGCGAGAGCAAGTGCAGTAATTCTACCAGATGTCGTGTAGGGGGCTCCGCTAAACGTCAACACGTCGGGTTCATTTGCGGAGCTTGGACCAACCAGCGTCCACTGGGCGAGCGGTTGTGTTGGCGCAGCTAAAGCTCTCGCTGTGGCATTGGACCACGCTGCCTGTGCATTGCGCGTTAATTCAAATGGGACGTACGCGGCGGGGTAAGCCCGCTTCGCGTATTCTTCTTCAGCCGCGGCCATTGGTCCGCCTTCTCGTTCAGGACCAGGCAACGCCATTTTATTTCTAAATAAGGCGGCGCGATTTGGGTTAAATTTGTTGATCGCGTTTTTGTTGTCTACTTTACCCAATAACAGTGGAACCGATGGTTTCACCGCAACGAACGCCATCGCGACTCCCGCGCATAGCAGCATGCCTGCAATTCCGAAGCGGATGAATGAGACGAACCGAGTTTGGCTGAATAAATGTGGAGTTTTCATGGTTGGTTGAGTTCCGTGGGATATTTAGATTGCCAAGTTAGATGCAAATGCGTCAAGCATTTTTCTTAAGGAAATGCGCATTTGCTACTTAAGACGGCTTAATTTTTGCGTTGTATGGAATTTTGATTCGCTCTCGCAAAACGGAACGGTGGGCAGTCGATTAGCATGCGCAGCGAAGATTTGCAGCGTGTCACGCCGTCAAGACGAACCCTGCAGTGCGCAAACCTGCGGCGTTCTGCGAACTTCTTTAATGGCGCGTGTAATGCACAACAGCAGGTTCTGGACGCAGACTGAAAGTGTGATTAATGGCCCTGCTGGTACTGGGGACAAAACCAGCTTAACAAGCCTACGCAAACTCGAATAATTTTTACTTCACAGCTTTCCGCGCGGATCTTTCATTCTCTCCGACATGAGAATTCTTCTTGCAGGCGTGATTGGTGCCATCGCGATGTTCATCTGGACATCCTTCGCGCATATGGCACTGCCTTTGGGCGAAGCTGGGATTAATGAGATTCCAAAATGAGCTGGCGGTACTTAGTGCGATGCAGAGCAGTATCGGGGAGAAGACCGCGCTTCATGTTTTCCCGGGTCGTCAATCGCCGCTCATCCGGTCGTGGAGGATCGTGTACGGTGAGTCGAAATGACTTGAAAATTAACGAACGCCGGTATCGACATCCATGTCTACGTGGACAGTCTGATTCGAAACCACTTTGAATGATTGCGGTTTCGCGCGCATGCGACCCCTACGGATGCGTCCTTGCACATCCAGGATGTAATCGCCAGGTGGGAGTGCGACACGATATTTTCCATTTTCGTCCACCGTTGAACGAGCGATTTCCTTCTTACCATCCTGGCTCAGAATGATCAGTGGATATTCGCCATAATCAGCGCTCAATTTAGATGCATTTCCCTCGGCAACCTCAACCTCTTTAGCCGTGAGAATCCTCAGACGCCCTTCTAGGAAACCGACCGGGGCGTTGTCCGACGCCAAACAAGCGCCCGCAATCAACAAGAGACAACCCAAAATCACGTATTTGAAACGCATAACCGTACAAAAAATGGGCGGGATAGTTTGCGCTATCCCGCCCAAGCTACAACTCAAACGTTACGGCAGCGTCAGTTGCCAGGCGCTGCGTCCATGCGTCGCTGCGTAGAGCTTCCGCGCACTCGGCACGATCGTAAGCCCTGCTACTTCAACCATCGGTAGCCCGGTGCCAGCCACTTCCCAGCTTGACGATCCATTCGCCAGTCTTAATACGCCCCAATCGTTTGAAACATAAAGATCTCCGTTGGAATCTCGAACGACGTCGTTCGCCGGAAAGTCGGGAAACGCGGTAGAGCCCGAGCCATCTAAGCTGGTCCATGTGGCATCGGGAGTCGCCGGATTGAAGGTGACTTCGAACACGTGTCCGGCAAATCCAGGTGTCAGTGTACTATAGCTCCCATACGACACCCAGGCGTGATTCGGGTTCGCTGGATCGACGTATATACCGCTTATGAACCGACCCGGGTCATTTGTCGCCGATGGCAGCGTATCCAGTCGGGTGTAGGTAACGGAACCTGCAGCGGCATTGGCGTTTGTCGAGATGAATAGGCGTCCTGTGCCTGTAGCAACCCACAAGGTATTTGTGTCGCTCGGGGCACGTTCAATCGCGGCGACGCAACCCACGCCTGCACCACAATTGCCAAGCCGATCGCCACCGTAAGCCGCGCCCGTCAGATCAGTCGCACCAGCTGGCCCGATCTGCACAAAGTCACCGCATCCTGGCTGGTTCGCCGGCGTTGTAAACTCTGGACAATTAGCTTCGAGGGTCGCCTGATCTCCGCCCCAATCTTGCGTCCGCCAAACGCTTTGCGATCCTTGGTAAATCGAACCCGCGTTGGATGGATGCGGGTCAGCAATAATGGGCGGGTAAAAGAATGCAGATTCCGGACTCGAAATGATTGGCGCCGAAATGATCACCCACTTTGAGGGATCGCCATTCTGGAAATTTGCATCATTCGCCTGTCCCGTGAAGGTGTTAAAGCGCAAAGCGGAATTCGTCGCATTAAATCCCGATTGACCACCGTCGCCGTAAATTATCTGTGGCCAGACCACCGCCGAGCCGGTCGTTTCGAACGTTCCGTTGTCCTGGGTGCCGCCTTGAAGATGCTTTGGATTATCCGCAGCAACTGACAAACTCTGGAACTGTAAAGTCGAAAGACCTTTGTTCAGACTGTAGATAAAACTCGGAACGGCTGATAACAACTGCTGGCAGGTGGCGAGGTTGGTGCCAGTCAAGCCGCGACCTGCACACTGAGAAGAGATGTTGGTGAACGTTCCACTGGTGCGCACCACGCCACCGTCCGAGCCAAAGATCGCCGAATCTGTGTTAGGAATTTCCACAATCGCGTGACTATCCGGGTGCATGCCATTCGGCGCCGGATCAGTGATCGCGTCCCGCGTTACGTCGGTGAACGTCATACCGGCGTCGCTTGAACGGAGAAATGCGCGGCCATTATTCCTGCCACCGGCAGTGGTGTAGCTGTAC